>Ga0208043_1000719_pt1 | contig 13676 bp, 12 predicted proteins | sample Sb_taG_12_FD_187710 | JGI IMG/M metagenome (GOLD analysis project Ga0208043, IMG submission 187710) | Peat soil microbial communities from Weissenstadt, Germany - Sb_50d_9_AC metaG (SPAdes) (version 2) | ecosystem: Environmental > Terrestrial > Soil > Wetlands > Peat | place: Germany... | reverse complement strand
CTTGCACGCAACGCCCGCCTTGGCGCAGCGGAGGCTGAATTGCGACAGGAACTGCTCGACTTCGCGTCGGGCGCTGGCGATCCGCTCGCGATACAGGATCGGCTCGGCATAGGGAACACCGGCTGCGATCAATCGCGGCTCGGCTTCCCGGATAGTCGGTTCGTCCACGACCCCCAGCCCGACCAGCAGGGCCCCCGTCTTCCGCGCCAGGTAAATTCCGACTTCGACCGCGCTATGGCTGTAGTCTGAACCGTCCAGCCCAACCAAGATGCCGCTCAGCATGGCGACCCTCCCAGCAATGTTCCGGTTTGCCGCCCTTGGGGCGACATTGCGGGTCGTCAGGGAATCGGCGATGGACTGACGCCCGAGGGAGTTTCCTGGATGCCCGATCTGGAGCGAATCGGCACCGGTGGCCAATTCTCACGCTCGAGATCAGCCAAACCTCAATAGTTATTCTACCAGACCCCGCTCCCCGTTTCCCGGATCAACAAAAACACCCCGGGCAACGCGGTTGCCCGGGGAGCTGGCTCGTTTGGAGCAGATCTGGAAAGCAAGCAGGTCGAGAAAGTCAACCAAGACCATCGAGACACAGCAATGTCAGAGCCCGCTCAGGTCGGCGGCGACGACGCGGATGCCCTTGCGCAGGCCGAGGGTCTTGACCACCTCTTCGGTGGCCGGAACGGTCATGCTCCGCCGCGGCGAGATGCAGATACCCGAAAGCTCCTTCGGCTGCTCTTCCGTCTTGGTCTCGGTGCCCAGCACCGCCAGGCCGTTGAGCACCAGCGGCGAGGCGTTGTCGATCCGCACCTGGTAGGTGGCCTTGCCCTTGACCGTCGGGCCCCGCATGTACTGGGCGCGGACCATCCGGCTGAGAACTCCCTCGGCCAATGCTTCACCGAATTTCGCGGCCTCGAACTTCTCCGTGCCAGCGGTCAGCGGCAACGAGAACTTGCCGAAGGGAACCCACTTGGAGGCCGACCCGTCACTGCAGACAACCTGAACCGTGGCCTCGCCCTCGGCGAACTTGACCCGGCAGCCGACCGCCGGCCCTTCGGGCTGCGTGGGGATTCCCAGCTTGGTCTTCAGTCCCAGGAAGGCCTTCTCGCTCAGTTCCTTGGTCAGGGCCGCCGCATGATCCGCGCCGGCCGCGCCGGTGGACTGCACGTCGAAGAGAATCGTGCCCGTTTCGGCATCCGGCAAGCTGTCCAGGCGATCCACGAATTGCCGGGCCAGGGTCAGCTCGTAGGCATTGGCCCAGGCAGAAGAGATCTGGGCGATCCGGTCCCAATCCATCCCCGCGCTGAGCCGCCACATGACAAGCTGGGAGATGGTTGCGGGGGCCTTGTCGGCGGCAAGCCGCTTGAGCGCCTTCTGGACGCGATCGTCGCCGTTGATCTCGGAGACGTCGCCGAGCTGGAGCTTTTCGTCCTTGGCCGGGAAGCTAACACCTGTTTCGGAGTCTGGATCGGGCTGGGAGAGGCTGACGAGCCGGGTGGGGAGATCGCGCTTCTGCCCGGGCTTGAGGTTGGCAAAGGGAAGACTGGTCGGTGGAACGGACCTCATGCCTCCGCCCATGCCGCCCATGCCTCCGCCCATACCGCCCATGCCTCCCATGCCGCCCATGCCCATACCGCCCATGCCCATCATGCCGATGGAGAGGGCTCGCTGATCCCAGCTATCGTAATCACCGCAGAGATACATGATCAGGCGGGCGAGCATCATCATGCCCATCGAGGGCGGCATCGTTCGGGCACCGCCACCCATCATGCCGCCGCCCATGCCGCCACCCATACCGCCCATACCGCCACCCATGCCGCCCATACCGCCGCCCATACCGCCCATACCGCCGCCCATACCGCCCATACCACCGCCCATGCCACCGCCCATACCGCCGCCCATACCACCGCCCATGCCGCCCATACCACCGAACTGTCCGGTGGCACCCTGGGCAATGATTCCTGGGGGCAGAACGACGCGGAGCTGCTTCTTGGTATTGTTGGTGACGGAGACGGTCATGCGTCCGTCGCCCCGCCCTGAGGCCTCGACACCGACCAGCCCTTGGCTCATGGCCTCGAGCAAGTTGTATGTCGGGATGTTCTCGTCATCGCTGGCCGGCTGCTTGGCCGTGGCAATGGCCTTTGTCTTGCCCTTGGTTTTGGTCTTGGCATCGTCGGCGGATACCCGACTCAATGATGGCGGCACCACGAGCAGAGCGGCCACGAGGGCGAGGAGTCGAGTCGTTGCCTGTCGCATTGAGCACCTTTCCGTTCCTCAAGGCCGAGAACCGTTTGTGCGAATCCGAGTTTCCGAGTTGACCACGGCCCGGCTCGAGCCAGGGAGTTCGTGCCACTCGGACTCAGGATCCGCTTCCGGAACTGCGAGCTCGATCAATAAGACGAACTGCCAGGCCGTCGTATTCGCCGCGAATAATCAAGTTTACGACCTCCGGCCTGGCATCTCGACGCGTCACTGCGATTCGTCCCGAAGGGAAAGCATACCATGCGTTACGTCTCCCATCTGGCCTGCACGGTCTGCGGCACCACGTTTTCGGCCGAAACCCCGATGAATCCCTCAGGCAAACCGGTGGTCTGGCGTTGGCGGTGTCAGACGAGGCGATCCGCACGGTGATCCATGACCAGTGGCAAGAGCGCCGGTTCGCCTGGTCGCCCGAGGGCGCGGCCACACTGGCCGCAGTACCGGAGCTGGTTGACTGCGGGTTCATTCGCTCCGGCAATCGCGTCGTGCTCGTCAACACGGCCTCGGCAGAAAAGTACCTGCCGGCTCTTCGCACCTCGCTCGATGGCGGCCTTTGACGCCACGACGCTGATTTCTCGGTTTGTCCTCGAGCACACGAGCCCCGCAGTTCCCCGACGACCCACCAGGCGGCTGCTTGAGCGAATCGCGCACCAGGGTGCGAAATCGCGCAGTTTGCCACTTCATCATTCACCCTGCGCCGGGGGAGGTGTAGAATACCCCGGTCGATTCTACTTGACCGGTGGCACTACCGGACCGTTTGGGAGACCGAGGTGATGACACGGAACGCGACCTTGACGTTCGATGGCCGAACGATCGAATTGCCGGTCATTGAAGGTACTGAAGGTGAGCTGGCCCTCGATATTTCCGAGCTTCGCGCTCGTACCGGCCTGATCACGCTCGACCCTGGGTACGGCAACACCGGAGCCTGCACAAGCAAGATCACCTTCATCGACGGTGAGAAGGGGATCCTGCGCTATCGCGGCATCCCCATCGAGCAGATTGCCAAGCACTCCACGTTCACAGAGACAGCCTGGCTCTTGATCCATGGCCGTTTGCCAACCCGCGCCGAGCTCGCTCGTTACCGTGAACGACTAACCTATCATGCACCCCTCCATGAAGCCTTCAAGCATCACTTCGAGGGCTTTCTGGTTGATGCCCCGCCTATGGCGATTCTTTCGGCCATGGTCAATACGCTCTCCTGCTTCCCGCGGCGCAGCAACGAGCCTCAGCCCACGACCGAGGAGGGACAGTTCTATGAAGAGTCGACGCGGCTGATCAGCAAGGTGCGGACCATCGCGGCCTATTCCTATCGCCGCTCGATGGGCCTGCCCTTCATTTATCCCGACCCCAGGCTGCCGTACGTCGCCAACTTTTTGCACATGATGTTCTCGATGCCCTACGAGCAGCACGTCGCCAGCCACGAGGTGGTCGATGCGCTGAACTTGATTTTGCTCTTGCACGCCGACCACGAGCAGAATTGCAGTACCTCGACCGTCAGGGTCGTTGGCTCGAGCCAGGCCAACCTGTTCGCTTCGTGCGCCGCGGCCGTCGGCGCGCTGTGGGGACCTCTGCATGGCGGGGCCAACGTGGCCGTGCTCGACATGCTCGAGCAGATACACGAGGGGGGGCTGTCGGCCGAGCAGGCAATCAAGCTGGCCAAGGACCCCAAGAGCGGGTTCCGGTTGATGGGGTTCGGCCACCGAGTCTACAAGAATTTCGACCCCCGCGCGGTCATCCTCAAGCGATCCGCCGACAAGGTGCTGGCCCAGCTCGGCGTCAACGACCCGCTGCTTGACGTCGCCCGGCAGCTCGAGGAGAAGGCTCTATCCGACCCCTACTTCGTCGACCGGAAACTCTATCCCAACGTCGATTTCTATAGTGGCATCATCATGCGGGCGATTGGCATCCCCACCAACATGTTCACCGTGATGTTCGCGATTGGGCGGATGCCGGGCTGGATCGCCCAGTGGAAAGAGCAGCACGCCGACGGCAAACTCAAGATCGCCCGACCCAGGCAGATCTACATCGGCAACCGCCTAACCGATTACTTGCCGATCGACCGGCGGAAATGATACTCAACCCGGGCGAGCCGGCCGCAATCCGCGGCTCATTCCAGGATTCGAACAAAGCCATCGCGGTCGAGCGAGGCGCGGTAGCCGGTGTCTGTCCAGTCGCGGCCCGCAACCCGGGCGAGCAGGCGGCCGGGGGTTTCGGGGGGTAGGGTGTCGCCCGCGTCGTTCACGACGCGTAATGCGACGCCCGGCAAGGGGTGGCCGAGTGTCCCGGGCTTGTGGCCCGTCTGGCGGATGCCGTCCTGGTCGTGGTCGGCAGTCGAGCCCGTCAAGGGGCCGAGGTCGGGATGGTCAAGGTGGGGGAGCCTCGGGTCGAGCGTCTCGAGCGGACGCGACGGCGGGCCCCGGCGCTCGCACGCAGTGACGCCCGCCTCGAGGACCGCCTGGCGAACGGCGAAGGCGGTGATCGGCCGCGAGACTGGTGGCCCGAACACCACGACCACGGTCCGCCGCAGGCCCCTGGGTCGTTTCCCCAGGACGCGCCCGCCGGCATAGCTGAACACGCTGCCCCAGAGGTTTTCCAGGAACATCGGCACCACCGCGGTACCCTCCCGACCGGCGACGATCACCTCCAGCCCGCGGTAGAACGGGCCGGTCAGGCCGTTGCGGGTCATCTGGGCCTCGGGGAAAAGGCCCAGGACACCCCCTTCAGCGAGCACCTTACGGCAGATTTCGAACATCGTGCGCTGGGCTTTCGGGCCGGAAAAGGGAACGGGGATCAAGCCGATCCAGCGGGCCCACCGGCCGAGGACTGGCCAGTCGATGTAGGCGGCATTGACCAGAGCTTGACCGCGGCGAGGGCAGGCCGCGGCGAGGAAGAAGCCGTCGAGCCACGACACATGGTTGGCGGCAATCAGCACCGGGCCCGTCTGTGGGACGTGCTCCCGTCCGATGATCTTCAGACGGTAACGCGGGAAGAGCAAAACGCGGACGAGGCGCTGGACCCACCATCGCAGCGAGAACAGAATGCCGCCAACCACCGCCAGGGCGAGCGTCACGATGCCCAGGATCGACAACGACGTGCTCATGATGCTGTCTTCGCCTGGCTCGGGACGCGGCTCAGCGGCCGGATGGAGGGCCAGACCAGTAGTACAAACGCGCCGGTGAGCAGGAAAGCCAGGCGATAGCCCGGTCTACCTGGCGTACCCAGCGCGGCCTCGAGCCGGGCGAAGAGCGAACCGCCGGCGACGCTGATGTTGGTCACGGCCATGAACAGGGCATAGGTTGAGGCGGCCATGCGCGGGTCCGACGCCTCCATGGCCAGGACATAAAAGACCGCATCGGTCCAGCCGTTGGCCGCTCCGAACGCTCCCGCGGCCAGCCCCGCCGGGATCGGTCCGGTGATCTGGGCCTGAAGCATGGTCGAGGCCGCCAGGGCGAGAACTCCGGCTTTCAGAACCCAGGATCGCCCCAGCCGGGCCGCGAAGACGGGCAGGATCGCTGCACCGATCACGCGGCCTACGTAGCGTGAGGAGCCGAGGGCGCCGATGGTTCGCTCCCGGAAGCGGAGCGCCTCGCTGTAAAACGAGCCGAGGTTGACCTCGACGCCGTAGCCAACCAGGGCGTAAAAAGCACCGAATGCCAGGAGCACCAGGGAACGGGGACGGAGCAGGACGCCCAGGGCTCGCCACTGAAATCGCTCGGCGTCCTCGGCGCGCCTTGGCTCCGGCGCGGTGAACGCTTGAATCAAGGGGATGATCCCCAATGCCGCGCAGATCCAGAGCACCGGATCGCCGCGGCCGGGGCCATTGCCTGTGAACTCGAGCAGGAAGCCAAAGGCGAGCGTGCAAAGCATGGCGGCCGCGGCCCGACTTGCGACCAGCATGCCCTGAACGCGGTCGCGGTCGGCCGGCGGCGTGACATCGATCACCATGCCGTCGCAGCATGTGTCGTAAAGCGCCAGGCCGGCGACAGTGAGTAGTGCCAGCGCCGTGAATCCGGCCAGGTTGCCGGCGGGGTGCATCAAGGAAAGACCGAGAAGACCCAGCGACTGCACCACCAGGCCGATCATGATGTACGGCTTGCGGTGCCCGAATCCCAGCAAGTTGAACCGGTCGGATAAGGGACCGCCCAGGAACTTGAGGATAAACGGCAGAAGCGCCAGGCTCTGCGCATCGGCGGCATCCGCCTTGGTCACGCCGCCGGCCATCATGTACAGCAGGTTGTAATTGAAGAAGTAGGCGACGACGACGCCTTGCAGCGCGTAGAGCGAGACGAAGAGCGCCAGGTAACCCGAGCGAACCCGCTGTTTCCCGTCCATCCCTCGCGGCACTCCCCGGCTCAATCCGGCGATTCGAGAAGGGTGTCGGGGCTATCGCCGACATCGGCGCCTGACTCGACATCCTCAAAGGCGTCAGGATCGGCAGTGACGCCGGGCAGGCGGCCGGCACGCAGAGCGTGCTGCATCATTTCCTTGGCCCGCGGCGACCAGGGCATGGCCTCGATACGCGCGATCGTCTCCTCGACGGGATAGGTCACGCGCTTCAGCTCGATCCGGTAGTCGTCGATGATTGCGTAGGCTGCGCGGGGGTCGCCGTCGCGAGGTAGGCCGACGCTTCCCGGGTTGAGTACCACGGTCCCTTCGACCTGGATGTTGAACTGCATGTGAGAGTGCCCCACGCAGACGATGTCGGCCTCGACGTTCTGCAGTCGCCTGGCCCAGACCTCCGGGTCCTTCAGCAGGTATTCGTCGAGTGGGTCGCGGGGTGTGGCATGCACCAGCAGGAACCGCTTGCCAGCCAGCGTGACCCGCTGGGTGACCGGCAATTGCAGCAGGTAGCGCCTCTCTTCGGGTCCGAGAGAATCCCACATCGAGGGGCGAGAGACCTTGGTCAGATACCGGAAGCCGATGTCGCCGGTAACGGGAACTCCCTGGGCGACGTCATGATCGTGATTGCCCCGGATCGCGTACGTGGCATGGTCCATGGCCCAGCGCACGCATTCGCCTGGGTCCGGGCCGTAGTCAACCAGGTCTCCCAGGCAAAGGCAGACATCGTGGGGCTCGTCGATGGCCGCCAGGGCGGGCCAGTTGGCGTGGATGTCCGAGACGACAAGTATCCTCATGCCCGGGCTTCTCACAGGATCGGAGCGGGGATGGTCGCTGACCCGCGCGGGGGTCGTCGGTAACGAACGCGCGATCACGCCAGCCAGGCATCGTACCAGAGCTGGAACATCATAAGGGTCCAGAGCGGCTTGCGATGGTCTCGGACGCCTGATCGATGTTCCGCGATCCGCCGAGCGACTTCCTCGGGGCGGAACAATCCCTGGCGGTCAAGCCTCCCGGGTTCGAGTAACCGCTCGAGCAAGGGAGCGAGGTCGCCACGTAGCCAGCGAGCGACCGGGATGCCGAATCCTCTCTTGGGGCGGCTCAGGATCGACGAGGGGAGCTTACCCGAGACCGCGCTCTTGAGCAACCGTTTGGTGACGTTCCGGCCGTACTTGAACCTGGCGGGCAGCTTCTGCACCGAGTCCACCAGTCCGGCGTCAAGGAACGGGGCCCGGACTTCCAGCCCGCAAGCCATGCTCGCCCGATCCACCTTGGTCAGGATGTCCTCGGGAAGGTAGGTTTCTTGATAGAGCGCCAGCGACCGGCTGAGCCGATCAATGCCGGCGCCGGGGCTCGCGGCCAGCGCCTCGGCCAGGGCCAGGTGCTCGGCCTCGACGTCGAGCAGCCGGCCGTTGCCGCCGCGGAGCAGCAATCGAGACAACTCGGGCCCGGAGAACGAGCCCAGCCAGCGTTGATGGGCCAGAGCCAGGGGCTCGGCGGCGCCTCGGAGGAATTGCTTGAGCTTGAAGTCGAAGCTGAAATTGCGATGATCCACGGGCAGCCGCCCGACCGCGGCCTCGGCCAGGGCCCGTGCCGGCCGGGGCAAGCGGCGATAGAGCCAGGCGGCCCGCTCGGCCGCGAACGTCGGGTAGCCGGCCAGCAGCTCATCGGCGCCGTCGCCGCCCAGCGCCACCTTGACCTCGCTGCGCGCAAAGCGGCTCAGCAGGTGCGTGGGCAAGATCGACGCATCGCCGAACGGCTCATCGAGCCAGACGGCCACCTCGGGCAAGAGCTCGTAAACCTGGGCCACCGCGAACGTCCGCTCGTGGTGGTCGGTGCCGAGATGATTCGCCACCAGTCGGGCCTGCCGGCTCTCATCAAAGTCGGGCTCCTTGAACCCGATCGAGAAGGTATGCACGTTCCGGGCCGGCTCGATCTCGCAGAGCGCCGCGGCAACGCTCGAGGAATCGACGCCTCCTGAGAGGAACACCCCCAGCGGCACGTCCGACCGGCGATGGCGGGCCACCGCGGCGCGGAAGTCGTCCCAGAACCGGCCGCGGACCTGCTCGAAAGGCTCTTCCGCGCCCTCCGTCGCCAGAGTCGAGGATTGCCAGTACCGGGCAACTCGGATCGATCCCCGCTTCCAGACCAGTACATGGCCGCGCGGCAGTTTCCGCAGCCCGCGCCAGATCGAGTGAGGAGCGGGGATGTATTCGTAAAACAGGTAACGGGCCAGGCTGTCCAGGTCGAGCTCGCGCCCGACCTCGGGATGGCGCAGCACCGCCTTGGGTTCGGAACCGAACACCAGGCCCCCGCCGGGCAGCTCGGCGTAGAAGAGAGGCTTCTGCCCCATCCGGTCCCGTGCCAGCACAAGCCGCTGGCGCGGCTGGTCCCAGATGGCCAGGGCGAACATCCCGTTGAGCCGCCGGACGAAATCGACCCCGTCTTCCTCGTAAAGATGCACCAGACTTTCCGTGTCGGAAACGGTCTGGTAGCGATGCCCTTTGGCCTCGAGCTCGGGCCGGATCTCGAGCTCGTTGTACAGCTCTCCGTTATACGTGACCCAGATCGTGCCGTCCTCGTTGGTCATCGGCTGGGCGCCGCCGGTGACGTCGATGATCGACAGCCGGCGATGCCCCAGGGCCACCGGACCTGCGCAGTAGAATCCATCGCCGTCGGGACCGCGATGCGCCAGCGCGGCCGTCATCCGCTCGACGATCGCGCGATCCGCCCCCTGCCCCGCTCGGTTCACGAAACCGGCTATGCCACACATCGTCGGTTGAGACGCCCTTCCCGGAAAGCACTTCCCACTGCGCTTGGCTGGTCCATGCATTCTACGCACGACCGGGGCAGGCCGGTAGCATCACGGCTTGATCGGAGCTGTCATGGCTCGGCCTGACCGTCACGCGGGCCGGCCTGGTGAACGTTACCCACGTCGTGGGGCGAGCCTGCCTCATGGCCAGCCGCGGCCGCGGCCGCCGGACCCTCGTTCTCGATCGGCCGCGAACGATCGAGATCGTCAAGCAAGGACATCAGGTTCTGCTCCAGGTTCTCGCAGATCTTGTCCAGCGGCAGGTGGTTGAGGCGCAAGGTCGAGAACGGGTTCTGGAGCTCGACGCCGATCTCGTCCAGGGCCAGGATCGGAAAGGCGACCATCATCGTGACCAGCGGCGTCAGCCAGTCCACTTTCAAGAGGATCCCGAAGGGTAAGGTCACGAGGAAGACGAAAATGAACTGGCGAATCTCGATCGAGTAAGCCTCGGGCAAGGGTGTCTTGAGGATGCGCTCGCAGCCGCCGATATGATCGATCAACTTCGCCCGTTCCTCCTCGGCTCGGACGAACGCGAACCGGTCCATGCCCCTCTCGGCTCCCTCGCGGAGCAACTGGCCAATCGCCAGGGCGACGGCAGTCGGCATGTGCTCGACCGACGCGATCCGCTGAGCCTTGACCGTGCCCACCAGGTTGTCCAATTCGGGCAGATGGCGTTGATCACGCAAGCTGCGCCGCGAGGCATGGGCGAAAGCCGCTGTCCAGCCCACGATCCGTCGCCTCCAGTCCGGATCGTCGGGGCCATAGCTGAGGGCCTGGATCACCAGGTTGCGACTCTGGTTGACGATGCCGCCCCAGAGCTTGCGCCCCTCCCACCACCGCTCATACCCGGCATTGGTACGCAACACCAGCAAGGCGCCCAACGCGACGCCCAGCACCTCGTACGGGGCCAGCGGAATCGCGAGGCCTGGGAAAGCCGGATGTATATGGATAATCGTGACCGGCAATGCGATCAGGCCGAAGACCAGCGTCCGCCGCAAGACATAGGGAATCGCCGAGCCTTCAATCCTGTCGATCTCGGTCCAGAACCGTTCGGGCTTGAGGAACAGTTTCATGGGTCAAGTGCCCTGAGGTTTCCCGGTGATCAGCTCAGACTCCGCTGCGGGGTTGCGATGGAGCCCTCCACTATAGTGAGAACCCGAGGGTTCGTCGGCAAGCCGCCCCCCGCCGCCTACCGACCCGCCGAGAATTGGCTTCGTTTTCCCGCCCCAATCGGCCCTGGTTCGTCACAAGTCGTAATTTGCCAATGGCTAACACCCGAGCCGATTGGCTTCGTTTTGGCGCTTTTCTATCACTGCCAGGTGTCGCCCGCCGGCTTCACTGGCCAGTGGCCACTCGTCTCTCGCCGCTCGCCACACGCCACACGCCACGACCTGCCCGCCGCCTACCGACCCGCCGAGAATTGGCTTCGTTTTCCCGCCCCAATCGACCTTGGTTCGTCCTAAGTCACAATATGCCAATGATTAACGCCACGAGCAATTGGCTTTGTTCTGGCACTTTTCGTTCACCGCCAGCTCCCCGCTTCGCATTCACTGGCCACTGACCACTGGCCACTGGCCACTGTTCTCGTACCACTCGCCACTTGCTCCAGATTCGCTGGCCACTGTTCTCCCGCCGTCCGCCGGGCCCAGCGGGTTCAGGCCGGGCGCAGACCTTCCCCCGCTGGCTACTGCCATCCACCGACCGCCGAATTGGCAAAGACCAAACGGGACCCGATCTCGACGAGCGGCCCGTCCATATTCAGTATGTCACCGAAATTCAGTATGTAACCGAACCAGGCAATTTCTTCGGACAAATCCATCCGTTTCTCCCCGCTCCCCGCCGCCCGACCGTTGACCATTCGCTCGGGTCACGAGGCGCTCAAAGGTTGGAAGGGGCCATCCACTTTCTGGCACCAAAGAAACGTGCAAAGAAACGTGGGTGGCCCGCTTCCCTTCCGCCTCCATAGCATGGCGATGGGGCGGGCGAATGAGGGTCAGTCTTTGGGTGGGTGCCAGCCCACAGCGACCCAGGCTCGCCTCGCGAGGACCAAGGTGGGGCGGTTGAGATGAAGCGCGGCCACGGTGGCGCGACCGGCCGGAGTCCGACCTGTGATCACACTTCCACCTTGTGACCAGGAAAAGTGCTCGTGCCAATCTTGGTGACGCGGATTGAATAACCGGACGACCTCTCCTGTACTCGGGTCTTCGGCCGCGATCCGGCAGCCCTTGGAATCGTTGCAGAGGGAACAGGCAAGCCAGAGATTGTCCTCTTCAGTCAGGCCTCCGAGCGCCTCGGGGATGAGGTGATCCAGCTCCATGGACGTGCCGGCGATGGGTTCCGCCGTCAGGCAATACCCACAGCGGTATCGTGCCTGGGCGGCGACTTTGGCGCGAAGTGCCTTTGGGATGCGAGACCGGCTCATGAGGTTGCGGCCAGCCCCGAGAGATCATGTCCCCGCAGCTTCAAGATCGCTGCTGCGCGTGCGCGAATGAGCATCGACCGCTCATATTGCTGAACAAGTTCCGAGAGCGTGCGGGCCTCGGTCTCGGATAGACCTTCTCTCTGGCGCTTGAAGTGCAAAAGCTCAAGCTGAGTGGACTTCTCCGCGGACAGTCTGCTCCGCGCCGCTTGCCATAAGGCCGCGTCATCCAGATCGTCCATACGCAACACCTCCTCAGCAAGCGGATGGGGAAGGCTCTCATCAGCCGGAACCGCTGTGCTCAGGACTTCCAGAAGTTCGGCTTCCAGCGTTCGATTGGACTGCTGAGCGCGCTGTTGCAGTCGAGCATAGAGCCGGTCAGGTAGTTGGAGCGTCAGGGTCCGAGTCGACATCGTTACACCTCTGGGTTCGACGAGTATCTTATCACGCCGTCCCCCGGCTTCGCGAGCTCGATACCTTACGGAGAGCGGAAGGAGCGGAAGCGGAAGGGGCCACCCACCTTCTGGCACCAAGGAAACGTGAGTGGCCCCTTCCGCCCTTCCGATCCAGGTAAGCAACGTCGTGTCCAGAGGTTCGCTTTCCCATCACACCCTCAACGCCCGCTTTCACCGTGCCTTGGGCCATTCGATCCAAGGAGCTGACGCGCTCGCGGACCGAGCGGATCGCCCGGCTGCTCCGCGAGACCAGTGAACCGATCTCTCGGATTGCCCAGGCTCTGGGTTTCTCCACTCATCACCATGTCGCCCGCTATTTCCGTAAGCCCACCGGGATGACTCCCGGCGAGTATCGCCGCCGACATGGCAGCCGGAACACCAGTGGGGCTCGCTGAGTCGAGCGAGGCCAGCACCCATCAAAGGCGAGGCTGACATGGAGCGTGGAGCGAAAGCGGCCACCCACTTTCTGGCACAAAGGAAACGTGGTTGACGAGTGAAAAGGCGACAGCTACCAAATTGACAAAGCTGGGATATCTTGGTAAAAAGCCGTGAATGTCACGACCGAGGCGACATTCTCCGGGGGGGATGGTTTTCCACGTGCTCAACCGAGGGGGCCGGAGACAGCTTTAGGGGCAATACCGTTGAAATAGCAGTAACGCCCTTGGTCGAAGGGACTTCTGGCTCCCTCTCCCCTTGCGGGAGAGGGTTGGGGTGAGGGGGCTGGGCACGACCAACCGCCTTGTCCGAAGGGTCGAGCTAGCTGGTGCGACCCCTCACCCTACCCTCTCCCGCAAGGGGAGAGGGTGAATTAACCAACTGCCTCCCATGACTTTACGGTTATTTCAACGGTATTGGCTTTAGGGGGGCAAAGGGGAATAGTGCCACCCGGCCTCCGGACAAGCGTCCGATGGTGCTCAGGCCTGTCTCCGATCCACGCGTCGTAACCCGCGACGGGGCGGCACTATTCGGCATTGATGCCAACTGTCAGGGACATTCAGGGCCACCCACAAATCTTGGGTGGCTACTGGACAAACGACTTCGTGCTCGGTACGTTTGACCATCATGACGCTGGCCGGGTCGACGACCGACCGGGCCAAGGCATCGCGAGCCGATGTGGAGCACTTGGCCATGGCACGGCGGAATCGCGCGGAGGTCGTGGTCGCGGATGAGGTGGGGGTCTATCACTGTGTTCAGCGGGTCGTGCGCAGGGCGTTCCTTTGCGGGGTCGATCCCCTCTCGGGTAACTCCTACAATCATCGCAGGTCCTGGATTCGGAACCGCCTGGAGTCCCTCGCCGGGCTCTTCAGCCTGGAGATCGCGGCTTTCGCTGTGATAACGAATCACTCATAGTGCCTACCTTTCTGCGATTCTGTTCAAGGCTCGCTTGAGACACAAG
>Ga0208043_1000718_pt1 | contig 13708 bp, 11 predicted proteins | sample Sb_taG_12_FD_187710 | JGI IMG/M metagenome (GOLD analysis project Ga0208043, IMG submission 187710) | Peat soil microbial communities from Weissenstadt, Germany - Sb_50d_9_AC metaG (SPAdes) (version 2) | ecosystem: Environmental > Terrestrial > Soil > Wetlands > Peat | place: Germany... | reverse complement strand
CGGTCCGGATGTTCCAGGACGGTTACGCCAGTCCATCCGACATCGATACCGCGATGATGCTCGGCTGCGGTTACCCCCGCGGGCCGCTGCAGATGCTCGACGACGCCGGCCCGGCGAACGTCGTCGACGTCCTGGAGGCAATGCACGAGGCGACCGGCGACCCGGCGTTCACCCCGGTACCCCTGCTCGCCGAGTACGCCACCGCCGGGACCCGGTTCCACAGCTGAACGTCAAATCGGGCAGCGGCCCTGCCGCGTGGGGTCAGCGGCCCCGTTCTGTGCGCCAGGAGCCCAGGCACCACGGCCTGCGCGGCACCCGGCAGCACCCGCAACGCCCTAGCCTGACCTGCCGGCGGCAGGCCTTCCGCGCCGCAGTTCCAGGACCGGTTGTCATCGGTGCCGGTCCTGGTTGTCCTCGCCCACATGGTTCCCGCCCGCCGCCAGTCCCGGTTGGGGACGTCGCCTGCCGACAGCCACAGGCGGCCATCAGTGACCTTCATCCCCAGCCGGTATGGGTCCGAGGCTATTCGAACACGTAGGTGCCCGGAGCCGGAGCGAGCGGTGGGTACTGGCGGTTGCCGAGGGTGGCCCGGGCTGCCTTCTCGGGGCCGGAGCGGGCGATCAGCCACTCGGTCCAGGGCCGCCACCACGAGCCCTTCTCCACGGGGGCCGTCTTGATCCACTCGTCGGGATCGGTCGCCGTGGGCGGGCCGTACCAGCGGTCGTAGCGCTCGCTGTCCGCCGGGTAGACGACCGACTGGATGTGCCCGGAGCGGATCAGGGTCATCTCCTTGTCGGCGCCGCCGACCAGGTGGGCGGTGTCGTAGCAGGCCCGCCACGCCGTGATGTGGTCGGTGTAACCGCCGACGTGGTAGCTGTCGCAGGTGACCTTGCTGAAGTCGGTCTTGACGCCGAGCAGGGTCGGCCCGGGTCCGTCCCAGCCTTCCATGGCCAGCTTGCTGGAGTCCCGGGCGAACTTCGCCGTGGTCCGGGTGGCGTCGTCGTTCCAGGCCAGGACGTCGAACGGAGCGGGCGACTCGCCCTTGAGCCAGCCGCTGACCAGGTAGTTGAACACCAGGTCGTTCGGCCGCAGCATGGCGAACAGGCTGCGCAGCGCGGTCCCCGGGACGATCTCGTTGTTCGCGGCGGCCTGCTCGAGGATGGTGCGCGCCTGGGTAGTGTCGAGCATGCCCACGACGTTCGGCTTGTCGCCGGTCAGCATGGTCACCACGAAGGTCGCCGCCCCGGCCGACTCATCGCCGATGGCGGCGTAGTGCGCGAGCACGTACGAGAGCGTGATGCCGCCGGCGCACAGCCCGAGCAGGTTGATCTTGTCGCTGCGCGTGATCTTCTTGACCACTTCGTTGGCCCGCTCCTCCGCGGCGAGGTATTCGTCCAGTCCCCACTTGCCGTGGCCGAGCTGGGCGCTCGGGTTCCGCCAGACGATCATGAAGGTCTGGATGCCCTGGCTGACGGCGAACTCGACCAGCGACCGCCCCGGCGAGAGATCCAGCACGTAGTGCCGGTTGATCTGCGGCGGGATCATCAGCACCGGAATGGTATGCACCTTGGGCGTGGCGGGCGTGTACTGCAGCAGCTCGAACATCTCGTCCCGGTACACCACGGCACCCGGGGTGGCGGCGATGTCCTTGCCGACGGTGAACTGCTTACGGTCGATCATCGAGGGCATCCCGCCCTTGGCCAAGTCGTTCAGCATGTTCTGGGCGCCCTGCACGAGCGACAGGCCGCCGGTCTCGACGGCCTTCCGCAGTGCCTCGGGGTTAGTGCCCAGGTAATTGGTCGGCGCCACCGTCGCCGTGATGACGTCGGCCGCGAACCGGGCCCGCGCCTTATCCTGCCAGGAGCCCTCCACGCTCTGGTACATCCGCTCCATCCACATCTCGAACAGCCGGTACGACTGGCCCAGCATGCGGAAGTAGGGGACGGTCCGCCACGCCTCATCGGCGAAGCGCTTGTCTCGCTTGTCGAACGCGATATCCGACTTGCCGAGCGCGATCTTCGTCAGTTCTTCGGCCAGCCACGGCATTTCCTTCGCGACCGCGGCGGGGTCGACGAGATCGGCAAGGGCGTTGACCATGTCCAGCGGCAGCATGCCGGCCGCTGCGTCGGTCGCCTCTGACATGATGCCCATGGCGTCGGCGGGTGCTTCGTTGGTATCCATGACCTCTCCCAGAGGGTGCTGCTACAGGGCAGCCGGTAACGCTGGAAGTGCTGGCCTGCCTTCCGTAACTGTTACAACGCCCCCTAGGCCCGTCAAGGGCCGGATGGCCCCGGTAAATTGAGGCTAAACGCCATGTCAGCGGTTCGCGTGGTCATGGAACAGGTAGGCCGAGCTGCAGCGGACCGGTCCATAGTCCCATGCCAGCAGCAGCCCGGGCCGCAGCACCGCCAGCCGCTCCATCTCCATCTCCATCTCGGCGACGTGGCGCCGCAGCGGGCCTCCGGCGGGCTCGCACGCCGAGGTCGGCCACCGCCGGCTCCAGTTGGGGTGCTGCCAAGGTAAGCCCGAAAGGGGCCATGGGCGGCAGGGAGTTCGCCTAGATGTTGCGGCTCGGCCTGCCCGGGGGTGACCCGGGCGGCAGGAGTTCGCCGAGTGCTGCGGACTGACCTGTATCGCCCTAGCCGAGATCGAGAGCCAGCGGACCTACCTTCTCAACCGGATCGACGCCCCCGCCGCACCCGTGGGGCAAGTCCCGCACGGACTGACCCCACGACTCTGTCGAGCATGAGTGCGACCAGGTCCTGCTGGCCTGCGTCGGGATGGGCACGGCCTGGGCCAGTAGGCTGGCCGCCGCCGACGTGGCCGACGGCGATGCCGGGCATGGTGATGGCCCGGGGTGCCGGGTCGGTGCGCCCGGCCCCGGGTCGGTGGAGGCGCACGCTGATGCCGCGGGCCCCAGCCGCAGGACCCCGCTGGGGGCTGAGCGGGGCCTGCGGCGTCGCCGGGGGTGTCCCTGGCAACGCCGGACTGTCACGGGAGAAAGGTCTAAAGATTCTCAATTGTGGAGGTTATCGAAGGGTGCGGGTCGAGCAGGGTGCTGATGGTGAGACCGTCGAGGAGCCATTGGCACCCCGGCCGCCGTGGCGCTCGGTCAGCTGGCACAAGAGATCGTTCCGGCCGTGCGCGAGGCGACCCGTCGGGCCTGAGCGAGCATAGGTACCGGATCAGGCGTGGTGTTTCCAGCGGCCGCTGTCCCATTCGTGGCCGCGCACGTAGCGGCCGGAACTTCGACCGACCGCAACGCGGCAGCGATCCGGCGGGGAAGCTCGCCCTCCAGCGGCTCCTCCCTGATGAACTCCCATCACGGCCACGGTGACCTTCCAGCCGCCCATGTCATCGGACCGGTCCGCGCCGATACCCGGGCGTCCCGGATCGCCGGTCAAGGAGAAGACGGCATTGACCGGTGTGACAGCGAAGCCGAGAATCGTCCGGTGCGACAGATCAGCAGACGGCAGACGTTGTCGGGTCTGGCTATGGCGGCGGCGGGATTCTCTGGCGTGACGGCATGCGGGAGGGCCCCGGCGACCGCGGGCTGCCGCAACGTTCGGCGCCGCGCGCCCGGAAGCTTGATCTGGCGCATCCGGGCCGGTTCCGGTGTGAGCGTGGGCGACATCCTGACCTCCAGTGTCGTAGCGGCCGACGGCATCGTGTACGTGGCGGGCAACGTCCAGGGCAACGGTGACTGCGTCACCTATGGCATCCGCGCGAGCACGGGCCACCTGATGTGGCGTTCGGACGGCACTGGCCCGCTTCCCTACGCGGCCGGCCAGGGTGCCGTTTTCGGCTTCAGATCGGCTCCCGGCGGGACCAGCCAGGTAGTGGCGTCCAGCGCGACCTCCGGTCGTGCCGTGTGGACCCGCGGCACCGGGCATCTGCTTCACGACGCCGCGACCGGATGGCTCAGGTACGCCAGCGGGATGGTCTACCTCGCCGCTGGCGTCAGCCAGGATGTAACCGCTGCGCAGCCGTCCGTCCGTGCGCTGGACGCCAGGACCGGCCGCCTGGCCTGGTCGGCGCCCCTGGATAGCTCGTGGCAGATACCCGTGCTGGCGGGCGGTGTCCTGTACGCCACGACGGCCACCGGGATCGTCGCGCTGAACGCGGAGACCGGCGCCCCGCTGTGGAGGTCCGCGGCATTGACCAGCAGCATGGGAGCGGTTGTCGCCACCGGCGGAGTTGTCTGCTGCAGCGATGGCTTCAGCATCAACGGAACACCGGTCTTCGCACTGGCCGCAGCTACCGGACGGTTGCTCTGGCACGACGAGCTCGGGCCGGTGCAGTGCGGGGCAAGCGGGGTCATCATTTTCTCGCCGGTGCCCGGTGAGGGCGGGCAAGGCACCCTGTGGGCGCGACATGCCCGGACCGGCAAGCCCGCATGGAAACGCGCCGTCCCGCAAGGATCCGGGGCCATGATCACCTTCGACGGCGTCGTGTACTACAACGCATCCTCGCTCTTGGACGCCGGCGCCGCCGGCAATGGCCTGCTGCACGCCATCGACGCGGTGAGCGGAAGGCCGCTATGGACCTACCGTGTCTCCGCACCAGTCAGCGGCCTGGCGGGCAGCGATGGCGTCCTCTACGCGGCCGATGCCAAAGGCAACCTCTACGCATTGCAGGCCTGAGCCGCCTGTTACGCGGCCTGCGGCGCGAACTGGGCCTGGTAGAGGTCGGTGTAGAGGCCGTCAGCGGCGAGCAGTTCCTCGTGTCCCCCGTTCGGGATCTTGTGCCGCTCGAATACTCGATTGTGTCACTGACCTGCGCTGTCACCCGCTGGCTGGTTGGCTTGCCGGGTGCTGCTCAAGATTGTTTACCTGCTAGTTCGCCGGCTACTCAGCCTCGCTGTCCTGGTGCTCCGCGGGGACCGTGCGAAGGATGCTGAGCTGCTGGTACTCCGGCACGAGAACGCGGTGCTGCGCCGCCACGTCGGCCGGGTGCGTTACGAGTCGGCCGACCGGGTGTGGCTCGCCGCGCTGGCCCGGCTCATACCCCGTACGCGCTGGACCGAAGTTTCCCCTGTGACGCCAGCGACATTGCTCGCCTGGCACCGCAAGCTGGCCGCGAAGAAATACGACACGAGCGGGCAGCGCGCGCTCGGCCGGCCGCCGACAGTGCGCGCGCTGACCAGCCCGTTATGCGCAGCCGGCCGGACGCCGTCTCACCCAGGCGTACCGAACGCTCGTTCTGCGCGCCGCTGTATTCGTCCTCGTCATCCAGCGGCCACCAGCGTCAGGGGCCGTCACCGGCACCTGCCGGGTTCCCTGGTTCAGCGCGGCGGAAATCCTCTCGCGTTGCGCGGCGTGTCGCGGCCGGGCAGTGTTGCACTAGCCCCCCTTAGGTGGCGGCTGCCTGCTCGCGGGCGGCGGCCTGGGCGGCTGCGGCCTGCTCGCGGGCGTCGCGGAGCGCGGCGGCGGCCTGGGCGGCGGCGGTCTCGGCGGCGTGCTGGGCGGCGCGGGCGGCCTGCAGCGCCTCGGCGAGCGCGTCTGCCTCGGCGGTGGCCTGGGCGGCCTGGACGGCGGCGGTGCGGTCGGCGACCTGGCGCGGGCCCTGGTCTTCGGGATGACGACCGGTCTGGACTTGTTCAGCGCGCCGGGCATCGTGCGGCGGCGCGGCCAGGAAGCTGGTGATCAGGGGGGTGAGCAGGCTCGGGCGGGTCGCCAGCTCGACGTGGCCGCCGTGGTAGACGTGCAGCGTCGCGTGCGGGATGCCCGCGGCCAGGATGCGGCCGTTGGCTACCGGGATGATCGGGTCGTCGTCGCCCGTGAGCACCAGGGTGCGCTGGCGGATGAGCGGCAGCAGCGGCAGCGTGGTGAACCCCAGCGCGGCGGTGTGCTGGTACAGGAAACCGATGCTGAGCGGGCTGATCCGCGCCTTGCGCAGCGCCCTGGCCAGCGCGTCCGGGTCGGTTTTCGCGCTTCCTCCCCACAGGTCGCCCCAGCGGCGCAGGATGAGGTTCTTCACCGGCGGCAGCGGGTTGGGCGGCACCATCGTCTGCGGCCCGGTTGCGGTCGCCACCAGGATCAGCCGCCGGCACAGGCGCGGGTTGAGCAGCGCGAACTGCTGAGCCAGCCCGCCTCCCCAGGAGATACCCAGGACGTCGGCCTGCTGGTGGCCGAGATTATGCAGCATCTCGCGCAGGAGCAGGGCCAGGGTGGTGAAGCGGTAAGGCAGATTGGGTAGCTGAGAGCCGCCGACGCCGGGGGCATCGAAGCGGATCACCTCGATGGCCGGGTCGAGTGCATCCACGAACGGCTGGAAGGCTTCCAGTCGCATGCCGATGCCGTTGCACAGCAGGAGCGGGGGCCCTGTCCCGGTGCCTGGCCGGATTGCGACGCGCAGCGGCGTCCCGCTCACCTGCGTGATCTGTTCGCGCACGGAGTCTTCCCTGACAGGCATGTTCATTCCTCCTCGGGCACGCCGCGGCTACCACCTCTGTGACGGAAGTCACACGGTTACGGGAATAATAACGATGCTCAGGATAGTACGCAATAGGCAAAGTCTGGTTAGCACGACTGGATTCCGGCGGAAAAGCGGGGAGGGACGAGGGCTGGTGTTAGCGGACGGGCTTGTGTCGTTGGCGTCGCCGGCGGGCGGGCGGGCGGTGGTGGCGGCGGTCACCGATGCGCGGGGGATGACGAAGCGGGGTTCCGCCCCGCTGCCGGGCCGCGGTGATGCCGGGCGGACCGAGCTGGCGGAACGGCTGCTGGCCAGCCAGCGGAAGTTCGCCGGAGACGTGCTGCGCGCGACCACGCCGCTGCTCCCCGGCAGGGCGAAACCGGCGCCAAGACCAAGCACCTTCCCGGCGTGCCGGGCCCGCCACATGCGATAGGCCCACTGCCCGGCGGCGAGCCGATCGCGGTTCGCCGCGGACTTGCTTACCATCTTGAGCAGAGAGCGAAAAGCACGGAATTACGGAGCGACAGTGACCGGTACCTGGAACGGGCAGACGCAATGCCTGGGAGCCTTCATCCGCAATCGGCGCAAGCTCGCCCGCCTGTCACTGCGTCAGCTTGCTGAGATGACGTCTCTCTCCAATCCCTACCTGAGCCAGCTCGAGCGGGGCCTGCACCTGCCATCGGTGCGCGTGCTCAAGCTGCTCTCCGAAGCGCTGAACGTGTCCGTCGAGACGCTGCTTGCCCAGGCGGGCCTGCTCGACTTGGCTCCCTCCGGGGATGGGGCCGCGGCGGCTGACGGGCCCCCAGCATCGTCGGTGGAGTCTGCCATCAGCGCCGACGAGCGCCTGGCCGACGAGCAGAAGGCCGCGCTGATCGCCGTCTACCGCAGCATGTTCCGCCCCTAGGCCCAAGAGCGGGACAAATTGGGAGAGGCGGCTCTGGCTCGACGCCACCGGGGTGGACGCGATGGCGGTGTCCGCATTCTCGGCGGCCGCGCGCTCAGCTGACGGGCAACCGTGGCATCGGGAACATCGCCAGCCAGCCGTAGGGGCCGGCGCTCAGCGCTCATTGCCGGGCTATCCTCGGATGACCAACGCGCAAAGGAGAGGGCCGGCGTGACGCAGCAGGCCGCGGGATACGAGGACTCCGACGTCCCGCTGGAGTCCGGACGGCTTCGGGTGCGGCGGTGGGGTGCCGCGGATGCGCCAGCGGTGGTGTGCGTGCCCGGCCTGTCGGCGAACCTGTGCGGCTTCGACCGCCTTGCTGAACGGCTCGCCGGGGACACGCTGCAGCTGGTGGCGATCGACTTGCGCGGCCGCGGGCGCAGCGAGGTGACCGGCGCGGGCACGTACGGCTGGCGCAACCACGCGCGCGACGTGCTCGGCGTCGCGGACGCCGTCGGCGCCTCGTCGTTTGCGATCATCGGCCAGTCCAGCGGTGCGGCCATCGCCATGACCTGCGCGCAGCTCGAGCCGTCGCGCATCGAGCGGCTCGTCCTGGTCGATCTGGCGGGGAGTCCTGACCAGCGGGCAGCGGTGCCGGTGGTCGCCTCGGTGAGCCGGCTCGGCGCGGTGTACCCGTCGGCGCAGGCGGCCATCGCGCTGATCAAGCAGATCGGCATCGTTCCCGGGTGGGACGAGTACTGGGATCGCTACTTCCTGTACGAGCTGCGCGACGTCGATGGCGGCGTGACGCCGGCCAGCGACCGGGGCGCGGTGCTGGAGGATCTCGGGTACGGGAATGCGATGTACTGGCCGGGCCCGGATGCGCCGGTCCACGCGCTGTGGAACGCGATCACCATGCCGGCACTGGTGCTGCGCGCCCGGCAGGAGATCCTGCCGGGGTTCGGGTTCATCCTGCCCGCCGCGGAGGCGGAGCGGTTCGCGGCGGCGGTGCCATCGGCACGCGTGGTGGAGATCGACGCGAATCACTACACGATCACGACGCATGACGATTCCATCGCCGCCATCGGTGCGTTCCTGCGCACGAGCTGACGCCCCGGACGAAGCCGCCCCGGCGCTCGCCGCGCGGGTGGCGGACCTCTCCGGTTCCGTCGGCTCAATGACGCGCGGGCACAGCGTGGCAAACGCAGAACTCGTTCCCTCCGGGGTCCGCCATCACGGAGAGCGGGACAAGAATGGGAAGGGCCACGCCGCGAGCGCCACAAGATCCGGTGCCTGGTGTGTCGTGCTGGGGTGCACCCCTGCCAGACGTCAGCCGCCACCGGTGCCAGCACGTTCAGATCGACTAGTTCTGCGGCCTGAGCCGCCGGGAGATCCGCAAAGGGCATGTAGTGGGCCAGGCCCGCGTTGTTTACCAACATGTCGACGGGCATGGCGGCGATTTCACTGCAGGCGCGCTCCACCTCCTCCAAACGGGCCAGATCGGCCTAGATCACTCGCACCATCACCGCGTGAGCCTCGTCCAGACGCGTTGCCAGCTTGCTGAGATGCTCTCCGCGCCGGGCCACCACGATCAGGTCCCTGTATCGCTTCAAAACTGACATAGATACTGTGACCTGCGGTTTGGCCGGATGAGCTGGTTGCGGCAAGATCGCGGCCTGTGTCCCTTCGCCTGCTCTACCTGATCATGATCCGGGTCTTCGGCTGGCTGGTGCTGCTCGGCCGCAGCGAGGCGTCCAAAGACGCGGAGATCATGATGCTCCGTCATGAAGTCGCTGTGCTGCGGCGGCAGGTCGCCCGCCCGAAGCCGGACTGGGCCGATCGGGCGATCCTGGCGGCGCTGGCCCGGCTGCTGCCAGCCGTGCTAGGTGCCAGCCGGCTGGTCAGCCCGGGCACGCTGCTGGCATGGCACCGTCGGCTGATCACCCGCAAGTGGACGTACCTGAACCGGCCCGGCCGCCCGCGGACCAGCCAGGACATCCGTGACCTGATATTGCGGCTGGCGCCGGAGAATCCGGCCTGGGGATACCGCAGGGTGCACGGTGAACTGCGCCGGCTCGGCCACCAGATCAGCGAAGCGACAGTGCGGCGGATCCTGCGCGCCCGGCGGCGGGCGCCGGCCCCGCGGAACGTGGACACTACCTGGCGGGCGTTCCTGCGCACTCAAGCTGATGGGCTGCTGGCGTGTGATTTCTTCCAGGTGGACACGATCTTCCTCAGGCGCCTGTGCGTGCTGGTTCGTCATGGAGGTGAAGACCCGGCCATCTGCGATCGGTACTGGGCGAGCATGCCGGCCATTACAACGGCCACCGCCCGCACCAGTCCCGCCAGCAACGACCACCCGACCACGACGGCCAAGCGAGCCCGCCGCTGGACCTACCGGTCCAGCGGCGGAAGGTGCTCGGCGGCATGATCAACGAGTACTTCCACGCGGCGTAGCTGATCTCATGAACACCAGGTCAGACGCCATACGACTAGTTTTGAAGCGGTACACGCACCGACGGCGTACATCCCGGTTTCAGGCCCGGTCCCCGGTCCAGGCGCCTGGTTCACCGCGCGTTTGAAAGGCGCGTCATCGCCGGCTGGCGCCGGCCTGGCGCACTGCCCCGGCGGCCTGCCGTGCCGCCACGAGGATCGGATCCCACACCGGCGCGAACGGCGGAGCGTACGCGAGGTCCAGGGCGGTCATCTCTTCGACCGTCATCCGGTTCCACAGCGCCGTCGCAGCCGTGTCGATCCGCTTGGCCGACCCCTCGCGGCCGACAATCTGCACTCCCAGCAGGCGACCACTGAGGCGTTCGGCGATCATCTTGACGGTCATCCGCTGGGTACCCGGGAAGTAGCCGGCCTTCGTAGTGGACCGCACGGTGACGGTCACGTATTCGAACCCGGCACGGGTGGCGTCGCGCTCGCGCAGCCCGGTCCGGGCGATCTCCAGATGACACACCTTGCTCACCGCCGTGCCGACCACCCCGGGAAACGAGGCGTAGGATCCGGCCAGATTGTGCCCGATGACCCGGCCCTGCTTGTTGGCGTGGGTGCCCAGCGGCACATGCTGGTACTGGCCCGAAACCAGGTTGAGGACCTCCACGCAGTCGCCGCCCGCCCAGACATGGTCGTGGCCCAGAACCTGCATCTGCACGTTCGTGCGCAGGCCGCCGTGATCGCCCAGCGGCAGGCCGGCACCGTGGGCGAGCGCGGTGTTCGGCCGAACCCCGAGGCCAAGGACGACCACGTCGGCCGGGATCGAGCCGTCGGCGGTCAGCACCGAGCGGATCCTGCGGTCGCCGTCGGCCTCGAATCCGGTGACGGCGGTGTCGGTGCGCACATCGATGCCGATGCCCTCCATAGCCCGGTGCACCGCCGCCCCCATGTCCGGGTCGAGCGTGGTCATCGGCTGCGCGGCCTGATCGACGACGGTGACGGCGACGCCGTGCCGCACCAGGGCCTCGGCCATCTCCACGCCGATGTAGCCCCCGCCGACCACCACAGCCCGCCGCGGCTGCGCGCGATCGAGGTCCGACAGGAGCGCCGCGCCGTCGTCGAGAGTCTCCACCCCGAACACGCCGGCGGCGTCCACGCCCGGCAGCGGCGGTCGCACCGGGACCGCGCCGGTCGCGATGACGAGAGAGTCGAAGCCTTCCCGGAACGATCGCCCGGCGGCAAGGTCATGAGCTGTCACCCGCCCGGCCGCGAGGTCGATCTCCTCCACCTCGGTTCGCATCCGAAGGTCGATGCCGTTGCGCCGGTGCGCGTCCGGCGAACGGGCGATCAGACGCTCCGGCCCGTCGACATCGCCGGCCACCCAGTACGGGATGCCGCAGGCAGAGTAGGAACTGTACGTTCCGCGCTCGAACGCGACGATCTCGACCGCATCACCCGCGATCCGCTTGGCCTGCGAGGCCGCGCTCATCCCGGCCGCGTCCGCCCCGATGACGACGATCCGCCCGGTCATGGCATAAGTACACCCCACTGCCTGGGCCGCTCCGTCGCGTGCGCCGCCACCGGTCAGGCCGCCCCGGTGGTGGTGCGGATCTCGGTTCCCGCCCGGACCGCCCTGGTGACCGGGGTCTTCTCCGCGATCTCGGCCAGCTTCGCGCGCTGGTCGTCGTAGACGCCGTGCAGGGTGATCAGCCGGTCGATCCACCGTGTGTTCCGGTCTTTGACGACGTAGGTCAGCTCGACATCCACGCCAGCCAGCGGCCAGCTCTGATGTTCGGCGTACATTCGCAGCGTGATCGCGGTGCAGGCACCGAGCCCGGACAGCAGCAGGCCGAACGGAGCCGGACCGGTGTCGGCACCGCCGTGGTCGACCGGTTCGTCGCCGCGCAGCGCATGGCCCCCCGTGTTGATGCGCACGCCGTACGGCGTTTCCTCACTTGCCACTGTGGCGGTGGCGATGGTGTGGTCACGGTCGTCGCTCATCACGCCATCCTTAATCTGTGCGCGTCCGCTGCGCCGCCGCGGAGCATGCCGGGCCTTCAGCCCATCCTCGCCTGTATTCTGCTCTTCGTCATCAGGCTCGCGGTGCATCTGGGATGCTTGCTTGTCGCCGACCGGAAGTCCGGGCCGGTTGGCTCCTCGCCGTCGGCCGGTGGATGCCACTCGGTAGCCAGCCACAGTTCCCGCGCGATGACCTGAGCGTGACGCTCCTGGTAGGCGGCGAGCTCACGGCCGACCGGAGTGCCGGCCCCTGCCTCCGCGCGCAGTACCTCCCAGGAGGAGACGTGCTGCACGCTGAACTTTGCGGCCAGTTGCTCGCCCTGCGTTCCCTTGCCGCCGCCAGGGGCGGCGATCAGAGGAATAGCTGCGCGAGCCCTTTTGCGTCAAGGGGACTGCGGCCGCGCCGCCAACATCACCGGCACCAACTACGTGATCGACGGCGGCCTGATCAAGACAAGCCAAGCCCCAGGCAGCCGACACTCAACCCCCGCGGCCAGGGCGACCCGGCGGCCGTCGCGGTAATGCTGCGCAGGTTTGCCTGTGGACCATTGCCTCCTCGCGGCCGGTGCGATCATCGTTGCACTCTGCGGAGAGTTGCGACCGCGTCCCGGGGCAAGGCCCAGCTCGGTATCGGCGGCGGGTCGGCCAGGGTACCGGCCAACCTGGCGGGGAAGCCGTCCAGGATGGACCGGTCACCGAAACGGTCGCGCTGCTTGACGCAGGCACCGGCGCGGACCACCGACTCGGCCCCGACCACGCTGCCGTCGCACACGATCGCGCCCGGCTCGACGACACTGCCGCGGCCGATGTGGCAGCCGTGGATCATCGCGCCCGGTCCGATCACCGCGTCGTCGTCGATGATCAGCTCGTTGTCGGGCAGCAGGTGCAGCACCGTGTTCTCCAGGATCTGCACCCGGGAGCCGATGCGGACCGGGCCGTGGGAGTCCCCGATGATCTTCACGCCGGCGCCGATCAGTGAGCCTTCGCCGATGACCACGTCGCCGGTGATCTCCGCCGAGTCGAACAGCACCGTGCCGGCACCGATCGACGGGGTCTTGTCGCGGTAGGCGTACAGGGTTCCCATGCGTTCTCCGGCTTGCAGCGGCCCGGACACGATCGTGCCCGGGTAGTCGGTCAGGTTGGTCTGATGCTGACGTAGCACCGCCAGCCGCTCCCGGTCGGCGTCGGTGGCCGACCGGATCACATGCGGCGGGCGCCCGACCAGGACAGAACCGGCCGGGATGACGGCACCCGGCGGGACCAGCGTGCCCTCGCCCAGGATGCACCCGCTGCCGAGACGCGAGCCGAGCATGAGGATCGCGCCGTTGCCGATCTCGCACAAGTCACCGACCGTCGCCCCGACGATGGCGGCGCGGTGGCCGAAGACGGTGCGCTGGCCCACCCGGACCGGATGAGCGGGGGTGCCGATCACCACCCCGTTCTCCAGGATGGCCGAGTGGTTGCCGATGCTCACCGCTCCGCCATGCGAGCGCACCACCAGGCCCTGCGCCAGGATGGCGCCGGCACCGACGTGGACCTCACCGAGGATCACCGCGGATCGGGCGATCTCAGGCTGGGGCTGGTCAACGAGAAGGTGATTGAAACTCACGCGCCCTTACCGTCCTCCTGGCCATTCGGGCATCCAGCCGACCGGTACCGACTCTACGCGCGCACAACCCGCGCCGGGGCCTCGCTGGAGCTCCCGGCGTTCTCCGCGCTGGATGAGCTGGCCGCCACCATCCGCGCTGAGGTCAACGCCGGGATCTTGCGGGTATCGTCTCCCGGGTGGGCACGGAGCCACGGCAGCGGATGCGCGGGCTGCTGACGACGGCGGGGCTAGATGGCAGGTCGATGTTCAGCCGGCTGAAGAAACCGGCCCAGGGCCACCTGGTTCCGCTTCAAGGCCCAGGCCGGGTACCTGGACCAGGTCGACGAGCTGGGGGAACCGCG
>Ga0208043_1000710_pt1 | contig 13747 bp, 10 predicted proteins | sample Sb_taG_12_FD_187710 | JGI IMG/M metagenome (GOLD analysis project Ga0208043, IMG submission 187710) | Peat soil microbial communities from Weissenstadt, Germany - Sb_50d_9_AC metaG (SPAdes) (version 2) | ecosystem: Environmental > Terrestrial > Soil > Wetlands > Peat | place: Germany... | reverse complement strand
ATCGCCCGCGGCGACCTGACCGTCGAAGGGGTGCGGCGCTCGGACCGCGACTCGCTGGGCACGGCTCTGGAGGGGATGCTCGCCCACCTCCGCAAGACGGTGGAGAACATTCAGCGGGTCGCCGCCCAGCTCGCCGCCGGCAGCCAGGAGCTGCGCGGCGCCGCCGGCCAGGTCTCCGAGGGCGCCGGCAACCAGGCCAGCTCGGTCGAACAGACGTCGGCGGCGATGGAGGAGATGGCCGCCGGCATCAAGCAGAACGCCAGTAACGCCGACCAGACGGAGAAAATCGCCACGCACGTCGCCGAGGACGCCAAGAAGTGCGTCCAGTCGGTGCAGCGCACGGCCACCGCCATGAAGGGCATCGCCGAGAAGATCGTCATCGTCGAGGAGATCACCCGCAAGACGGAACTGTTGGCCCTGAACGCCTCGGTGGAGGCGGCACGGGCGGGGGAACACGGCCGGGGCTTCGCCGTGGTCGCCTCGGAGGTCAGCAAGTTAGCCGAGATCAGCAAGCAGGCCGCCAGCGAGATCGTGCGGTCGTCGGCCGAGGGCAAGGAGGTCGCCGAGGCCACCAACCGCATGTTGGCCGACCTGTTGCCGCGCATCGAGAAGACCAAGGATCTGGTGCAGGGCATCAGCGCCGCCAGCGGCGAGCAGAGCATCGGGGCCGGACAGGTTAACCAGGCGGTGCAGCAGTTGGACAAGGTGGTGCAGCAGAACGCGGCGGCGGCGCAGCAACTGGCCGCGACCGCCGAGTCGCTGTCCAGCCTGGCCGAGGATTTGCAGCAGACTGTCGCCGTCTTCCGATTGGAGGAAGACGAGGCGGAAGTCGAGTTGTTGCCGAGGCGCCCCGTGGTGACACAGCCGGGCCGCCCCAGGTTGCCAGCGCCGGCGAAGCGGCGACCGGGGCCGACGGGCGGGGGGCGACCCCTCCTCGAGGCGCGCGAGAACGGCCCGCCGGACGACCCGAGCGTCCGGGATTTCAAGAAGTATTGAGCCGTTGCGGGGACGCTGCCATGAACGCGCACACCTCGGAGACGTTCTTCATCTTCGCCCACGGCGGCCTGCAATATGCCCTGCCGGTCACGCAGGTGGTCGAGATCGTCGAAATGCCGGCACTGCTGCCGTTCCACGGCGCGCTGCCCGGCTGCCTCGGCAACGTGTGCCACCGCGAGTACCTGCTGCCCGTCTTCGACCCGACCGCCCTGAGCAGCGGACGCACGACGGTGCTGTCGAAGACCTTCGTCGTCGTGCGGCACGACGGGGTGGTCTTCGGCCTGGCCATGGATCGCTTCGTCGGCGTCGTCGCCCTGGACGCCCTCTCCCAGTCGGGCGGTCGGGCCGAGGCGAACGGCGCGTACGTCGAGAAGGCGTGCGCCTATCGGGACAACGCCCTGATCTTGCTGGCCGTCGCCGCCATCGTTCGCCTGGTCAAGAGCCATTTCACCAACCAGCAGCTCCTGGCGGGTGCTATGGGGCCGGCGGTGCGCCGGGACGCGGTCGCCGAATATGAGGGACGTATCTTCTTGTGCGCCCGCATTGAGCGCGTGTTGTTCGGCATCCCGGTCGAACACGTGATCGAGATCATTGAGGGCTACGACGTGACCCCCTTGTTCAAGGTTCCGCCGATCGTCCGTGGCCTGCTCAACCTGCGCGGCCAGGTGCTGGCCTGTCTCGACATCTCTGTCGAACTGGGTTTGCCGCCCCGGCAGCTCGAGGAACGCAACCAGTTCGTCGTCCTGAAGGAGGAGAGTGCCGAGTTGGCCCTGTGCGTGGACAAGGTGACCGGCATCCGCCGGCTGGCGCCGGAGAAGTTCCAGAAAGCCGACATGGTCCTGTCGGGAGAAATGACTCGCTTCGCGGCCGGCATGCATGAAGGTGAGGATGGCACCCTGTTCGTCCTGGCGGTGTCCGCCGTCTTCGACGCGCCGCCGTTACAACCGTATCGGAGGTCGGAAGGGTGAAAACCTATCCCCCGACGTTGCTCGACGTCTGGCCGGATGATCAGCCGGCCGTCTCGACGCCGACTGGCCCGGTCGTCCAGGCTCTGTTGCCGCGTCTGCGCGCGGAGGCCGGCACCGCCCTCGCCTGGGTTGCGGACACGGTCAAAGCCGTCAAGGGTCAGGAAGAAAGCGTCTTCGATCAGCTCTACCGCCGCGGGCATGTGGTCTCCGGCATGGCCGCGCTCTTGCAGTTGCCCAAGTTGACGCATGTACTGGCCGTCCTCGACTTCGGACTCGACCTGGGCCGGGCCTTGCAGGCGTTCGAGCGCCATTCGCTCGAATACGTCGTCAGCCTGCTGACGACGACGGCGCGGGGCATCCTCGACGACTTCTCGGCCCGCGGTGGCAGCGAGCGCGATCTGACTGACGTCATCGAGGAATGCCGGACCTACCTGGCCGAACCGCTGCGGCAGACCCTGGCGCCCCCGCCGGCCGCCCCCGCGGCGTTGCCGCAACCGACCACAGTCGTGGAGTTGCCGGTTCCCGTTCCCGCCGCGTCGGCGACGCCGGCCACGGCGGCGGTTCCTGCCGGCCCCGAGTGCGACGATGGACCGGAGGAGTTACAGATTCCGGCGGACAAGGTCGGCCTGACCAGCGATTTCTGCGAGGAGTCGCGCGAGAACCTGGCCCAGGTCGGCCACCGGCTGGTCGAGCTGGAGGGGGCCGCCGACCCGGTGCCGCTCGTCAACGACCTGTTCCGCTCGGTCCACACGGTCAAGGGAGGAGTGCGTCTGCTGAAGGTCCGCAAGATGGAGACGCTGGCCCACCGCATGGAATCGCTGCTCGACCAGGTGCGCAAGGGGACGCGCCCGGTCAGCACGCCGCTCATCGACGTGTTGCTCGACGGCAAGAAATTGCTCGAGGAGATGGTGGAGGAGGTCGCCTCACGCGGCCCCCTGCATACGCGGATCGGCCCGGTCCTGGCAACGCTGGCCGCCCTGGAGTCCGGGCACACACTGGCGGCAGTACCCGCAACGGCGAAGCAGGAGGCTGCGAGCCTCGCGCCAGCCCCGGCCGCCGCTCAGACCGCCGCCCCGGCCGCCGCAGCACCGAAGACCGTGGCCGCCCCCCGACCCGCTGCCCCCGACAACATTCGCATCCCGACCGAAAAGTTGGACGACGTGCTGAACACCGCCTCGGAGGTCTTTATCAGTCGCATCCGCCTCGCCAGCGACGTGGCCGCCATGAGCGCCACCGTCCGCCACTTCAAGCAAGCGCTACAGCGGATGGACGAGTTCGGCCTGGAAGCGGTACTCGACCGGCTGGCGGAGGCCAACCACCGCCTGGTCGGCGAGCTGCGGACCCTGTTCGCGAACCGCAGCGGGCGCGTATTGCCCGAAAAACTTTCCGCCCTGGTCAACCGCTTCCACCTGGAACTGAGCGCCGACGCCGAGCAGCGCGGCTTCTCCACGCCCGAGGAGCTGACGCTCAACTTGCTGTCCATCGACGAAGTCCGCAAGCGTTTGCAGAAGAACGTCGAACACCTGGAGCAACTCAGCGCCCGCCTACAGACCGGGGCGATGAGTTTCCGCATGGTGCCGATTGCGCAACTCTTCGACCGCTTTCCTACCCAGGTGCGCGAGATGGCCCGGCAACTGGGCAAAAAGGTCCGCCTGGAGGTCAGCGGGGCCGACACCGAGCTGGACAAGGTGATGATCAACCAGCTCACCGATCCGCTGCTGCACATCCTGCGGAACTCCCTCGACCACGGCGTCGAGGATCCCGAGACGCGACTGGCCAGGGGCAAGCCCGAAACCGGCGACGTCGTCCTGCGCGCCTACTACCACGGCTCGCACGCCGTCATTGAGGTCCGCGACGACGGCAAGGGCATCGACACCGACCGAGTGCTCGCCGAGGCGGTCGAAAACGGTCTGGTGGACGCCGAAAAGGCCCCCACGCTGACGCGCCAGGAAATCTTCCAGCTCATCTTCGAGCCGGGCCTGTCCACCACCGCCACGGTGTCCACGGTGTCGGGGCGCGGCGTTGGCATGGACGTGGTCAAGACCGCCATCAGCCACGTTCAGGGCAATATTGTCGTGGACAGTACGCCCGGTCAGGGAACGACCATCCGCATGAAGCTGCCCTTGACGCTGGCGGTGGTCGGGATCCTCCTCGTGCGCGAACGTGTGCACCAGTTCGCCTTCCCGATCCAGCACGTCGAGGAGATCCTTACGGTCCGGCGCGACGAGATCCGCCACGTCAGCGAGAACACCCTGTACAACCACCGCGGCACCACCCTGCCAGTCATGACGCTGTCGAACATCCTGGACTTTCCGCCCAGCCTGTTTGCCGAGCGGGAGGTGACGCTGGTGATCCTCGCCGAGGGCGAGACGCGGGTCGGCGTCCTGGTGGATGCGGTACTCGGCCGGCAAGAGGTACTCATCAAGAGCTTGGGCCGGCTGCTGAAAAAGGTGCCCTTCGTCATGGGCTGCACCATTCTGAGCGACAGCAGGCTGGTCCTCATCCTCAACGCTTGGGAAATCGTCAACACCCAGATCCGCAAGCCCGTGACCCTGGCGGCGGCGGCCCCGGACCAGGGCCGCCGCAAGCAGCACGCACTGCTCGTGGTGGACGACTCGGCCATCCAGCGCACCCATCTCAGCTCCCTGTTGAGCCAGGCCGGATACACTGTGGAGACGGCCGAGAACGGTTTCGAGGGGCTCAAGCGCTTGCGCAGCCGCCGGTACTCGGCCTTCTGCGTGGACGTCGCCATGCCGCTGATGGACGGCTTCGAGTTTGTCGAGCGGTTGCGCCGTCTGCCCGGCCACAAGGACAGCCCGGTATTCTTCATCACCAGCCGCACCAGTGACGCCGAGCGCGACCGCGCCGCCCACCTCGGCGTCCGTGAGTATCTTGAGAAACCCGTCGATCCCGACCTGCTGGTCCGGCGTCTGGACCGGGCTTGCCTGCGCATCGAAAGGATGAAGGATGAAGGATGAAAGTGATCTGTCTCGATTCATCCTTCATCCTTTCAAATAGGAGAGGCACGATGGCCGCCACCAACGGCAATCTCGTCCTGTGCGTGGAAGACGAACTCTACCGGAGCTACCTTAAGCAGGCGTTCGCCGGCGCCGGCACCCCCTGCACGTCCGTCGCGGCGGAGGACCTGGCGCAGACGATCGCCGAGTCTCCAACGGGCATACTGCTGCTCCAATCGGACACGGCGGAGCAGAACCTGATCGAGCTGTCGTCGCGCTTGAAGCGTCTCTTCGGCGAGGAGATTCGCGTCCTGCTGTTGTCGGCGGATTACCTGACCGGCGAAGAGGCCGGCGCCTCGGTCGATGCCTTCCTGCAGTACCCGATCGGTTTCGACGAGCTGCGCGCGGCCCTCGCGGCACTGCGCGACACCAGCCGGCGCATCCTGCTCATCGACGACTCCAAGCTGGTCCACAACCACCTTGTGCCGTCGTTGCGCGAGCAGGGCTATCAGGTTTTCCAGGGGTTCAACGGCGAAGAAGGACTGGCCCGCGCGAAGGAGTGCAAGCCTCACCTGATCATTTGCGATATCGAAATGCCCAAAATGAACGGCTTCGAGGTGTGCGCCGCCGTCCGTCACACGGAGGGCATCGCCGACAGTTACATCATCATGTCCAGCACGCTCGGCTCGGCGTCCGACCAACAGAAGGGCTTCGAGGCGGGCGTGGACGAGTACATCACCAAGCCGGTGGTGATCCCCGAGCTGCTCGACCGCATCAAGAAGGTGTTCAACCGTGCCCGCGGCGGCCGGGAGAACGTCCTCATCGTCCAGGCCGACGAGCAGATGGCCAAGGGCATCTGCAAGTCGCTCACCAAGCAAGGCTTCCGGGCGCGGGTGGCGGCCACGCTCAAGGAGGTGCGCCGCCTGGTCAAGCGGACCGGCTTCGACCTGGTCATCGCCGAGATGAGCCTGGCCGACGGCAGCGTGATCGACCTGGTGGCGGCCCTGCGCAGCCTGCCGTCGGACCGGCAGCCCGACGTGCTGATCCTGACCTCGCGCGACAGCCAGGCTGACGCCAAGATGGTGCTGAATGCCGGGGCGGCGGGAGTCATCAGCAAGCCGTTCACCATGGACAGCCTGCTGGCGTCGGTCGAACGGGTCCTGGCCGACCGGCGGGCGGCGCAGGAGAAGGCCCACCTGCAGAAGTATGTTTCCAAGGCCTCCCTGCGGATGGCCCTGGAGAAATCCGTCCTGTCGGGCAAGGCGTCGTCCGCCCGGGCCTATCGCAAGCGGGCGACGGTGTTCTTCAGCGACATCGCCGGTTTCACCACCCGCTGCGAGACGTACGCCCCGCGCGAGGTCGTCGCCCAAGTCAACGCCCTCTTCGAGGTCATGACGGGGATCATCATGGCCGCGCAAGGCGACATCGACAAATTCATCGGCGACGCCTGCATGGCCTTCTGGATGGACGACGACCCGGCGGCGTCGGCCGAGCGCGCCCTGCGTGCGACCCTGGCGATGCGGCCCCAAATCGCCGCCATGAACGCGGCGAATCCCACGCTGGCCGCCGACCCCATCCGCATCCGCATCGGCATCAACACCGGCGAGGTGATCCTCTGCGACCTCGGCGCCGCAGAGGCACGCATGGACCTGACCATTATCGGCGACACGGTCAACGTCGCGGCCCGCCTCGAATCGGCCTCCAAGCAATACGGCCTGGACATCCTGATCGGCGAGTCCACGCTCGCGCCGGTCCGGGACCGATTCGCGGCCCGGCTCATCGACCTGGTGCGGGTCAAGGGGAAGAACCAGCCGCTCGGCTGCATTGAATTGCTGGGGGAGCGTGGCAAGACCACGGCGACCCAGGATCAGTTACTGGCCGAGTTCGCCCGCGGCATGGACGCCTACCGGGCTGGCGATTTCGCCCGCGCGCTGGAAATCTTCCAGGCGACGGAAGCCCTGGAGGCAATCCCCGAAGAAGGACACCTCAACCCATCCCGCCTCTACCAGAAGCGCTGCCGGCAGCTCCTCGCTCATCCGCCGGAAGCCTGGGAGGGTGTCTGGACCCTGGAGTCAAAGTAACGGCCTTGCATCTTCTGCAGGGAGCGGAAAGGACCCGAACCGATGAACCCGGTGAGCCACCCCAGCAGTACCCTCCCGGTGCCCCTCTTCGCCGTCGCCTCTGCGTTGATGCGCGACAACGCTCTGCTGCTTGGCGGGTGGGGCATTCCTGCCGTTCTCGCTTCCCTGGTGGGCCTCGCGCTCGTCCTGCCGCGCCAGCGGCGCAGCCGGCTTCGCGTTCCAGCGATCTTCTTTGTCGTCTATATCTCGCTCGACCTCATCCTCCTGGCGGTTCGGACCTTCTTTCCCGAGCCGGATTGGGAACGACGTCGACTGTTCCTCCACAACGTCGTGCTATTCTTCTTCCTCGCCGCGCTGGCCCAGACGCTGTTCCTGCTCTTCGAGGTGTTGGTTCTGGAGAAGCTCGGCCGGCCATTGTCCAAGATCGCCCTCGATCTGATCCAATTCGGCATCCTGATGTTGGCGCTCCTCATCGTGCTGGAGAATGCCGGCGTCAAAGGGGAGACGTTATTCACTGGCTCGGCAGTGCTGACGGCCATGCTCGGTTTCGCCATGCGCGACACGCTTGGCAACCTGCTCGCCGGACTCACCCTACATCTCAAGCATTTCCAGGTCGGCGATTGGATTCAGTTCGACGACAAGCCACACCATGTCGGCAAGGTGACCGAGATCAACTGGCGCGAGACGAAAGTGATCACGTTCGACCTGGCCGAGGTGATCCTGCCCAACGGCGTGCTGGCCAACGCCTGCGTCCGCAACTTCACCAAACCGGAGCCGTGGGTTCGCAAGTCGATTTATGTTGTCGCCCCCTACGAGGTGCCGCCCAATCGGGTGCAAGAGATCATTCTGGAGGCGATTCGCGACAGTTGGGGAGTGCTGTCGAACCCGGCGCCGTTGGTGGCGACCAATGCCTTCACCGAGCGGGGAGTCGAATACGTAGTGCGATTGTTCACGGTAGAGTTCGGCAGTCCGGAACGCGTCGATGGCGGAGCCCTCGATCGCATCTGGTATGCCTTCGCCCGCAACGGTATCGAGATTCCCGTGGCGACGCACGCGGTGCGGATGACCGAGCTGCCGGCGCCTCCCACTCTGGAGTCGCCCAACGGGCGCGAGGAGCGACGCTTGCGCCTCCTGGAACGTGTCGATGTCTTCCGCGTTCTGCCGGAGCCATCGCTGCGGCAGCTCGCCCAGCAGGTGCGTGAGGTAATCTTCGGGCGCGGCGAGGTCGTCCTCCGTCAGGGCGATCCGGGCCAGAGCCTCTACGTGATCGACCTCGGCGAGGTGGTCATCTCCGTGGCCCGCGACAACGCCCCACCGGTGGAGGTGAATCGTCTCGGCCCCTCCGCCTTCTTCGGGGAGATGTCCCTGCTGACCGGCGAACCCCGCTCGGCGACGGTGACCACGGCGGTCCAGTCCCGGATGTTGATGATCGACAAACCCGCGTTCGAGGCGGTGATGCGCCAGTCACCTCACTTGGCCGAGGCCATCAGCCGCGTGCTCGTCGAGCGTCAGACCGGGTTGACTCGCAGCATTCAGGACAGTGCCCACAACGCAGGGGCCAAGTCCGATTTCTTTCGCCGAATTCGTGAGTTTTTCTCTCTTTGAGGTGATCCATGATCAGTGAACTGCTCGACGGGAACGCCGCCTTCGGCAAGAACGAATTCAATACCCATCTCGAGCACTACCAGCGCATCGCACACCAGCAGTCGCCCCAGGTGCTGTGGATCGGTTGCAGCGACTCGCGGGTCAGCGAAGACGTGGTCACCGGGAGCAAGCCGGGCACGATCTTCGTCCACCGCAACATCGCCAACATCGTGGCCTTCTACGACGTGAACGTCGCGGCGATCGTGGAGTACGCGGTGGCACATTTGAAGATCCCCGATATCGTGGTGTGCGGGCACACGAAGTGTGGCGGCATCGCGGCGATCGAGCACGGGGTCGAGGAGAATTACATCGCCGACTGGCTGCTGATCGCCAGCGGCGCCAAGGCCAAGGTCGATCGCCTCGCGTTGGAGCGGAACCTGACGCGCGAGCAGAAGCTGGACCTGCTAGTTGAAGAGAACGTGCGTCTGCAGATCCAGCATCTGAAGATGTTCGCGCTCATCAAGAACCTGCACAAGAAGAGCGCCCTGCCGCGCATCCATGGCTGGGTGTATAATGTCGATACGGGGAAGATCCGCGTGGTAGAGGATGGCTGCCCGAGGTGAAGGAACACGGTGGCGAGTTGCACTCCGTGTTTGCCAACGGCATGCAGGCGTTCGTCATGAAGCGCGACCCGAACGGAACAGAACCGCTTGACGACGTGTGGGCGCCCCTGCCGCTCACCGAGCGCGCTTACCGGCGTATTTGCGAATTGGTGCGCGGTCAATTCGGCATCCACCTGGCGTCGGAAAAGCAGTTCCTCGTCATCAACCGCCTGGGCCGCCACGTTCAGACCCTCGGCTTTGAGTCGTACGAGGCGTTCGTCGATTATGTCGAGAGCGACGTCAGCGGGCAGGCCCTGGAGGTGCTGGCCGACCTGATCTCCACCAATCACACCTACTTCTTCCGTGAGCCGGCACATTTCGAGTTTCTCCGCACCGACGTGCTGCCGGAGATCGAGGCGTCGCTGACGCGCGGCGGCGCCAACGACCTGCGCCTGTGGTGTGCCGCGGCCTCAACCGGCGAGGAAGCATACACGATCGTCATGACGATGCTCGACAGCTTTGGGCCGCGCTACGCCCGCTTCAACGCCGGTCTACTGGCGACGGACCTGTCGCTGAAGGCGCTGCGCCAGGCGGCTGCTGGCGTCTACAGCCGCGAGCAGGTGCAGCGCGTGCCGCCCGGCCTTCGACAGCGCTACTTCCTCCCCCAGGCCGACGGCCGCCTTGCCGTGGCTACGCCGGTGCGAGCGGAGGTGCTGTTCCGCCAGTTCAACCTGGTGACCGGGAACTTCGCGTTCAAGAAGCCCTTCCACGCCATTTTCTGCCGCAACGTAATGATCTACCTTGACCCGCCGGCGCGCCGCAGGCTGGTGTCGGCGCTGTACCAGGCCACGGCGCCGGGCGGCTACCTGTTCATCGGCCACGCCGAGACGATCGCACCGGACGTCACCCGCTACCGCTCCGTTCGCCCTGCCGTGTACCAGCGACCGGAGGTACTCTGATGCCGCCAGGCGTTGAGCACAGGACCAGGCTGCTGGTCATCGACCCGATGCCGCTGGCGCGCAAGGCGCTGTCGGACGCGTTGCGCGACTCGCGGGCGGTCGAGGTCGTGGCAGCCGTCTCCGGCGCCGGCGCGGCGGAGCGCCGGCTAGGGGCGGTCCAGCCGGAAGTCATCGTACTCGACGTGCAGGCGCCCCTCGCACCGGAGATCGAGCGGCTCTGTCGCCTGCGCGCGCAGTGGCCGATTCCCGTGGTGCTTTTCACGGCCCTGGAGGGCGGTGACCGCGAGGCAGTCATCGATGCTCTCACAGTGTCGCGGTCGGCGGTGTTCGCCAAGCCGGCAACCAACCTGGTCCGGGAAACCTTGGCTCTACAGCCGGCCATCGAGGCGGCGGTTCGCCGGGCCTATCAGGACGATGTGCTCCAGTGGCGCAAGAAGCGGCAAGCGCCCGAGGTGCCGCCGCGGCCCCTGCCGGCGCCGGCGAAACGCGTGATCGCCCTCGGCGCCTCGACGGGGGGTACCGAGGCCATCGCCGCGGTCCTGGGCCGGCTGCCGCGCGCGGTGCCGGGGCTGGTCATCGTGCAACACATGCCGGCCGGCTTCACGCGCCTGTTCGCCGAGCGTATGAACGAACTGGGCCAACTGGAGGTGCAGGAGGCGGCCGACGGCGACCCGGTGCGCCCGGGGCGGGCCCTGCTGGCACCGGGCGGCCAGCAGATGACGCTGGCCCCGTTCAGCGACGGTTACATCGTCCGTGTCGGACCGGGGAAGCGGGTGAACGGCCACTGCCCCTCGGTCGACGTCCTGATGCAATCGGTCGCCGAGCACGCCGGACGGCGGGCCGTCGGCGTGCTGCTGACCGGCATGGGCAACGACGGAGCCGCGGGGATGAAAGCCATCCGCGACGCGGGCGGCGGCACCATCGCCCAGGACGAAGCGACCAGCGTCGTGTATGGTATGCCGCGCGAGGCGTTCCGCTGCGGCGGGGCCGCCCAGGTGGCCCCCCTTCCCGACGTGGCCAGGCAGATCCTCGCGCTGGTCGCCGACCAACGAGCGTGATCCCGATTACCAACTTGTGGAGAAAAGCTCATGGGCCCTGACCGAACCAGCGATGCCGAAACCGTGGTGGCTTCCGGTGGCCCCGATGGCGAGGAAAGCTCGTCCGAGATAGCCCCGGCCGGCCTCGAAGCCTTTATGGCGGCACGCCGGCGGCTGTTACGCGAGTTCACCGAAGACACGCGGCGACGGTTGGAGGCGGACCAGACACTGGGCGGGCAGTTACCGCGACCCACATCGGCCGCCAGCTCGACCTCGCCGCTTCCGAACCCTACACGCACTGGTTCCAGGAAACCGGCGAGCGGTTCGGCTTCGACCAGCTCGTCACCCTGGCAGCGATCGCGGGCTCCGACGCGATTCGCCTCTCGCAGTTCTCGGAGACCGCCCGCGCTCATTTCGGCACGACCGAAGAGCGGGTCCGCGAACTCGCGGCCCGGGGCGATCTCCGCTACGGCCGCGTCTTCGAGACGTACACGGAACTGGAAAACCTGTACATGCATGCGGAGGGGGCACGCCACTACGCGCAAACTGAACTGACCCGCCGCGGGGCCACGGTCCTGGGCCCTCTCCATGCGGAGCGGGTGGCGCGCGAGGTCGCCGAAGCGATCCTGGGACACGACTCCTTCAATGCGGGCTTCGGCCAACACAAGCTCAAAGGTCTTCTCGCCGCGAAGTACGGCGGCTCGCCGGACACGTTCGACTACGCGACCTCGCGGTCGCCGACCGGCTATCTCGTGCAGGTGCTGGACCGCCTGGAAGGCTGCGAGCCCGAGACGATGCTCCGCTACGTCACCGAGGGCGTCGTGCACAGGAAGGAGCCAATTTCGCAAGCGATCAAGACCGGCATCATCGACAACGCCGCTTACCTCCAGGACGTGTACGACCGAATCGTGCAGGACGCCCGGCAGGTGCTGGCCGCCGCGCCGTTTCCCGTCTTCCTCGCGTTCCCGGGAATGCAGGCCTTCACCCGCGGGCTCGAGCGGCTCCCGCACATCCTCGGACTCCTCGGGACTCCGCCGTCCGTCGCGGCCGATGGTTTCTACCATTTGCGGGATGGTGACCGGAACGTCCGTCTCGAGACGGTGGAAGCGGTTCGAGAACATTTCTTGCCGGCAACTCGGTTGCTGGCGTAAAGAGGGAAAAGGAAGAGGGCAAAGACCGCCATGCGGTTTTTGGGACGGGAGTGCGAGCGCACACCAAATGCATGCTCGCATTACTGCGGGTTAATGGGAGACATCTGATCAGGTAACAGGGGTTCCCCCGTTTGAACCGACGCCCTTACGGGCGTGGTCACGGCGATCAAGAGCAAGGCGGCTCCGGTGGAGATGGCCGTAGAGTCTCAAGTTTCCTTGGTGCCAGAAAGTGGGTGGCCACTTCCGCACTGACATTCCGTGCACGATGAGAGCGACGCCGTGCGGCCGATCGAGTATCGGGGCCATTCCTCAAATCCTGATCCGCTCGATGTCGTCCAGGTCGATCCGGTCGCTGGTGCGGTCGTAGAGCTTGGTCGTCTTGGGCGACTCGTGGAAGGCGATGGATTGGGCCTTTTCAGAGGGCCAGCCATACTACCTCCTTTGTCGGCAACTATTCAGGCTTTGGAAACCCAGGTTTTCAGTAACTCAGGACCAGTACCGGAGAATTCGATCATCGGGCTCGAATGCACCACACCGCAAGTCGCCACCGCCTATTCCGGCTCTTCAATCCGCTTCAACTGATTCCACTTCGTGTTGTTCCAGCTCCTTATGACCCCGTTGTGCCCACAAGCCTGGCAGTGCCAAAATATCTCGTCCTGGCCCGGTGGAAGGCAGGTTCGGATCGTGCCTCGGCAAGCCTTGGCCATGCAGCGAATCCCGGAGTCGTGCTCGCCGGCCGAAGGAGCGCCGGTCGCCGCCTCAATCAACAGCGTGAGAAAGCTCGCCAGCCTGCGGGCCGGGCCAGGGAGCTGCATCAGTTCTCCGGTTTCATCAAGATAGTGCGTGATGTCCGTTACGTATCTCTATAATTACTGCTGGCGAGGGCTGCGACAGCGGTTGCACGCCGGCAGAGCGAGCGTTCCCTTGAGGAACGCGGGTCAGCGTGAACGTAACCTGCCCGAAGGGACTGTTGCTCCGAGTGGGGTAGCGCACGTCACTCACCAGGTACCGACCGACCGGGCGTCCACCGATTGAGATCCGCACGGAAGTATTCACATCCTGGGGCAGGATGCCGGTTCGGTAGAGCTCTACGCTCAGATCCGCTGGCAAAACCAAGCGCAACGTGCCCTTGTCTCGCGAGTAGCGGATCTCACTCATGGGGTACCTCAGAAACGACACGACACCCTCGCAGAAATGCTCCTGCGGCATGCGCACCTTGTCCAGCCTGGTTCCATTGATCGCGATTGTTTTTGGCATTTCCTCGCTCCTTTCCCTCACGCTTTGGGATGCACCCTCGGGCCCGTGAGTTCGCCCGGGGTCCGATCCCAAAAAGCGGTGACCAAGAAAGAGATGTCGGTTAAGATATCTGAACTGGCGGAGGCCAAACACCTCAGATGATCAGCAACCGGGAA
>Ga0208043_1000706_pt1 | contig 13811 bp, 10 predicted proteins | sample Sb_taG_12_FD_187710 | JGI IMG/M metagenome (GOLD analysis project Ga0208043, IMG submission 187710) | Peat soil microbial communities from Weissenstadt, Germany - Sb_50d_9_AC metaG (SPAdes) (version 2) | ecosystem: Environmental > Terrestrial > Soil > Wetlands > Peat | place: Germany... | reverse complement strand
TGGCGGGAGAACAGTGGCCAGTGGCACGGGAATAGTAGTCAGTAGTCAGTAGTCAGTGAGGCGGAAGCGGGGGAGATCGCGGTGATAGAAAAGTGTCAGAACAAAGTGGGCCAATTTCCGGCCGGCGGGAAGGGGCGCGAGAAGAGAGGAGAGTGGCGAGTGGCCGAAGCATTGCGCGACAATGCCGTAAACTATGTCTGTCGGGATCGTGCCGACCATCTTTGACAATTCGGTGTGAGAAGCAAGCCCGCGTATCGCCCGCGCCCAGCGGCGGTGCGCGGGTGTATGCTCATGGACACGAAGTAACTTGGCCGCCCGACATGCGGATTGCGCACGACTTGTCGATTAGCCTGATAAGACGGGCTGGCGAAAGCTTGACGGTTCGCGGCGCGGCCAGCTTCGCCCGGGGTTGATCTGGCACGACGCGGGTCGGGCTCTACCGTCGTCACGAGAGCGCACGTGGCGGCTCTCTTTCCTTGGATGCCGGATAGCAGGCGGCCCCTGCCGCTCTCAAAGCGTAGCTTTTCGTGGCCTGTGACGAAGGCCAAGCGGACCCAATTCCGGTTCGCCGAATAGACATCTGGAAACGGGGACGTTCACGGGGGCACAATGGATTCATGAATTGCGGGAAAGTGCTCGAACAGCCTGGCCCGGCGTCTCGATCATGATCCGCCGGCTCGCACGCAGGGCGGTATTGCTGCTGCTCCTCGTGGCTCTGGCCCTCGGGGTTCTGCGGACAAGGTTCGGGCTGCGGCTTCCTCGCATCGCCCGATGGGCGACCAGTCGGACAATCCCGACGCGGCCGGTCGGGACCAGGGTCCTGGTGGATCCTGCCACGGTCTGGGTCGATGACGGCGACACGATCCGGATCACCTGGCCCGACGCCCCGCGCGAGACGGTCCGGATCCTGGGCATCGACGCTCCCGAGATCGGGCACAAGAGCGATCCGGCCGCCGCGGACCAGCCGTACGGTCGCGAGTCGCTCGCGTTCGCCCGCCGGCACCTCCTCGGGGCCAGCCGCCTGGAGCTGCTCAGAGCCGCCCACCACGACCGCTTCCTCAGGACGCTGGGCTACTTATTCGTGGATGGAGTGAATTACTCGACGCTGGCGGTCGAGAACCATCTGGCCGAGTGCACAATTGACCGCTTCGGCGATTCCGGCTTCCCCCGCGAGGCGGCCGAGGTTCGCGCTGCCGAGCGACGCGCCGGCCCCCCGCCGTTTGAGTCCCCGGCGCGATTCCGCGAGAGGGCGACGCCAGACCAACAGGCCCCCACGATCCTTCGCTGATCGGTGGATCATCTCCAGTACTGGTCGTTCTCGTAGTCCGGTCGGTCCCTGAGGTTCAGGTCGATTCCTTCTGAACCGTAGACCAGCATCTTGAACGTCTGGTAGGGCAACGGGGCGAGGAACCGGATCCGGATCGCGCACTTGCCGAGGAATGGTTTGACGGCCGAGACCACGATGCCCTCGATCACTGGAGTGGTAACGTTGCCCAAAGCCTTGAGCCAGACACTTTCGCCTGGGTGCACCCGAGGGCCGCGACGTGCCTTGACCAGGCAACCCTGCATCGAGACGTTCTCGAGCTCGACGGAATGGTCCACTTGAGAACCGGATTCAATCAAGGAAAGGATCACGGCCTTGGTCGCCACGGGATAACGACAGGCAAGGCGCCGATCCATCGCGGAGCTTATCGTCCGCGCGCCGTTTCTCCCGCGTCTTCGTCCTGAATGACTCATGGCCGCTTTCCCGTGGACCGACGCCTTCCGCCCGACGTGGTTCCCGCCTCAACCTTGATCCAGGAACCCTCGGTGCGGTCGCATCGTGCTCGCCAAAGAACCCTAAGCCGGGAATCGGACCTTGTCAAAAGGTCAGGGCTTCGATCAGCGCCGGGCCACGGGAATTGACGGCTGACGGTGAAAGGGGAGTGGCGATCTGCCTGGTGGCTCGGGGAGGGCGGATCAGAAAGGGCAGATGGCAGATGGCAAAGGGCAGATGGCAGATGGGAGATGGCAAAGGGCAGATGGCAGATGGGAGATGGCAAAGGGCAGATGGGAGATGGCAAAGGGCAGATGGCAAAGGGCAAACGGCAGATGGCAGAGGGCAGAGGGCAGATGGCAGAGATCGAGTTGAGCTGACATTCTCACAGGGTCCGTCCCGAGTGATGATTGTTTTCCACGCAGGCATCAGCAGGTCAGACCCGCGACATCACCAGGGAGGCATTCTGGCCACCGAAGCCGAAGCTATTGGAGATCGCCTTGTGCAGGGGGATCTCCCTGGCGGTGTTGGGGACGTAGTCGAGATCGCATGCCGGATCGGGCGTTGCCAGATTGATGGTCGGAGGGACCACTCCACGCTCGAGCGACAGCGCGGTCGCGGCGGCCTCCACGGCTCCCGAGGCACCGATCAGGTGGCCGATCATCGACTTCTGGGAACTGATCGGAATCGACCTGGCGCGGTGCCCGAAGACGCGCTTGACCGCGACGGTTTCCATCAGGTCGTTGAGCCTTGTGCTGGTGCCGTGAGCGTTGATGTAATCGATCTCGGAGGCGTCGATGCGGGCCTCGCGCAAGGCCGCCGTCATGGACAGCGCAGCGCCCTTGCCTTCGGGCTCGGGACGGGTGATGCCGAAGGCATCAAAAGACGAGCCATAGCCGGTGATCTCGGCGTAGATCCGAGCTCCCCGCCGCTTGGCCCGGCGGTAGCTTTCCAGGACCAGGACTGCGGCGCCCTCGCCGAGAACGAAGCCGTCACGATCGGCATCGAACGGGCGTGACACTTCCGACGGCGGGCGAACCGAAGAGCTGACGGCCTTCATGGCCGAGTAGGCCACCAGGAGCTGAGGATCGAGCCTGCTGTCGCACCCGCCGGCCAGCATGACATCCGCATCACCACGAGCGATCAGCCGGAACGCGTCGCCCACGGCCTGGGTCCCCGCGGCGCAGGCGGTGACGATCGTGTTATTTGGCCCCATCGCGTGATGGAGGATCGAGATGTGGGCCGCAGCCATGTTGGGCAAATGCTGTAGCAGCCAGAGCGGGAAGATCGACTCCGAGCGAGCCTGAGCGAACCGGGCTGGATCAAAACTGCCACTGGCGTCCACGCTGCGAAGGATCGGAGTCACCAGCTCACCAACATCCATCGGGGTGATTCCCGTCCCCATGCACACGCCGAACCGCCCCGGGTCGAGCTGCTCCGTACGGAGGCCGGAATCCTCGACCGCCATGGCAGCGGCACCCACGGCGAACCTCACCGCGCGGCTCATCAGCTTCGCGTTCTTGCGATACTCTCCCAGGTAGGGAAAGACATCGAAGTCCCGAATCTCGCCGGCGATCTTGATCGCCAGCCCCGTGGTGTCGAAGCTCTCGATGTAACCGACACCAGAACGCCCCTCCAGGATCGCCTCGCAGAACTCGTGGCGGCCAATCCCGTTGGGAGCGACCACACCTATTCCGGTCACGACGACGCGGCACATGTTGCTCTCCCAGCCTCGTTCGTTGCGTTATCTGGAGTGCAGCGTGGGATTCCCGATCCTTGATTCTGTCTTTCCCTTTTTTCTGGCGTTACACTGGCCTCGATCCTTCCACTTGCGTGACAATGCCGGCCCCGAGATCGCCAGGCTCGAATCGAAAGATTCCCGAACCTGAATGACTCCCCGGGGTCTTTCCTCGTTGACCGCCCGTCTCGTGGACGCGAACCATGCGGCTCCTTGATCCCCGGGCCCTGGCAGACAGCAAGTGTCACGGCTTGCCCTGATAGCATAATTTAGCATGCCCTGGAGGGAGGTGCAAATCGTTTGCGGAATCTGGGAGGAATAAGTGATATCGGCAAACTAAGAACGGCCACTGTAACTCAACGAGAGCACCTGGTGCGCGTTTGCCGGCTGATCTCCATACGCTGAACTCCACAGGTTGAGCGATTTATGTGCCATGAAACCGTCGGCAAAGATCCTGGATTGATTCTTGGGGTAAGCTTGGATGGGAAAAGCCGGCAATAGGGCGAAGATGGGCCCATGTGTACATCGGCCAGCAGGGTGCGGTCGCTTCGTATCTCATCGGCAACGATGGGAGCTTCCTAAGGAAATAAGAGCCACTGAGAGGATCAGACATGCCACTTGAGCTTGCAGCGCGGTCTGGATTGATTGAGCCGTCGGCAACGCAGGCCATGGGAGCGGAAGCCAAGCGATTGAAGTCACAAGGTTTAGAGATCCTGGACTTCGCGCTGGGCGAGCCCGATTTTGACACCCCCGCGAACGTCCAGGAAGCGGCAATCAAGGCGATGAGATCGGGGAAGACCCATTACACGCCCCCCGCCGGCATTGCTGAATTACGGCAGGCCGTGGCCGACCATTACACGCGGCATCACGGAGTGACGACGGAGATGTCGCAGGTCGTGATCTCCAATGGGGCGAAGCATTCCATTCACAATGCGCTGATGGCGGTGTGCGGGCCGGGTGACGAGGTGATCATCCCGGCTCCTTACTGGGTCAGCTATGCCGATCTGGTGAAGCTCACCGGCGCGACCCCGGTGGTGGTCACGACCACGGAGGCCTCGGGCTTCAAGCTGTCTCCCAAGCAGTTTCTGGGGGCAGTCACGGCGCGGACCCGGCTGCTGATGATCAACAGCCCCTCCAATCCCACGGGGGTCGTGTACGACCGTTCCGAACTGGAAGCCCTGGCCGACGCCGTGCTGCAAACAGACGTCGGCGTTCTCTCCGACGAGATCTATGAGCAACTGACTTATGACGATGCCCGGCCGACCTGCTTTGCGACCTTGCGGCCTGGCTTGCAGGACCGCACGATCACGGTTTCGGGCGTCAGCAAGAGCTACGCCATGACCGGATGGAGAATTGGCTGGACGGTGGCGCCGGCCTCGGTATCCAAGTTCATGGGGGACTTGCAAAGCCAGGAGACGAGCAACCCGTGTTCGATCAGCCAGTGGGCCGCCCTCGAGGCCATCACCGGTCCGCAGGATTCGGTCCTTGCGATGAAGGCCCAGTTCGCCCGCCGCCGTGACCATGTCCTGGAGCGGATCACGAAACTGCCCGGCGTGACATGCACACCACCGGGCGGGGCCTTCTATGCCTTCATGAATGTCTCGGACCACTTCGGGCGGACGCTGGGCGACCGATACGTGGTCGATTCCACCTCGTTCTGCATGGCGGCTCTGAGCTCGGCCAAGGTCGCGCTGGTGATGGGCTCGGCGTTCGGGGCTGAGGGTTATGCACGGATGTCGTTCGCGACCGATCTCGCCACCATCGACAAGGGTTTCGACGCCCTCGAGCGGTTGCTCGCAAGTTGAGCCCGGAAACTGCCGATAGGAAGAACTGAAGCATTCCGCCGTGAGATCGCGCTTGTCCTTTCCGGCAAGATGGGCTAAGGTGAGCGTCCCTTCGTGAAATCATCTCCGTTTTCGTTCCGCGAACCGGCTTTGTTCTCACGACCTGCGCAAGGCCAGTGATACCTGCCGTGCCGCCGAAGGGAGCTTTTTCCGTGCGTCGGTTTTCCGGCCTCAAGGGGTCTCGGCCATGAAGGTTGCGCCACGTCTGCTGCTTGCGATGCTGGCAACCCTGGCTACCTTGAGCGCAGCCGGATGTCGAACGGCCAGCATGGGATCGATCGCCCACAACCGTCCTCCGGAGGTCCGATCTCAGGCCACATTCGACCTTGAGGGGTTTGTCGCGGAGCACAACCAGAACGCCGAGCGAATTCAGAGTCTCGAGGCCAAGCCGGCAATTACGGTGACGATGGGCCCGCAGGGTGATGCCAAGAGCGGGGCTGTGGTCGGCCGTCTGGCCGTGGAGCAGCCGCGCAATTTCAAGCTCGAGCTGTCCCACTCCATGTCAACAATCGCCGACATCGGTTCGAACGACGAACGGTTCTGGTTCTGGTTCCAGAACAGGAAGGACAAGTCGGTCTATTACTGTGACTACACGGAGCTGAGCTCGACCTCGCTGGCCGTCACCTATCAACCCGACTGGATCGTGGAGGCGATGGGGCTGAAAGGGATCACGCCCGACGAGGCAGCCCAGATCAAGACGCGCCCCGGAACACAGCCCGGAACGACCGTCCTGACATTCGCACCCACCAACGCGGGTGGCCAGACCTATTCCCGGGTCATGGTTGTCTCGGACAGCACCCGCAAGGTCAACGAGTTCCGGGTCATCTCGAGCGACGGCAAGGCCACGATCGCCCATGCGACGATCAAGAAATACCGTGATCTTCCCGTGGACCGTACGGCATCGGAAGACGGCTCAACGGCGGAACCATCAACCTGCACGCTGCCAGAGAACATCGTGCTCGAGTGGAAACGGGAGTTGCTCTCGCTCGACGTCGTTCTGAAGGACGCGAAGGTCAACCAGTTCGACACCAGCAAGCGGACGGCCCTGTTCGTGCAACCGGCCGTTTCCGGCTACACCCCGGTGAACCTGGCCGAAGTGGCCAGGCAGAAGGACGCAGCAAGCTCGACGGCTGTCCGCCAGACAATTCCCGTGCCCGAGACGCCGAACCGCGTTCGCCTCAATCCCCCCTTGCAGATCCGCGGCGAGGACGCGGCCGCGAACACGCCGCGACGACAGGACCAGGTCCGTCCCAAGAGCCCCATGCTCCTGCCCGTCCTTGATCTCGACGTGGTTGACGCCCCCGTGCCAACGGCGCCAGGTACGCCGGCCGACCGTAGCAGCACGGCTCTGGTGAGCAACCCGGGCGGCTCGCTGGAGCGATGACCGCGAAGAGCTGTGCACGCTTCGGATCGCAAGCATCACGCTCACTCAATCCATGTCATTGAAATGCGTCGTCATGGATTGCCGCAGCGGCGCAAGCGGACTCACATCGTGGTCCGGTGTGCGGCGGTATTCCGCAGCCGTTTCCTGGCCTTGGAGAGAATCGGACCGACCGAGGCTTCGGGAATTCCCAGCCGCTTGCCGATTTCACGGTAGTTCATGAACTGGAGGTGATAAAGCCGAACGACCTCGGCCTCACGCTCGGGAAGCTCCTCGAGTATCCGATCGACCTCATCCGCGGTGGCGATGGCCTCGACCTCGCCCGAGGCGTCACTGACGTTCTCGCGATGGGCGCTGGCGTGGCTGAGCTCGGCCTCACGCTGCCGCTTCACCATCTCCTTGACGCAGGTTCGTCGGGCAATCACCGTCAAGTAGGTCGGTAATGAGCTGACGCCCTTGTACCGCCGCAGGATCTCGTAGTCGTCGTCGACGATCCTCAGCAGGATCTCGGCCGCGATGTCTTCCATGTCGGCCTGCGAGACGACCCGGCTGCGGGCCTGTGCAACGTGCTGGATCACGTGGTAGATTAATCCCACGTAACGGTCCACGAAGTCGTTCCAGGCACCAGGCTCGCGCCCCAGACACCGGTCGATCAGTTTGCGATCAATCTCGCTCAGAGGCACGGCGATGCCTCCTGTACTGGAGGGTCTCAGGGCAGGTCGGATCACATCGTACACATGGAAGGCCACAGAATCGCTATAATTGTAGCATGAGCAACCCGGCAGGCAATCTGCGGCAAGGATCCTTTCCCCGGCCTGGGAGGAACTTTCCGAAGGGATGGAAAGATCGGCAAGATCGCGATGTTCGTAACGGCAGCACTCAGAGGCAATTCCGATTCCTGCCTGATCGGGTTCGGGGTACAATCGAGCGGGGTTGTGAACCGATAGCTTGTTTGTACGTTCGTCGAAAACGGCGATCAGCGGTCGACAGGGCATCCGCTCGATCCTGGGCGTGATCACCTCCGGACCGGGTTTTTCAATCCCGGCCATGCGATCGATGCCGGGTGGCACCCGGTCCCACCGCTGCCGATTCCCATGACCTCTCTTGTCGAGGATTATTCCCTGCCTTTGGGAATCTCGGAAGCGGGTTGGTTCCTCGAGGAGGGTTGACCTTGAACGAGTCCAGAGCGATCCCGAAAATCGTCATCGCTGACGATAACACGCAGAACGTGGAGCTGCTCGAAGCGTATCTCAACGATTTCGACTGCGTGCTCCGCACGGCGAATGACGGTGAGCAGACGCTCCGCGTGGTCGAGGAGTTTCAGCCCGATCTCCTCCTCCTGGACATCATGATGCCACGGCTTTCGGGCTTCGAGGTATGCCGCAAGATCCGGTCCAACCCGGCCACCAAGGACCTCCTGATCCTGATGGTCACCGCGCTCAACGAAGCCGCGGATTTCGAGCGTGGCGTGCAGGCCGGGACCGACGACTTCTTGACCAAGCCCGTCAACAAGATCGAGCTCTTGTGCCGGATCCGCAGCCTCCTGCGGGTCCGCCACCTCAAGAACCAGCTTGAGCGCACGCTGGCCTATCTGGCGGAGTTCGAGGCCGCCAGCCGGGCATCCGCCTCGACCGGAAGTCCGTGAGTCTCCCACCGAGCATCGAGAGGGATCGGCCGGACGTCGGTGAGTTTGGCCATGGGGTGATTTCAGTCCTGTGCGCGCGACCAGGCCGCGAGAATCGATGTCGCCTGCCCGATCCGGCACGGCCGCCGAAACGTTGGGCCCCGACCTGAGAGGACGAAGCTCGATGCAGCGAAGGTCCAAAAGCGCGTTCTTGGGCGCAGCGGCCGGGCGGACTTCGAGCCGGTTCGTCGTCCCCGATAGGTCCAGGTCGCCGATCTTGTTCCATGAGAAGTGGTCCCAGGTCCCGGTGCCCTCGACCTGGTGCTGAATCCGCTGAGTGCCCAGGTGGATCTCGAGCAGGTTTCCGGCCGCGTCGTTGGCGCAGGCCCAGTCGAGCCATACGGCGTACTTGCCCGGCCTGGCCACCTCGAACCTCCAGACGGCTCGATCGTTGGCGGCCATCCAGTAGCCCAGATCGTTGTGAGCCGTCTCGAAGATCAGGCGGTCGCCGTAGATCTCGGCATCGGCGGCGCTCAGGGTAATCGTGCCGTCCGGGCCGGGCTTGACCAGACGGGGACGATTGCCCTTGAACGTCTTGGGGGGCGGGTCGATGCCTTCAATAAAGGCGATCAGGTCGGCCATGTCGCGCAGAGTCAAGTACTTCTCCAGGCCCTCGGGCTGGAACGACTGGCCGGACGCCGTCATCTCCTCGATGTCCCTGCGCAGCACGACGTCCTCCTTGCCTTCCTCGCGGCGTAGGGTCACCGAGCTGGCCGTCTCGCTGGCGATCAGGCCGGTGAACAGGCGGCCATCGTTCGTCGCCACGGTGAAGCTTGCGTAGCGAGGCTCGAAGGCCCGGTTGGGGTCGAGGATGGAGATCAACAGCGTCTCCGGGTTCTTTTCCGTCAGTGCTCCGAGAATGGGACCGACCTCGACGCCCAGGTCGCCCAACCGATGGCAAGTGGCGCAGACCCTCGTGAAAACGGCTTTCCCGGCGGCAGGATCTCCCTTCAGACAGAGCGCAGGCTGGTAGTCATCGATCACCTTCTGCCGCGACTGCTCCAGGTGAGAGAAGGCGGTCTGAGCCCGCCGCCGCGTTTCCGGGTCACGATGCGCCAGCAGCATGCTGCGCTGGGCCGAACTGATCCCACCGGGTGCGACTCGCGCGGCCTCGATCGCCGCGAGCAGCGACAAGGTCCAGGCCCTCCGGCTGAGCAGGATGTCGACGATCGAGCATCGGAGGTCAGGCGAGTAGGTCTTCCAGCCCGCGAGCAGCCGTTCGGGCACCTGCGGAATGGCCAGGCGCCCAAGTGCCGCGATGGCCGCACGCGAAATGGCGATGGGAACGCGGGGCGAGAGTAGATCGAACAGCAGTGCGCAATCTTCGTCCAGGGTGGCCGCGGAGAAGCGGACCAGGTCGACGGCAAGAATACGATCCGCTTGCGAGGCCGAGTCGTCGCGAGCCAGCCGGCGCGCGGCGTCCAGTATCCCATTCAGTTGGTGCTCGCGCGCCAGGTCGATCGGCTGCCTGGACCGGGCTGAACCCGCGAGCAAACCCCGCAGCGCGGCGTATTGCCAGGAGGCGTAAGAACCCCCCTTCCCTGTCGGCTTGCCGATCGCCCCGATCAGAGAATCGATCGCCGGCCGGTCGCAACTCGAACCCGCCAGTACGACCAGCGGCTCGACAACGGCCAGAGGCGGTGGCTCGACTCCGGCGCGAAACAACTCGACGAGCAGAGTCGTCACGTGGGGCAAGGCCGAGCTGAGCACCGCCGCGCGTATCCATGGGTCATACGGGTCGCGGCGAAGGATCCGCGCCAGGGCCGACCCCGCCTGGGCATCGCCCCAGTTACCCAGCGAAAGAGCGAGCTGAAGCCTGACCCGGGCATCGGGATCGTCGACCGCCCGGAGCATGGCCGCGGCGAGCCGGGGAGCAGCCTTGAGCAGGCTTTCGCCGGCCTTGATCACGCCGCGGCGAACCAGGGGATGAGGATCGGCCAGCGCGGCCAGCGCGGTCGCCTCGTCAAGGCCGCCCAGAACCGCCAGCGTCGAGATGGCCTGGACCCGGGTCTGGGGCCGCTTCGTGGTTCGGGCGAGTTCGCGCAAGGGCTCGATGGCCGAGCGGTCGTTCCTGTGCTGGAGCAGCCGCTGGGCCGTGTCGCGCTGCCAGCCGCTGGGGGAGTCGAGGGCCGCGACCAGGCCGGACGCATCGAGGCGATCCAGCCGGGGGATCGGCCGCGGGCGGCGATCCACCGGATAAATCCGATAGATCCGTCCCTCCTGGCTACCGGCGCGGAGATCGATTCGCTGCTGCACGGCTGCCGGGATCCGCTCGGGGTGCTCGATGACCGCGCGGTACATGTCGGCCACCCAGAGTGCTCCGTCGGGCCCGGTCTTCAACTGCGTGGGCCGAAACCAGTTGTCGCTCGAGGCCAGGAACTCGCGGTCGGCCTCGCCTGGGGCCCGAACACCGCGATAAGTTGCCCCGTTCGGCTTCAGAATCATCCGGTGCACCAGGTTATGCACCGGCTCGCCGACGAACAGGCTGGTGGCAAACTCGGGACCGAAGAGGTCGTCACGATAAGGTGTCGGGCTGTTGGCCGAGGTCACGTGGCCAGCCGCGGCCGGGTCGATGAAGCGGGTTAAAATGCGGCTGATGGGATAAAGCCTGGTGTCGGGCTCCAGCGGTTGTTTAGGATCGGGCGCGGCGTAGTACGGGTTGCGCTTCAGGTCCGACTCACTGAGGACGTAGTGCCAACCCCAGATCGTGTTGTTGTTGCCGAACCAGTTGCCCCAGTCGTCGCGATGCCGACCGTATTGCGTCTGGCCACTCTCGGCCTCGAACTCGCCCGTGTCGGGCCGGAACCGGAAGTCGCGGCCCTGGATGTTGACGATCTTGCCCGTCTTGACCGAGCGAATCGTGCCCCCACTGTCGCCGTTTGCCCCGTAGACCCAACCGTCGAGCCCGAGGTCGAAGCCGTTGAGGCGGTGCTGCTGGTTCCCCTGGCCAAACCCGGTGAAGAGGATCTCGCGATGGTCGGCCTTGCCGTCGCCGTCGCGGTCCTCGGCGTAGAAGATGTCAGGGGCCGCGGCGACCAGCACTCCGCTTCGCCAGGCCAGCACGCCGGTGGGAAACGGCAGGCCGTCCAGGAACGTGGTCGCTTTGTCGTAGACTCCATCACCGTTAGTGTCTTCCAGGAACCGCACGATGCCCCCGGGCTTGCCCTTGCCATCGACTCCGAGCGGATAATCCCCCATCTCCACTACCCAGAGCTTGCCGTCGGCCCCCCAGTCCAGCGCGATCGGGTCCTGCACCAGCGGTTCGCACGCGGTGATCTCGACCTTGAAGCCCGGCGGCACGCGCAAAGTGCTCAGCGACTCTTGCGGGGTCATCCCTCGCGGCAAATCGTTCTTCGCCTGGGAGACCACGCTCTTGCCGTCCGGCGGAGCCGCCCACGCCACGGCGGGCAACACCAGCAAAAGCCCGAAACTAGCGAGCATGAATTGATGCCGCCACATGGTGCGCGTCCTGGAGATGTGCGTCGATTCACCCTGCTATTTCAAGGTGTTCGGTTTCCGACTTGTTGGCAAGAGGCCAGTGGCGTAGGATCGAAGAACGTTTGAGCGAGTATCATGAGAACCTCGGTGTGCATCGGTCTTGATCGTCCATGAAGCCGACGTTGATCCTGGCCAGCGCCTCGCCCCGACGTCGGCAATTGCTCGCGGAGGCGGGCTATGCGTTCGAGGTGGATCCCGCGGACGTGGTCGAACCCGAACCGGCGGCCGGGACGTCGCCGTGGCAGTACGCGGCAGACCTGGCCTGGCGCAAGGCAATGGCCGTGGCCCGACGCCGGCAGGCCGGGTTGATCCTGGCCGCGGATACGGTCTGTGCCGTCGAGTCACAGATCCTCAACAAGCCGCTCGATCAAGCCGACGCCCTGCGGATGATCCGGCTCCAGGAAGGGCACGATACGGACGTGATCACCGGCCTCTGCTTGTATCGGGCCGGACGTGATGAGTGGATCGGGACCGTCGAGCGCAGCGTCGTCCGGTTCCGGCCCCTGAGCGATGCCGAGCGAACGGACTACCTCCGATCGAACCGGTGGGCGGGGAAGTCGGGCGGCTACGGCGTGCAAGACAACGACCCTTTCGTCTCGGTCGTCCGGGGAAGCTTCTCCAACGTGGTCGGCCTGCCGATGGAGCGGCTGGCACTTTTGCTGAGGACCTATCCAGAGTTCACCGTGTAAGGTTCGGAACCCGGGAACCGAGCATGGCTGGCGAAAACCGGGCATCTCGAAGGAGCGGATCGCATGGAGAGTGACAGCATCGCTTCAAGCTGGGGACGGAAGCGACTCGTGGGTGTTCTTTTGATCGCCTTGAGCGTGCTCGCCATCCCGGTCGCCATGTTCGTTCCCTTGTCCTCCTGGCTCGGCTCGCTGGAGGCGAATTCGGCCATGGCCGTCACTCCGGCTCCGATCGACGGCAAGCGCGCCTTTCGTTACCTCGAGCAGATCTGCGAGCTCGGCCCGAGGATCGCGGGCTCGGAGGCCAATGCCCGGCAGCGGAAAATGGTCGCCGGCCACTTCAAGGCGATGGGGGCAACTCTGCGCGAGCAGCCCTTCTCGACCCAGCACCCGCTCACCGGTGAACGGGTCAACATGGTCAACCTGATCGGCTCATGGCACCCCGAGCACACTCAGCGCGTGGTCGTCGCGGCCCATTACGACACCCGTCCGCACCCGGACCAGGAAACCGATCCGGAACGGCTCAAGCTGCCGTTTCTGGGCGCCAACGACTGCGCCTCGGGCGTCGCTCTACTGATGGAAATCGCTCATCACCTGAACGATCTGAATACGCCCTGGGGCGTTGACCTGGTGATCTTCGACGGCGAAGAGCTGGTCTACGGCCACCACCCCGATACCCAGGGCGAGTATTTCCTGGGCTCCAAGGAGTTCGCCAGGGTCTACGTCGAGGACGTCGAGGCGCGGCAGAGCCGCAACCGGTACGCGGCTGGCCTGGTCCTCGACATGGTCGGCGGCAGCAAGCTCCAGATCAACCAGGAGCCCAACAGTCTGAACCTTGCCGCCAACTTGGTCCGCGACGTCTGGGCCGTCGCCCGGCAGCTCGACGCCAAGGGTTTCAAGTTCCGCGTGGGCCGGGAAGTACTCGACGATCACCTCGCGCTCAATAACGCCGGCATCCCCGCCATCGACCTGATCGACTTCGATTATCCCTACTGGCACAAGGCCGACGATCTGCCCAAGAATTGTTCGGCAGACAGCCTGGCCGAAGTCGGCCGCGTGGTCACGGCCTGGCTGGCCCAACCCAAACGCCGCACCCGGCGTTGATCGGGCCCCGCGCGGAAATCATTCCAGCATCGCTTTCAGAGCCTCCCTCTCGCGCCGGGTAGCCTCGAGGTCGAACTCGAGCATTGCCAGGTCAAGCCGGAATCGCTCCAGGGCGTCCCG
>Ga0208043_1000705_pt1 | contig 13819 bp, 10 predicted proteins | sample Sb_taG_12_FD_187710 | JGI IMG/M metagenome (GOLD analysis project Ga0208043, IMG submission 187710) | Peat soil microbial communities from Weissenstadt, Germany - Sb_50d_9_AC metaG (SPAdes) (version 2) | ecosystem: Environmental > Terrestrial > Soil > Wetlands > Peat | place: Germany... | reverse complement strand
CTCCTCGTCCGTCGGTGCCGCTACCGACAGGACCTGGTAGTCGCGCGCGTCCATCGCCGCCGTCAGCCGACGGATCGCGCCCCCCTTGCCGGCCGCGTCCGGGCCCTCGAACACCAGGATCAGGGACCTTTCCCTCTTGCGGAGCCGTCGGCTGAGCAGGCCGAGCTCGCCCTGCGCCCGGAGCAATTCTTTCTTGTACGTCCCCGGGTCCAGGGCCAGGCCCATGTCCAGACGGCTGATGACGTTCACCGAATCCGGCGGTAAGGGGACAAGGCGCGGCTCCGACGCGGGCGACACCGACCTCACCTGCTCCAGGCGACCGCGCAGGGCCTCCAGCAGCACCTGCGCCACGGTCAAGTGGCGGTAGCGACGGTCCGTCCCCTCGACGATCGTCCACGGCGCCTCCGCCGTGCCCGTGCGGCGCAGCACGTGCTCGCTGACGCTGCGGTGGGCGTCATAGCGCTTGAAGAGCCCCCAGTCCCGCTTCATCACCCGCCAGCGCTGGCGCGGGTCGGCCTCGAGGGCCTTGAGCCGCCCCTTCTGGGCATTCCTGGACAGGTGCAGCCAGAACTTCACGAGGAGGACACCCTCGCGATGCAGCATCCGTTCGAACTCGACGATCCGATCGATCGCCTGGTCCAGTTGGGGGAGGGTGATCCGGCCGAAGGTGCGGTCGAGGATCGGTCCGGCGTGCCACGCCCCGAAGAAGATCCCGATCCGACCCCGGGGCGGCAGCTCTCGCCAGAACCGCCACATCGCCGGCCGTTGCCGCTCCTCGTCGGTGGGCTCCCTCATGGCGTGGGTCTCGATGCCGCGCGCATCCAGCCACTCCAGCAGGAGGTCCACCGTCTCGGCCTTGCCCGCGCCGCCGACGCCCGCCACGATCACGATGACCGAGAGGTTGGGTTGGCCTCGGCCAGTTCCCGCTGCGCTTCGAGCAGGGCCGCGCGGAGCCGGGGCGCCTCCCGCTCGTAGGTCGGCTTATCGACCCGGTGACCCAGTTCTGCGTTCTCGAACATGGGGCTTCGGACTCCGAACATGGCTGGAGAGGACCGTCGGCCGACGCTCGAGGAGAGGGAGCCCGAGGCCGCTGTCCACCTCCTCGTCAAGCATATCGGAAGCCCACGTCCCGCATCGCCATCATACAGCCGGCCGTCAGACCTGGAACGAGCTGCCGCAGCAGCAAGTCTGGGCGACATTCGGGTTGTTGAAGACGAACCCGCGCTTCTCCAGGCCGTCGTAGAAATCGACGACGGTGCCGTCGAGGTAGGGGTCGAACTTCTTGTCCACGGCGAGCTTAACGCCATGGATGTCGCCGACGCGGTCGTGCTCGGTGGTGTTGGTGTCGAAGTTCAGGCTGTAGGAGAGACCGCTGCACCCCCCCCCTCGGACGCCGACGCGGAGCACGGTGCCTTCGGGCAGGTTCTGGACGGTGATGATCCTCTTGACTTCGTTGGCGGCCTTTTCACTCAGGATCACACCCATGGAAATGATTTCCTCGTTCAAGATGGGGCGGGACATCTTCCGGCACGACGGCCGCGCCGCTGATGGCCTAGTTTGAGATTATCATAGGACCGCGTCAAATCCCATGCCGTCCCGGACCAATCCCGATCCGGCGGAGCGGGGAGATGAATTCGCCACCAGTGTCAATGTTGGGTTATAAGGCCAACCTCCGCTTCTTCTCCTGCAGGTGATTTATCAGGGCCTTGACTGCGCGGCTATGTGACTCGAGGGTTGCGAGCAGGCGGTCGAGCATGACAACGGCGTGCGCCGCAGCCTCCGGCGTGCTGAGATCGGGCGGCTCGTACATTACCCGGAGGTCGCGAGAGATCCGCGCGAGGAGAAGATCGACGTGGGCTTCGGGGTCCAGGTCACATGTGTGAAGTGTTCTGAAAATCCTCGGCAGTTTCATGGTGGCATCTGTTACTTAGGAGCACTATCCGATCTTGAATGTGATATACACTGGTCAGTATCGGCCCCTTTGCCTGACACCTTGACCACGCGTTTCGAGAGCAATCGAAGAGCAATGATGAGACTGCACTTTTTCACCAGACCCATGGACCGCTGGGCGACGGGCAGCAACGGGCGGGGCGTGACGACGCGGCGGGGTAGGGGCTCGGCAAGGACCAAGGGCCGGCTGCTCGGTCGCCCCAAGGGCGTGCTGGGCAAGTCCAAGCTCGACGGCAAGGAGGAAGAGATCCGGATGCTCCTGGGGAAGGAGGTCTCAAAGGCCTCTATCGCCAAGATCGTGAGCGTCTCCAGGACTGCCCTGCATCACTTCATTCGCACGCGGAAGCTCGATCGGAAAGCTTCACAGCGGCGATCCCGGGTTCGGCCTGCTTAAAGGATATTTTTACAGCAATCTGGGCGGTACCCTTGCTTCCGAGACGAGCACGATCATCGAGCGCGCCTCGACGCGGTACGGGTTCAGCACGGCAATCGGGGGGCCCTCGTCCAGCCCGACCGCGTCGTCGGGCGACGGCCGGGCCGTGTCGACGGCCCGGCGCCAGGGGCGGCCCGAGGGTGAGGCCGGGATCCGGAAGGTCTGCGGCTCCCAGTAGGCGTTGAAGGCGACGTAGATGTCACGATCGACCGTCTCCGGGCGGTCGAGCCGCCGGCCATCGAGCGCGAAGGCGAGCGCCCGGCTCTCGAAGCCGAAGTCGGGCTGACAGGGCTCGACACCATGCCAGACGATGTCGGGGGTCTGGACGCCGCTCCCGCCCTGGAAGAAGGTCCGCCGCCGCAAGGCCGGGTGGCGGAGCCGGAGCGCGATCAACTGGCGGACGAACCGCAGGAAGTCGGCGTTCGTCTCGGCGCGCGTCCAGTCGACCCAACTGACCGCATTGTCCTGGCACCAGGCGTTGTTGTTCCCCTGCTGGGTGCGGAGCAGTTCGTCGCCGCCGAGGAGCATCGGCACACCTTGCGAGACCATCAAGGTCGCGATCAGGTTCCGCGCCTGTCGGCGGCGGAGCGCGAGGACCGCGGGATCGTCGGTCGGCCCCTCGACGCCGCAGTTCCAGCTAAAGTTGGCGTCCGTGCCGTCGCGGTTGGCCCCGCCGTTGGGCTCGTTGTGCTTGGTGTCGTACGAGACGAGGTCGAGCAGGGTGAAGCCGTCGTGGCAGGTGATGAAGTTGATCGAGTAGAGCGGAATACGGCCGTGGTGGAGGTCGTCGCTGCCGCAGAGCCGGGTGGCCAGGGCCGAGGTCAGGCCCGGATCGCCGCGCCAGAACCGGCGGACGTCGTCGCGATACATCCCGTTCCAGACCGACCAGCGCGCGCCGCCCGGGAAGCTCCCGACCTGGTACAGCCCGGCGGCGTCCCAGGGCTCGGCGATCATCTTGGTGTCGGCCAGTAGCGCATCTTCGGAGATCGACTCGATCACCGGCGGCTCGATCATCACCTCGCCCCGGCGGTTCCGACCCAGGATCGAGGCCAGGTCGAACCGGAAGCCGTCGATGTCGGCCTCGGCGACCAGGTTCCGCAGGCAGGAGAGGATCAGGGAGCGGACGACCGGATGGTTGCTGTTGAGCGTGTTGCCGCAGCCGGTGTAGTCGAGGAAGTAGCCTTGCTCGTCGAGGAGGTAATAAAGGCGGTTGTCGAGCCCGCGGAAGTTGAAGGTCCGCCCCTTATGGTTCCCCTCGGCCGTGTGGTTGTAGACGACGTCGAGCACGACCTCGATCCCGGCGGCGTGGAACGCCTTGACCATCCCGCGAAACTCCTCCCAGGGGGCGGTGTGCTCAGGGTTGCTGGCGTAGGCCGCCTTGGGCGTGCCGAAGGCGATCGTGTTGTAGCCCCAGAAGTTGCGGAGCTGCTCGCCGGTCAGCGGGTTGACGAACGGGCAGTCGTTCTCGTCGAACTCGTCGATCGGCAGCAGCTCGACGGCCGTCACCCCCAGCGCCTTCAGGTAGGGGATCTTCTCGACCAGGCCAGCGTAGGTGCCCGGGTTCCGCACGCCGGACGAGGGGTCCACGGTGTACCCGCGGACGTGCAGCTCGTAGAGGATCGTGTCCTCGCGCACGATGCGCCGCGAGTTGAAGCCACCGGGGCTCTCGGCCTGGGCGGCCGCGCTCCGCGTGTTGACCAGGCTGCGGCGGGGGACGTCCCACGGCACGCCCCAGGGCCGGCCGCTCGACAGGGCGCGCGACGCCGGGTCGAGCAGGATGATGTTCGGGTCGTAGAGGTGCCCGACCCCCTTCGGCCCTTCCACACGATAGCCGTAGCAGAACTCGTCGGGCAGGCCGGCGACCCGGATATGCCAGTGGTTGCCCGTCCGGTGCCAGTCGGGGTTGAGCAGGATCTCGGCGGCGATCTCCGCGCTGTAATGCTCGTAGAGGACCAGCGAGATCGCCGTCCCGTGCCGGCAGATCAGGGCGAAGTTGACGCCGTTCGGGGTCACGCACGCCCCCAGCGGGAGCGGGTGCCCTCGCGTCACGGTCAGGGGGTGGCCCTGAAACGCGAACGATGGGTTCGACGCGGCGTCATCGGTCATGGTGATTCTGGACATCGTGGTACGAGGCCTCCGACTTCGGCCTTCCAGCCTACGATATCAATCATAAATCTCTGAGGACAAGAAATCTCACCGAAAGATTTGCCCGGACACTTCTCCGTTCCCTACGGGCCCTCCGATTGGCCCCCCGACCTGGCCGCCGTCCTGGCGCAGGTCGAGGCCGCCTCCGCTCCGGAGCGGGGCACGTGTAATCTGCGAAAAGCCCCCGACGGCCGCGAGGCCGGGGCCGGGTTGAGCGTTCGGTGAAGATGGGGAGTGAAGGTGCGACGACGAGTTGGGCGGGGACGGACCGTCCCGAATGACTGAACCCCGACGTCGGCTAGGGTTGAGACAAACTGCTGCGACGATCTCTCGCGATCGCGGGCATGACTTTGATCGGAATCGTCTTGAATCGAGTCATGCGCTCAATTCTAATGTGGTTTCGGATCAACCGGATGAGGCTATTCAGAGGGTCGTACGGCTCTCATCTGGCAGAATCCCGGGTCAAGGGAGAGAACGATGAAGACGATCAGGGCGCTCGAGGTGTACTGCCCGCTGTTTGAGCGCGAGGGTGACCCCCGCCTCCCCTCCCCCAGGCTCTGGGACCTAGCCGACCAGATTGTCGGTGCCGAGAAGGGGGCCAGCTCCTGGACCTTGATGCACCGCTTCAACCTCTGTCACGACCTGCTGGAAGGGGTAGAGGACGACGAGGAGGCGCTGGCGCTGCTGTTCGCCTGGCTGCGCTACAGCGCCACGCGCCAGCTCGACTGGCAGCGGCGCTACAACACCCAACCCCGCGAACTCAGTCGCGCCCAGGAGCGGCTCACCAAGCGGCTGGCCGGCATCTGGCGACGGCAACCGCCGCGCGACGCCCTTGGCACCGGGGCAGGAGGTCGGACGTGGGTGCGCCTCCTGCTCACGACGCTTGGCCGCGGGGGCGACGGCCAGCAGGTCCGTGACGAGATCCTCCGTATCATGCACCGCCACGACTTGAAGGAGGCGAGCGGTACCTTCGTGGAGGAGTGGCACCAGAAGCTCCACAACAACACCACCCCCGATGACGTCGTCATCTGCACGGCCTACCTCGCGTTCCTGAAGAGCGATGGGGACCTGAGCCGGTTCTACCAGACCCTGGAAGCGGGCAACGTTACGCGCGAACGGCTGAGGGGTTTCGAGCGCCCGATCAAGGCCGACCCCGGGTTTTTCCCCGACCGGAAGGACGCGCTGATCCAGGACTTCGAGAACTTCCTGCGGATCCTCAAGTCCGTGCATTCGGGGACGGACCTCCAGAGCGCCGCCAACGCGGCCCGCAGCCGGCTGGGCCAGGGACCGAACCAGCAACTCGACGCGCTCTTCTCTTTGCGGCAACGGGGAGCGGCAACGGAGGAACTTGTGCCCGCGGCCACGTCGGCGCGCGAGGGGCTGAGGGAAGCGATCGCCGCGGCGACGGATGATGCCGCCCTGCGGGACCTGCTCTTGTTGGACCTGGCGCTGGAAGGGTCCCTGCGCGGGATGATCGAGCGATCAAACCTCAGCCAATTCGACCGCGATCGGTTGGTAGAGCTGGTCCACTGGGCCCTCCGAAATCTTAACCTCTCGATCGACTCCCAGGAGCTGGCCATCTGCGCCAGCCACTGGGCTGCGCTCATAGCCCGCCCCCGGGACGGCCGGGACTGGGCGCTGCACGCCAAGAGCGTGGCCGACCGGGTGGCGCGCTGGGTCCAGGGGTTCACCAACGACCTCTACCAGCGCCTGCAGCCCAAGGCCGAGTTCCTGGGTGAGGCGTTCGAGGTGCACGGATGGGCGGTGCCTCTCTTCAGTGAGGAGGTCATCCGCGGCGGGCCGGCCTTCGCGCTCGCCCTGCTGTTAGGCCCTCTCGACCCAGTGCTGCGGAAGGCGGCGGGGTTGGGGGGATGGCAGGTCATCAGCCCCGCACGGGCCTCCGGCCGAGTGCGCCTGGTGGACCGCCTCATTGCCGTGCAGGGCGAGCGTTTCCCTGAACCCACCGTGCTCGTCGCGGATGCCGTGAGTGGCAACGAGGAGATTCCCGAGGGCGTGACGGCGGTCATCACCTCTGACGCGCCAGACCTGCTGTCGCACGTGGCGGTGCGGGCCCGCAACGCTCGGGTGCTCTTCGCCACCTGCTTCGACCCCGAGGCGTACGCACGCCTCAAGGGGTTGCGGGACAAGAGTGCCTTGCTGCGCGTGACCCCTGGCGGCGACGTGGAGTACGAGGAGCCCGCTGCCCAAGCAGCAGGCGGCGGCCCTGACGTGAAAGTCGAGCGGAACACAACACGACGCGGCACGGCCCCTACCTTCTCCCGCTGGGCGGTCACGCAGGACCAGTTCACCCCCGCTACCGTGGGCGGGAAGGCCAACAACTTGAACGGACTACGCGACCGGCTGCCCGACTGGGTCCACTTGCCGACGTCCCTCGCCCTGCCCTTCGGTGCCTTTGAAAACGCGCTGGGGGACGACAGCAACCGCGCGCTTCGCCGGGAGTATGAGGCCCTCGTCGCGGCGGCAGAGCAGAACCCTGTCGAGGTGCTGTCCCGCCTGCGGGCGCTGCTGCTGGAGATGGCCCCGCCCGCGGAGTTGAAGGAGCCTCTGCTGCAGGCCTGGCAGCGCGTGGGCCTGGCGCCTGTGCCCTGGGAGCAGGCCTGGCGCGGCATCCGGCGCGTCTGGGCCTCGAAGTGGAACGATCGGGCCTACCTCTCACGCCGCGCCCGCGGCGTCCCGCACGAGGACCTGCGGATGGCGGTGCTGATCCAGCAGGTCGTGCCGGCCGATTACGCCTTTGTCATCCACACCGCTAACCCCTTCACGGGGGACCCTGCCGAGCTCTACGCCGAGGTGGTGCTGGGCATGGGCGAAACCCTGGTCGGCAACTACCCCGGCCGCACCCTGGGATTCGTCTGTCGCAAGGCCGACCTGAGCCTGGAAGTCCTCGCCTACCCCGGCAAGAGCATCGGCCTGTACGGGAAGGGCGTGATTTTCCGCTCCGATTCCAATGGCGAGGACCTGGAGGACTTTGCCGGAGCTGGCTTGTATGATAGTTTCCTGGCTGAGGAGCCCGAGCACCGGCTGCTCGACTACACGGCCGAGAAGCTGGTCTGGGACCCGCGCTTCCGTGACGACCTGCTCCGCTCCATTGCCCGCATCGGCATCGATGTCGAGAAGGTGCTGGGCCCGGCGCAAGACGTCGAAGGGGCCGTGGCCGGCGGGTCGCTCTACGTCGTGCAGACCCGCCCGCAGGTAGGACTGGGCAACTGAGGCTTTCATGATCCCACGTCTCCGCATCGGCAACCAGACCGCCATCGCGTGCGCCGAGCGCATGGAGCCGTTCGAGTTCGCGCAGCGGCACGGCTTCGGCGCCTTCGAATGGTTCGCGGACAAGAAGGAGTACCCCGGCGGCAGCGCCGCGGGCTGGGACGAGTCGGACATGGACCAGGGCCTGCGCGCCTGGATCCGCGACACCGGCCTGGCCCACGACATCCGCTTCACCGTCCACGCGCCCTGGCAGGCCAACCCGCTGCACCCCGACGGGGTCCCGCTGTTGATCCGCAGCGTCGATTTCGCCCGTGACATCGGCGCCGACCTCGTCAACCTGCACCTCAATATGGCTGAGGGGGCGCCAGGCTTCGTGCGTTCTCTGGAGCCCGTGATCCGTTACGCAGCCGAGTCGGGGTTGCGGCTCAGCATCGAGAACACGCCTCGCACAACGCCTGCGGACTTCAACCAGACCTTCGCGAGCCTGCGGGAGCTGGATGCAGTTGGCCCCGGGACCGTCGGCATGTGTCTGGACCTGGGCCACGCCAACCTCTGTACGCCGACCCATAATGACTTCATCCGCTACATCGATGAGCTGGCGCCGGAGGTCCCCATCATTCACCTGCACGTCCACGAGAACTACGGCGACGCCGACAGCCACTTGACGCTCTTCACCGGACCGGCGAGGATAGACGATGCGGGCGTGAGGGCTTTTCTGGAGCGCCTGCGCCGGCGCGACTATCACGGCGCCCTGATCCTGGAGCAGTGGCCCCGGCCGCCGCAGCTCCTGATCGAAGCCGCCACCCGATTGCGCGAACTCCTGTCCCTGTCTTCCCCAGGCAGGGTGGACGGCGGCCCGAGGATCGAATGGAGAAGATTCTTCGATGCACGCGTCTGATCCGGTGCTCGCCGAGGCCGGGATGAGGCTGCCTGCCCTCCGGGGGGGAGAACCGGAAGGGGGGGCCGAGGCGGAGTTCACCCGCGCCCTGGTGGAAGCCAGCCGGAGCCGAAAAAGCTGGCGGGAGCGGCTGCAGTGGATCCGCGACCGCTTCAGCGATTCGGCCTTCGCGCCGACGCCCGGGCAACTGGCGACGGTCGCGGTTTACCTGCGCTTCCTGGCCACGGGCGAGTTGCGGTGCCAGGAGGACGGGCGCCACTACCGGCCCAAACATCACGCCGAGGCGGCACTGCAGATCGAAACGGCCCTGGAGCGACTGTCTACTCCCGAGACGGCCTGGATCGTACGGCGGATTTACCCCTACCTGCCGTCCTGGAACGAAGAGTTTCGCCGGTCCGAGCCGCTGACGCGCATCCGCGATATCGCGCACCGCAACGACATCCCGTCCGAGCTCAAGCAGGAAATCAAGCACCGCCTGCAGAACAAGCTGCACCGCTGTGCCGGGCCGGAGGACCTGCTCACGGCGGAGGAGATCCTCGGGCGCATCACCGCCGCCGGCGCCGGCTACCCCCCGGCGTTCGTCCAGGAGTTCGAGGTCTTTCACGGAGAACTCCAGGAGTTCTTCAACGCCACGGCCCTGGAGGCACGTCTCCGGGCGCTGGCCCGCTCCTTCGACGCGGCCGTCGTGGAGGCGGTGAGCGGTTTCCTGGCCCTGAAGGCGGAAGGACCGGTCTCCGACGGCCAGTTACTGGACTTGCTGGAGCGGCTCACGGCCCTGCGGCAGCTCTTTGCGGAGAAAGGAGACCAGGAAAGCCCGCAGCGGCGGTCACAACTGCGCCTGGCGGACATCGGGCTGGAAGATTACGCCTTCGCGCTGCTGAGCGAGTGCAGCAACCGGCTGCAAGACCTGGCCGGGCCCGGTGCCTGGGCCGGCCTCCTGCGCGCGCTGGCGGCGGCCCTCGACAACCTCCGGCTGAGCCTGATCGAGCCCGAGGAGTGCGCCGCTCTTCGGTCGGAGGTCACCGCCTGGGCCGGGAACTTTCACGCTCAGGATCGCTTCCACCTGCTGCGGCTCGTGGCAACGCTCTCCCGCGCCCGCCGCCTGGCCGAGACCTACACCGACCGGATCAACCACCTCTTCCTGCGGCGGGCGGAGGAACTGGGCCGCGCGCTGGAGATCGAGGAACGGGCGATCAAGGTCTTCAGCGAGGGAGACATCCGCGGCCACGTCCTCTTTCAACTATCCAGGCTCGTGGACGCGGGTTTACAAGTGCTGCGGCAGGCCCTGCGGCTGCCTCCGTGGGAAGCGATCGTCCCGGGCGAGGCCTCCGGGACACTGGCCTATGCGGCGACGCTCGCGGAAGTCGAGGGGGCGAAGGGGCCGCTCCTGCTCCTGCTGGAGCAGGCCGACGGCGACGCGGACATCCCGGCGTGCGTGGCCGGCATCGCGCTGGTCCACCCCCTGCCCCTTCTCTCCCACCTGGGCGTGCGCGCCCGGCAGGCACGCCTCCCGTTCGCCGCGTGCGCGGAGCGGGAACACCTCAAGGACTTTGAGCGATTTGTCGGCAAATTGGTGCGCCTGCGTGTCACGACGGACGGGCTATCCCTGCAGGAGGCAGCGCAGGGAGCGCGGGGGGCCACGGGGGCCGGATCGACTCGAACGCCCGTCTCTCTCCCAGAACCTCTCCTGACGGCGGGGGCCGGTGCTCTCCCCCTCGACCAGGCCAGCCCGGCCACCTGCGGCGCCAAGGCGGCCGGGGCCCGGCGCCTGCTGGAACTGGCCGAGCAATCGGGCGGGCTGTTCCGAGCGCCGCGGGGGCTGGCCCTCCCCTTCGGGGTGATGGAGCAGTGCCTGGACGGTGCTCCCGCCATCCACCGCGAATACCTGGCCTTGTTGGGGCGCCTGCCGAACACCCCGACCGGGGAACTGGAGGCACTGCTCCAGCGCCTGCGCGAACTGGTGCGCGCCCTCCCGGTGCCCGACCAGATCGGCACCACCGTTACTGCGTTCTTCGGCCGTGACGCGCGCCTGGCGGTCCGTTCGAGCGCCAACGGCGAGGACCTGGAACACCTGGCCGGCGCCGGCCTGTACGAATCGGTCGTGAACGTCCCTCCCGGGGCGGCCCCGGCGGCGATTACCCGGGTCTGGGCTTCGCTCTGGACCCGCCGGGCCGCGATGGGCCGAATGCAGGCCGGGATCGCCCACAGCAGCATCTGCATGGCCGTGCTGCTGCAGGAGTTGGTGGCCCCGGAGCTGTCCTTTATCCTGCACACGGTCAACCCCCTCACCGGCAACCCTGACGAGGCCTTGGTGGAGTTGGCGGTCGGCCTGGGGGAAGCCCTCGCCTCCTCCTCGATACCCGGAACCCCGTACCGAATGGTGTGCCAGCGCAAGGCCGGCGTTATCACGCTCTCGGCCTGCGCCAGCTTCAGCGTCGCCCTGCGGCCCTCTCGCGACAACGGCACGGATGGCCTGATCCGCGAGCGGCTGGATTATTCCAGGGTTCCTCTCTCCACCGACGCGGCGGCCGCGCAGCATCTCGGCCGACGGCTGGCAAACATCGCCACCTTTCTCGAAGAAAGGCTGGGCCGGCCCCAGGACGTGGAGGGGGTGTACAGCGGGGACGAAGTGTATGTCGTCCAAACCCGTCCTCAACAGGGGCTGTAACCAACAGCCAATGCGATCGCAGGGGGCGAGATGCCGGCGCCGAAGCTCCTGGCCATGCTGATCAAGCAGGGGATCGAGGGCGACGATGCCCTGCTGCGTCTGGCGCAAGTGCGCTTCCAGGAGGCGGGGCTGGGGGCGGAATTGTATCCCGCAAGCCCGGAGGAACTCCAACTGCTGCTGGCATTCCGCCCCGCCGACCGCCCGTGTACGGTTCACCTCCCGCGCGAGATCAACCTGCTCTGGCCCGAGGCACGCGACCGGGTGATGGAGTTTGCCGTTCGCGCCGCCGGGTGGGTCGAGGGGATGACCGTCCATGACCACGCGCAGTTCGGGGAGCGGCCGGACGCGGCGATCGCGGCATTGCGAGAAGCGGACCGGCGGCTGGCCGAGGTACGGAACGCGCCTTGGCTCTTCGTCGAATATGCCGCCGGCTTGGCGACGGATGGCTTCGCCTCGCTATTTGAAAGGGCGAGCGATCTGGAACGCGTCTCGGCGTGCATTGACGTCTCACACGTCGGGATTCAGGTCTGCCGGACGGCCTACGAGAGGGCCCTCCCCGGCGTGGACGTCTGCTCGCTGAAGACCTCCCCCGACCTGCCGGAACGCCTGGGGGGCATCCAGCGAGCCGTGGCCGAGGCCCGGCCCGCCGTGGTCGGATTGGTGCAGCGCCTCGCACGGCTGGGGAAACCGCTGCACTTTCATCTGCACGACGGCCACCCGCTTTCGACCCTAAGTTGCTACGGCGTTTCGGACCACCTCAGCTTCCTGCAGGAGATCCGGCTCCCCTTCGCCTACCAGGGCCGGTACCTGCTGGGGGGCATGTTCGGGCCGGCAGGGTTGCACGAAATCGTCCAGACCGCCCTCGGTGGGCTCCCCCCAGAGCGGGTATCCTTCATGCTGGAAGTACACCCCCAGGAAGGGCGTACCCCGCTGGGCGTGCATGCCGCTCTCCTCTCGCACTGGAAAGACGTCACCAATGCGGAACGCATGAACTACTGGCTGGACATGCTTCTGCTCAACGCTTCCCTCTTGCGGGAGGCCTGCGGCCTTCGGACGTAGCCGTCCCGCTCACCCTTGCACGCTCTCCTCCCCGGCAGCCCCGTCCGGGCCACCTGTCTGGGTTGAAGCGATTATGGTTATAAACATACATACGTGTCATATCGAACGGTGCCAATATTAGTGCGGTTTCAACCGACCTGTTGTGAGCTCCTGGAGGGTCGGCTTCAGCCTGCCTCCTCGGCGCATCGGACGGCAGGCTGTCACGTCCCACGAATCCGGAACCGGTGCGATCCCTCGAACTGGGAACCGGTACATTGTAGCGCTAATTTTTGTCTAACTCACCCTCTGCGTTTTTCTTCGCTTTAACGTCGTTCTGAAGCGAGATTTTACCCTTCAGTCGATAGCTCCGGCCGATGAAATGAACCACGCGTGGACGGTCGAAGAGTCGGTCTATGGCGGCGCCGGCGAGCACCGGATCGGAGAAGACAGAGCCCCACTCCTCGACGTCGCGGTTCGACGTGAGCAGCAGCGCCGACGAGTGCCTGCGGCGGTCGAGCAGGTTGAAGACCTCTTCCGCGATTTCGGACTTCATCGAGACGACGCCCCAGTCGTCGAGGATCCAGAGGCGAGAGGAGAGGATCTTCTCGAAGAGCAGATCGAGCGTGTTGCGGGCATGAGCATGAGCGATCTGCTGTGAGAGCCGCTTGACGCTGGTGCAGAAGACGCGGTGACCGCGATACACGGCGCGCACGCCGAGGGCTAGCGCCAGGTGCGTCTTGACTCAGCCATCACAGTGCGTAAACGCATTACAAACTACATTCCCCGCTCGAAGCCGCCTGGTAATCGATCCGTCCGACCCTATCAGCCTCACATATCAGCCACCGGATGATTCAGACTCGGGGACAATACCACCATACCCGCCTCGGGGGTTACGTCGAAGGCTCAGGAGGGCCCATACGGTCGTCTACACCCCGTGGGGCCGGGCGATCTTCGGCACTGCGCCGATCCCGGGCCGGGTATGGCTGTTCATCGTCCCGTTCATGGTCGCGATGCTCGCGGTCGAGGAGGTGCGAAAGTGGGTGGTGAGGAGTTTTCTTACGTATAGCGTGATGTCCATTGCTTGATGCTCATCGTCTGAGGTCGGTTGGTCGCCCTGCCCGCGGCCGAAATAGCTCGCATAACGCCCTTTCAGAAGCGTAACTGCGGCTTGAGGAGGTGGGATTCGGGGGAGACCATTCTCAATTCTCATGGAACTCCGACGCACAGCGATTGCCGCAGCGATTTCATCGATCTGGGCGCCGGTGACCTCGCCGAGCTTTCGAACAAACCGCGTCTCGGGCACCGACTTTACCTGGAACGCGTCCGCCCCGGAGTCTTTCGAGAGGCCGTTCTCGGACGCCGCCGGGAGGCAGACGAACCAGGAGAGATTCCCGAAGTCGCTCTTCCAATCCGTGACCGGAACCACGATTCGTAGGGGGAGGCGGCCGATGGCATACAG
>Ga0208043_1000696_pt1 | contig 13924 bp, 11 predicted proteins | sample Sb_taG_12_FD_187710 | JGI IMG/M metagenome (GOLD analysis project Ga0208043, IMG submission 187710) | Peat soil microbial communities from Weissenstadt, Germany - Sb_50d_9_AC metaG (SPAdes) (version 2) | ecosystem: Environmental > Terrestrial > Soil > Wetlands > Peat | place: Germany... | reverse complement strand
CTGGTGCACCGATTCAAGGTCCGTCTTGGCTGTGACGTGGCCGAAGGCGTGGGCCGTTCCCAGAGCGTGATTGTCGTGAGAGATGACCTGGGTGTGCTCGAGATCTTCGCGAACCAGTTTGAGTCGAAGGCAGAGACCGCCCACGCGATCTGCGGACTGGCTCAGAAGTGGCAGATTGGGGATTGGATGGGGCCACCCACTCTCCGGTACCAAGGAAATGTGGATGGCCCCTTTCGTCCCAAGGAAATGTGGATGGCCCCTTTCGTCCCAATCTTTTCTCCCCGCTCACCGCCGCCCGACCGTTGACCATTCGCTCGTGGCCGGAGGCGCTCAACGCCGGTGGCTTCAGCAGCGCCTGCATGATGGCTAGCAGCTGCGATGCTTGTCCTTGTGTGTTTCGAGGCTGGCCTGTCTCCTTTTCTTCAAGGTAGACGGCCATCTGTGCTCGGTGTGATGGCCAGAACCCATATGGTAGGATTAACATTGCTCATAACGATTCAAGGGACTAGTCTCTGTCCCCGTACGTAGCACGATGAACAAACAACCGGGAAGAATTACACGGTGGCAAGACTTGCCTTCAAACCTGACACCAGTTTTTTCCGTAAGATTGCATTGGGTGCTGTCGGTACACGAGCCGTTACCGTCCATCTCGCCCGCCATAGCCATCAGACTGTTGAGCTCGAGCGGGGATCGACTGACACGAAGCTTTGGAAGGACGTTAAGCGCAAGCGGGTCAGAATACCCGATTTGGTTTGCGTGCGATGCGGCTTGCGAATCGAAAGCCGAGCCAAGACCAAGGCAGAACTCTCGATGTCCCATACCCCGTCCGACGAAGCACGGGCCTGGGATTTCGGCATGGTGGATACCGACTATGTGGCCTTTCCGGTTTGTCGGGCCGATGAGGTTCCATGGAGTGTCGGTCGACTCAGCGATCAAGGGTCATACTGGCATGAGCGTACTTGGATAGGATGGCGAACCATCGAGAGAATCAACTATTTCACTGTTGCTGCGTTTCGCGCTGTGCCTTATTCAAGGATCACAACCAAAGGTGTCACCGAAGGTTCTGAAACCTCGGTCGCATGGCCTGCGATCTTCGCCACACGCCCCGGCATTGTAACCGCCATCGAGGGACGCAAAGTCGTTATCCAACCCGCAGCCGGAGGTCGCAGAACACCCAGAACCATCCCGCCTCATCAAACTATCTTCGTATCTGTTGATGATGTGATTGAGACGAATCAGGTTCTCGCTTCGGCCGTTAGAGCCATACCGATGACAGAGCTTGCCTGCCCTGGGTCCCTGCCCGATCACCATATCGACCATCTGTTAGCATCCCGCGAGCGTACTTTGCGGTTCACCGGGATCAAGCTGGCACGTCTACGCAGAGAGCCGCAGTACCAATCAACGGCAGAGGCATTAGTTGACGATGACGAGGAGGACGTTTACGTCAGGCTCGAAGCCGCATCTTATCTGACTGCGGTGTGCGGACGGCCAGCACAGCCTCTATTCGATCCTTACCTCACCAACCCGGAAGAGCAGACACGACTAGAGGCGGTTATAGCATTGGCCGAAGCAGCGACTCCCCAAGCCGTTGAGATTCTCTCAAGCTTGCTAGACGCTGAGCACCAGCCGCATTTCCTTCGCAGTGCCGCCGCATGGGGATTAGGGCGTATCGGCGGCGAAGTAGCTATCAGTCGCCTTATGCGGGCGTTTTCCGACGTCAACTACAAGATACGCGAGGAAGCGTTGGAACTGTTAGCAACTCTCGGAGTGTCCGCAACGCCAATCCTGCTCAATGGCATACGCGAAACCGATTCGGCTATCGCGGCCGGAGCTGCCGAAGCACTACGACAGCAAGAATCACTCCCCCAATCTGCTATCACACGGCTCGTAGAGGAGCTCCGTTCCGAAACACCGTCTCAATGGGCGGTATGGCTGTTTGGGCACCTTCCGCGAGACCAGGTGGCGATAACCATCGCGGATTTGCAGCAGACCTCGCCTCCGCTGCATTATGCGATAAGCCTGCTCTGGTCGTTCATGGAAAGTTGGATCGCGGGCCATTGGGAAGCATATCCTAACGGCAAGCCCCTAAGGACGGAGGACAACCATGCTCTTTAACTTGCCGCAAGACACGCTCGTCTACTCTACTTCGCTTGGGCTACAGGTATGTGCCGACAGCCGGGTTATTTTGAATGCACTTCCCGAGGCATCAATCGACCTGATCGTTACGAGTCCGCCTTTCGCCCTGCTTCGGCAGAAGAGCTATGGCAACGAGGACCAAGCAGATTATGTCGCCTGGCTTGTAGAATTTGGGCGGGCTGCTCATCGGCCGCTGAAACCTACAGGAAGTTTCGTTCTGGATTTGGGTGGGGCATATCAGCGCGGCCGTCCTGTCCGCTCACTCTACAATTTTCGCGTGCTCATTGAGTTTTGCGATGCCATCGGATACCACCTCGCGGAGGAGTTCTTCTGGTTCAACCCCGCCAAGCTCCCCTCGCCAATCGAGTGGGTCAACAAGCGGAAAATACGGGCAAAGGACGCGGTCAACACCGTCTGGTGGTTCTCAAAGACCGATGCACCGAAGGCTGATGTAACCCGCGTGCTTGCCCCCTACTCAGCCCGGATGAAAACGCTCCTCAAAGACCCGGAAGCGTTTTACACCCCGAAGGAACGGCCTTCTGGCCATGATATCGCCAAGGCCTTCGGCAAAGACAATGGCGGGGCGATCCCTTCCAATCTGCTTCAAATTCCGAACACTGAAAGCAATTCCCATTACCTCAGAATTTGCAAGGCACTCGCCCGGGAGGGTCATCCTGCCCGCTTCCCCGCAGACTTGCCCCGGTTTTTCATCAAATTCCTGACCGACCCCGGTGACCTCGTCGTCGACATCTTCTCCGGCTCAAACACCACCGGATACGCAGCCGAGCAATCAGACCGCAAGTGGCTCAGCATTGAGAGCGATCGGTCCTATGCCGCCATGTCTTCGATCCGATTCATGGAAGACTGCGACGAAAGTCAGATAAAGGAATTACTCAGGAGAATCGAAGGCAACGAACCTATCAGGATTTATTCTTCTTCCCTGCCACTGCAACCAAGCCAAAGCGACTCACAGCACCCATCGCCAGACGCGGGACGCCCCACATCGCAACAGATGCTTTTCTAGAAGTTGCCCTAACCCCTTATCTGCGATTTAAGTAGCAACTAGGCTTGACGTCATCACGACTTCGTTGTAAAAGTAACGTAAGACTTCTAGCAGATTTGGAAAATAAATTTAACGAACGACACCATGGCAAGCACACCCTTGCGAGCGATTGGAGGCGAGGAAGTGCGGGGCAGTCTTGCCGCAAAGCTGAAGACCGCCCGCCAGTTGACGGGAATGTCGACGAGGGCTGTCGCGGTGAAGCTCGCCCCTCGCTTTTCGATCTCCCACGCGACGATCGCGAATTACGAAAGCGGACGGACGATCCCACCGATCGACGTGCTGGCCGCCCTTGCTGACTTGTACGAGCGTCCGCTCAATTGGTTCCTGGAGCGGGGGAAGAGCCTGACGGGGGTCCAGTACCGAAACGCGAAGTCTCGGCTGCGCATTTCCGACCTCCAGACGTTCGAGGCCGAGGTTCAAAGATGGATCGATGGTTATGTGGCCCTTGAAGGGCGTATGAAGCGGCCATTGCTTCCGACCGTTCCCGAGTTCGGGGACAAGGCCACGCTCAACCCCATCAACCTCGCCCTCGAAGTTCGACGGCATTTAGGCTTTCGCGAGGATGCGGACGCGATTCCCAGCGTCGTCGATGTCTTAGAGAAATTCGGGATTCGCGTCATCGAGAACCCCACCGACCTGAGTATTGACGGCCTCGCGGCCAAGTACGGGCACGAGTACGTTGTTGTGCTCAATTCGACAGTGCCGAGTGACCGCTCCAGGCTCAACGCCGCCCACGAACTCGGCCACGTACTATACGGCGATTGCGACAACGATGACCCAACCAGCAAAGCTCTTGAAACCAGAGCCTTCCTCTTCGCCTCGCACTTCTTAATCTCAGGCAGCCAACTCAAGGAGGCTTTTAAGGGCAAGTCGATGGTCCGACTAATCCAGTTCAAGGAGCGGTTCGGCATATCGCTAGCAGCAATGGTCTATAGGGCCGAAAGGCACGGCTTTATCACGAAGCAAGAGGCCAGGTCTCTCTGGATCGCTTTCGCTGAACGCAACTGGCGGACACGTGAACCCGGATACGTCCGTCCCGACCGGGCGACCCGATTCGAGCAGCTAATCGAAGAGGCCATCAACAACAGAAGACTTTCCCTAAAAGAGATCGCCGACCTCTGCGGCGTGAGGCCCGAGGCCATCCGCAACCGGCTCAACTTCGCAATTGGCGTTGGTAATGTTCCCGATGATGAGGGGAACGACACCGTGCTGTTCCCAGGATGATGGATCAAGCCGTCGGGAACGTCAGCGTAGAGACCTTCAATGACTAAGAGACGCAGTCTCCGACTCCAGCCCCATGACGACACGCTCCTGCGGACGCTCTACCGTGAGTTCAACATCACCATCGACCAGTATCCTCAGCGTCCCAATGATCTGACCCGATTTATCCAGACATGGAACAACCTCTCAGGCCGCGACGACACGGCCCACGACATCCTGCACTACATGATCTCGAAGAGGAAGAACCTGCCCAAAGGACCGGGTTGGGAAAAGCTGGGCCGGGATGCGGGCGGTGATTTCAAGTGCGAGAAGCTAGACTTTTCCGAGGATCAATTCAGGATCCTCGATCTGATCTACGAGGACTTCCAGATTGCCTCGGACAATTACGCTCTCGACGCGGAGGTTGCCCGTCGGCTCCAGGATGAGTTCGCCCGACGCACGGGCCGGATTGTCCCGCCGATGATCTTGGCCGCCGCAATGACCCGACGTCGCAAGGACGGTGTCTTGGCGACGCTCCGACCGAAAGCCCAGGAGAACGATCTCGGATTCAAGGATATCGATGAGGTTGCAAACGGCTAGTCACAGGAGGTGAAAGGTGACAGCCACCAAACGTGGCAAGCCTACGATTGCTTCTTCGGTCTTCCACGGGGCCGAATCGTCGATTCCAGCCCCAATCGTTTGGCCGTGTCCGTGACCCAGTTAGGATCGCCGAAGGGCCGACCGCGATTGACGCAGCAACGCAACGCCGCCACTTCGGCCTCCGTTTGCGGTTGGTTGACAATTTGCAGCCAATCGGTGGGGCGTGGCAAAGGCCACGTCGAGAGGATGGGAAACGCCGGGCCTTCGCGCTCCACACGGCGCAAACTCGACCAACGCCACGATTCCGCTCGCTCCACGAGGTTTGCACGCAGGGCGTTCCACTCCACGTAGCGAAGTAGCGAACGACCTGGTAGAAGTAGTCTTCTGTTTCCACCGGGAAACACTTGTAACGCCCTTGATAGAGATGGCCGTACCCGATCTCGTGACGATGCTCCTTCCACCGTTTCACGTGCGTGTTGGTCACTTGCTGCATGAGCGCGGGAAGATCGCCATCTCGCTCGGGCCAAACGACAAAATGCCAATGGTTGGGCATCAAACAGTAAGCGCACACCCGCATCCGGCGAGTTCGCAGCGTTTCGTCAACGACCCGCTCGAACGCCAAGAAGTCCTCCTCTTTGGTGAAAAGCACTTTCCGGCCCACGCCTCGGTCGAGCACGTGGAAAACCATCCCCCCGGACAATATCGCCTCGGTCGTGACATTCACGGCTTTTTCCAAGATATCCCAGCTTCGTCAATTTGGTGGCTGTCACCTTTTCCAATCCCGGTCGTGACATTCACGGCTTTTTATCAAGATATCCCAGCTTTGTCAATTTGGTGGCTGTCACCTTTATCCTTCCCCTTTATCCTTCCAATCCAGGTCGCTACCGCAGTCTTCCCCTCGATACAGCAGCTTTCTTCAGTATTGCCGCCTCTTCAAGAGGGTTTTCGGGATGCCGGGATAGACAAAGAGGGACCGAGATTTTAGTTGGACTGGCAAGTTGGGCATCTGCATTGTGGACGTAGAACTGGCCCCGAGGTAGCCTCGCGACGTCCTCCCCGGAGCCACCCTTAACACGGATGAGGTCCTTGACTACCTCGATGGCGGCCGGAGAGTTGACCTTTCCGTAGAAGTGCGTAGAGCAATTTGCCACGATCTTGTTGTCGATGTCTTTGGGGTTCTGCGTCGCGAAGACCAATCCAAGGTGGTATTTCCTGGCCTGTGCTGCAAGACGAGTTAGGCTTTCCTTACATATAGATTCCTTCTGTGATGGGGCAAAGTCTTTGGCCTCGTCGATGACCAGCAGGCCACGTAGCGGGCGAGGGCCGGGTTCAGGATGCTTCTTGATCCAGGAGAACAAGGTCATCGCTAACTGATTCAGGAATGCTCTCTGGGCCTCCAGGCCGGAAAGGCCCACGAAATTGATCACAGAAATACGTGTACGTGTGTATGATTGCTCACCGAACAGCACTCCAGGGTCCAAGGAAGTGCCCGAGGAGCGGAGCAAGGGGTTTGTCTCGATTGCAACCTTCAGTGCATCCGCCATCTGCTTTGCCAACTTGGTTTCTTTCTCGACCCCCAGACCGGCTTCAGGGGGAAGATCCTCCAATAGTTGGACGAAATCTCCCAACTTCCCACCCCCCTGGCGAGCGAAAAAACGCAATGCTCTCGAAAGGGTACCCAGTTTGTTCTTGGCGGCGGCCGATCGGCCGTTAGCCAAGACCGGTGCCAGAGACTCCCGGACCATCGCGACAGCAGCCTCCAAGCCCTCCTCGTCATGGGCAAACGCCGCGAAGTCCGGTATAGGTTCAAATGCAATGGAGTTGCCGCTTTCCCGGCCAGGGGTCCAGAGCACAACCTCCTTGGTCTGGTGGTAGAGTTTCGCCTTCTCGATATCCTCGGGGAGCCATGAATCGGGCAGGCTAGGCCACTCTTCGTCAAGGGTTGCCAAGTCATTGGCACAGTCGATCACGATCGAGGGGACACCCAAGAGCATTGCCTCCTCGATCAGCCTCCGCAGCAAGACCGTCTTGCCCGAACCCGCCCCGGCGAGCACGACGGTATGCTTTTCAAGGAGTCCGATGGGCATGGCCACCGCGTTCCCGGCCCTGCCCGCAACACAGGCACGACCCAAAGGAAACGGAGACTCACGGGCCGTAGCTGGCGTTTCCTCTGGGGCAGGTGTAACTCCATCGCGGGAGGAGATGGGAGTGGGGGGCGTTGATTCTCCCCTGCCCACCTCCTGCCCCTGTGCTGTCACAGGTTCGGGTTGGCTGATTCCCTCGCTAAACAGCAACGGACTGGGGACGATGCTTCTGATCAGGGAGAGCTTCGAGAAGGGTTGTCTCGACCTGAGCCAATCGTCGAAATCGGGGTCCCCCGACTGCTTTAAGAGATGCAAAGCATTGATTGTCCGCAGTTCCTCGTCGGAGGGCTCGAGGAAGATGCCTCCCGCCGAGGCGAAACGGTCTGTGAGCTTCTGGGTCTCGGCACCCCCGGGGATGGCATTGGTACGGACCACGGAAAGGTGTCGAAACTTCAAGGAACGGTCGATACCCGATTGGGTCATCGCCGCCTTTAGCCGGGCCTGATAAGCCCGAGCATTCTTCTGCTCCAGAGCCCGGACGCAGAAATGCTCCTCGCGTTCGTTCTCGTTCTGAAATATCAGACGTAGTCGTGCATGGAGGGGCCGGGTCGTCGTACCCCCCGTAAATACAGAATCTAGGATGCCGAGAACGTCGCTTCGCAAATCCCTCTCGTGAAGCAAACACTGCAACGCTGTTCGCAGCAACGGGGCTAGCCTTTGGTCCTCTTGCTTCTCCTCCAGAAGAAAGGTGGGGTCGCTCTCGCTGATGAGATGTACGAGACGCCGATCAATTTCCTGGAACTTATTCTCCTTTGGAGGAAGTGGTCCGACCGGCCCCGGTCCGTTCCCGAAGGATCGGACTTCGCTAACCTTCCCTTCGCGAAGGCATTGCTGTCGGTGTTGCTCGCATTTTTTGAGCACTTCACGGGGCGTGTCTAGCTTCAACTCCTCGAACGCCTCGGGACAGAAGGGCCAGGAGGGGTATTGAGGCTCGAAGTGAGACTCCCTAAAGGCTTGGGATAGCCGATTCTGTACGACCGACCGGGCAATTGTGGCAGTCCCGATCGCATCCAGACGCCGGAGCGGCTCGAATCGATCCATGAACGTCTTGAGAATTGTGCCACCCAGGATCTCCCAGGTGCTTTCGAGGCAGGAGACGACCGTCAGTGTATTCTGTGTGGTGTCCCGCATCGCCCCAAGACCACCGCCGATCTGGATGATGATCGATTGAGCCATCGACTGCTCTTCGAGCGATGTCTCCCCGAGTTTGCGGTAGTAGAGCTGGGTCACAATCGGGTCGAGCTGGTCGAAGGCGATGATAGTTGGGCCGCTGAGGCTCATGTACCACGAGAGGGCCTCAACGATCTTTTTGGGTTGCTCCTGAGAAACCGTGAATCCGAAGGTCGCCCGGTCCGCATCTTCGATTAACTGACCCTGTGTCGGTAACGGTCAGCGAGGGTACAACTTTTTCGGCCAGTTGGGGACCACCCCGTAATCAGTGAGTTTCGTTGAAGTGGTCCCGGCCGAGCGGCTTGGCAGCGCGGTGGATTGCCTTTACGCTGGAGGGCAGGGACAGCTACGAGGGCTGAAGGGATCAGAAAAAGGCGCCTCGGAGCGGAGTAAAAGGGACTCCGCGTCCGAGGCTTGGCCGTCGGAAGTTAGCCGCTTCCTTGGGCCCACATCCAGATTGCCTCAATCCTGGCGCCCGTCAAGGGGTTCGTCGGCCCCGCCAAAGACGTTGTTTGCTCAAGGGATGCGAGCGGCTCTTTCGACCGACCCACCCCCAAGCCCGATACTGTAGCCCCGAGTGCCGAGCCGAAGCGCGGCGATGGCGGCAACGACGAGCCAGCCGGCAGTATCAGCAGACTCCCAAGGGTCGGGAAAAACGTCAGGCCCAGAGCCAGCGCTATCGCTGTCGTTGTGCCGAGCGTCGTCAGGCAGCAGCCGCCCACGCCCAGGAAACGCTTCCCACGGTGCCGGACACCGCCTGCGCGTGTCCGACTCTGGGGTGCGAGGGTCAGCGCCCAGCCCACCGCGCCGATTTTTTTTGCTGCGATCGTCCCGGCTGCTATGAGCACTTCGCGCCGTCCCGGCGCAGCCCCTGCCAGCGGTTTTGCAGCGCGGCCTGCCGTCAGGCGTTGCGCCGGGTCATCGAGCGGGAACGGCTCTGGCGGAAGCGATCCCTTCAGGTGCGCCATCAGCACCGTTGCGGGACCGCCCGCAGGCCGTGAGTTGCTTGGCCCGTATCGACTCCGGCCACGACACCGGGATATGAATTGATCGCCCCCAGAAGGAGGAAGGGGCGGGAGGGCACCGGCACCATGCGGGGCACCCCGCTCCCTTTCTCCGATTCCCCAAAACGGAGACAGGGCGATGGATTCATTCCCCGCCGGTCAGGTCGTTCCCATGCGCCTTGATGAGTTGGGTGACCACTTCCGCCGCTATCGGCTGCGGATACCCCAAGCCGTACTGGCGATGGCTCAGTCACTCCGCCGTTGGGGTCAGTGCGCGCCGATCGTGGCGACACTGCGCCAGGAGAAACCACAGGTGCTCGACGGGTTCACCCGCTGGGATGCCGCGTCTCAGGTGCGCGGGATGACCACCCTGTCGGTGCGGCTGGTCGAACTCGACGACCGCCGCGCCAAGGCGGCCATTTACGGGCTGAATCAGACGGGTCGGCGGCCGTACGAGCTGGAGGAAGCACGGATCGTTCAGTCGCTGGTGCGTGAGGACGGGTTGTCCCAACTCGACGTGGCGGAACTCCTGGGCCGGCACAAGAGCTGGGTCTGCCGGCGGCTAGCGTTGCTCGAAAAGCTCTGCGCCGACGTGCGTCAGGACCTGGAAGTCGGGCTGCTGACGCCGACGGTGGCGCGGGAACTCGCCCGGTTGCCCGCGGGCAACCAATCGGAAGTCCTTGATGTGGCGCGACGCGACGCGCTCAGCGGCGCGGAGTTGGGAGGCGTGGTTCGCCTGATCTTGGAGTCGGTGACGGCGGAGCAAAGACAGTTCGTGCTGGCCAAGCCGCGGGAGGCGTTGGGGCACGTCCGCGCCGGGGAGTCCCGGGGCTGGGACCCCCGCCTCAGCGCGTCCGGCAATCGTGTCAGCAAGCAGTTGGCGGCGCTGTTGGATCGGCTGGCGTGGACGGAGAACTTCCTGGAGTGCCGCGGTTGGACGTCTCTGGTGGCGAGCGATCGCCTGGTCCTGGGCCCGATCTTCGACCGGCTTGCCCGCGACGCGCGATGCGTGGCGGAGGGAGCCGGTGACCTGGCAGTGGAGATGCGCCGAGAATGAACAGCACCTTGATTCATCAGATCGTGACGCTCTTCTGCGACGGTGCGTCGATCCGCCGGATCGCGCACCGCCTGCAGATCAGCCGCCGCACCGTTCGCCGGGCGCTGGCGCAACTCGAGCAGGCGCGCGCCCCTGGTCCGCCCGTGGAGTTGCCGCGACCGGCGGCGGCGCGGGGGAGCCAGCTCGACGCCCACCAAGCGGCGATCGCCGCGCTCCTGGCGCGTCATCCCGAGATCACGGCGCGACGGATCTACGAGGAGTTGCGCCGGCTCGGTTACACGGGGGGTTACACGATCCTCTCAGAACGCGTGCGCCGGTTGCGTCCGCGGCCGGTCGGCGCACCGGTGCGGCGGTTCGAGACCGCCCCGGGGGTGCAGGCACAGATGGATTATTCCACCTACGATCTTGTTTTCACGAACGAAGGCCGCCGTCGCGTCTACGCCTTCAGTTACGTGCTGGGCTACTCGCGCAGGCAGTATCTTCACTTCGTGGAATCCCAGGACTTCGCCACGACCATCCGCGAGCACATCCGCGCCTTCGAGCACCTGGGTGGAGTCGCGGCGACGTGCCTGTATGACAACATGAAGGTCGTCGTCAGCGGCTACGACGGCGACGAGCCGGTCTATAACCCGCGATTCCTGGCATTCGCGGCGCATTACGGCTTTCGGCCGGTGGCTTGCCGCGTGCGCCGGCCCCAGACGAAGGGGAAAGTGGAACGGCGGTTCGGATATGTAGAAACGAATTTGCTCAATGGCCGCAGCTTCCAGGGTCTGGAGCATCTCAACGAGATCACGGCCCAGTGGCTGGCCGAGGTCGCCGACGTGCGAATTCATCGCCAGACCAAGGCGCGCCCGGTGGACCGCCACGCGGAGGAACGGCCCCACCTCCAGCCGCTGCCGGCGCGGCCTTTCGACACCGCCGAGGTCGTCTACCGGACCGTCGATGCCGAGGGGTTCGTGGTCTACCGGCAGAACTTCTACGCGGCGCCCTGGCGGCTGCTGGGCCAGACCGTGGCGGTGCGGGTGTCCGAGAACGAGTTGACCATCTACGACCCCGCGTTCAGCACCGCGGCATGCCATCGACTCTTCCCCCGGAGCGTCGTCGGCCAGCGGAGTCACTGCCCGGACCACGAGCCACCCCGTGATTCCCAGCAGCGCCTGGAACACCTCACGGCGCGGTATGCGGAGTTGGGCCCAGCGGGCACTCGCTTCCTGGAGGGCCTGCTGGCCTGTGCCCGCTCCGGTAAGAACCAGGCGGAACGCGTCCTGTCGCTGGCAGCGGCCTATCCGCGATCGGATGTCCTGGCGGCGCTGGAGCGGGCCGTGCAATACGGCGCGTTCAGCCTGCAGGCGATCGCGCGCATTCTGGCGGCATGGGGCCAGCCCAAGACACCGCTGGACGCGCTGGCCGAGGATCAGCGGGGGCATCTACCCCCCTGGCTGGAGGAAAACCCGGTGTCCCCACGACCCACCTCCGACTATCAAGGTCTGTTGAGCGAGGAACCCCACGATGCCGAAACGACCGACCCCCCAGCCCAAGCCAAGCCACCCATCGAGGAACCGCCGGGCGAAAGCAGCGGCCCCACCCAGCCTGCATGACGACGTCGTCAAGGCGCTGCAAACGCTGGGGCTGGCGTTGGCTCCTGGTGCACTCGACGCAGCGCTGTCAGCGGCAGAGAAGGAATCGCTGAGCCACCTCCAGTTCTTGCATCGCTTGCTGGCCGGACCTGCCGAGGCGAAGCTGGCGCGTGCGCTGGAGCGGCGCATTCGCGCGGCGGGCTTCCGAGAGCTGACGACCCTGGAGGGGTTTGATTGGGAGTTCAACGCCCAGGGAGTGGATCGGCGGAGCATCGAGCAGTTGGCGACATGCGACTTCGTGCGCCGCCATGAGAACGTGATCTTTGCGGGTCAGAGCGGCCTGGGCAAGAGTCGGATTATCCAGTCCCTGGGTCTGACTGCGTGCACCCTGGGCTACCGGGTGCGGTACCGGACCAGCTCCAAGCTGCTTCAGGAGTTCACCGCGGCAATGGCCGACGGGTCGCTTGACCGCAAGCTGAATCGATACGCCAGGTATGACCTTTTGTTGATCGACGAATTCGGATTCGATCGGCTTGAGCGGGAGGTGAATGCCCGGGCCAGCTCGTTCTATTATCGCCTGCTGGAGGCCCGCACGGGCCGGTATTCGACGGCATTGGCGACCAACATCGATTTTAGCGAGTGGGGCAAGTACCTCGGCGACCCACAGTTAGCGATGGCGTTTCTCGACCGCTTGGTCGACGGCGCTGTCATCCTGAAGCTCAGTGGGCGCTCCTACCGTGCCCACCGCGCGCGACCTGCACCGGAGACCGGTCAGGCTGATTGAACCTGAGGGAGCGCGCCGTAGCGACGATGCGGCGCGCTCTACCACGTCTGCCGCTTCAAACTCGACATCCCGCCCGCTGCCAGGATCCCAAGAAGGTATCCTCACCCCTCCTTCCGTGCCCCCTCAAACGATTCGCGCCGCAACCGGTCAGGTGGTTCCCACTGGACCGAAATAGTTGCGCCCTCGCTGACCGAATCCGACAACCTGTGTGCCTACTTCATTCTGCGGGCTGCCTCGCTGCTTCTGAAGGGGGGACACCTCGGCTTCCTAGCGACGAACACGATTGCCCAAGGCGATACCCGAGAAGTCGGTCTCGACCAGTTGACGGCGAATGGCTTCGTTATCCCCCGAGCGGTCCCCAGCCGAGCTTGGCCGGGAATGGCCAACCTCGAAGTCGCTCACCTCTGGCTCCTCCGGGGAAAGTGGAATACGCCGTTCGTGCTCGACGACAAAGCGGTAGCAGGCATCACGCCCTTCCTCACCGAGCTTGACACGGTCAGCGGCCGACCTCACCGCCTCGCTGCCAACGCCGGGAAGTCGTTCATCGGCTCTTACGTTTTGGGCATGGGCTTCGTCCTTGAACCGGAGGAAGCCGAGCGACTGATCGGAATGAACCCCCGCAACAAAGACGTGCTGTTCCCTTATCTCAACGGCGAGGATCTGAACAGCCGACCGGATCAATCACCTAGCCGCTGGGTCATCAACTTCTTCGACTGGCCGATCGAAAAGGCTATGCAGTACCCAGACTGCTTTCGCATTGTCGAGGAGAAAGTCAAGCCTGAGCGAACTCGAAAAAAGACAAACGGGGACTTCACCTTGAGGAAACCGTTGCCGCAGAAGTGGTGGATTTATGCTGACAAGCGCCCCGAACTCTACCGAACCATCGCCGGGATGGAACGAGTGATCGGGATCGCCCTCACGAGCAAGACTCTTCAACCTGAGTATCTGCCTGCATCCATCACAATTGATCAAACCGTCGTTGTGTTTGCCGAAGAGTCCTCAGGGTTCTTCTCCGTCATCTCATCTTCGATCCATCGTGTCTGGGCGCTAGAACACGGTGCGACGCTACGGACGGATCAACGATACACACCCTCGGATTGCTTCGAGACCTTCTCGTTTCCCGCAACACGCCACCCGTCACTTACCACGATCGGTGAAGCCTATCACGCCCACCGTCGCCAGATCATGT
>Ga0208043_1000678_pt1 | contig 14132 bp, 10 predicted proteins | sample Sb_taG_12_FD_187710 | JGI IMG/M metagenome (GOLD analysis project Ga0208043, IMG submission 187710) | Peat soil microbial communities from Weissenstadt, Germany - Sb_50d_9_AC metaG (SPAdes) (version 2) | ecosystem: Environmental > Terrestrial > Soil > Wetlands > Peat | place: Germany... | reverse complement strand
TCGTAGCCATGGGCAAATGCTAGCCGGGGGGGGCGACCCCCCAAGACCCCCCCGCTGTGCTGGCCCGGGGGGACGACCCCCCAAGACCCCCCCGCTGTGCTGGCCCGGGGGGACGACCCCCCGGAACCCCCGCGTCTGGGGGGACCCATCCCCCCAGACCCCCCTTGGACCCGCCTTGGCCAGCCGGTTCGACGGACGGGCGGTTCGGACGTACACTGCAGGGACCAACAGCGGTGCTGTGGTTGCGGCAGCATGCCCGTGTGCTTGCGGCGGATGCTGAAGCGGTGCAGCACTAAAGCACGGTGTGATTAAGCACGGTGTGAGTAGGCACAGGGCAGTAGCTCAATTGGCCAGAGTCCCGGTCTCCAAAACCGGTGGTTGGGGGTTCGAGTCCCTCCTGCCCTGCGAGTGCGATCCGGCGAACCCGCCAAGCCGGCGGACCAACAGGTGAGGATATGGCAACTCAGACACGCGGTGAGGCCCCGGAGAAACGGGGCGGAACCGGACGCGCGGCCAAGCGCGAAAGCCGGACCACGCCTGCCTTGTTCTTCCGGCAGATAGTCGGCGAACTGCGCAAGGTGATCTGGCCGACCCGCAAGGAGCTTGTCACCTACACCGTGGTCTGCATGGCCTTCGTGATCTTCATGGTCATCATCGTGACGAGCCTGGACTACGGCTTCACCAAGCTGGTGTTCGAGGTGTTCGGCTAGGCGATCCCGGGGATCCGCCGCCCAGCGGCCGCGTGTACGCCATACGCGGCGCCATGATCGCGGTAGCTGATCATGACTTGAGGAAAGAGAGAGCAATCGTGTCCGAGACCGAACTGGATTCCGTGGCCACGGGCGCGACCGAACCCGATGCGGAAACCGGGGAGGCCGATGACGTGAGCGACTACAGCGAAGAACCCGGCGAGCCCGAGGACGTTGCCGCCTCGGCCGACGGCGCGCTGGACGAGTCCGCGGCGGACGCCAAGGAGGAACCGGCCGACAGCGCGCGGGAGGAGTTCCAGCGCGAGCTTCGCATGCTCCCCGGGGACTGGTACGTGGTGCACTCCTACGCGGGTTACGAGAACCGGGTGAAGACCAACCTGGAGAGCCGGATCTCCTCGCTCAACATGGAGGATTACATCTACCAGATCGAGGTCCCCGTTCACCAGGTGACCGAGATCAAGGGCGGCAAGCGGCAGCAGGTCTCGGAGAAGGTCCTGCCCGGCTACATCCTGGTGCGGATGGAACTGACGGACGAGTCCTGGGCGGTGGTCCGCAACACACCGGGCGTGACCGGCTTCGTCGGGCTGTCCAGCCGGCCGTCGCCGCTGCAGCTCGGCGAGGTGGCCGGCCTGCTCGCGCCGGAGCCCGAGCCCGGGACCAAGCAGGCCGAAGCCGCGCGGACCTCCACGGTGGAATTTGAGGTCGGCGAAAGCGTTACCGTTATGGACGGCCCGTTCGCCACGCTTCCCGCCACCGTGAACGAGATCAACCCGGACACCCAGAAGCTCAAGGTGCTGGTGTCGATCTTCGGCCGCGAGACCCCGGTCGAGCTGTCGTTCGACCAGGTGACCAAGATCTAACAGCCAAGTAAGGACATAGTCGAATGCCGCCAAGAAGGAAGAAGCTCGCCGCCGTCGTCAAGGTGCAGCTGCCGGCGGGCCAGGCCACCCCGGCGCCGCCCGTGGGTACCGCGCTGGGCCCGCACGGCGTGAACATCATGGACTTCGTCAAGCAGTACAACGCGGCGACGGAAAGCCAGCGGGGCAACATCATCCCGGTCGAGATCTCCATCTTCGAGGACCGGTCCTTTACCTTCGTCACCAAGACGCCGCCGGCCGCCGAGCTGATCAAGAAGGCCGCGAGCGTGGACAAGGGCAGCGCCGAGCCGCACAAGACCAAGGTAGGCAACATCACCGCCGCCCAGGTCCGCGAGATCGCGCAGACCAAGATGCCCGACCTGAACGCGACCACGATCGAGGCGGCCGAGAAGATCATCGCCGGCACCGCTCGCTCGATGGGCATCAAGGTCGATAGCTAGACCTCATCTGAGACACAGGCAGTGGCAGGGCCTCGCGCGGCCCGCTGACCACAACCTCCGGACACCAGGAGACACGTAATGAAGCGCAGCAAGGCCTACCTCAAGGCCCAAGAGCAGATTGACCGTGAGCGGCTCTACAGCCCCGCGGAGGCAGTCACCATCGCCAAGTCGAACCAGGTGACGAAGTTCGACCCGACCGTCGAGGTGGCGCTGAGGCTCGGCGTCGACCCGCGCAAGCAGGACCAGATGGTCCGCGGCACGGTCAACCTGCCGAACGGCACCGGCAAGACCGCCCGGGTGCTCGTCTTCGCCACCGGCGACCGGGCCGAGGACGCCCGCGCGGCGGGCGCCGACTACGTCGGCTCCGATGACCTGATCGAGCGCATCCAGGGCGGATTCCTCGACTTCGACGCGGTGGTCGCCACCCCCGACCTGATGGGCAAGGTCGGCCGTCTCGGCCGGGTGCTCGGCCCGCGCGGCCTGATGCCGAACCCGAAGACCGGGACCGTGACGCCGGACGTGGCCAAGGCCGTGACCGAGATCAAGGGCGGCAAGATCGAGTTCAGGACCGACCGGCACGGCAACCTCCACTTCATCATCGGCAAGGCGTCGTTCCCGAACAACGCCCTGCTCGAGAACTACGCCGCCGCCCTGGACGAGGTGATCAGGCTCAAGCCCGCCGCGGCTAAGGGCCGGTACCTGAAGAAGGTCACGTTCACCACGACGATGGGTCCGGGCATCCCGGTCGACCCCAACAAGACCCGCAACTTCACCGAGGACCTCGCCGAAGCCACCGCCTGACCCCGAGCGCAACGCGGCCGGCCTTGAGCGCCCACCGCCCGACCCCAAGCGCGATGCGGCCGGCCCCGAGCGCCCACCGCCTGACCCCGAGCGCGATGCGGTCGGCCCCGACATGGGTGCCGACCGCTTTCGCTGCCGCAGTGCGGCGCCAGCGAATCATCGTGGATCGCTGCACCCCTGATAGCGGCTGTCACGCGCCTGGGTCCCGGGCCAGTCCGCGCCGCCACCCGAACATGCCCGCGCCGCCACCCGAGCCATGCCCGCGCCGCTGCCTGTGCCCGCCACGGCTTTCCCACCTGCCCCGTGAGCCCCGCACGCCCACCCCGGAACCTGAATCGCCAGGTCTGCCCGCAGCAGTAACAGCTACGATGGAACATCGATGTCGTCTGAGCAGCAACGATGCTCCATCGTTGCTGTCAAGCCCGGGGTCAGGGGCCAGGACCGCACCTGCGGCGCGGTCGGATCTTGACATGCAGGCGAGCAGAGATACGCGACTGCCTGGATAGGGGTGCAGCAAAGCACGATCACGGTCGGACAATCCACGATCACGGTCGGACCGCACGAAAATTTGGAGCTGGGGCCGGGGGTCCGTACACTGAAGCCGCCGAAGACCGCTGGATGCTGTCGCGCTTGCGCGGCGGCCGAAGGCTCCGGCCCGGGTCGCACAGATCCCGGGCGGACATCCCGCGCAGGTGAACTGAGCTGTGCCGTCCGGCCTTCCATGGTCGGCGTTGCCGCCCCGTGCGCCTCGCGCCGGGGCGTTTTTGCTGTCTTCAGCTTCTACGAAATGGAGAGGAGGCACATGGCTAACGCTGAGAAGGTCGCCGCGGTCACCGAGCTCACCGAGCGGTTCAGGGACTCGTCAGGCGCGGTGCTCACCGAGTACCGCGGGCTTACCGTGGCCCAGCTCGCCGAGCTGCGCAGGTCGCTCGGGGGCAACGCCACGTTCACCGTGGTGAAGAACACGCTGACCAAGATCGCGATCACCGACGCGGGCCTGGCCGACCAGCTGTCGCCGCTGCTCGCCGGGCCCTCAGCGGTCGCGTTCGTCGACGGTGATGTGGTGGAGGCCGCCAAGGGCCTGCGCGACTTCGCCAAGGCGAACCCGCTGCTGGTCATCAAGGGCGGCGTGCTCGACGGCAAGGCGATGTCGCCGTCGGAGATCATCAAGCTGGCCGACCTGGAGCCGCGCGAGGTCCTGCTGGCCAAGCTGGCCGGCGCGATGAAGGCGTCGCTGGCCGGCGCGGCCGCGACGTTCAACGCGCTGCCGGTGCAGATGGCCCAGCTCGCCGAGGCGCTGCGCGCCAAGCGCGCGGCCGCCGGCGACGCGGCCCCGGCCGATGCAAGCACTGCCGATGCAAGCACTGCCGATGCAAGCACTGCCGATGCAAGCACAGCCGATGCAAGCACAGCCGACGCGCGGCCCCGGCCGCGGCAAGTTCAGACGCCACGCCGGACACGCCGGGCTCAGGCGACGAAGGCTGACCCGACCACACGCTGACCCCGACCACACGCTGGCCGGACCCCACGCTAGGAATTGAAGGAACGAGGAACACCACCATGGCGAAGATGAGCACGGACGACCTCCTCGAGGCGTTCAAGGAGATGACCCTGCTCGAGCTCTCCGATTTCGTGAAGCAGTTCGAGGAGACGTTCGACGTGAAGGCGGCCGCCCCCGTGGCGGTGGCCGCGCCCGCCGCCGGGGGCGCCGGTGCCGGCGAGGCCGAGCAGGCCGAGGAGCAGGACGAGTTCGACGTCATCCTCGAGGCCGCGGGCGACAAGAAGATTCAGGTCATCAAGGAGGTGCGCAGCCTGACCAGCCTCGGCCTCAAGGAGGCCAAGGACCTGGTCGACGGCGCGCCCAAGACGGTGCTTGAGAAGGTCAACAAGGAGAGCGCGGACAAGGCGCGGGCGGCCCTCGAGGGCGCAGGCGCCACCGTCACCGTCAAGTAGCCTTCCGGGCTGCGTTAGGCGGTAACAAGCGCAGCGAGACCCGGGTTCGCGCGCCACGGCAGTGGTGCGGGGCCCGGGTCTCGTCATGTTCCGGCGGAGGGCAGGAATAAGGTCATACCCTGCTGTGTTGCTGACTACACATAACACTGCATGTGGCATCCGTCACCCAGGCAAACTGTCCCGAGTGTCCGGTTCAGACTTGACTCTTGGCCGCCAAAGAGCGATGCTGCGGAGCAACCGTGAATCTCATAGTGACGTACACTTGACCAGCGGTGTGGCCTTCGGCTACACTGCTAGTTTGCGCTGCACTCTGACGTCCTCGGTGTCTCCCTCGCGTCTACGGGGTTTTGCCGCGGGGCGTTTGGCGTGCGTGCGGTGATATTTCCGCGACAAAGTTCGGAAGGACCCCTGTTGGCAGCATCGCGCAGCGCCTCCGCACCGACTACCTCCGCAACGAATCCTGGTTCACGCCGCGTGTCTTTCGCGCGCATCCAGGAGCCGCTCAAGGTACCCGACCTACTCGCCCTGCAGACCGAGTCGTTCGACTGGCTGCTAGGCAACGTGAGGTGGCAGGCCCGCATCACTGAAGCAAAGGACGCCGGGCGGAAGGACCTGTCCGAGCAGTCCGGCCTCGAGGAGATCTTCGAGGAGATCAGCCCGATCGAAGACTTCTCGGGCACCATGTCGCTCTCATTCCGGGACCACCGGTTCGAGCCGCCCAAGTACTCCTCGGAGGAGTGCAAGGACAAGGACATGACGTTCTCCGCCCCCATGTTCGTGACGGCGGAGTTCATCAACAACACCACTGGCGAGATCAAGAGCCAGACGGTGTTCATGGGCGATTTCCCGCTCATGTCGGCCAAGGGCACCTTCATCATCAACGGCACCGAGCGCGTCGTGGTCAGCCAGCTGGTCCGCTCACCGGGCGTGTACTTTGACCGCCAGGTCGACAAGACCTCGGACAAGGACATCTACTCCTGCAAGGTGATCCCGAGCCGGGGCGCATGGCTCGAGTTCGAGATCGACAAGCGGGACAGCGTCGGCGTCCGCATCGACCGCAAGCGCAAGCAGAGCGTGACCGTCCTGCTGAAGGCTCTGGGCTGGGACGACGCGAAGATCCTGGACCGGTTCGGCGGGTACGAGTCGATGCGCGCCACCCTGGAGAAGGACCACACGGCCGGCCAGGACGAGGCGCTGCTCGACATCTACCGCAAGCTGCGGCCGGGTGAGCCGCCGACGCGCGAGTCGGCGCAGGCGCTGCTGGAGAACCTCTACTTCAACCCGAAGCGGTATGACCTGGCCAAGGTGGGCCGCTACAAGGTCAACAGGAAGCTCGGCCTGGAGCTGCCGATCCGGCAGGGCACGCTGAGCGAGGCCGACATCGTCGCCACCATCGAGTACCTGGTCCGGCTGCACGCGGGCGAGGAGGAGATGATCGCCGGCGAGACGATCATCCCGCTCGAGACCGACGACATCGACCACTTCGGCAACCGGCGGCTGCGCACCGTGGGCGAGCTGATCCAGAACCAGGTCAGGCTCGGCCTGGCCCGGATGGAGCGCGTCGTCAGGGAGCGGATGACCACTCAGGACGTCGAGGCGATCACGCCGCAGACCCTGATCAACATCCGGCCCGTGGTGGCGTCCATCAAGGAGTTCTTCGGCACCAGCCAGCTCTCCCAGTTCATGGACCAGACCAACCCGCTGGCCGGCCTGACCCACAAGCGCCGCCTGAGCGCACTGGGCCCCGGCGGCCTGAGCCGCGAGCGGGCGGGCTTCGAGGTCCGCGACGTGCACCCCAGCCACTACGGCCGGATGTGCCCGATCGAGACGCCGGAAGGGCCGAACATCGGCCTTATCGGCTCGCTGTCCAGCTACGCCCGGGTGAACGCGTTCGGCTTCGTCGAGACGCCGTACCGCAAGGTCAACAACGGCGTGGTGACCGACCAGATCGACTACCTGACCGCCGACGAGGAGGACAGGCACGTCATCGCCCAGGCGAACACGCCGCTGGATTCGGACGGCAACATGTTCGAGAACCGCGTGCTGGTCCGCCGCAAGGGCGGCGAGGTGGACTACATCCCGCCGGACGAGGTCGACTACATGGACGTGTCGGCGCGGCAGATGGTGTCCGTGGCCACCGCCATGATCCCGTTCCTGGAGCACGACGACGCGAACCGCGCGCTGATGGGCTCGAACATGCAGCGGCAGAGCGTGCCGCTGCTGCGCAGCGACGCGCCGCTGGTCGGCACCGGCATGGAGTACCGTGCCGCGACCGACGCGGGCGACGTGATCCTGGCCGACAAGGCCGGCGTGGTCGAGGAGTCCAGCGCGGACCTCGTGACGGTGATGAACGACGACGGCACCCGGACCACCTACCTGGTGTCCAAGTTCCGCCGGTCCAACCAGGGCACCTGCTTCAACCAGAAGCCGGTCGTCGAGGAAGGCGACCGGGTGGAAAAGGGCCAGGTGCTGGCCGACGGCCCGTGCACCGACCACGGCGAGATGGCGCTGGGCAAGAACCTGCTCGCGGCGTTCATGCCGTGGGAGGGTCACAACTACGAAGACGCGATCATCTTGTCTCAGCGGCTGGTGCAAGACGACATCCTGTCGAGCATCCACATCGAGGAGCACGAGGTCGACGCCCGGGACACCAAGCTCGGGCCCGAGGAGATCACCAGGGACATCCCGAACGTCTCCGACGAGGTCCTAGCCGACCTGGACGAGCGCGGCATCATCAGGATCGGTGCCGAGGTCGTCAACGGCGACATCCTGGTCGGCAAGGTCACGCCCAAGGGCGAGACCGAGCTGACCCCGGAGGAGCGGCTGCTGCGCGCGATCTTCGGTGAGAAGGCGCGCGAGGTCCGGGACACCAGCCTGAAGGTCCCGCACGGCGAAGAGGGCAAGGTCATCGGCGTCCGGGTGTTCACCCGAGAGGACGGCGACGAGCTGCCGCCGGGCGTGAACGAGCTGGTCCGGGTGTACGTGGCCCAGAAGCGCAAGATCACCGACGGCGACAAGCTGGCCGGACGGCACGGGAACAAGGGCGTGATCGCGAAGATCCTCCCGGTGGAGGACATGCCGTTCCTCGAGGACGGCACCCCGGTGGACATCGTGCTCAACCCGCTCGGCGTTCCCGGCCGGATGAACGTCGGCCAGGTCCTCGAGACTCACCTCGGCTGGGTGGCCAAGACCGGCTGGCAGGTCGACGGCGGTGACGCCGAGTGGAAGAACCGGCTGCGGTCGGTGGGCGCCGACGCCGCGCCGGCGGGCACGCCCGTCGCCACCCCGGTGTTCGACGGGGCCAAGGAAGAGGAGATCACCGGCCTGCTCGGCAGCACGCTGCCGAACCGGGACGGCCAGCGGCTGGTCGCCTCGAGCGGCAAGGCCAGGCTGTTCGACGGCCGGACCGGCGAGCCGTTCAAGGACCCGATCGCGGTCGGCTACATCTACATCCTCAAGCTGCTGCACCTGGTCGACGACAAGATCCACGCCCGTTCGACCGGTCCGTACTCGATGATCACCCAGCAGCCGCTGGGCGGCAAGGCGCAGTTCGGCGGGCAGCGCTTCGGTGAGATGGAGGTCTGGGCCCTGGAGGCGTACGGCGCCGCCTACGCCCTGCAGGAGCTGCTCACGATCAAGTCCGACGACGTGCTCGGCCGGGTCAAGGTGTACGAGGCCATCGTCAAGGGCGAGAACGTGCCGGAACCGGGCATCCCCGAGTCCTTCAAGGTCCTGATCAAGGAAATGCAGTCGCTCTGTCTCAACGTCGAGGTGCTGTCGAGCGACGGGGCCGCGATCGAGATGCGCGACACCGACGAGGACGTTTTCCGCGCGGCCGAGGAACTCGGCATCGACCTGTCCCGGCGCGAGCCGAGCAGTGTCGAAGAGGTCTGATCCGAAGGGGGTTACACAAATTGCTAGACGTCAACTACTTTGACGATCTTCGGATCGGTCTGGCCACCGCCGAGGACATCAGGCAGTGGTCGCACGGTGAAGTGAAGAAGCCGGAGACCATCAACTACCGCACGCTCAAGCCGGAGAAGGACGGGCTCTTCTGCGAGAAGATCTTCGGCCCGACCCGGGACTGGGAGTGCTACTGCGGCAAGTACAAGCGCGTTCGGTTCAAGGGCATCATCTGTGAGCGCTGTGGCGTGGAAGTCACCCGCGCCAAGGTGCGGCGCGAGCGGATGGGCCACATCGAGCTGGCCGCGCCGGTCACGCACATCTGGTACTTCAAGGGCGTGCCCAGCCGTCTGGGCTACCTGCTCGACCTGGCGCCGAAGGACCTGGAGAAGGTCATCTACTTCGCCGCCTACATGATCACCTACGTGGACGACGACGCACGGGCGCGCGACCTGCCGAGCCTCGAAGCCAAGATCTCGGTCGAGCGCGGCCAGCTCGAGCAGCGCCGTGACGCCGACGTCGAGGGCCGGCAGGCCAAGCTCGAGGCCGACCTGGCCGAGCTCGAGGCGCAGGGCGCCAAGAGCGACGCGAAGCGGAAGCTGCGGGAGAGCAGCGACCGGGAGTGCAAGCAGATCAGGGACCGCGCGGGCAAGGAGATCGACCGCCTGGACGAGGTCTGGAGCAGGTTCAAGAACCTGAAGGTCCAGGACCTCGAGGGTGACGAGCTGCTCTACCGCGAGATGCGGGACCGGTTCGGCCGGTACTTCCGCGGCGGGATGGGCGCCCAGGCGATCCAGGACCGGCTGGCCAGCTTCGACCTGGACGCGGAGGCGCAGAGCCTGCGCGAGACCATCAGGACGGGCAAGGGCCAGAAGAAGGCCCGCGCGCTGAAGCGGCTCAAGGTCGTGTCGGCGTTCCTGAACACCAGGAACAGCCCGATGGGCATGGTGCTCGACTGCATCCCGGTGATCCCGCCGGACCTGCGGCCGATGGTCCAGCTGGACGGCGGCCGGTTCGCGACGAGTGACCTGAACGACCTGTACCGCCGGGTGATCAACCGGAACAACCGGCTCAAGCGGCTGCTTGACCTGGGCGCGCCGGAGATCATCGTGAACAACGAGAAGCGGATGCTGCAGGAGGCCGTGGACAGCCTGTTCGACAACGGCCGCCGCGGCCGCCCGGTCACCGGGCCTGGCAACCGCCCGCTCAAGTCCCTGTCCGACATGCTCAAGGGCAAGCAGGGCCGGTTCCGCCAGAACCTGCTGGGCAAGCGGGTCGACTACTCGGGCCGGAGCGTCATCGTGGTCGGGCCGCAGCTCAAGCTGCACCAGTGCGGGCTGCCCAAGCAGATGGCCCTGGAGCTGTTCAAGCCGTTCGTGATGAAGCGCCTGGTTGACCTCAACCACGCGCAGAACATCAAGTCGGCCAAGCGGATGGTGGAGCGGGCCCGCCCGGTCGTGTGGGACGTGCTCGAGGAGGTCATCACCGAGCACCCGGTGCTGCTGAACCGGGCGCCGACCCTGCACCGCCTCGGCATCCAGGCGTTCGAGCCGCAGCTGGTGGAGGGCAAGGCCATCCAGATCCACCCGCTGGTCTGCACCGCGTTCAACGCGGACTTCGACGGCGACCAGATGGCGGTGCACCTGCCGCTGTCCGCCGAGGCGCAGGCCGAGGCGCGGATCTTGATGCTGTCCACCAACAACATCCTCAAGCCTGCCGACGGCAAGCCGGTCACCATGCCCACCCAGGACATGATCATCGGCCTGTACTGCCTGACCAGGGAGACCGCGGATGTGGTCGGCACGGGCCGGGCGTTCTCGTCGCTGTCCGAGGCGCTGATGGCCTACGACGCGGGCGAGCTCGACCTGCAGGCCCGGATCGAGATCCGGCTGCCCGGGATCGTCCTGCCGAGCGGTGCCCAGCTGCCGGAAGGCTGGGCCGAGGGCGACCCGGTCCGGCTGTCCACCACGCTCGGCCGCTGCATCTTCAACGAGACGCTGCCCGCCGACTTCCCGTTCGTCAACTTCGAGGTGGACAGGAAGCAGCTGACGGTCATCGTCAACTCGCTCGCCGAGACCTACCCGAAGGTCGAGGTGGCGGCGGCCCTTGACGCGCTCAAGGACGCCGGCTTCCACTGGGCCACCCGGGCGGGTGTCACGATCGCGATCGAGGATGTCGTCGCGCCGCCGAACAAGGCGGCGATCCTGGAGAACTACGAGCGCCGGGCCGACAAGGTGCAGCGCGAGTACGAGCGCGGCCTGATCACCGACGAGGAGCGGCGTCAGGAGCTCATCGAGATCTGGACGCACGCGACCGCCGAGGTGGCGCAGGACATGGAGGCGGCCTTCCCCGAGACCAACTCGGTCTGGATGATGGTCAACTCCGGCGCCCGTGGTAACCCGATGCAGGTCCGGCAGATCGCCGGCATGCGCGGCCTGGTCTCCAACCCGAAGGGCGAGACGATCCCGCGGCCGATCAAGTCCAGCTTCCGCGAGGGCCTGTCGGTGCTTGAGTACTTCATCTCCACCCACGGCGCCCGCAAGGGCCTCGCCGACACCGCGCTCCGCACGGCGGACTCCGGGTACCTCACCCGCCGCCTGGTGGACGTGGCGCAGGACGTGATCGTGCGGGAGGAGGACTGCGGCACCGACCGTTCGCTCCCCCTGCGGATCGCGGAGAAGGACGCCGAAGGCCACCTGCGCAAGCTGCCCAACATCGAGAACACGGGCACGGGCCGTACCGTGGCCGAGGACATCGAGATCGACGGCGTGGTGCTGGCCAAGACCGGGGACGACACGACCGAGCTGATGCTCGAGCGGCTGACCGAGGCCGGCGTGGAGACCATCCGCACGCATAGCGTGCTGGTCTGCGAGGCCAAGATCGGCGTCTGCGCCAAGTGCTACGGCCGCTCGCTGGCCACCGGCAAGCGGGTGGACGTCGGCGAGGCCGTCGGCATCGTCGCCGCCCAGTCGATCGGTGAGCCGGGCACCCAGCTCACCATGCGGACCTTCCACACCGGCGGTGTGGCGGGCCAGGACATCACCCACGGCCTGCCGCGCATCCAGGAGCTCTTCGAGGCTCGCATCCCGAAGGGCATGGCGCCCATCAGCGAGTACGAGGGCCGGGTCAAGGTCGAGGAGACCGAGAAGACCAGGAAGATCATCGTCGTACCTGACGACGGCTCGGAAGAAGTCGCCTACCAGGTGCCGATGCGCTCCAGGCTTCTGGTCAGCGACGGCGGCCACGTGGCCGTCGGGCAGCAGCTCATCGCGGGCGCGGTCAACCCGCACGAGGTGCTGCGTATCCTCGGCGGGCGGGCGGTGCAGCTGCACCTCGTGCACGAGGTGCAGGAGGTGTACCGGTCGCAGGGTGTCTCGATCCACGACAAGCACATCGAGATCATCATCAGGCAGATGCTGAAGCGGGTGAACGTGCTCGAGTCGGGCGACACCGAGCTGCTGCCCGGTGAGCTGGTCGAGCGGCCCCGGTTCGAGGAGGTCAACCGCGCGGTGGTGAACGACGGCGGCACCTCGGCCTCCGGCCGTGCGGTGCTGATGGGGATCACCAAGGCGTCGCTGGCCACGGAGTCGTGGCTGTCGGCGGCTTCCTTCCAGGAGACCACCCGGGTGCTCACCGACGCGGCCATCCACGCCAAGTCGGACTCGCTCCTGGGCCTGAAGGAGAACGTCATCATCGGCAAGCTCATCCCGGCCGGCACCGGCATGCCGGTGTACCGGAATATCCGGGTCGAGCCGACCGACGACGCCAGGTCGTCGGCCTTCCCGCCGGGGTCCTACGCCGAACCTGAGACCTACGAGTTCGGCCAGGGCTCGGGCGCGGCCGTGCCGCTCGAGGAGTACGACTTCGGCTCCTACAACAGGTAAGAACCCTCCCTAGTCACGGGCTGGCGGTCGGCTCCCAAGCTGACCGCCAGCCCGTTCGGCACATATATGGCCCGAACGACCCCGCCGCGAGCCCCGGCCCCGGCCTCCCGCCCCGCCCGCGGGGCCGGCCCGAGAGGACTCGGTGGGCCCCCGGGTACCGTCTTACGTACCCGGGGGCCCACCGGCGCCACATGGCGGGGCGCTCCGCGCGGGCGGGAATGAACGGCGGGGGTGGTGTGTTGTGCAGGTACGAGCAATGAACGGCGAGCATCCACGCCGGGCCCGGAGGGGTTCGGGTCGGTGGGCGCTCGATTTTGCTTGAGAGTTGTGTCATGGTAGGTTCTTCATTCGTGTCCATGTACGCATGGGCACGTAAGCATGCCAGCTGACGGCCCTGCTTGTTGGGGGTTGGCCGGGCTAGTTGGATCGGGCCAGGGACTGAGGTCCGTGGACTGGTTCGGGTTGGCTGACCGGCTGGTAGCGTGGGCTTTCCTCTCTCCCATTAGTCGGCTCATACCGAGCCGTCGACTCCCGGTCAGGGCGACACGCCCGACCTCGGGGGTCGGAGGAGGGTAGAAAGCCCCAGGCTAGGGGGTTGCCGGATCCCGTTTGGGATCCTTAGACCGCTTAGATACCTCGAAGGCTCGCCAGCAATGAACGTGACGGGGCTCGCGCGTGAGCGCGGGCCGGAACGACTGGAAAGACGGAGACGCGGTTGCCCACGATCCAGCAGCTGGTCCGCAAGGGCCGCCAGGACAAGGTAGCGAAGAACAAGACGCCGGCGCTCAAGGGGAGCCCGCAGCGCCGCGGCGTGTGCACGCGTGTCTACACGACCACGCCGAAGAAGCCTAACTCGGCGCTGCGCAAGGTCGCCAGGGTCCGGCTGACCAGCCAGATCGAGGTCACCGCGTACATCCCCGGTGTCGGGCACAACTTGCAGGAGCACTCGATCGTGCTGGTGCGAGGCGGCCGGGTGCGCGACCTGCCCGGTGTCCGTTACAAGATCATCCGCGGATCCCTCGACACGCAGGGCGTCCGCAACCGCAAGCAGGCCCGCAGCCGGTACGGAGCGAAGAAGGAGAAGAGCTGAGATGCCTCGCAAGGGTCCCGCGACGAAGCGGCAGCTTGTCACCGATCCGGTCTACGGCTCGCCGCTTGTCACCGCGCTAGCTAACAAGGTGCTCAAGGAGGGCAAGCGCTCGCTCGCCGAGCACATCGTGTACGGAGCGCTCGAAGGGTGCCGGGATAAGACCGGCAACGATCCGGTGATCACCCTGAAGCGCGCACTGGACAACGTCAAGCCGACGCTCGAGGTCCGCAGCCGCCGGGTCGGCGGCGCGACCTACCAGGTGCCGGTGGAGGTCCGCGCCTCGCGCAGCACGACGCTCGCGCTGCGCTGGATCGTCTCCTACGCCAGGAACCGCCGGGAGAAGACGATGACCGAGCGGCTCATGAACGAGCTGCTCGACGCGAGCAACGGCCTCGGCGCCAGCGTGAAGCGGCGCGAGGACACCCACAAGATGGCGGAGTCCAACAAGGCGTTCGCCCACTACCGCTGGTGAA
>Ga0208043_1000662_pt1 | contig 14327 bp, 7 predicted proteins | sample Sb_taG_12_FD_187710 | JGI IMG/M metagenome (GOLD analysis project Ga0208043, IMG submission 187710) | Peat soil microbial communities from Weissenstadt, Germany - Sb_50d_9_AC metaG (SPAdes) (version 2) | ecosystem: Environmental > Terrestrial > Soil > Wetlands > Peat | place: Germany... | reverse complement strand
GTCCGGATTTTTGTTCGAGCCGAGCGCCGCCGTTCCTCGGCACGGGATTTTTCGATGCGATGTCATTCAATTAACTACTTTTGATTGCGGATCGTGGTCAAGCGGCGCGCGACGCACCTCACGCTGACAGTAAGCCCATCAATTTATGTACGTCAAAGCGACCGCCTGCGGCCCATGCCGAAGGGCCTCTGATATAGATGGCCACCGCGCGCCCGGAGCCTGCAAACCGGCCTAATAGGCCTTTAGGACCAATCGGATACCCTTCAAATAACCTCAAAACCGACACATAAACTTACACATTTACACATATGGAAAGAAGAAAACCAATATTTCCACATGGTTAGAATCAAACCTAGACGACTTAAAATCCTCCGTGGGCAACCACGTGCGGGTTCAAGGTTACGTCGATTCGGGTATCGGGCCGAGCGGTCCGGTGCCAGTTTCGGCGCGACACTTCTCAGACACAAGCCCCGAATCGTCCGCACGGATGCGCGATGATTTCGAGGCAACCAGTTCGGCTATCTGGTGCTGGGCAAAAAGTCGGCGCGCGATGCGTCGGTCACGGCGAGATGTCGCGCGGGAAGGCGGCGCGTCAGGTTCGGCCCAAGAACCCCGCGACCTGGCCGACACAGTCGCGCCGTGGGCGGCTGTCGGTCGCTGATGCGGCTACGCCAGCACCTGACCGACGCAGGGCTTAAAGGCGGCTATGCCCCGATTCGATCCTTGGAAACCTGACCCCGCACACAACGTCGCCGGTACACCGGGTCCTCGATCGTGATTGGTCAATCGTCGGTACCACAACTGCACAGGTGTCCACCAGTGATAAGGAAAGAGCAGAGGCCCTGCAAGGTCGAAAGTTCACCTGAGCTCAGGTCCGCGCCTTCAAGCTGCTGCTCGACAATGGTCTGACTTCCGATCCAGTGCGACAGCCAACCGTCAAGCTCTGCGGTGAGTGTCTGAGATGTAGCGCTGCAGGGTGTAGCCGAAGAGAGAACGTCAATCACCCCTGTGTTAACGGCGGTTGACCCACCGAGGAGATTTTTTATTACCGATAAGGTCAGCGACCCATTCTGACTCACTCTGCAGCTGCAACACGACAACATTTCCTGATTGGCATTGAACACGTAAATGCTTGCGCAAAGAGAACTGGCCGAGGTTCCCGGATTGACTATCCTCAGGGTGTTATCTAAGGCCCCCCCGGGAAAGCCCTGTAGGTTGTAGTAGCCGACGGAGAACACGGGTGCCCCCGTTGCCCAAGACGAAGACGCGCCGAACGATACGATTAAACCGACCGCTAGCGAAAGACAGCGAAACCGTGAGCTTTTCATATTTCTCTCTTCTCTTTTCTTCCCGTTATGCAGACTTACAGTTACAGCATCGACAGACTATACATGGGGCGCGTCCTCGTCCGAGAAAAAGCGTCTTTTTGTCTCGGAGGGGACCAAATCCGACACGATGCGAGCCTATGCCGTTAACCCTCCCTGACCGCCTTAGGGTGTCTTAAGCCAACGCTAGGCATCACTGGTCGGTTGCGGTGCGCTGGAAGGCACTTTGGACTCAAACCCCGGCTCGAACTTTCCCTTTGACAAAGCGCGTGGTGTCGGAGTGACTATGAAAGGGATTGAAAAGGAAATTCGGGATGAGGTTAGTTGGAATCTGAAAGTCAACCGATCGAAAATTTCAGGGAGGGATCTATGCTTAAGTTCAGAGTCATGTTGATGGCGCTCGCGGCTACGGTGGTGGTCGCGGCAGGACAAGTCGGTGTCGCCCAAGCTTTTCTAGTGACGATCTGTACCAATGGCGGAGATGACGCGGGGTCGACGGCGATACTCAGGGGCACCTACACCTTTAGCTTCCTCGGCAATAATGTCACCGGTGTCGCCCCCCTTGCCGGGAGTGGCTCGGTTACGCTCAACGGGGCAGGCGGCGTCGTCGCCACAGGGACAATCAACTGCAACCACACCGGGCAGTACAACACGCCCATTACCGGTGGCTGCTACACCATCAATTCCGATGGTACGGGGTTCATGGCGATCACGACCTCCTCCCCGGTTTGCAACAGGTATGACGGTGTGGACCTGCAGCTTGCCATTGTTCCTTATATTAATAGTTTACTTGGTGGTCAATTCCAGTTCAGCAGCAATGGGAGCAACCCGGCGGTTAATTCCCTCACCGGCTTTTCCCTCCCGTTTTCGGGTACCGCGTTCCTCCAACTATATTAATGGTCTAATTGGTGATCAATTCCAGTTCAGCAGCGATGGGTGGGGTGTTAATTCCGACACCGGCTCTTCTGACCCGTTTACGGGTACCGCGTTCCGCCAAATTCCTATTTTCCAGTAGGGCGGCTATAGCGGGAAACCTTCATCCTCTGCCGCGGTTGGTTGATAGCCAAACGCGGCAGAGGATTCACAATCTTTCACAGCCCAGAAGGTCACGCGGGTGCTTGGTGTGACGCCGCTTCTCAGCGCACGACGCCGAGTCCGCTTTTCGGGTTAGTTCCACGCCATCTTGCCTTAGTCATGGCAGGGAGGCGGTAGAGAGTAGGACTTTGCCCCGACGGCGCTCGTCGCGGCTAACATAGGACAGCAGCCGGACGTCGTCTGAAAAATGTGTCTTTTTGTGTCTGAGGCGAGCAAATCCGATACGATGCGAGGGCTCCTCGATTTGGGAAACCCCCGCTTTTTCCGATACGATACGATGCGGGCCGATGCCGTAAGACCCCCCTGACCACCTTAGCAATCTGGTGCCGCCGGGGAAGATCGAGCATCGCCGCGATTGCGGCCCTCGGATGCGCGCGCTCGCGCCGGCGTCGCGATCGATGACCACGCCGGCGCGCCTTCGTCGCCGCGCGGCGTGCTCCCTGCCGCGACTGTCGGCCGAGGATGGCGTCTTGCAGCAATCTTTCGCATCGCGCGCTTCTGCGCGGCCCCTATCGCTTCTGTCGGCCGTTGCCATTGCCGCTGGCTGGCCGTCGCGCGGCAAATCCTCGGCCAGATGCGGGCTTGGGGAGATTCCGCGCCGCGCGGAGGTGTCCAGCAAGTGTCCACGACCAGCCAACCTGGCATAGCCCGAGGTAACGTCGTCATCGAAAAAAGCGCGATTCTGTAAGCAAGATAACCGGACATATACCTCAGCTTACTTGCCTCGCGGGCTTCCTAATCCTGGTGCCGATATCGGGCCGATTTGAGGGTACTCGTGCGCTGCTGACCGCGCGTACATCGGCTGGCGGCAGCGTGCGGCTGAAGTGGGCGATTTTGGCGCTCGTTTCAGGCCAAGTCAGGCCAAGATTAGCCGCCTGGTCGCGGGATAAATGGCATCAGAGGATTTGTAATCCTCTGCGTGCCGGGAAAGCGGGTCGATTCGGCAACGATGGCGCGCGAGCAGGCGGCGGCGGTGAAAGCCGGTCGCTACAGCCGAGTGTCTGCCTGCCGTTCTATTTCTTCTTTGGGGCCTTTCCGGTTCCCGACAGCGAAACGGACTGCGGCGCGCTGGTCGCATTGTCATTTGGAATTTCCGTATGTAATCAAACCCTGTCCTCTAAGGTACCAGCAGAACGGCTTGTGCGGACATAACCAGGGTACCGCTATCCTGGGTCCCGGTGGCAGTGTAGGTGAGAGACGCTATCCCGGCAGGCGGGGCCACAAGGTCTCCGAACCAGAGCCCGAAGCCTTCCTTCGAAGAGGTGACGTCCATGCGCTCAGTTATTGTTAAGGGCAGCGTGATGGTTGGGCCGGTGACGCTCTGAGCACCGTAAAAATAGACTTGCAGCTCGTTATTGGTGGCCGGAGTCAATGACGGAGCTGCGTCGTTAAGCGGACTGGCGCCTGCCGCGGTCGCTCCCGAATCATTGTCTATCGGCGTTACAGAAGAAACACCTCGCCATGCGCCCATCACACCGGCCGCCCATTGCGTACCGATATACCATGTATACGAGGTGGGTTCGCTCGGGGTCGCAACCTTGTAATACAGCCACGAGGTTATCTGATTATTAGTGTTGCTTATTATCGTGTCATGACGAATGCTGGTCCAGCCACTCGGTCGCAAAGGCATATTAAGGCCGGTGCCATCCCAGACGACGATCTGAGCAATTAGGAGATCGCCTGTTACAGCTCCCGCCGCTTTGGTGACGGTTACGGTCGTGACCGGAGTGCTATAGTCGGCCAAAGCACTCGATCCCACGTAGGATGGCGTCGGCGTTGCGGTTGGCGTCGCGGTCTTCGTCGCGGTCGCCGTGGCCGTCGCAGTGCCGGTCGCAGTGGCCGTCGCAGTCTTGGTCGCGGTCGCGGTCGCCGTCGCGGTCTTCGTCGCGGTCGCCGTGGCCGTCGCAGTGCCGGTCGCAGTGGCCGTTGGCGTGGCGGTGCTGGTTGCGGTCGCCGTGGCCGTCGCAGTGCCGGTCGCAGACGCGGTTGGCGTGGCGGTCTTGGTTGCGGTGGCCGTCGCCGTCAAGGTAGCTGTCGCAGACAAGGTTGGAGTTGCCGTCGTCGTGACGGTCGCAGTTGCGGTTGTTGTTGCAGTCGCGGTCGCGGTCGCTGTTGGAGCAGGTATGGATCCCTCGAAGGCGCCGACGTCGCAGCCGGCCTGGCTGTCGAAAGGCCGCGTAAAGCCGCGCTGGTCGAATCCCGGACAATTTGCCTTCCCGCTCAGGATCGCGTCGATCGCAGGGCTAGTCGACAAAAGCGCGATGGTTTCGGTAGGCCCGCCATGATTCTCCAGTCCGGCGGGGTCGAGCAACGGATTGACGAGATCTCCCAAGCTCTGGCTGTTGACACCGGTGCTGGTACCAAAACCACACGTAGCGTCGTCGGAGATATTGTAGCCGCCGTTGGTGACAGGCGGCGTCCCGGACCCCCCACAGTTTCCGCTCGTGTCCTTGGCCAGGATGGAGTTAGTTACCTTGGCCGCGCCAGCATCGTTGTAAATGCCGCCGCCTCCGCCGCTACTGGCGATGTTGCCGGAGAAGGTGCTGCTAGTTACGCTGGCCGAGCCGAAAAGGTTGTAGATGCCGCCGCCGTCGAGACTGGCGCCGTTGGCCGAGAAGGTGTTGTTGTTGTCCGTCAGCGTGCCGTCGTTGTAGATGCCGCCGCCGTACTCGGCACTGTCGCTCGCGAAGGTGCTGTCGGTGACGGTCAGCGTCCCCTCGTTTTGGATGCCGCCGCCCGCGTAAGAGCGGTTGGCCGAGAAGGTGCTGTTGCTGACGGTCAGCGTGCTGTCTGCATCATTGAAGATGCCGCCGCCGTAAACCGCGGAGTTGCTGGATAAGGTGCTGTTGGTTACGGTCAGCGTCCCCTCGTTTTGGATGCCGCCGCCGTAGCCCGCGCCGGATAATGAATTGCCGTTCTTAATCGTCAGGTCATTGAGGGTGAGCGTAGCGCCATAGTCCACGTAGAGTACTTGGTAATCACCGGCGCCGCTGATGGTGATGCTTTCCCCGGTCCCATCAATCCTCAAACTACCGGGCGAGGCATTCGCGATTGCGGGCAGAGTGCTGCCCAGCGTGATAAGGCCGGTGACGCTGAAAGTGATCGTGTCGTTGCCGTTGCCCGCGGCGCATGCGTGCACGGCGGTCTTAGTGTTGGCTGCGGTGATCGCGTCGCGCAGGGCGCAAAATCCCGCCACTCCTGGGTCAGCCAGCGTATTGACGGTTAAGCTAGGTGTTGCAGTTGCAGTCGCCGTCGCGGTCTTCGTCGCGGTCGCTGTCGCGGTAGCCGTCGCAGTCGCGGTCGCCGATGCCGTTGGCGTTGCGGTCTTCGTCGCCGTCGCGGTGGCCGTCGCAGTCGCGGTCGCCGTAGCAGTCGCTGTCGCAGTGGCAGTAGCCGTGGCGGTTGCAGTTGCTGTCGCCGTAGCGGTCGCAGTTGCCGTTGCTGTCGCGGTGGCGGTCGGAGTCGCCGTGGCCGTTGCGGTCGCGGTCGCAGTCGCCGTCGCTGTCGCGGTGGCCGTAGCAGTCGCGGTCGCAGTTGCGGAGGTAGTCGGCGTTGCAGTCGCAGTCGCGGTAGCCGTCGCCGTCGCAGTTGCGGAGGTAGTCGGCGTTGCAGTCGCAGTCGCGGTAGCCGTCGCCGTCGCAGTTGCAGTAGCGGTGGCGGTCGCGGTTGCGGTGGCAGTCGCGGTGGCAGTCGCCGTGGCAGTTGCAGTCGCAGTAGCCGTCGCGGTCGCAGTTGCGGTCGCGGTGGCAGTCGCGGTGGCAGTCGCAGTCGCAGTCGCCGTCGCCGTGGCGGTCGCGGTTGCAGTAGCCGTGGCTGTGGCTGTCGCCGTCGCAGTAGCCGTCGCCGTAGCCGTAGCCGTGGCGGTCGCGGTCGCCGTCGGAGTAGCGGTCGCTGTCGCGGTAGCCGTAGCCGTCGAAAGCGTGTATCCGTACTCGAACGCGCCGACGTCGCAGGCGGTGTAGGTGGGCGCGGGCCGCGCATAGCCGCGCTGGTCGAATCCTGGACAATTTGGCTGGCCGCTCGGGATCGCGGCGATCGCATAACTGCCCAATACAAGCCCGATCGTATCCGTAGGCCCGCCGTTATTTATCAACCCCGCGGGGTCGAGTCCCACATTAGCAGGGCTGACGCCATCGCCGATCGTATCGCTGGGGGTGGTGAAATTGGTGCCGACAAAACCGCACGAAGTGTCATCGGAGATGTTGTAGCCGCCGTCGGTGACCGGCGGCGAGAAGTCCCCCGCGCAGTTCAAGCCCTCGCCCGAGCCGGCCAGGATGGAGTTAGTTACGGTGGCGTCGGCGGCGACCGCACTGTTGAAGATTCCGCCGCCCTCGCCGGTGGGCCCGGTGTTGCCGGAGAAGGTGCAGTTGGTGACGGTCAGAGTGCCTTCATCGTTGAGGATGCCGCCGCCGTTGGTTGACGCGCTGTTGCCCGAGAAGGTGCTGTTGGTGACGTTCAGGGTGCTGAACAAATAGTTGTCGATGCCGCCGCCGTAGGCGGCGCTGTTTTCCGAGAAGGTGCTGTTGGTTACGGTGGCAGTGCCGTAATTCTGGATGCCGCCGCCTTCGCCCACGAGAGCGTTGTTGCCCGACAAGGTGCTGTTGGTTACGGTCAGCGTCTCGTAGTTGACGATGCCACCGCCGTACTGGGCGCTGTTGCCCGACAAGGTGCTGTTGGTTACGGTCAGCGTGCCGTTCTCATTGTCGATGCCGCCGCCCTCAAACGAACTGCCGTTTTGAATCGTCAGGTCATTCAGGGTGAGCGCGCCCGTCCACACCAAGAGTATCTCGTACGAGCCGGCGCCGTCGATGGTGATGGTTTCCCCACTGCCATCGATCGTAAGCGTGTTTAGGATTCTTGGGAGCGTGCCGTTCGTACCCAGCGTGATGGGCGTGATAGGGCCGGTGGGTCTGAAAATGATGTCGTCGTTGCCGGTGCCGATTCCGCAGTCCCCGAGTGTTGTGTCGAGGCCCGGGCTGTTGGCGTTGTTGATCGCCTCGCGGAGCGTGCAGAACCCGTTGTCCGACTCGCCTGTCGGGTCGGTGAGGTTGGTGACGATTATCGGCTGAAGCTCGTACGCGCCGATGTCGCAATTGCTGAATCCGGGGGCCGTCGGCGCCGCCGGCCGCGGATCGCCGCGCTGGTCGAGTCCTGGGCAATTTGCGTTCCCGACCCCGCTCGGGATCGCATCGACCGCCGGACTCGCGAGCTGAAGCGCGATGGTCTCGGTGGGCCCGCCGTTATTCGCCAACCCTGCGGTGGCGAGCCGCGGATTGGTACTATTGACGCTCGTACCCGAAAAACCACACGAACCGTCGTCGGCGATGTTGTAGCCGCCGTCGGTGACAGCGGTCCCCGCGCAGTTTTGGGGCGTGTCCGTGGCCAGGATGGAGTTTTTTACGGTCGTGGTGCCAGCATCGTTGTAGATGCCGCCGCCGAGGAAGTCGATGACGCTGTTGCCGGAGAAGGTGCTGTTGGTGACGGTCAGCGCGCTACCCTCGTTGAAGATGCCGCCGCCGTAGAAGGTCGCGCTGTTGTCGTAGAAGGTGCTGTTGGTCACGGTCAGCGTGATACCCTCGTTGTAGATGCCGCCGCCCTCGAACCCGCTGTTGCCGGAGAAGGTGCTGTTGGTCACGGTCAGCGTGCCGGAGCTGATGATGCCGCCACCGTCGCCTTCCGCGAGGTTGCCGGACAAGGTGCTGTTGTTGATCGTCAGCGTGCCGAGGTTGTAGACGCCACCGCCGCCGTCGAATCCTGCACTGCCGTTTTCAATCGTCAGGTCATTCAGGGTGAGCGTAGCGCCCAAGTCCACGTAGAGTATCTCGGAATTGCCGGCGCCGTCGATGGCGATCGTATACCCAGTCCCGTCAATCGTCAGTGTGTTCACGATGCTGGGAAGTGCGCCCTGCGCCAGCGTGATGGGCGTGATGGGGCCGGTGAGGTTGAAAGTGATGTCGTCGTTGCCGGTGCCCGGTGCGCAGTCGCCGCCTGATGTCTGGCCCTCGGCGTTGGCGTTGTTGATTGCCTCGCGCAGCGTGCAGAACCCGTTGCCCGTCGTGCTTACCGGGTCGGTGAGGTTGGTGACGACTATCGAATCGACGACGGGTATCGCGTGCAGCCCCGATTGGGTCAGGACAAGAAAAATAGGCCCGAGCACGATTAGCAGCGCAACCAGCAATCCCGGCCGGACGATCGCTCGGGAAGCGCTGAGGCTCCAGCCAAGCGCGCGCGTCAAAGCCCGCGCCAAATATTCAGCGGCCGCGCCGACTCGTGCTTTTGCTCCGTACCTGTTCATTGCCCCTCCCCTCACCGTGACGAGTAAAACAGCAGCACGACTTAAACGAGATCAATAATTTGGCCTTTCAAATAAGCAATAATTATACCCGCGAGCTTTAGCTGCTCTTTGCGCTAGCCTGACTGCTCTAGGGCTTAGTTATGCTACAGAGTGCACAGGCGGGCGATGGCGCTTATCGATACATCGCATGCCCGATACGGATACATCGACAGCGTCGAGCATCGAGCATTATCGCCTCTGACAGAGACCGCTTTGTCGATTCACGGAAGGGACCAGCGCGGGGGTTCATGCCCGTGAATTAGCGGACTGCCGCACGACCGACAAATCGCGGACGGGACCAGTTCATCTCGCCCGGCAAGAGACTTGGCCTGCACTTGGCCTGTTCTATCGGCGAGTATCGGTTATCACGGGTAACTATGCCCGGGAGACCGCCCGGAATACTCCCGCATTCGCGCGGGATGTGACCCATAGTTACCGATGGTGTTCGCCGGGAGCAGGACTCAAAATCCTCCGTGCGCACGAGGAGGGCAAGCCGTGATCCGGCTCGACCAGTTTACGATCTGCGCGCTCGTCGAGGCGCTCGCCTTGGCGCTCTGGACGGTCAACGCGCTCGCGGAACGGCTCGGGCGCTGGTCGCGGCGGCCTCGGTGATCCCGGCCCGGCGAATATCACTCGCGAAGGATATTCGCCACGCGCTGGCGATGACGGGACTGGATTCGGTTCCTTGGCCCTGCAATCCGAGAATCGTCTATCGATTGTGCGGCTGAACGCGCCCGCTGGGCCTTTCGGCGCTGTACACCCGGCCACTTGATTCGCCGAGGGCACACGGGCGGCACGTCGCAAACGTGGCGGCTGTTTCGGGGCATTGGCGCGGCGGGAATAAGCGATAAACGGCAGTTCGCTTAAGCGACGTGGAATCGGGCGGTTTCAGGGCGGTTCTGAGCGCGACACTTCGCGGACACAAGCGCCGAATCGTCCGCGCAGATGCGCGATGATTTCGAGGCAACCAGTTCGGCTATCTGGTGCGGGGCAAAGATCCGGGGCGCGACGACGGCGATCCCGGCGAAATGTCGCGCGTTGAGGCGCGGTCGGATTCGGTGGCGCTGCCCACGACGAACGCGATGAGCGCGAGCATCCCGGCTATGAAGATCGCCGCGATGGCGTTTGCATGGAGCGGCACATAGCGCCAGACGGTATCGGAGACGCCGGCAGGCAGGGTGACAGCTTGAAAGATTTCGCCTTCGGCGGCGACGGTAGCGAGGTGTCCGTTCACGAGTGCGGTCCAGCCGGGGAACATCAGCTCGCGGCGGATCAGCCGGGCGGGGGCAAGGCAGGCTGCGTGCATGTGTTCGCGGTCGATGACGGTTAGTTGGCATGGGCCGCCGCGGGTCTCGGCATAGGGTGCCGCCGCCGGCAGTTCGAAGATGTCGACGCCGCCTTCGCGGAGCACGCGCACGGGGTGCTCACTGTCGGTCTGTCTGCTGAACAGATCGATCGAGCTTGGGGCGACTACGTAGCGAACAGCGAGCGCCTCCAGCGTCGCGCGGTGCTCGGAGATGGCGGCGGCGACTGACTGGGTCGTCTCGAACGCGGGAAACGCGCCGGACCGAGCGGCTGGATCGAGTTTTTGCTGCACAAAGGTCGCCCAGATCATCGGCACGGGCAGGTAATCGTACTGCAGCGCGCCGAGGCCAAGCAGTGCTCCGACGTTCCGCGGTAGGGAGCCATCCACGGAGACCGAACGCTGGAGATGCTGGTTCGCTCGCAGATAGGCGATCGGCGCGTCGGACATCTCTGAATTTGTGGCGCCAGTCAGGGTGGTCGGAACGAACAGACCTATGGCATCGGCGCATACTATCCCTGCGATGAGATATCGGCGGATGGGAAAGTCCGGGATGCGGAGCGCAAGAGCCAAGCTCACAACGGCCCCGGCGCCCCAAAGCAGGGAGATCGCGGCGAACCGGCCACCCCACGTTGTTGACTGCCAATCGGCTGAAATCTGATGGTAGCCGAGCAGCAGCGCCAGTCCGCCGGCAGCGCCGAGCAAGGCAAGCGGCCACCCCACCAGCAACCGGCCGGGAGAACGGGCATCGTCGTCGAGTGCGAAGGCTGCCAGCGCGCAGAAAGCGAACTCGACGGAGGGCATGCAGTAGCGGGAGATCCACACCAGCCTCAAGCCTGGGACGAGGCGCAGCGCCCCGCTCAGCCCCGGCATCTGGAAGGACGCTGCCAGCCAGACGGAAACCCAGAGCGCGAGCAGCCATCTGGCGCCGCCAAGTGGGTCCGCTGAAGCACGGCGCTGGAACAGGGAGAGCACCGCGAGGAAGGCGGTTGCCGCGCCGATGTAACCGCCGGCCTTGCCCCAGAAGGACCAATCGAGATTGGCCCATGGTGGCCCGTAGATGTTCGGAAAGAGGAGGGTGGCGAGGTATTCCGGCTGCTGCACCAATAAGGCCCATACGACATGAGGCCCCAACGTCGAAACGCGGAGGTCCTGGATGAAGGGGATCAGCGCAGGCGCTGCCAAGGCCAGGCCCACTAGACCGCCTGCGGCCGTTTTCCAAATGAAAGCCACGCGCGCTCTGCGGCTGAGGCCGCGGATGCGGAGGATGGCCCAGGCGAGGCCCAGCAGACCATCCATCAACGCCGTTTCGGGGAAGCCTGCCAGCAGCGAGAAAGCGATCGCCAGCGCGATCATAGCCTCACCGCCGCGACGATCGGCGGATGCTTGCGTGCGTGCTCGTTCCAGTCCCAGCAGCAGCAGCGGGATGAAAGCGATTGGCAGAATCGGCGTGTGGGCAAGCCAGCAGAAGGTGCCATTGCATTGGAACAGCACCGATCCGAGCACGGCTGGCCCTCTTGCAACCCCCACCTGGCGTAAGAAGCCGAAGCAGAACAGCCCCGCCAGCACCTGCATCGCCAGCTTGATCAGCAGCACGCCAGAGTGGAAGTGCAGCAGCAGGATGAACGGCAGGAAAAATGCGGCGGGCTGCATCTCGGACGCCAGGGGAAGCCCTACGCCCACATAGGGGTTCCACCATGGCAGGATGCCGTGCAGCCAGTCTTCCGCCGCCAGATGACCCAGACACAGCAGTTGCGTCCCGGCGGCGGGGTCTGTGAATGGCCCTCCCGGCAGAATGCCCGAATGAGGGTGGATGACGAGCTGGGAAAGGACCAGCAGCGGATAGGTGTCCACCCAGCCCAGCAGCTCAGGAAGATGCGCAAGCAGCGGCACCAGGGACAGCATGACCGTCGGCCAAGCGAATAGAAGCGAGGTGCGGCCGACGACGCGCAGGCGAGTCATTCCCATCCAATAGACTCGCCTGGGCGCCCGATCAAGCGAGCCGGCGCGGATTGTCTGCATGCCCACTTAGCTCAGGATTAAAGACATATACGATCGAATCTTGACCAGACGAAGCGGCCGAGCCGGTTGGTGTCGATATGGAGCGGGTAGCCGGGCGCGGCATACTCGTAACCGTGGACCGGTGGCGGTGAGGCCGCGCTTTGCCGGGACACTCCGGCCCGCTCGAGCAGTCGGCTCACGGTGGCGCGGATGAGCGCGATTTGCGCGACGATGTGCTTCATTAGCAGGCCCTGGAGGAATTAGCTAAGTGCCGTGGGATCGACAAATGGCGGGCCTGAAGCGTCGCCTCGCTCGTCCGAAAAATGTGTCTTTTTGTGTCTGACCCGAGCAAATCCGATACGATGCGAGGGCTCCCCGATTTGGGAAAACCTCGCTTTTTCCTATCCGATACGATGCGAGCCGATACCGTTAGATCCCCCTGACCACCTTAGCAATCTGGTGCCTTTTTCGACGCGCGCTCGTTTCTCGATTACGCCGCGACGAAGAGCGCTATCGAACCGCGTCGCATGGCCTGAAAGCGAGCCAGTGTCGCTCTTTTGGTTCGCTCAGTAGGTATTTCGAGTTGCGGTGACCCGCAGTCGCAGAATTGAATGCGGTCAACCTCTTAGGTAAGCGGTCCTCGGGCGGCGAGGAACCCGTGCCCTTTACCCTCCTCCCTTCCCACTTCCGTGGCGAAACTATTTCTTGACCTTCGCCTTCCTCGCCCGTGCCGTCGACCCATAGCGTTTGCTAAAGCACTTGCGGCATCGGCGATCCCGCCGCTTGATGAAACTCGGAGCCAGGTCATCGCTCGCACAGTAGCGACAAACCAGTTTCTCCGATTTCGACTTACTGCCCGTCTCCTTCCGGAGCGGCCGTGCAGACTCGGCCTTTTTCCGGGCAGCACTCTTCGGGGCAGATGTTGAGGAGTTTCCGATAGGCTTACGCTCGATTCCCTTAGCCAGTTTCGCGGTTTCCATTTCGCTCTAAATCTCCTTGAGCCGTAAAGGGCCAGTCGGGATGTTTGCTCTGGTCGGCGCGTGAAGCGAGTGGTTTCCCGCAATATTCCCAGAGTCATTCGCTCCAGATGTGGCGATTGGAAGGCGAATGGGACCGTGAGCGCCTTGACTGGCTTCGTAAGCGAACCAGAGCAATGTGTGTGACTGCCCGTGCTGGAGGGCGGGCAGCACATGAAGCACAAAATCTCCGCAACTCGTTCAGCTCTTGTCCGTGAGATCGAAGAACTGCAAGAGGCTACGTCTGCCAACCTCAAGGAGCGCTGGCGGGCGCTCTATGGCGCCGAACCGCCGCGGCGCATCAGCCGGGATTTGTTGATTCGCGCACTCGCCTATCGGATTCAGGAGCAGGCGCTGGGCGGATTGAAGCCGTCTACACGCCGACTGCTGGCGAAGGTCGCGGCCGATGCCTCGGCGCGCCGGTCCATCCAGGCAGCGCCCGAGCCATGTCTCAAGCCGGGAACGGTGCTGCTGCGCGAGTGGCACGGCACCCAGCATCAGGTGATCGTCCGTGAGGACGGCATCGTGTTCCTGGGCAAGACCTACAAGTCGTTGTCCCAGGTCGCGTGCCGAATCACCGGCACCAAGTGGTCAGGACCGCTCTTCTTCGGGCTGAAGGCAAATCGTCAGGAGCGCACAGATGGAGCAATCTAAACCTAAAGCCCACCGCTGCGCGATCTACACGCGCAAGAGCTCGGAGGAAGGTCTCGAGCAAGACTTCAACTCTCTGCACGCCCAGCGGGAGGCCTGCGAGGCGTTCATCAAGAGCCAAACAAGCGAAGGCTGGAAGCTTATCAAGAGCGCATACGACGACGGCGGGCTATCGGGCGGCACGATGGAGCGGCCGGCGCTGAAGCGGCTACTCGCAGATATCGGTGAGGGTCTCATTGATGTGGTGGTGGTCTACAAGGTCGACCGCCTGACGCGGTCGCTGGCGGACTTCGCCAAGATGGTCGAACTGTTCGACGCGCACCGCGTGTCGTTCGTGGCGGTCACCCAGCAATTCAATACCACCACCTCGATGGGCAGGCTGACGCTCAATGTCCTGCTCTCCTTTGCCCAGTTCGAGCGGGAGGTCACGGGCGAGCGGATCCGAGATAAAATAGCGGCCTCCAAGCGCAAGGGGATGTGGATGGGAGGCGTGCCGCCGCTCGGCTATGACGTTCGCGAGCGGCGGCTGGTAATTAATCCTGCTGAGGCCGACACCGTCAAGCACATCTATGAGCGCTACCTGGAACTGGGCCGCGTCAGGC
>Ga0208043_1000654_pt1 | contig 14498 bp, 11 predicted proteins | sample Sb_taG_12_FD_187710 | JGI IMG/M metagenome (GOLD analysis project Ga0208043, IMG submission 187710) | Peat soil microbial communities from Weissenstadt, Germany - Sb_50d_9_AC metaG (SPAdes) (version 2) | ecosystem: Environmental > Terrestrial > Soil > Wetlands > Peat | place: Germany... | reverse complement strand
AAAATTCGGATTCATACCAGTGAAGGTAGTTTAACACTGCGAGAACGAGTGCAAGCCCTCTCGGGACGTAAGCGAATACAACGACTCTTCTCCTGAGAAGCGTTCATACTTCGATCAGTACGACCTTGGAAAGATCAAGGAGATCGAGTCCCAAGGAATCCCTCATTGGTATCCTAGGGATTGCGACATGACCAAACTGAGTCGTTATCAGCGCGATGCTCTCTTAAAAACACTCTTATGGCTTCCGCAATCGGGAGCATCTGAAGACGGCCATCTTCTTTCACTGCGGAGGACTCAAACTCTACCCGGTCCAGGGCTCGAAAAATCGCTGATTCTTCGGGGTTTCTTGCGCCCATTGCGGACGTCTGTACACTATTTTTCACCCACTCGAAAGTCGGAAGAGCCAAAAGTATATGGGTTCCCACCTCCGCAAGCACCCAGAAGACGAGGGCGTCCACTACAGCGATCTTTTCGAGCAGTTCCTCCCCGTTACCGACAAGCCGAGGCGGCTTCTGGCCGACTGGCTCCCCGAATACTTCTTCAAGACAACCCATGGCACTTGGCGTCCTCCCGCCAACGAGCAAGAACGAGAGCAGAAGACCGCCCTGCGTCAGACCGGCACTCTGCGGCGGATCAAGCGGTTCGCCAACGCACTGATCGAAGGTGTGCCCGTGCGGGGCAAGGACCGCCCCGGTAGCGACGTGGACCTGCTGGACTGGCTGCGGCAATGCCGCCGTGCCGGTCTGTATGAGCAAGGCAAGGCGATCTATGAAAAGGGCGGCTTGAATCTTGCGAACCTGACCGACGAGCAGCAGATCGAAGCCGAGGACGATTATCGAATCTGCGCGCGCCGTGGCAGCGATGAAGTGGCCAAGCCCAGGCGAGAGCGGCGCAAAACCACGGAGGACGATTAGGAGGAAACCACCATGACCAAGACACTGTACGGAAAAGTCCACGGCAATACCATTGAACCCGACGAAGACCTGGGCGTGGCCGAGGGCCAGGAGGTCGAGGTCCAGGTGAGGGTCATCAGTCCCAAGAAGAGGCTGCCGGGGCCCCCACCGGGATGGCAGCCTGGCTCCAGGAGAACGGCTGCAGGCATGATGGCGGATTCGTGGACGGAATAGGACGATCGTATCCTCGAGGAGATTCATCAAGATCGCAAGCGCGGTCGATATCGGGGCCTATCAGAATGAGCACGATTCAACGCACGAAGAGGAAGACGAGCCGCTTCCGCTGGACCCCCGAGCAGTTCCAGAAGGCTGCCGAGGACGGCTGGTTTGGGGACCGCAAGGTCGAGCTGCTTGATGGAGACGTTTACTACATGGTCCGCAACCCGTTGCATCGCAACTGCGTGTGGAAGCTGTACGAGCTGTTCAGTGCCCTGCTTGACAAGGAGCAGTGGACGATCACGCGGGAGGACGACGTCGAGATGGGGGACGACTGGGTTCCATCCCCGGACGTCGCGGTCCTGCGGGGCAATTTCGCCCTCCTCAAGGACGACTTGCTCAAGGGCACCGATCTCGCCCTGCTGGTCGAAGCGTCGCACAAGACCTACGCACGCGATCGTGGTTGGAAGCTGCCCCGCTACGCTCACAACAAGATCCCCGTCTATTGGATCGTGAGCATCGAGCGACGGACCGTCGAGGTGTTCACGGACCCTGTCGGCCAGGGTGACCTGGCGACCTACGCCGGCACGCCGCTCACCTTTCACGAAGGCGAGGCCGTGCCTGTGGAGTTGGACGGTTCCGTGGTGGGCCACCTGGACGTCAAGGAGATCTTCTCATGATTCGACATGTGTCCATTGCGAAACTCTAACTCACCTCCTGGCAATCGAGATCCCACGGCAATGCTCGAACAATGGGTGATCGACCGACTGGACCCCCTCAAAGGCGAAGCACTCGTCATGCTCGCCGATCCACAGCGGATGATCCGAGCTGGGGCACGGGCCGTCGATGGCTGGGCGAAGGAGAACGGGTTCACCGTGCTGTTTTGCAGCGGGAACCTCGCCCTTCGGGAAATGTACGAGAACCTGCGGGACGACCCGACCGCCAAGCTCATCCTGGTGGACCGCACCCGTGACAAGGCGAAGCTGCCCCTCTTCTACCCGGACCTGGAAGCACACTGTAGACCAAGGTCAAGGCTGACGATCACCCTGCGGGACTTCCTGACCGAGAAGACCGGTGACCAGCGCTGGCCACTGCTTGTCAACACTGACCGCAACATCGGACGCCTGATCCTGAAGAACCTGCCCCAAGCCCTCCAGGCGCACGCCCAGCTTCGTGAAGTGGACGAACACCGCTTCACGGACAGCGACTTCTACAAGATCGTCTTGGGGGCTACACTCGGGATCAACCCGTTCCACAAGCTGAGCGCCGGGGAGATCCGCCGCCTCTGCATCGAGAACCACGATCGCCTTGAGCAGGTCAGGGAATTCTTCTCCGGTGGTCAGTCTGAAGAGGCCAGCGAGGTGCTGGGTAAGCTCCGGGAGCAAATCGGCAAGGCCGACAAGCCTTGGTGCTGGATGCTCGACCACGACCCCCAGGCGGTTGTCCGGGCCTTCACGCTCTCGGCAATCGTGCACCAGCACAGAGTCGAGTACGATGTCCTGCTCGACAACTTCGAAAGCGGACTGGGGCGTTACCAGAAGATCCCCAAGAAGGTCATCGACCAAACCATCCAGGACATGCTCCAGGCCGACCCCGACCAGATCACCGAAGACGTGGGGGCGGTCGAGAGCTTCTTGAAGGAGGAGCCGGATAAGCGGCTGGCGTTCCTGCTGGCCGACCGCTGCAAGATCGACCAGCCCGAGTCCAGGGGCTCGCGGAACACCACCATGCGATTGGGGATTGCTGATGTGTCGAGATGCCCAAGCGTTAGGTCGTGAATCATCCTTTATCTCTCCGGCGGCATGCTCTTCCTTGCCATAGCCCGAAGTATTGACCGGGTGCCTTCGCTAATCGGCCGATCCGTCTGCGCCGCCAGCGCTTCGGCGGCCTCGTGCGTCCCGGTCTGACTCTCCGCAAGCTCGTGAATGATGACCGCGTCGATCCTATCGGGGGGATCAAAGGGGACGTTCTTAATTGTCGCGGCAAGATGCCCAGTCTGCTGAGAGGCGGTTTGCCTGGATGGTTCAACTTACCAGAAGAATTACGAATGTCCCCTTTTGCTGCACTTCACCCACTGCCGACACTGGTCTGACTTGGGCCTACCACGCGGGTTGGGCAGCAAGCTGAGGGGGCCGGAGTCAGGGAACACGAGTCTCATTGCCGGAAGCGCCTGCGCGGGGACAGGGGTTCCTCGTCGGATGAGGCGAAACCGTCGAGTGTGTAATGCCCATGGTCAAGACCTCCGTTGTTGTGTGTCGATTCGAGACCTCGGTCCGAGTGTGAACCTTGTGCGACGGCCAAAGACTGCATCCGGAGAGTGGCTTGAGCGGGATATCGTCCCGCGCAACCCAGCACATGAGTCTCGTGGGCTGGCGTCGAGCGCAGCGAGGTCCACCGAGGCGATCTGGTGAGCCTCGCAGTGCTCGACTCACCCTACAATTCCTTGTGCCACAGGCCATTCAGCCGAGCACGGGGTTGAGGCCCATGTTCTTGCGCATCTCGGCCCGCTGTTTCTCGTAGTGCATCAGCAGCTTGCGGTCCTTGAAGTGCTGCCGCTCTTTTTTCCGCTGCGCGGCGACGAAGAGCCGCCGCATGCGGATACTGGTGAGCTCACCCCGGCCGGCGTACTTCTTGCGGATGCGGGCGGCCGGCTTCTCACCGAAGGCCTCGATGATCTCGTCCTCGAGTGAGATGAAGAACTGGGCGAAACCGGGGTCGCCCTGGCGGGCGCAGCGGCCGGAGAGCTGGCGGTCAATCCGCCGCGCTTCATGCCGTTCGGTGCCGATGACGTGCAGTCCCCCGAGGGCTGCGACCCCCTCGCCCAGCTTGATGTCGGTACCGCGGCCGGCCATGTTCGTGGCGACCGTCACCTTGCCAGCCTGGCCGGCCTGGGCCACGATCTGCGCCTCGACCTCGTGATTCTTGGCGTTAAGAATCTGGTGCTCGATTCCGGCTTCTGCGAGCAACCGGCTGAGCCTCTCAGATTTTTCGATGGAACGGGTGCCGATCAGCACCGGTACACCCGATTTGTTCCACTCGATGATCTGGTCGGCGACCGCCCGGAACTTCTCGTCCTCGGTAGAAAAGACCCGGTCCGGTAGCCAGACGCGGCGGCAGGGACGGTTGGTGGGAACCTTCATCACGCCGACCTTGTAGATGCGTCTCAGCTCGGGACCATCGGAGGTCGCCGTTCCGGTCATCCCGGCCAGCTTGTCGTAGCGCTTGAAAAAGTCCTGCACGGTCACCCGCGCCGCGGTGATTGTCTCGAGCGTGATCTCCAGCTTCTCTTTGGCCTGTATGGCCTGGTGCAGGCCGTCCTGCCATTGCCGGCCGGGCATCATGCGTCCCGTGAACTCGTCGACGATCACAATCTCGCCCTCGTGCACCACGTAGTCGCGATCGCGAAGATAGGCAATCTGGGCGCGAAGCGAGCGTTCCACATACTCGTAAAGGCCATCGACCGTGAGCGTGACGAACGCCGGATGTACCCCGCGGGCTTGCACCTTGCGGCGGCCGGGGGCGGTCAGCTCGGCCTTCCGCTCCAGCGGGTCGTACTTGTAGTCCTTGACTCGCACCAGGGTCTCGGCAAGCTGGTCGGCCCCGTAATAGGCAGCGGCCTCTTCCTGGGTCGGCTGGTTGTTGGCCCCGATGATCAGCGGTGTTCGGGCCTCGTCGATGAGGATGCTGTCCGCCTCGTCGACGACGGCATAAAAGTGCGTGCGCTGCACGGGCAGTTCTGACTCCATGTGGCCGCCGCTGCCCAGAAACACCTCCTCGAACGACTTGCGGTGGGTATCCCCGAGCTGGAGCCGTTTCAGCTCATCGCGAAGAAAATCAAAGCCGAATTCCTTGCTGGTTCCGTAGGTGATGTCGCTGGCATAGGCCGCGCGGCGCGAACCGTCGGACTGCCCCGTCTGGATGCAGCCGACAGTCATCCCTAGCAGGTTGTAGATGGGCAGCATCCACTCAGCGTCGCGGCGGGCCAGGTAGTCGTTGACCGTCACGACGTGCACGCCCTTGCCTGGCAAGGCATTGAGAAACGCCGGCATGGTGGCGACCAGGGTCTTGCCTTCACCGGTCTCGAGTTCGGAGATGCATTTGTTGTGGATGGAGATTCCGCCCAGGATCTGGACATCGAAGTGGCGCTGGCCGATCGTCCGCTTGGCCGCCTCCCTGACCAGTGCGAAGGCCTCGACCAGCAGGGAGTTGAGCGAATCTCCCTGGCGCGCGCGGAGCCGTAGCTCGTGCGATCGGTGCTTCAGCTCGTCGTCCGTGAGCGGCTCGAAGACCGGCTCGAGGGCATTGATTCGCGGGACAAGGAGGGCAAACTTGCTGAACCGCCCGGTGGGCGTCGGGCCGGTTAACTGGGAAACACGATTCATCCACATCGAGCCAAGGCGGTTGGCCATGGTGCTTGATCTCCTCTTAACCCATCAGCTTCCGGCGTGTGCACGTGCCCTGCGGCGAATTCCTGGGAGCGACGACGTTTTCCAATTCAATAGGACGTCCAGTCGCTCCGTTGTCCCGACCAGAATTCGATCCAAGGCAACCGGTGCATCAACGTGCTCGATCGGTTTTCACGGGCTCGAGCCCCGTGCGCGAAAACCTCCAGTAATCGCCGGATGGAAGAATACGACGGGACGGCGTCGTCGCCCATTTTTCCAGCAATTCCCATTTTTCCTTCGCCTCGAGGTTTCCGCTGGCTTCCGATCCAGGCGCCTCACCCCAATGGATCATGGCGCCCTCGGCGTTTTGAACGAAGAAGCCCCGGCGATCGGTCGCTACAATAGCCAGTAAGCGGAGTGCCGGAACTGACGCGGCTTCGCGAACTCGATCCGGTTCCTGGAAAAACCCGGCAAGGGTTGCAGCTTCCAGGACGCAGCGTTCCAGCCGTGGCCCCTCGGCGCCGGGGGCGGATGATTTCCAGGCCAGGCCGGGCTGATTGTCGCTCGCAGGTTGATCCAGGCCTGTGCCGGTGATCTTGATCAGGGGTCCGAGTTTCTTGGTATCGATATCCTCCCCGGGCAGGATGGTGGCCTTGCGGTCCAGGATCACGTGTCCTCCGGGGGGAAACGGGATCGTTGCAACCGGCTGCTTGTAGAGGAGATGGACCGTGATGCCCTGGGGGGGATACTCGACGCGTGCGACGTGATCAACCCAGGGGAAGAGTCTGAAGTCCCGGTCGATCCGATCTGTCTCAAGGTCCATGACCGGAAGAACTTCGGCTTCCTTGACGGTTTCACGAACCTGTCGCAGGAAGGCCTGGGCGCCACCGCGGAACCAGGCGGGCGGCTCGTCCTGGAGTCGGATATCGAGAAACCTGACCTGATATTGAGGTTGCTGATGGAGCCAGCGGATCGTGGAACGCAGGGCCTGCGTTCCCAGGTAGCCCATCAGGGCCACGCCGGCCACGAAAAGGCAGGACGCCAGCAGGACGCGAGGGAGGTCGAGCTGTCTCTCAGCCCGCACGAAATCGAAACGCCGGAGCCGGGGCCGTGAGTCCGCGTCGTCGATCACTCCGTCGAGCCGCCCGTCCTGCGCGGCGATTCGAGGAGTTTCGCGGTACACCATCACCCGGGGTCCTCCGACGCCGCTACGCGGTTTCGCGGGGCGCCTCATGATGACGCCCGAGCAGAGAGGGAAATTTCCTCACGGAAAGGCGCAATATGACGAGTTGGAGGGCTTGCTCTTACCCAGGCAAGGAAGTAGGTCAGGCTTTCCAGCCTGACAAGGCTCAGCGTCAGGCTGGAAAGCCTGACCTACAATGCGCTTCTTTCGTGCCGGGGTTATAACGTCTGCGGGCCGGCATGCTGAGATGACGCCCGATAACCTATTTTACCAGATCTGGAGCTGGAGTTCCAACTCGTAGCCGAATTGTTGCCAGACTCGTTGCTGGATCTGCTCGATCAGCTCGAGAACGTCGGACGCCTTGGCACCTGGGTGGGCGAAGATGAAGTTGGCATGGCGATCCGACACCTCGGCTCCCCCGAGCCGGGATCCCTTCAGCCCGGCCTGATCAATCAGCGCCCCGGCAGAGATGTCTGGCGACGGGTTCTTGAAGATGCATCCGGACGATTGATGTCCGTAGGGTTGGCTTTCCTTCTTGACGATCCAGATTCGGCGCATCCGGCGGACGACCGATTCCGGATCCTCGCGGCCGAACTCGAATTCCGCGGAGACGATAACCGGCTCGTCCAGGTTGGACGTCCGGTCGGCGAAGCTGAGGTCGTCGCGCTCGCGGACCTGGATCTCGCCAGCCGAATCCACGACCGTGGCACGCCGCACGAACTGGCCGATGGCGCCCTGGCGGCTACCGGCATTGCCGCGCAGGGCCCCCCCCACCGTGCCTGGTATTCCGGTCAAGATCTCGAGGCCGGCCAGGCCTGCCCGGGCCGTCTGCGAGATCAAGGCCGTCAGCGGCACCGCGGTGCCCGCCGTGACGATATTCTCCACGACCGTAACATCGGAGAAGAACGGGCTTTCCAGATGGATCACCAGCGCATCGACGCCGCCGTCGCGCACCAGGACGTTCGATCCTCCCCCCAGGATTTTGACGGCTACCGATGCGTCGCGAGCCCGTTTCAGGACCGTGAGCAGATCGTCAAGGGTGCGCGGCTTGGCGAAAAACGAGGCAGGCCCACCCAGGCGGAACCAGACGAGGGGGGCCAGGGGCGCATCGGTCTTGACGAAATACTGAAGTCCGTCGAAGGGCGGCATCGGCTAGAGTTCCCACCTCGCTGGTACGGAAAGAGGCGCGCCAGCGGCACGCGCCGCGGCAAGCTTCAGCGCGCTTGCCACGATCAACGATCTGGCACCAGCCCAAGCTGGCCTGGCTCGTGCGACCCGATCCCAGCGCTGCGGTGATCTCGACACGCTCGTTGCAGCTGACCTCACCCGAGTGCCCGGACTCCCTCCCGATGGGACCGTGAGCTCAGACCTGGATCGGCGGCTCCGCTCCGGACCCACCGAGAAATCGGAAAAGGAGCGCTGTGCGTTCTCCATGATGGATCGGTGCCGAAAGACCGGGCCATCGTAGCTGCATCGGTCTGGCTCGTCAAGTCGCACCACGCCTGCATGTTCCGCTGCATCTTGCAAGCGGGATGGCACTTCGAGCCAGGCCCCTGGCGCCCTAGCAACCGCGCCGCGGCGACCGGCCGGGTTCTCAGGGCGCGGCCGGCGCGGGCTTGGAGAGCTCCCGGGTACGTCCGCCGTCTAGCCGCCACCCCGCCATGCCATCGACCTTCCAGGCCATGGGCAGGGAGAAGGGCTGGCTGGCCGGTATCTCCACGATCGACGCGTCGGGCAGGACGTTGCCCTTTCGCTCCAGTCCTTCTTCGATGCTCACGCGCGCGACCACGTCGGCCCACTGCCGACCAGGATCCTGGAGCGTGACCGTCGTCTCGACGATCAGCTTATTTGAGCCCAATCGCTGCAACAGCTCGTCGCACTTGGGCCGGATCGAGAGGTACCACGCGTCGACAGCGTCGCCGCTTCCGGTGGCCGCCAGTTCCTGGATGGTTCGTCGATCCCCCTGCACGGCGGCCCTGGCAGCCTGCGCCACGCGATAGTCGAGACTCTCTGGACGCCAGACGCTGAAATAGACCGCTGCCACCGCCAGCATGAGACCGACGGTGAGGATCAAGCTCGTCGGCGAGAAGAGCCTCTTCGAAGCACGATCAAACCACTGGTCAACTTTTTGGGTACGGTCGGGCTGGGCCCTTCCAGGAGAAACCCCGGTCGCCGTCTGGCCGGTCGCGGGCGGCTCGCCCAGCACCGTCTTGCCGGAGGGCGTCACGTAGAAAACCTTGAGGCATTTCTTGCAGACCAGGCGCGTCTGGATCTTCTGCTTGGGAGCTCGTCCTGCCGCACCACAAGCCGGGCACTCGATCTCGAACATTGGAATTGCCCTCCTCGAATCACCCAAGCATCGTCCCAGAATTGGCCGATGCGTCTCTCTGAGGTAGGCGTACCCCACGACTGCTTGAGCTTTGCATCCGGTGGGTTGACATTCCCACCTTCCCGGCATGAACCCAGCCTACCCACCATTGAGACGATCCACCGTAGAGGCATTCATCCAACGCTGGGCGATCCTTCTCTTTGGGGCGGGTGTAAACGGCAACCTGGCCAGGCTTTATGTGCGGTGCCCAAACCTTCCCTCGCTCCCGGCATGGTGTCACCCTGCTGAGGATTGGGAAAATGCCGTCAAAGACCAATCCCCAATTGCATTTCGTCTTGCCTCTGAAGACATTACGATAGTTTACCGTGCACGGGACGAGAATTCACGCGGCAAGAAAGTTCGCGCCTCGGATCGAAGTCCCGGCCGTCAAAGGCCGCCTGCAGAATGCGCGCCGTTCACCAGTAATCAGGATGCCGGCTTGATGCCTTGGACCCTCAGGCGGCTGCTCTGTCCCGCAGTGGTCACGGCCGGCCTGGCGGGTCTGCTGGTGGGCGGTCTCCTGGTCGGTTTCGAGCCCGTCGGAGGCGACCCCGACCGGCTTTACCGCCCTCTCAAAGAAGAGTTCGCGCGTTTTCTGGCCCGCGGTCAGTTGCCCTTCTGGAGCGATCGATTCGGCCTGGGCATTCCCCTCCTCGCCGAGAGCCACGTTGCCGCGTTCTACCCTCCCAACTGGCTGATCTATTCGATCGCCGGCATCTCGACCGCCTATCGCCTGGCCATGTGGCTGCATTATGTCTTCCTCGCGGCCGCGACCTATGCCTACGCCCGCTTCCTGCGGATTTCGCCCCACGGCGCGGCCATCGCCGCACTCGCGTTCACTTTCTGCGGGTTCCAGGCCATTCACTCCACGCATGAGCCATTCTATCATGCGCTACCGTACATGACGCTGGCGGTGTTGCTTGCCGAATGGTACCTCCGCACCGGTCGCTGGCTGGGCATCATCCTGCTGGCCGTCACCTGGGGCGCACAGTTGACCCTCGGGCATTTTCAGTTGCAAATGTGGACCGCCGCACTGGTCCTGCTGCTGGGAACCTGGAGAGCGGCGTGTGCTGGCCTGCCCTGGCGCAGAGTTCTCGGCCTGATACTAGCCCTCGGATGGGGGGCAGCCCTGGCAGGTGTTCAGCTCCTCGCGAGCTGGGAGCTGGCTCGATTCGTGGGGTTCACGCACAGGTCGTTCGCGGAACTGGCCTTCTTCGCCTTCCCGCCGGCACACTGGGCCGAGCTGGCCATCCCCGGTTTCTTACGCGGAATCCCGGGTGGTGCGGAGGCGCCTTACTGGTACAAGCAGGGGACTTCGGGTTACGAGGCGTGCTTCTACATTGGCACGCTGCCACTGTTGCTGGCATTCCTCGCGCCGGGCGGCGACAGGCGGGATGGCCGCCTGGCCCCCTGGCTCTTCATCATCGCCGCGAGCGTGAGCCTGGCGATGCTGCCGCGCGCCTGGCCGGCGGCGTACGCGGTGGTGCTCGAGGTCCCCGGTTTCGGTTGGTTCCGCGCACCGGGGCGTTACGTCGTGCTGTCCAGCCTGGGCCTCTGCCTGGCCGCGGGTGCAGGCTTCGACCGAGCGGCCGGGCCGGCTTCGATCCGGCGGGGCGTGGCCACGGCCTGGGCCTTTGCGATAGCGGCCGCGGGCTGGGCGGTCTACTGGGCGCTGCGGCCCGATCATCGTGCCGTGCTGGGCGGCTCGCGGTTTGCTCTGGTCATGGACTCTGCCGCGCTATCCTGGGTCGTGGCCACCGCGCTCTTGCTGGCGTGGCGCCGGCGACGCGCCCTGGCCTGGGTGCTCGTGCTGGCCACGGCCGCGGAGCTGGGATGGCTCTACTACACCTCGACCACCGTCTGGGGATGGGCCGTTGACCTTCCATCGCAGAGTCCGGTGCTGGCCAGAGTGGCGGCGGAGCCGGACATGGGCCGGGTCGCGGGGCTGGTGCACGACTTGCCCATCCGCGCCGGCGCAGCGCCGATCTTTCCTTACACGGGCCTCGCCTCCCCTCCGCCCCATCCGGATCTCGAGCTGGCCACCCGGCGTGAGGAGGCGTTTTCGGCCGCCGGGCTAGCCAGGCTGAGGCGTTATGGCGTGACACACGGCATCTGGGATGGCCCGGTCGATCACGCAAAGGCCACGACGCTGCTGGAATGCGACGACCCCGTTCTGGATCGATTAGTTGACAAGCCTCCCGGCGCGCCTGCCCGCGCCCGATGGAGACTGGTGCGGTACCCGGAACCGTTTCCGCCGGCGCGGGCGGCAATTCGCTTCCGGGTTGCTACCCATGAGCGGGCCTTACTTTCGGGCGTCAGCTTCGATCCGGATATCCAGGCGGTGTGGTACCGAGCCGGCGACCAGCCGCCGGCCTCGGCAGGGCCGATCGCCACCACCGCGAAGGTGATCTCGTGGGACGGCCGGACGGCGCTGGTGGAACACGATGGGACATGCGATCTGGTAATCAACCGGACGTACTATCCGGGCTGGTTCGCGTCGGTCAACGAGGGTCTCGAACAACCGGTTGCACGCGCCGAGATCGGAGTTCAGGCCGTTCGGCTCGTGGGGCACGGACCCAGCCGCGTGACGTTCGCCTACCGGCCGGCGGGGCTGGGTGCCGCTTGTGCCATCTCGCTGGGGGCGTCCGGTCTGGCCTGTTTGGGTCTGATCGTCGAAGCAGTCCGGGCCGTCGTCAGCCGACTGCTCGGTCACTGATGTCGGCCCGGGCGTCGCTGGTGACCGGGTCGGCGGCCTGCTCGGGCGCCATGAACGCGGGCGTTCCCGCAGCAGGGCACAGGGACCGGTCACTTCCGGTGGCGGCACGTTTTCTTGGTTCGCCGCCGGATTTCTGGCGTGCCTCCAAAGCGGCGGCCAGTGAGGGAGTCATCTCCAGTCCCAGGTCGTCTACCAGGCCGACGGCTCATGTTCCCCATGGGCCTTCGATAAACACATGATCGCGGGAGGACTGCACCGCGGCTTCGAGCACGCGCACCACGTCACGGGCCTCCTCGGCCCTGACGGCCAGCGGTTCGTGGTGCAGCAGATGGTTGGCGATGTTGGCGTAATACCGGTCCCAGTGGGCGCGGAGTGAGGGAATCCGCGACTCGACGATCTCTCCCGAGTCGGACGAGACGCGGAGAATCCCCTGGTGGCTTTCCGGCTCCATGGCCTTGTCGATGTCGCCGTCGCGGAGGGCATCCTCCTGGGGGTCGATGCCATATTTCACGAACCCGCCGTCGGTTCCCACGATCCACCACCGCGGCCGGTCGATCCGGCAAACCCGGCTCGTCTCGGCCTGGAAGATCGCCCGGTCGAACTCCAGGATGATTCGCCCATGACCGCCGCTGTCGATTCCCTCCCAGGGGCTTTCCAGCACCCAGGCCGCCAGCCGGCGGCACGGACCCAGGCCGAACTGAAGCGCCTGATCGACGAGGTGCGCCCCCCAGTCGTGCAGGATGGTACCCGCTTGATCGAGCTTGCCGCGCCAGGTTCTGGGTACGGAATGCCGGCAGACCGAGCTCTCGATCAAGAGCGGCCGGCCGATCAGCCCCTGCGCCAGCACCTCCTTGATCGTCACGAAGTCCCAGTCCCAGCGGCGATTGTGAAAGACCGAGAGCATCCGTCCCGATCGGTCGCGGGCGGCGATCATGGCATCGGCTTGCTCGGTGGTGAGGGCCATGACCTTGTCCACCACGCAATCCCGGCCCGCTTCCAGGGCCCGCACGGCAAGTTCGGCGTGAGTGTTGTGCGGCGTGGCGATGACCACGAGTTGAATCTTTGGGTCGTCGAGGGCCTCATCCAGGTTGGCGTATCCTTGAACCTGCCACAGCTCGACCGCCTCCGCGCGAACCCTCGGATCGCGGGCCACGATCCCATGGAGATTCAATTCGGGTTGTCGCCGGATCAAGGGGCAGTGAAACGCCCGACCGGCCAGCCCATGCCCGACCACCACCGTCTGAATCATGCGCTGAGTCCTGACCACTAACGCGCCGCTTCTGTCTCTCGCTTCGCTGCCGCTTGTTTTTCATGATAAGCGAGACCGCGAGCGCTTTCGAGTTGCTCGCGTCGCGCCACCGACTCGGGTTTCCATGGGCGCCTCGGGCACCGATGCCTGAATAGCATTGTCTTCGGCTCGAAACTCCCGTACCCTGGTTTCAACTTCCTTGACCTAACGCATGGTACCTTGCAGGGAGGGCCGCATGGGCGCGGTGCCTAACGATTCGAGTGGTGACGTCGAGAAGGACCACACAGGTGCTTCTCAAGCCGGCACGGCTGCGGCGCCTCAGATCCCCGAGGGCCGCACGGTCACCTACCAGCTCATCCTCCGGCACCTCGCGAAATTCCGCGACGGCGCCACGGCGCTGCTGAACCTTTTCGCCACTCAAGCTCCAGCCGCCGATGCGGAAAAGGCGGCACCTGCCGATTCGGGAGCTTCCGCTCCGGCAGTCCCCAAGCCGGCCGAGCAGGTGCCAAAGTCTCCCCTGGAGCTCCGCATCGAGCGCCACATGTCCAGGGTCGATCAGGCGCTCCGCCAGATCCGCGACTTGAATCCGGAACCCAAGAAGAAGCTGGATCTGGCACCGGAAGTGCGCGACCAGATCATCACCAAGGAGCGGACGATCCACGACATTGTCGGCGCGGAGCTGCACTTCTGGTCCGCGGCCATCGCGAACAGCCCGCTCGACAAGTTCGACCAGACCGAGCGGGCCTGGGTCCGCCGGATCATCCGTCTGGCCAAGATCATCGGCGTCGATGCCGAGCACAAGGAACACCTGGAGTTCCTCGAAGACTGGGCGTCACACGAACATTTATGAGGGCGTTTCCCGGCGAGCCAGAGGCGCTTCGTTTGGCGCCTTTTGCGGCGTCTTCAGGTCGCAGGGCAGGCTATGCCGGTCGCAAGCGCCCTGGCACTGTTGGTCTGCCGCGCCCGTCTCACGACGCCGCATTTCATGAAGAAACCGTGAAGATTGGCTTCGTTTCGCTGCTCGGCGACAGCCGTTTTCTGTACGCAACTCTATTCTATGTAATGACTTCCATCCTTGGAATTTTGGCTTCGTTTGGTCACTTTTTCACCTCCAAGTCTCGCCAGTCAGGCCTCGCGGGTTCCAAACTTGCGGATCGTGCCGGGTCGGGCGGCTGTCGCCGCTTGCGCTGCATCCGAATTGCCAGAGAGTCGGCTGACTCTATCAGTTTACGCCACCCGGCATGGATTGTGCGCGCCGGACCCCTCGTTCTGGCACACGCGATGGCCTGATGCCGCTCGTCACAATGGCAACGGATTCGCGGGAAATGCCGGCTGGGTCGTTCTGCTTCATGGCGGCGGTGCGAAGATGTCGGCGGGCAGCTTGCCCGTAAGGCCGGCCAGCACCGGACGGGCCTCCGCGCGGAACGCGGAGCGTGGGGTTGACCCCACCAGGCATTGGGCTCGCACGGGCGCGGAAGCGCGGAAGGG
>Ga0208043_1000650_pt1 | contig 14579 bp, 9 predicted proteins | sample Sb_taG_12_FD_187710 | JGI IMG/M metagenome (GOLD analysis project Ga0208043, IMG submission 187710) | Peat soil microbial communities from Weissenstadt, Germany - Sb_50d_9_AC metaG (SPAdes) (version 2) | ecosystem: Environmental > Terrestrial > Soil > Wetlands > Peat | place: Germany... | reverse complement strand
AGCGGGTCCGCTTGCATCGCCGCGGCGACCGACTGATAGCGCGCGTCCTTGCCGACGAACCACAGCTTTGGCGCCGACGCCAGCTTGGCGAGCCAGTTCAGCCTGGTGACGTCCCAGGTCGCGCCTGGCCGCACCAGCATCTGGCTGAGGATGGCGGCTTCGGCGCTGCCGTTCATGATCGTCAGCCCGTCGGCCGGCCGCACCAAGAGCGTCGCCAGCGCGGCGAGCCCGCCATTGCCGTCCTTGTTCTCGACCAGCACCGTGGCGCCGAGTTTGGCGGCGAGCGCCGGCGTCACCAGCCGCGCGTAAATGTCGTAGCCGCCACCGGGCGGCGAGCCGACCAGGACGCGAACGGTCTTGCCGCGGTAGAACTCGGCGGCGGTCTCGGCGCGAACCGGCCGCGGGGCGGCAAGCGAGGCCGCGAGTGCCGCCGCACCCGCAGTGACCTGCCGCCGGTCGATCATCCGTTTGCCATGCACCTGCGGCATTCCCCCTTGCCCTTGAGTTCCAATAGAATATCGCCGACAGAGGCCTTTAGAGTAAACCCGACGGGCGCTTCGCCGCAGTGAGGACTCAAGCATGGCGTATCTCGCCGAAATTCCCTACCGCGCCTATTGGTCGACGCCCTTTGCCAAGTGGCAGGGCTCTTTCGCCAACCTGCACAGCGTCGAGTTCGCCGCCCATGTCGCCAAGGCGGAGCTTGCCAAGCGGCGCATCGCGCCGGAAGCGTTCGACTACGGCGTGCTCGGCATGACGGTGCCGCAGAAAGCCTCGTTCTACGGGCTGCCATGGTTCATGGGGCTGATCGGCGGCCGCAAGGTCGGCGGGCCCACCATCGCCCAGGCCTGCGCCACCAGCGTGCGCTGCCTGCTCGCCGGCGCCCAGGAAATCCAGGCCGGACTTGCCTCTACCGCGCTGGTCGCGACCTGCGACCGCATCTCCAACGGCCCGCACATTGTTTATCCGAGCCCGTCGGCGCCGGGCGGCACCGCCGCGCACGAGAATTGGGTGCTCGACAATTTCGGCAACGATCCGCTGGGCGGCCACGCCATGGTGGCGACCGCCGAGAACGTCGCGCGCAAATATCAGATCACCACCGCCGCGCAGCACGACGTGGTGTTGCGGCGCGGCGAGCAATATGCGGCGGCGCTGGCCAGCGACCACGCGTTTCAGAAGCGCTACATGACGCTGCCGTTCGACGTGCCTGCTGCCAATTTCAAGAAGAGCGCCGGAACGCTGCAAGGCGATGAAGGCGTGGTGATGTCGACGGCCGAAGGCTTGAGCAAGCTGCGTCCCGTCGTGCCCGACGGCACCGTGACCTTTGGCGGCCAGACCCATCCGGCCGACGGCAGCGCCGCTGTGGTCGTCGCGACGCCGGACAAATGCCGCGAGATGACGAGCGATGCAAATGTGCGCATCGGCATTCTCGGATTCGGCCTGGCCCGCGCCGAACTCGCGCATATGCCGGAGGCGACCATTCCGGCGGCGAAGCAGGCGCTCGATCAAGCGGGGCTTGCGATCAAGGACATGGCCGCGGTGAAGTCGCACAATCCGTTCGCGGTGAACGATATCGTCTTTGCCCGCGAGACCGGCGCCGACCTGATGGCGATGAACAATTACGGCTGCTCGCTGGTCTGGGGCCATCCGCAGGGGCCGACAGGCTTGCGCTCGATCATCGAATTGATCGAGGAACTGGTCATCCGCGGCGGCGGCCGCGGCCTGTTCCAGGGCTGCGCCGCCGGCGACACGGCGATGGCGGTGGTGATCGACGTCGATACGCGCAAGCATTGATCGCGACGGGGATCGCGGGTGGCTTCCACATCGAGAGCGCGGCGCTTCAAGATCGGCATCGACGTCGGCGGCACGTTCACCGACTTTTATGTCCGCGAGCCCGGCCGCGAGCCCGTGATTCATAAAGTGCTGTCGACGCCGGCCGACCCCTCGGTCGGCGTGCTCGCCGGCTTGCGCGAGCTCGCCGGCGCGCTCGATCAACCGCTCGCGCTTGCCGACTTTCTTGGATGCATCGAGGTCATCGTGCACGGCACCACAGTGACGACCAACGCCACGCTGACCCGCCGCGGCGCCAAGACCGGCCTCATTACAACCGCGGGCATGCGCGACGCGCTGGAAATGCGCCGCGGCATTCGCGAGGAGCGCTACAACAACCGCTACACCAATGTGGCGCCGGTGGTGCCGCGCTATCTGCGCGTCGGCGTCGCCGAGCGCCTCGACCGTCATGGCCGCACGGTGCAGCCGCTTTCGCTCGACGACGTGCGCGGCGCTATCGATCTGTTCAAATCCGAGAACGTCAAGGCGGTGGCGATCTGCTTCATGAACGCCTTCGCCAATCCGGGCCACGAAGCGGAAGCCGCGGCCTTGGTGCGCAAGGAATTGCCCGGCGCGTTCCTCACGACTTCCACAGAACTGTTGCCCGCGATCCGCTTCTACGACCGCGTCAGCACCACGGCGCTCAACGCCTATGTGGGGCCGATCCTCGATCATTATCTCGCGCAGTTGCAGCGCCGCCTGAGCGAAGCCGGTTTCACCGGCGCGCTGCTGATCATGCAGTCGAACGGCGGCGTGATGACGCCCGAGGTGGCGCGCAAGTCGCCGGCGCTGACATTGCTCTCAGGCCCGGCCGGGGGCCCGATCGCCGGCCTTGCCGCGGCGCGGCCGCTCGGCTTGGACAGCTGCATCGTCGTCGACATGGGCGGCACCAGCTTTGAAGCGGCGCTGGTCGAGAAAACGCCGGTGGTGATCAAGGAAGGCGAGATCGACCGGCTGCGCTGCGCGCTGCCGATGCTCGGCATCCACACCATCGGCGCCGGCGGCGGCTCGATCGGCTGGATCGACCAGGGCGGGCTCCTTCGCATGGGGCCGCACAGCGCCGGCGCGACGCCGGGGCCGGTCTGCTACGGCCAGGGCGGCGAACTGCCGACCACCACCGACGCCAACCTGGTGCTCGGCTATCTGAGCGCCGATTTCTTTTCCGGCGGCCGCATCAAGCTCGACGCGAAAACCGCGCGCGACGTCATCGCCAAGAACATCGCCGCGCCGCTCGGCATGACGGTCGAGGCCGCCGCCGCCGGCATGTACAGGGTCGCCTGCACCAACATGGCGCAGGGCGTGCGCGCGGTGACTATCGAGCGCGGCAGCGATCCGCGCGAATTTCCGCTGGTGGTCGCCGGCGGCGCCGGGCCGCTGCATTCCTGCGTCATCTGCAACGACCTCGACATTGCCTTGCAGATCGTGCCGCGCGAAAGCTCGGTGCTGTGCGCGTCGGGCATGCTGATGGGCGACCTGCGTCACGATTTCGTGCGCACCTTCGTCGACCGCTTTCCCGATTTGCGCTGGGACAAGCTCAACGCGCTGATCGCCGAGATGATCGCCACCGGCGACCGCACGCTCGCCGGCGAGAACATCGCGCCGGAGCGGCGCCAGCATGCGGTGACGTTGGACTGCCGCTACCTCAAGCAATACCATGAGGTGTCGTTTGCGGTGCCGCTTGCCGCGGTCGAAAGCCGCGATGCGGGCGCCATCCTGCGGGCATTCCACGATGAGCATAACCGGCTGTTCGGCTATTCGCTGGAGCAAGAGGCCACGGCGGTCGAGATCGTCAATGTGCGCGTGCAGTCGATCGGCATGACGGAAAAACTCGAGCTTTTGGGCGAGCCGTTCACCGGCGCCGATGCCTCGGTTGCGCGCAAGGGCGAGCGCTCGGCTTATGTGTTCGAAAAAGAAGCATTCGCAACGATTGCGGTATTCGACGGCCATCGCCTGCACCACGGCAACCGTATCGTCGGACCCGCGCTCGTCGAAATGGTCACCACCACGGCGTTTATCAGCGCGAGTTATGATGCCGTCACCGACAAGTTCGGCTCGCTCTTGATGTATCGCAAGGGCCGCGAGGATCTGGTCCGCGACTGCCTGGGAGCGGCGTCATGAGCGCGAACCAAAAAACCGTCGATCCGATCCTGATGTCGGTATTGGCCCGCACCTTCCGCTCGATCACCGACGAGATGAGCGCCTCGGTGGTCAAGACCACGCGGTCGCCGATCCTGTGCGAGGCCAAGGATTTCGTCACCGGGCTGTACGATGCCCACGGCAATATGCTGGAGCAGACCGAGAATCTGCCCATTCTCGCGTTTTCGCTCGGCCCGGTGTGCAAGCACCTGGTGCGCTATTTCGGCGACGACATTCACGACGGCGACGTGATCTTCCACAACGACGTGTTCTCTTTCGGCAACCAGAACAACGACGTCGCGGTCTATAAGCCGATCTTTCACGACGGCGTAATGGTCGCCTGGGCGGCGGTGAAGGGCCACCAGGCCGACATCGGCGGCGCCGTCCCGGGCGGCTACAATCCCAATGCCAAGGAGGTCTGGCAGGAGGCGCTGCGCATTCCGCCCGTAAAGGTCTACGAGAAGGGCAAGCTGCGCCGCGACGTCTGGGATCTGATTTTTGCCAATATCCGTTTCGACATCGTGCAGCACGATCTGAAAGCCCAGATGGGCGCCTGCACCATCGGCGAGCGGCGGATGCGGGCGCTGCTGCAGAAATACGGCCATGACGTTTTCGAGACTCATAAGGCCGCACTGTTCGACGCCACCGAGAAGATGATGCAGGCGGAGATCGCGCGCATCCCGAACGGCACCTATAGCGGCGAAGGCATGGTCTATTTCGACGGCCATCACCAGGGCTCGAAGTTCACCATCCGCGTCACCATCACGGTCGAGGACGCGCATGTGAAATTCGATTATTCCAGGACCGACGCGCAGACCGACGGCTTCGTCAACGGCACCTATACGTCGAGCGCATCGGCGACGCTCCTCACCTTCCTGCAATTCATCAATCCGGACATTCCGCACAACGAGGGCATGATCCGCCCGATCGACATCGTCATTCCCGAAGGCACCATTCTCAATGCGCGCTATCCGAAGGCGACCACTTTCGGCAATCACCTGTGCCCGCCCAATGCCGACGCCATCATCCGCGCGCTGGCGCCGGTGATTCCCGACCGCGTCACCGCCGGCTGGAATAACCTTCTGTGCTCGCTCACCACCGGCCTCGATCCGGAGACGAACGAGAAATATGTCGACATCGGCTTCATGGGGCTCAAAGGCGGTTCCGGCGCCATGCAGGGCACCGACGGTTACGATCACATCGGCATGATCGACGCCTCGGGCGGCGTGCTCGACCAGGATTACGAGATGTTCGAGCTGCAGACGCCGCATCAGCTCATTAGCCACGAATATATTTGCGATTCCGGCGGCGCCGGACAGTGGCGCGGCGGGCTCGGCGTCGAGACCAGATTCAAGATCGGCTCGGACGCGACGCAGCTGGTGACATTCGGCGACGGCGATTTCGAGCCGGCCTTCGGCCTGTTCGGCGGCCACGACAGCACGCTCAACTCGATCGAGCTGTGCTTTCCCGACGGCACCCGCGTCGTGCCGCGCAACAAGGATTTGATCCTCGGCGTGCCGAAGGGCACGCTGTACCACCAGGTCGCGGGTGGCGGCGGCGGCTACGGCGATCCGAAACAGCGTGATCGCAAAAAGGTGGCGGAAGAAGTACGCAACGGCGTGATCTCGCCGCAAGCGGCGCGCGATGTTTACGGACTTGCAGACGACGGACTAAAAAAATGAATTTCGATCTCAGCGACGAGCAGGTCCAGATCCGCGACACGTTTGCGCGCTTTTGCGACGAACGGATCGCGCCGCGCGCCGCCGAGATCGACGAGGCGCACGCGTTTCCGCACGAATTGTTCCAAGAAGTCGCGGCGCTCGGCTTTTTCGGCCTGCGCTATCCGCCCGAGAGCGGCGGTCTCGGCCTCGATTTGATTTCGCTCTGCCTGGCGCTGGAGGAAATTTCCCGCGGCTCGATGTCGCTTGCCGGCTGCGTCACCATGCAGTCGCTGATGGGCACGAAATTCCTCGACATGCTCGGCAATGCCGACATCAAGCAACGCCTGTTCGCGCCGGCGCTGCGCGGCGAGAAGATCGGCGGCATCTGCATGACCGAACCGAACGCCGGCAGCGATCTGGGCGGCATCGCCACCACTGCGCGCAAGGTCGACGGCGGCTATCTGCTCAAGGGCCAGAAGATGTGGGTCACCTCGGCGCCAGTGGCCGATTTCTTCACGGTGTTCGCCCGCGCCGGCGAGGAGAAGAAGCTCACCATCTTTCTGGTCGAGAAGCACTTCAAAGGCCTCGCCATCGGCAAGGCGATCGCCAAAATGGGCGTCTGGGCGCTGCCGACCTCGGAGCTCGCTTTCGACGATTGTTTTGTGCCCGACGGCCACCGCCTGAGCCACGCCGAAGGCGATGGCGAGGGACATTTGCGCAAGTTGCTTGCTGAAATCCGCATCGTCACCGGCGCGCTGGCGCTCGGCGGCGCCCGCGGCGCGCTCGAAGAGGCGATCCGCTATGCCGGCGAGCGCCAGCAGTTCGGCAAGCCGATCAACCGCTATCAGGCCATTCAGCTCAAGCTCGCCGAGATGGCAACGGACCTCGAAGCGGCGCGCCGCTTGGTGCACTACGCCGCTTGGCTCAAGGACAACGACAAGCCGCACCACAAGGAAGCGGCGATGGCAAAGCTGTTCGCCTCGGAAGCCGCGGCCGGCATTTGCGACAAGGCGGCGCGCGTGCTCGCCTCCTACGGCTACAGCATGGAATATGCGGTGCAGCGCCACCTGCGCGACATCCGCTTCACCCTGATCGGCGGCGGCACCAGCGAAATCTTGAAGCTCGTCATCGCCAAGGAGCTGTCGGCGTGACGGAGCGGAAGATCAAGGTGCTGTTGGCCAAGCCCGGGCTCGACGGCCACGACGTGGGCGCCAAGGTAGTGGTGCAAGCCTTGATGGAAGCCGGCTTCGACGTGATCTATACCGGCCTGCGCCAGACGCCCGACGCCATCGCCAAGGCGGCGGCCGAAGCCAAGGTCGACGTCATCGGCTTGTCGATCCTGTCGGGTGCGCATATTCCGCTGTGCCGGCGCATCCGCGAGTTGCTGCAGGAGCAGGGGCTATACGATAAGCTCTGGATCGTCGGCGGCAATATTCCGGAAGACGACCGCATGGTGCTGCGGCAACTGGGCTTCCGCGGCGTGTTTCCCACCGGCAGCCGCACCGCCGACATCGTTTCGTTCATTCGGGAGAATGTGAAATGACCGAGAAGCCGACAGAAACTGCGAAACCGGCGCGCATGGAAGCTCCCGTCCGCCGCGTGGTCAACGAATCCGGCATCGAGATCAAGCCGCTCTATACCGCCGAGGATGTCGTCGCCACCGGCGGCGTGGATGCGAGCCGCGCCGGCGAAGCGCCGTTCACCCGCGGCATCCATCCGCTGATGTACCGGCAGCGGCCGTTCACCATGCGGCAATATACCGGTTTCGCCAATGCCGCCGACACCAACAAGCGCTTCAAATATCTGATCGCCAACGGCCAGACCGGGCTCAACGTCGCCTTCGACCTGGCGACGCAATGCGGCTACGATTCCGACGCGCCGGAAGCGATCGGCGAGGTCGGCCGGGTCGGCATGGCGGTCGACACCTTGCGCGATTTCGAAGTCGCCTTCGACGGCATCGATCTCGACGCCATCACGGTGTCGCTCACCATCAACGGCGCCGCCGCCATCCTGATCGCCATGTATCTCGCCATGGCGGAGAAGCGCGGCTACGACGTCGCAAAACTGCGCGGCACGGCGCAAAACGACATCTTGAAAGAGTTCATCGGCCGCGGCACCTGGGTGTTTCCGGTCGATCCGTCGGTGAAACTGGTCGCCGACACCATCGAATATTGCGCCAAGGTGGCGCCGAAATATTCGCCGGTGAGCGTGTGCGGCTATCACATCCGCGAATCCGGCGCGACGCCGGCCGAGGAAATGGGCTACGCCTTCGCGATTGCAAAGGCCTATACCGACGCGGCGCTGGCGCGCGGCCTCGACATCGACGAGTTCGCCGGACGCCTCTCGTTCAACTTCAACATTTTTGGCAACCTGTTCGAGCAGGTGGCGAAATTCCGCGCCGGGCGGCGGCTGTGGGCGAAAATCATCCTCGACGGCTACGGCGCCAAGAAGCCGGAATCCGGCTGGCTGCGCATGATCGCCGGCGGCGGCGGCTTCGGCCTGACCATCGAGCAGCCCGAGAACAATATTATGCGCGGCGCTTACTACGCATTGATCGCGGCGCTGGGCGGCGCGCAGACCATGGCGCTGTGCTGCTACGACGAGGCCTATACGATTCCGACGCCAAAAGCGCAGCGCATCTCGCTGCGCACCATGCAGCTTTTGATCGAGGAGATCGGGCTTGCCGACACCGTCGATCCGCTCGGCGGCTCCTATTACATCGAGAGCCTGACCAATCAGCTCGAGGAAAAAATCGTCGAGGCGATGAATTGGGTCGATGCCCAGGGCGGCATCGTCAAGGCGGTGGCCGACGGCGTGATCCAAGCCAAAGTCTCGCAATACGCTTTCGAGCGGCAGAAGGCGCTGGAAAGCGGCGCGCTGCGCAAGGTCGGCGTCAATTGCTACACCGACAGCGACGAAGAGAAGCCGCAGATCGACCTGCACGGCTACGACGAGATGGGCGCAATCGAGCAGATCGACGCGCTCAAGAAAGTGCGCGCGACGCGCAACAACGCTGCCGTCGAGAGCGCGCTTGCCGCCGTACGCACCGAGGCCAAGACCGGCCGCAACGTCATGCCGGCGCTGATGGACGCAGTGAAGGCCTACGCCACCGTCGGCGAGATGACCAACGCGCTGGTCGACGTCTATGGCCGGTTCCAGGAGCCGACAAAACTCTGGCGCAAGGTCGCTTGAGATTTTCGCAAAGCGCATCATGAAGCCCGGCGTCATCCTTTCGATGGAGCAAGCCTTGTCGCTGACCTCGGCGACACTGCGCTTCGTGCATCTCGGTTGGCGGGTGATAAAACTCGAAGCGACGCCGCAGTCGGAGGGCGCACTGCCCGGCGATCCCAACCGCTATATCGGCTCGCTGGTCGCCGACGAGGGCCGGCGCTCCTATTTCATCGGCCCCAATGTCGGCAAGGAATCGATCGCGCTCAACCTCAAGAGCCGCGAAGGCCGCGACGTGCTGCACCGCCTGATCCGCGAGCTCAATGTCGACGTGTTCTGCTGCAACACGCTGCCGTCACGCTACACCGAGCTCGGTATCGACTACGACAGTTTACGCGCGGTGAAGCCCGACCTGATCTGGGCGGCGATCTCCGCCATGGGGCCGGATTATCCGGATGCCGCCGGCTACGACCCGGCGATCCAGGCCCAGGTCGGCTACATGGAAGTCACCGGCATGCTCGACGGCCCGCCGACGCTCGCCGGCATTCCGCTGGTCGACCTGAAAGCCGGCGACGAAGTCTATGCCAATGTCTGGAAGGCGCTGGCCGAGCGCGCCACGTCGGGCCAAGGCAGCCGCATCGACGTGTCGATGATGCAGGCCGCGGCGGCGTGGCTGATCACGCTGTTGCCGCTGATCGATTTCGACTGCGAGCCGTGGGAGATCACCCGCGCCGGCAACGAGCACCGCAAATTCGTGCCGACCAACGCCTATCCGACGCGCGACGGCGCGGTGTTGTTCGCCATCGGCAGCGACGCCGGCTGGCGGCGCCTTGTCGATATCCCGAAATTCAACGCGGTGGCGACAACCCAGCGCACCACCAATGTCGGCCGCGTCGCCGACCGCGTCGCCATCCATGCGGATATCGCCAAGATCACCAAGCAGCATTCGACCGCGGACCTTCTGGCAGACCTCAAGCGCGCCAAAATCCCGCACGCGCCGATCAATACCGTGCCGCAGGCGATGCAGATCGAGGCCATCGCCAAGCGGCTGACGACCACGACTGCGCCGGATGGCCGGCGCGTGCGGCTGCCGCCGATGGCGGTCGATCAGGCCGGCGCGCCGCGCGATTTCTCGTTTCCACCGCGCTACGGCGAGCAGACGGAAAAAATCCTGCGCGAAGTCGGCTACGACTTAGGCGCCATTGCAAAACTGCGCGACGCGCATGTCATCGCCGGCCCCGACGCGGTCGTCGGCCGCTCATGACGTTGCAGAATCCGCTGGTACGAAAACCCTCGCGCCCACTGCCGCGATGCGTCGTGGTGGTCGGCGCCGGCACCATTGGCCCCGATATCGGCTATTACCTGAAATCCGCCCTGCCCGATGTAAAGCTTTATCTGCTCGATATTTCGCAACCGGCGCTCGACCGCGCCATGCAGCGCTTCACCGACTATACGGAAAAAGCCGTGGCGCGCCGCAAGATGAGCGCGAGCGAAGCGGAAAAGGTACGCGCCAACGTCCATGCCACGACGGATTATGCGGTGGCGCGCGACGCCGATTGGGCCATCGAGGCCGCGACCGAAGACCTCGCATTGAAGCGAAAGATTTTCGGCCAGCTTGAAGCGCTGATGCGGCCCGATGCCTGGATCACGTCGAACACCTCTTCGCTGCCCGCGGCGCGGATATTTGCCGATCTGCGGCACAAGAGCCGCGCCACCGTCACCCATTTCTTTGCCCCGGCCTGGCGCAACCCGGTGGTCGAGGTCATCGACACTCCGGCGCTCGACCGCATCGTGCTGGAAGATTTCCGCTGGCTGTTTTGCTTGACCGGCAAAGTTCCGCTGGTTACCGCCGACGTGCCCTGCTTCATGCTCGACCGGGTGTTCGACAATTGGTGCAACGAAGCGGCGCATCTGCTGGATCGCGCCAGCGCCGCCGAGATCGATTCGACCGCGGCGGAATTCGTCCACGCCGGGCCGTTCTTCGTGCTCGACCTCGCCCACGGCAATCCGATCATCATCGAGACCAATACGCTGCAGGCCGACGAGGAAGGCGAGCACTATCGGCCGGCCGCGATATTCCGCACCGCGGGCACATGGTCCACGGTGTCGCCCGGCAAATCCGTGCCGGTCGCGGCGGAGACCGCGGCGGCGATCCGCGACCGGCTGCTCGGCATTTTGATTTCGCAAAGCGGCGATATTCTCGACCGCAACATCGGCGAAGCGGCGGACCTCGAGCTCGGCTGCCGCCTCGCACTCGGCTTCAAATCCGGACCGCTGGAATTGATGGCCAAGCTCGGCGCGCCGGAGGTGGCTCGCATCGGCAAGCGCCTGGCGGAGGAGCGTCCGGGCTTGCCGCTGCCGAAACGCGGGCTCACCGACTACCAGAATTTTCACCGCGCCGTGCTGGTCGACGACGCGCGCGGCGTGAAGATCATCACCATCCGCCGTCCCGAAGCGCTCAATGCGCTGCATGACGAATTGACCGACGAAATTTTGGCCGTGATCCGGCAATATGAGACCGATGCCGCGGTGCGCGGCTTCATCATCACCGGCTACGGCCCGCGCGCCTTCTCGGCCGGCGCCGATATCGGACGCTTTCCAAAGATGCTCGGCGACGCGCCAGCCGCGGCGCAATATGCGCGCGACTGCTCGCGCCTGCTGCTGCACATCGATCGCATGAAAAAGCCCGTAGTCGCGGCGCTCAACGGCATGGCGCTCGGCGGCGGGCTGGAACTGGCGCTGCGCTGCCACGGCGCCGTCGCCATGGCCAACGCCTCGCTGCAACTGCCGGAGATCACGCTCGGCATCGTGCCCGGGCTCGGCGCCATGGTGGTGCCGTATCGGCGCTGGCCGAAAGCGGCGGCGACGTTCCACGCCATGATGCGCCGCGCCGAGCGGGTCTCGACAAAAAAGGCCCACGAGCTCGGCATCGTCGATCGCTTGAGCGACGATTATGCGGCGATGATCGAGAGCGCGGTCGAACGCGTGCACGCGCTGACCGGGCAACTGCAAGCGCCCACCAACGGCGCCGTCGCGATCGAGCCGCCGGCGCCGGGCGATGCAATCGCCTTCAACGGTCAAAAGCTCAGCGTGGAGGTGACGCGGATTTTGGAGCGCGCCATTGTCGAGGCCGCGGCGGCGCAAAGCTTCGACGCCGCGCTCGAAATCGGCTATCGCGCCTTTGGCTCGAGCGCCTGCACGGCAGCGGCGCGCGAAGGCATCGACGCCTTTCTGCAGCGCCGTCCGGCGGATTTCACGAAGACCGGTTAGCCGTCAGCTGCCGCCGCATCATCGGATAATGCGTGTTCTTGCCGGTGAACGGCGGAAAGCTTTTGAAATGCGCGCGCAACTCGTGACGTACCGGCGACGCCATCGCCGTATTGAAAGCCTCGGGCGAGTCGAACGCGACTTCATTGCCGATCATATAGTCGGCCGGCGCCAAAATGCCGGACGCGCCGGTGTCGACCGGCAGATAGCACAGCACGGATCGGATCGCCGGCAGCTTGCCGAGGATCGGCGGATGGTCGGCGACATAATGCGACACGAACTCCGCCACGTTCTCCGCCGGATGGTGATAGCGCACCACATAGGAGAACGGCGCGCGCAGCGGTGCCGGATTTGGCGCGTCGGCGACCGGAAAAAACCGCCGCTCGAAACGCGTGCCGCTGGCGGCAACGGGCATGCCGGCAAGGCTTTGTGCAAAAAGCGGGTCGGACAGACCGGCTTGCATTTTCTCCTTGGTGGGAAATTGCAGCATGGCCATGAGCAACGGCCCGGGGCCGTCGTTATTGAACGGATCATGGGTGCCGCCGCGCAGCGGCCGGTACAGATCGACCGCGGTCAATCCGGGCAGCGCCAGCCATACCGGCGCGGCATGCCGGTCCGCCCACGCCTGGACGGCGGCCTCTTGGTCGCCGCGGCCGGTGCAGGAAATCTCGTAGACGAAGTCGGTCATGTCTTGTTTCGCGTTTCCTGATGTGAGATCGCTGCGTCGCAGACAACCTCCCTAAAATTGCACGGCTAACCGCAGCGCAGAGAGAATTTGAAGTCAAGGACGGCCTGAAAGGCCGCCGCCTCCGGCGGTCTGCGATCCTTGACTTCAAATTCTCTCTGCGCTCACCGTCGACCGTGCAATTTAAGGAAGAATCCGCCTCTCCCGGTGTCACAGATGTACTGAGCTAGTACACATCCTCGAATTAACGCCAAGGATGCAATACAGTGCCTGCGCGGACAACATTGGAGAAATGTGCTTGGAATTGGCCCGCGTAAACCTGGAGGATAAATACACCCTCCAATCCGGACGCATCTATCTGTCGGGGATCCAGGCGCTGGTGCGCCTGCCGCTCATGCAGCGCGCCCGCGACCGCGCCGCAGGCCTCAGCACCGCGGGCTTCATCTCCGGCTATCGCGGCTCGCCGCTCGGCACCTACGACAGCGCGCTATGGCAGGCCAAGGCGCTGCTCGAGGGCAACGACATCCGCTTCCAGCCCGGGCTGAACGAGGACCTCGCCGCCACCGCGGTGTGGGGCAGCCAGCAGGTCGGCCTGTTTCCCGGCGCCACGGTCGATGGCGTATTCGGCATCTGGTACGGCAAAGGCCCCGGCGTCGACCGCTCGCTCGACGTGCTGCGCCACGCCAATTGGGCCGGCACCGCGCCGCACGGCGGCGTGCTCGCCATCTCGGGCGACGATCACGGCGCGCAAAGCACCACCACCGCTTATCAGTGCGAGCAGGCGTTCGAGGCGGCGATGATGCCGATCCTCAGTCCGGCGACGATCCAGGATTATCTCGATCTCGGCTTGTTTGGTTTCGCGCTGTCGCGGTTTTCCGGCTGCTGGGTGGCGTTCAAGGCGGCGAGCGAAGCCGTCGACAGCTCCGCTTCGGTTTACGTCGATCCGCAGCGTGTCGCGGTGACGATGCCGGGCGATTTTGTCATGCCGCCGGGCGGGTTGCACATCCGCTGGCCGCGCGGCGGCATGGATTGGGCGGTCGAGCAGGAGCGCCGCCTGCACGGCCCAAAGCTCGCCGCGGCGCAGGCATTTGCCCGCGCCAACGGCCTCGACCGCGTGGTGATCGATTCGCCGCAGCCGCGCCTCGGCATCGTCACCACCGGCAAAGCCTATCTGGACGTCCGGCAGGCGCTCTCCGAACTCGGCATCACCGAAGAGCGCGCCGCCGCGCTCGGCATTCGCGTCTACAAAATCGCGCTGGCCTGGCCGCTGGAGCCGCAAGGCGCGCTGGCCTTTGCGCAAAGCCTAAAAGACGTTCTGGTCGTCGAAGAGAAGCGCGGCTTCGTCGAAAACCAGCTGGTAAAACTCTTCTATAATGTCGAGGCGGCGCGCCGGCCGAGCATTGTCGGCAAGACCGACGAGACCGGCGCAGTGCTGCTTCCCGCCACCGGCGAGCTGACGCCGACCATGGTGGCGCGCGCCATCGTGGCGCGCTTGAAGCGGCTCGGCGACACTTCGCAATTCGATTGGCCATTCGACGAGCGGCTGGCGCGGCTCGAAGCTTTCGAGCGGCCGGCGCCGCCGGTGTCGAATATCCAGCGCACGCCGTTTTTCTGCTCGGGCTGTCCGCACAACACCTCGACGCGGGTGCCCGAAGGCAGCCGCGCCATGGCCGGCATCGGCTGCCACAGCATGGCGCTGTTCATGCCCGACCGCCACACCGCCACGTTGACGCACATGGGCGGCGAAGGCGTCAACTGGATCGGGCAAGCGCCGTTCACCACCGAGCGTCACGTTTTCCAGAATCTCGGCGACGGCACCTATGCGCATAGCGGCC
>Ga0208043_1000643_pt1 | contig 14739 bp, 16 predicted proteins | sample Sb_taG_12_FD_187710 | JGI IMG/M metagenome (GOLD analysis project Ga0208043, IMG submission 187710) | Peat soil microbial communities from Weissenstadt, Germany - Sb_50d_9_AC metaG (SPAdes) (version 2) | ecosystem: Environmental > Terrestrial > Soil > Wetlands > Peat | place: Germany... | reverse complement strand
GGCCGCTGTGCTCCCGGTCGTGTCACAAGGTCCTCCAGCCTGACCGGCGGCTTCCGTGCTCGCCGCCGGAATGTCCGCGATCACCGTCAGGTAACTACGTTCGCTTCCGCCATCGCTGCTCATCTGCCGGATCGTCTTATTTGCGCCCGCTTCAGGCGTTTGCCAGGCCTGCCCGGCCGGACCATCGCAGGTTCAGCACTGTCCTGAATCGTCACAGGCGGATGCGGGCAACTACTTCCGGCCCTTTCAAGCTTCGCTAGCCATGCCCCGATCCGCCGACCGTCGCGGCTATTCGTTCCGGCCTTTACTTCCCGGTGGCGGCTTTGAACTTGACGACCAGTTCGGCGGGGACCCGTCCGCGGTCCTTCACCTCAATGCCCTGCGCCTTGGCCCATTCGCGGACCTCGGTGGTGTTCAGCCCGTTCACCGATCCCCTGCGTCCGCTCCGGGCTGGCCGCCGGGCACCACCACCGACCCGCCGGGCAGCACTGACATAGCGAGCCAGCGCGTCTCGCAGCGCCTGGGCGTGCCCGGCATTGAGGTCGATTTCGTACTCGGCGCCGTCCAGCCCGAAGCGGACGGTCCCTTCAGCGTCACTGCCGTCAAGGTCATCGATGAACAGGGTCTGTATCTTCTGGGCCACGGATGCTCGATTCCTCTCACTGATTTCTGGCGCACCAGCGTAGAAATTCTAAGTCGCACAAGCCTACAGCCACACCACTGTGCTCAAGCGCCACAAGACCATGCCAGCCGGCTCTACGAGCGGCCTGATCGTGTTCCGATTAGCTCGCTGACAGTGCGTGGTACGATCCCTGCGCTGCCGGCGTTACCGGACCGTTCGCGCAAGGCTCGTCAGGCGCATTCTGCGCTCGAACTTATGACAGTCGTAACGGGCCGTCATCCTTTAATCAGGGTGTCTTCACAGCGCATGCTGCAGCATGCACGCTCCCTGCCGGATCAGTGTGCACCGTTGCGCCCGGCGTTTAGATGGCCGCAAACGCACACAAGCCAGTTCCGGCACTCGGACAGCGGCTACCGGTGCAAATAGGACTTGCGGGATCTCGCGCAGGGAGGCGCCTGGGCCGCAGGCTCGTCCTCGCGTACGGTACGTGCGCTCACTCGTTCAGCCAGAGCACGTGCATGGCGCGACTGGTGCGGCAGCCCCCGGATCCCGGCTGCCGTCGACACCGGGTACCTGAGGGCATGAAAGGCCCAGACCCGGGGGAGGAGGGGCGGCGCTTCAGGCCGGTCGTGGGCCTCAGCCAGGCTCCCAGCCGCCCGTCATCTGGCCCGCGGCGCCGTGCCACCGCAGGAGCCGGTACATGCTGACGCGGCAGAAGATCATCCGTTTATAAGCATTATCCGCTGGACGTGATGCATGCAATCCGGCGACTATCTTGCCAAGGTGACAGCTGCCTTTGCGCGATAGCACACTTCGCGCAATCCCGCCGCGCCCGGAAGCGAGCCGGGGCAGCCCGGAGCGTCGCCATTCCAGGCCATCCGGAGCCGGACGTTCCCGCAGCTCAGCTACGAGATGAGTAGCCAGGAACCCAGCCTTCTCGGCCGGGAACCGGCACCGGTAGTACGGAGCACTGTTGATCCAGTGCCCCTGCATCCGCCGCTGGCAGACTCCGCAGAAGACAGATCGTTCCCGGGTCGAAATCACGCAGCTGCGTAACGAGATCTTCATCTCCGGGACACCCGATGACCCGAACCGGGTGGCGCTGGCCAGCGCGTGCGCGGGTGGCGGATTCGCGCCCCACGTGGCCTTCGAGACGGCCGACTACGCGGCCACCGCAAGCCTGGTCACCGTCAGGCACGGCTTCGCCATCGCCGTGGTGCCGCGTCTGGCCTGGCCGGCCGACACCCACGGCGTGGCTCGATTGTCCCTGCGCGTGCAGGGCGGTGGCATCCTGGCGCGGCACATTCTGCTCGCTCAGCGAACGGGCAGAACCCCAGCCCTGGTCGCCGAGCTACGCCACCACCTGATTACGTAGACGATGTACGGCGACAGGGCGCTGGCGTAGGAGTCGGTCAGGGCCTGGGCTAGGCCGAGGACAAGGCTGGCGAACAGCGCGCCTGTGCCTGCATGGTGGCCTTCTCCGTGAGAGCCTGGTCAGGTGCGGGGCGTCAGGAGCTGAAGACGAAGTGCTCGATGATCGCGGCAAGCTCAAGGGGCGTGTCGCCCTGCAGGCTGTGGCCGGCTTCCTCGACGTGAATGACCTGGGCGGAAGGCAGGCGGCGCAGCAGTTCCCGCTCGTCGTCGTCGTCCAGCACCGAGTCCGGCCGCATGCCCCGGGCGAGCAGCAGCGGCACGGTGATCGACGACAGCGTTTCCCAGAGCGGCCCGTAGCGGGTACCGGCTGCCGGGCTGGCCGGGGCCGCGGGATGGCGGTGACGGGCCCACCGCCACACCCAGGTGCCGTCAGGCTGCTGTTCGGCGTTGTGCAAGATGCCCCGCCGGAGAGACGACCGGGACCGGGCCGGGTTGAACCGGGCCGTCCGCTCCAGCAGCTCGTCCAGGCTGGCAAAGCTGGCCGGCCCGTTGACGAAGTCGCTGATGTGCTGAGCCCGCTGCGCCTTTATCCCCGGCAGCACATCGACCAGAACGATCTTGCGGACCAGTTCCGGCGCTTCGGCGCTGAGCGCGATGGCTGTGAGCCCGCCGAGAGACATGCCGATCACCGCCTTGGCGGCCGGGGCGAGCTGGCGGATGGCGGCCGCGACGTCGACCGCGTTGCCGTGAACGTCCAGCTGGCCTTCCGGGCGGTCTCCGGGGCCATCCGAGTGGCCGTGTCCGGGGAGGTCGATGGCCGCCAGGGGACGGTCTAGGGCCATCGCGACCGTGTCCCAGGTATGGGCGTTCTGGGATCCGCCGTGCAGCAGGACCAGTTCCGGATCCCGGTCTTGCCACACCAGCGCGCTCAGCCGCCGGCCGCGGGCCACGCCGGCGAAGGCCCGCCGCACTGTCGGCGGGCGGTCAAAGGGCAGGCCGTACTCTGCGGCGTTCTCGTGGAACAGCCCGAACTCGTCGTAGTCGACCCGGCCGGTCACTACGGCACCTCCTCCGCCTCGCCGCGGCGGGGCAGGCTGAGCATGCCGTAGGCCCGGTCAGGAGTGAGGCGGACGACGGCCCGCCGTTCGGTCACCATGGCGGCGCGGTAGGTCAGGATGGACCAGCGGCTGGTGCGGGCGAAGTCAATGGCGTCGCGGAGTTCCACGGAGCCCAGTATGGCCGACCGGTACTACGGAGCACTGATTGTCTATTTTCAATCTGATTAGTTGCCAAAGGGTAGGATCAAGCCACGACGCGCGGCGAGGTACGCGGAGAATGGCCTTGACCAGCGGCCGCATTGTCGATTTTCTCTATCGGCATAGACTGGAACAGTCCGGGCTGGTATCCCCGCGGGAAGGAGACCGCCAATGACTGTCCAGGACCAGGCCACGCACCTGGAGGTAGCCGACCTCGGCGAGTTCACGGCGGCCTGGCATGCTTGGCATGCCGGGCAGGAGGCCCGGCTGGCCGAGCCGCACGGCTTCCTGGCCATCACCAGCCTGCACTGGCTCACCGAGACGCCGCAGCGGTTCGGCGACGCCCCGGGCGCCTGGCACACCAGCCCGGACGGCGTGACCGTCGAGCTGGCTGACGGCGAGGAACTGGTGATCGGCGGTGCCGCGGTGCGCGGCCGGTGCTCGTTCGGGGTGATTCCCGAGCGGGGCGGGGTTAACGCGGGCTGGGGTGACGCGGTGATCGAGGTGGCCAAGCGGGGCGGGCACGACATCGTCCGCCCGCGCCACCCGGACACCCCGCTCCGTGTTCAGTTCGCCGGCACGCCGGCCTACCCGCCGCATCCGCGGTGGGCCGTCACCGGCCGTTACGTGCCGTTCGCCGAGCCGCGGCCGACCACGGTGGGCGCGGCCGTGGACGGGCTGCAGCACGTCTACGACGCTCCCGGGCGGATCGAGTTCGAGCTGAACGGGCAGCCGCTGAGCCTCACGGCCTTCCCCAGTCACGATCCGGGCAGCTTGATCGTGCTGTTCACCGACGCCACCTCCGGGGTCACGACGTACGCGGCCAACCGTGTCCTGCAACTGGCGCCGCCGGGGCCGGACGGGCGCGTGGTGCTGGACTTCAACCGCGCAACCAACCTGCCCTGCGCCTACACGGACCTGGCGACCTGCCCGCTGCCGCCGCCGGAGAACCGGCTGCCGGTGGCGATCGAGGCCGGAGAGAAGATCCCGGACGAGCGCCGCTGATCCGCCCGCGCCCATGAACCGCGCGGTGCGTCGGCGCAGTGCGCTCCGGCCGACGCGTGAGGACGGCCTCGTAGCCCAGCGAGTCCGCGGCCTGGGTCAGCTGGGTGAGGTACTCCAGCGAGGCGGGCCGGGCTGCGGCGGTTCTTGTCGCTCCGCTCGCGTCACAGGCCCGCCCTCTGGCCGTAGTCCACCATGTCCAGCGAAATACTGGTCAAAGCCGTTCCGTTATACCAGTTGCCCCCGATCGGAAAGGACGTGCTGATCCGTGACGAGTGCCCCGGCGGGCCGGCCGGCCCCCTTGCACCTGGCGGTTGCCCTCGACGGCGCTGGCTGGCATCCCGCCGCGTGGCGGGAGGCAGACGCCCAACCGCTGCAATTGCTCACCGCCGGCTACTGGACCGAGCTAGCGCAGCAGGCCGAGCGCGGCCTGCTGGACTTCCTCACCATCGAGGACGGGCTGGGCCTGCAGTCCGACGACCGCTTCCGGGCCGACTCGCGCACCGACCGGGTCCGTGGCCGCCTGGACGCGGTGCTAATCGCGGCCCGGGTCGCGCCCGCCACGCGGCACATCGGGTTCGTGCCGACCGCGATCACCGCCCATACCGAGCCGTTTCATCTGTCCAAGGCCATCGCCACCCTGGACTACGTGAGCACCGGCCGGGCCGGGATCCGGGTCCAGGTCGGCGCCCGCGCCGATACCGCTGCCCATTTCGGCCGCCGGGAGATCCCGCCGTTGGAGCTGGACCGCCTGGCGGATCCGGACGTGCAGCGGCTGATCGCCGACCACTTCGACGAGGCGGCCGACTACGTGGAGGTGCTGCGCCGGCTCTGGGACAGCTGGGAGGACGACGCGGAAATCCGCGAGGTGGCCACCGGCCGCTTCATCGACCGGGACAAGCTGCACTACATCGACTTCGAAGGCCGCTGGTTCTCCGTGAAGGGGCCGTCGATCACCCCGCGGCCGCCGCAGGGCCAGCCAATCGTCGCCGCCCTCGGCCACGCCAGCGTGCCGTACCAGCTGATCGCGCGCTCGGCCGACGTCGGGTTCGTCACCCCGCGCGACGCGGCCCACGCCGCCGAGATCGTGACGCAGATCCGTTCCGAGCAGGCCCGCGCCGGCCGGGCCGCGCAGACCCTGCACGTCTTCGGTGACCTGGTGGTGTTCCTCGACGAGACCCAGACCGCCGCCGTCGCGCGCAAGCAGCGTCTCGACGAGCGGGCCGGGGCCGAGTACCGCAGCGACGCCCGCGTCTACGCCGGCACGGCCGCCGGCCTGGCCGACCTGCTGCAGGACTGGCAGGCCGCCGGGCTGTCCGGCTTCCGGCTGCGCCCGGCCGCATTGCCGCACGACCTGACGCACCTCACCGAACGTCTGGTCCCCGAGTTGCAGCGCCGCGGTCTGTTCCGCTCCCGCTACGAGGCGGACACGCTCCGGGGGCTGCTCGGCCTGGCCCGCCCCGCCAACCGCTACGCCGCCGCCTGAATGACCCCGCCGCCGACGTGACCCGCGACTCTTCGAGGACACAAACCATGACCAAGCAGATTCACCTGGCCGCGCACTTTCCCGGCGTGAACAACACGACCGTGTGGAGCGACCCCGCCGCCGGCAGCCATATCGAGTTCGACTCGTTCCGCCAGTTCGCCCAGACCGCCGAGCGAGGCAAGTTCGACTTCCTGTTCCTCGCCGAAGGATTGCGGCTGCGCGAGCAGAACGGGCTGATCTACGACCTCGACGTGGTCGGCCGGCCCGACACTTTCACGATCCTGGCCGCCCTGGCCGCGGTGACCGAGCACATCGGGCTGACCGGCACGATCAACTCCACGTTCAACGAGCCTTACGAGGTAGCCCGCCAGTTCGCCAGCCTCGACCACCTCTCCGGCGGGCGGGCGGCGTGGAATGTGGTCACCTCCTGGGACGCCTTCACGGGGGAGAACTTCCGCCGCGGCGGCTACCTGGCCCAAGGCGACCGCTACGAGCGGGCCAGGACCTTCCTGGCCACGGCGAACGAGCTGTGGGACTCCTGGCACGGCGACGAGATCCTGGCCGACAAGGACACCGGCCAGTTCCTGGCCACCGCGGCACCGGGGACCTTCCGCCACCGGGACGCGTTCTTCGACATCGCCGGGCAGTTCAACGTGCCACGCTCGCCGCAGGGACGCCCGGTGATCTTCCAGGCGGGCGACTCCGACGAGGGCCGCGACTTCGCCGCCGCGTCGGCGGATGCGATCTTTTCCCGCCACTCCACCCTGAAGGCCGGGCAGGCCTTCTACGCCGACGTGAAAGGCCGGCTACCCAAGTTCGGCCGTAGCCGCGGCGAGCTGCTGATCCTGCCCGCAGCCACGTTCGTGCTCGGCGACACCGACGCCGAGGCGGCCGAGATCGCCCGCGACGTACGGCGGCTCCAGGTCTCGCCGCAGACCGCGCTGAAGTTCATCGAGCAGCTGTGGAACACCGAGTTGCCCGGCTTCGACGTCGACGGGCCCCTGCCCGCCTTCGACCCGGTGGTCAGCGACACCCTGATCTCCAAGGGCCGGGCCAGTGTCCGGCAGTTCGCTAAGGACCCGGTCGCGCTGGCCGGCGAGTGGCGGGCCCGGGCCGAAGCCGGGAACCTGTCGGCCCGGGAGGTGGTCATCGAGGTGACCGGCCGGCAGTCGTTCATCGGCTCGGCGGAGACGATCGCGACGACGATCAACGAGCTCGTCCAGGCCGACGCCGCCGATGGCTACATCCTGGTCCCGCACATCACCCCCGGCGGACTGACACCGTTCGTCGACCATGTCGTCCCGCTGCTGCAGGAGCGTGGCGTGTTCCGCGCCGACTACACCGGCACCACGCTGCGCGACCACCTCAGCCTGGACCCCTTGGCCCCGCTGCGCCGCCCCGGTGAGGCGACGACCACCCGGGCCGCCTCATGAGGTTCATCACCATCACGCTGACCGTGCACGCCCCGGACCCGCACACCGGCGAGCAGAAATCCACCCAGGAGCGGTTCCGGGAGGTGATCGGCAACGCGCGTCTGGCCGAGGAACTCGGCTTCGACGGGTTCGGGGTCGGGGAGCGGCACGAACGGCCGTTTGTTTCCTCCTCCCCGACCGTAGTACTGAGCCACGTCGCCGCCCGGACCACGCACATCCGGCTGTTCACCGCGGTCACCACGCTGTCGCTGCTCGACCCGGTCCGCGCGTTCGAGGACTACGCCACCCTCGACCACCTCTCCGGCGGCCGGCTCGAGCTGATCATCGGCAAGGGCAACGGCGCCGCCCAGCGCGAGCTGTTCCACGTCACGCCCGAGGACCAATGGGACCGCAACGCCGAGTCCTACGAGGTGTTCCGGCGGCTGTGGCGCGACAACAAGATCAGCTACGAGACGAAGTTCCGGCCGCCGCTGACCGAGGCCGAGGTGTGGCCGCGGCCGCTGCAGCGCCCGATCCGGGTCTGGCACGGCAGCGCCACCAGCAAGGCGTCGGTCGACCTGGCCGCCCGGTACGGCGACCCGCTGTTCTCGGCCAACGTCACCAACCCGATCGAGCCCTACGCGGAACTGATCCGCTACTACCGCGAGCGGTGGGTCCACTACGGACACGATCCGGCGGCGATCGCGGTCGGCGCGGGGACGGCCGGCTATTATGCCGAACGCAACTCCCAGGACGCGATCGATGCCTACCGCCCGGTGTTCGCCGGATACCTGGCCTTCCAGGAGAGGCTCGGCGTGCAACCGGTGTTCGGGACGCTGGAGGACTTCGTCGAGCGCTCGTCGGCCCTGATCGGCAGCCCGGCCCAGGTGATCGAGAAGGTGCACCGCTATCACGAGCAGTTCGGCCACTCGGTCCTGCACCTGCACGCCGACGCCGGCGGGCTTACCGACGCCCAGCACCGGGCCAGCCTCGAACTGTTCCAGTCCGACATCGCCCCGGTGCTGCGGCGCGAGATCCCCGACCCTCCCTGGGGCTGGGGTGGCGGCCCTATCGGCGACGACGCGGTGCCCGCCCGGACCGTCGCCGCTACCGGTTGAGGAGGAAGCCCGCATGACCACCACCCCGTTGACCGTCCTGGACCTCGTCCCGATCTCGTCCGGGTCGAACGCGACCCAGGCGCTGCGGAACAGCATCGACCTGGCCCAGCAGACCGAACGGCTCGGCTACACCCGCTACTGGTTCGCCGAGCACCATCTCAACCCCGGGGTGGCCGGCACCTCCCCGGCCGTGGTGCTGGCGCTGACCGCGGCCGCGACGTCCACGATCCGGCTCGGCTCCGGGGCGGTGCAGATGGGGCACCGCACCGCCCTGGCCACCGTCGAGGAGTTCGGCCTGCTCGACGCCCTGCACCCGGGGCGCTTCGACCTCGGCCTGGGCCGCTCCGGCGGCCGGCCACGTGAACCCCGGGCACCCGCGCTGGCCGGCGGCGGCCGCGCGGCCACCGTGACCGGCGGCCGGACCCCGAACGGGCTGCTCATCCCGCCGCGGTTCTCCTTCCAGCACCTGCTCGGCTCGCCCCGGTTCGCCATGCAGAAGACGCTGCTGCAGCTGCCGCACGCGGAGCCGCAGAATTACACCGAGCAGGTCGCCGACGTGCTGGCTCTGCTCGCCGGAACTTACCGCTCCCCGGAGGGGGAGGAGGCCCACGTGGTGCCCGGCGAGGGCGCGGCGGTGCAGGTCTGGATCCTCGGCAGCAGCGGCGGTGAAAGCGCCGAGGTCGGCGGCCAGAACGGCCTGCGCTTCGCCGCGAATTACCACGTCAGTCCGGCCACCGTGCTCGAGGCGGTGGACGGCTACCGGGCCGCGTTCCGGCCTTCCGCGGTCCTCGACCGGCCCTACGTCAGCGTGTCAGCCGACGTCGCCGTGGCCGATACCGAGGCCGCGGCCCGTGAGCTGGCCACCGGCTACGGCCTGTGGGTGCGCAGTATCCGCACCGCCGAAGGCGCCATCCAGTTCCCCACCCCCGAGCAGGCCCGCCGCCACGTCTGGAGCGACGCAGACCGCGAGCTGGTCGCCGACCGCATCGACACCCAGTTCGTCGGCACCCCGGGCCAGGTCGCGGACCAGCTGGAGCGTCTCCGCGACGCCACCGAAGCCGACGAGCTGATCATCACGACCATTACCCACGACCACGCTGACCGTGTCCGTTCTTACCAGCTGCTCGCCGAGGAGTGGGCCCGACGATGACCCCGCCCGCCGCGCGGCAGGCTAACGTGCCCGCGCTCCGATGAACCTCGCCCAGAAGAGCTGCGGCTGGCGGCCTCCTGCGCCTGAGCGCACTGAACGGCGGGCAGCGTTCGCCTTCCGGCGCCGCCCTTGCTCGATCCACCCGGGTATCAGCTCCGGGTCCGCCCCGGCATCCCGCCGTTACCCTCCTGGCGGCGACGCCAGCGCTCTTCCATTCGCTCCATCATCCGGGCCCGCCTGGTCTGCCCGAGCTGGCGCTTCGCGCCCTTCGCCGTCTTGGTCCCCGCCCTGGAACGCGCGGACCGGACCCTGGCCACGTACCGCCGCCAGCTGACCACCGCCCACACCAGGGACAGCAGCACGATCACCACGCCGGCCGCCTCCAGGTAGACACGGTAGGTGACCGCCCCGGCCGACAGCAGGCCAACGCCAATCACGACCCCGAGCAGGGCCCGTATGAGCTTGCGCACATAGTGCACCCGCGGATCGCTGGCGCGCATGAGACGCCCGAACTTCGGATCATCCCTGTACAGCGCCTGCTCAATCTCCTGCAGCTGGCGCCGCTCGTCTTCTGGGAGCATGACGCCTCCCAAGTAAAATCTCGCGTCGAGCACGTGTTCGGCGATGTCACCTCATATACCCGTTCGTTTTCTGAGGGGCCAGAGACGAAGGTCCTGGGCGTCCAGGCTGAAGGTCTCCCCCACGGAGAATTCCTCGAGAACCCCGGCTACCTCGGCCAGCAAGTCACCCCGCCCGGCCGCCCGCGAGCGCGCGGAACTCGGCCACCGCGGCGGTCTCCTCGTCCTCGCCCAGCTCGCGCCACTTCGCGTGGTGCCGTGCCTCCCCTGCGAGCTGCACTACCAGGATCCGGTCGGTATCCGGGCACTTACCGATCGTGTCTTCTACTATCGCGGTAGGTCACCGGGCCTGCTCCTTCTTCCGGGTCACTAGGGGGGCGAAGGATGATCCGTGGACCGACCAGGCCGGGGACGAGGACGAGGACCTCTTGCCCGGTGCGATCATCGGGATGGTCACAGCAGAGCTGACCGCCCGGAAGTACGCGGGGGTGGTACGCCTGGAGGTCAGCGCCGGCATGCCAGCGGGCCTGCGGGGCTGGCTCGCGACTCAGCTCGACGCCGACCCTGCCGACGGTCATCGCGACTCCCGGGCTGCTGAGCCTCGGGGAACCTCATGGAGCTGCTGGTGGAGGGCCATGCCGGGCAGCGCTGAGCGCCGGCCCCTACGGCTGGCTGGCGATGTTCCCGATGCCACGGTTGCCCGTCAGCTGAGCGCGCGGCCGCCGAGAATGCGGACACCGCCATCGCGTCCACCCCGGTGGCGTCGAACATCGCGACATTCAACATCTGGCTTGAACACGGCGGTGACGGCTGCGGGCGAGCAACGGCTGCCTCGAGCCAGGCACCGGCGGGATGGCCGGACCCGGCGGCGATCTGGACGGTACGGTCAGCGTGCTGGCTCATACGCCACGCCCACGCACTGAAATCCCGACCTGATCGTGGCCGCGACGGCCCGCTGTCCGTCCTCCCGGACCAGCCCGATCGCGGCGGCCGCGTCCGTCAATGCCTGCCCGGCCGCGCCCGCATCAAGTTCGCCGTCAGCGACCAGCTCACCCATCCGTAGGCTGGCCCAGAACAGCAGCCGGTTCCGTTCACCGCGCTGCGCGGCCAGCAGGCGCCCGGTAATCCCGTGCAGCCTGGCAGCCGCGCTGCCATGGCCGGTCCCAATGCTGGTCACCGGCACCGGCGGCCCGGCCAGCCGGGCGATCCACCGTGGCAGGACCGGCAGCTGGTCCGGCTCGGACCGGACCACATACCCGGGCGACCCCGGGCAGGTGCCACGGGTTCGCAGTTCGACGGCATGACAGCGCGCCAGCGGGCCCATGCGCACCGGGCAGGCAGGATCGGCCCGGTACCACAGGTGCCACCCGGGAAGGTGCCCGCTGTCCGGGTGGCCCGGCGTGCGCACCGACACGGTGGCGGACAGGTCCACCAGGCCCCCAGCCTGCACCGCCTGGTCGGCCAGCCAGCGCAGCGCGTCGATCAGCGGCGTGCCATCCACCGACGCCGGGGTGTCGATGTCCACCAAGACCAGCTCCCCGTGGCCAAGCAGTTCGCCGCCACGGCGGCGGATATGCCCATCCAGGCCGGGCGTCCAGGGCAGGCCCCGCCGCCGGGTGAGCTGGTACACGTTGCGCTGCGCCCGGTGCCCGGGTACCGGCAGGCCCGCGGCTATGAACGCGCCCGGGGTGACCCGGGCGGGCTCCCGCCGGTCCGGTGCCTGCCTGGGCACGAACATAGCGCCGCGCAGAACCGCCGGCACCACGTACTCCGGGGCGTTCATTCTCCCGTCCCCCATCCTGGCCGCCAGGGTACGTGCGCGAGACCATCACAGCCACAGCGGCTGGCGCATGAATAGGTCCAGAGCCTGATTGCCCCGGCGGCTGCGCACACTGATTGGTGACGCTGAACAGGGCCTAGCTAGCCAGGCCCACAACGGCGGGCGCAAACCTGATCTTGCCGCCGTGGCAGCAAGCGGGGTCTCGCGGACGAATTCCCGCGAGACAACCGCGGTGCCGACCCGGTACCCGGACGCATTCAGTGGGACGTACGTCGGATCGGACCAGGCTCGTGGCCGGGGAACGCTGGCAGGACGACCAGTTTGCGCCCCGCCCTGCATGGGCAGGAAGTCATAGCTTGTAGCCGATCTCACGCAGCAGGCGGTGCCGGCTCGCCACGTCGGCATCGGTCTCCACGCCGACCGGTGGCGATCCGTCGACCACCCCGGCGATGCCGCGGCCGTGGTCGGTGCTCGCGATGATGATCTGGACCGGGTTGGCGGTGGCGCAGAAGATCGTGCAGACCTCGGGGACCGCCTTGACCGGGTTCAGCACGTTCACCGGGAAGCCGCCGCTGAGCATGATCACGAACGCGTGCCCGGCGCTGATCGCCTGGGCAGCGGCCACGGCCAATCCGGTCAGCTCGGCGTCATTGCCTGACTTGCGGATGAGACGGGCACCCGAGGCCTCGCAAAAAGCGATACCGAAGCGAAGATGGGAGCCGACCCCGGCCAGCGCCTCGTGCAGATCCTCGACCGTCTTGATGAAATGCGCCTGGCCGACGATGACATTCACGTCGTCCGGCTTGTCCAGCGCGACCACATCCAGCGATACCGCCATGGCACCTCCCCACGTCCATCGACCATACAACCAGGTGGGCGACCGGTCCCCTGCCCCGGCATGATCGCGCCAGCGGTGCGGCCATCCGCCAGGCCGGGTTCCAGATCGAGCAAAAGGCCCGGATCGCCGTCCGGGAAGCCCAGCTCGGACCATCCGTCCAGCACATCCTCGGCACCGCCAGGCGCGCCTGAACCATCCTGAGCTTCCCGATACGTTCTGGCGCCACCGGGCTCTACGACGATGCCCGATTCCGGGTACGTGCAACACCACCAGCTGCACGGCTCGTAGGCTAAGACGGTGACTGGTCCGCATCTGATGGCAGCTGATCTCATCGAGCTGCACGGCCGCTGCGGGCAGCGGTTCGCAGCGCTGGTCGCGGGGGTAGGCCCGGGACAGTGGCATGACGGCACTCCCTGCTCGCAGTGGGATGTGCGGACGCTGGTCCACCACCTGCTGTACGAGCAGCGCTGGGTGCCGCCGCTGCTGGACGGCCTGAGGATCGAGCAGGTCGGCGACCGGTTCGAGGGCGACCTCATGGGCGAGGACGCCTCAGCATGGCCGGGCTTGCTGGCCTCCTCAATCGAACAGGCGCACGCGGCGGTGGCGCAACCCGGAGCCCTCGACCGGACCGTGCACCTGTCCTTCGGCGACGCCTCCGGGCAGGAATACGTCATGCAACTGACCGCCGACCTCGCCATCCACGCCTGGGACCTCGCCCGGGCCACCGGGCAGGACGACTCGCTCGACCCCGGCGCCGTCACCCTGCTGCTGCCCTGGACCGAGGCCAACGCCGACCTGCTGACAGCATCGGGCATGTTCGGCTCACAGATCGACGCCGGGCCCGATGCCCCCGATGACGTCCGGTTGCTGGGCCTGCTCGGCCGCAGGGCCTGAGCCCGGCCCGCAACCGTCCTGGCGGCGGGCCCGGCCGCAAACCCGCCTCCCGGCTCACCACAACGAGCGCCGCCGACCCACACAGATCACCCAGTCCGGCGCGGCGCCGGCCAGCGACGCGCCGCCACGCCATGAGGTACAGAACAATTGGGCGGATCTCTTGCGCGGGCGTACGAAGACTAACTTGCTCTCCGTGACCGATGACCTCCGTGAGCCTCCGTCCCTCGGCCAGCAGGTCTGCGGCTGCAGGGTGATCACGCGGCCTGGACGTCGTGCCGTACCGTGTCCTTGGCGCTCGATCCTGTCCGCGGCAGAAGCAGGCGTGGTTTGCGCATCGTAACGATGCAGGCCAGTCGGCCCTTTGCTGAGTTGCCCTCGGAGATTACCGGAACGCCGGTTGCGTGAAGAGTATTGCTGCCGCGCCTGCCCGCCGTGGGGGCGCGTCTGCTGAGGCGGCCCGGAGATGCTACGGCGGCAGGTTCAGCATGTCAGGTGCAAGATGGCATTGGTGTGCGCTCTGGCCTGGGCCAGCACGCCGATCGCCTGTGCTGTGGGCAGGACGACCAGGTCGACCTTGCGGCGGCGGGCCTCGTCCCGGACCTGCTGCATGACCGGCAGCGCCCCGTCGGCGCCGGTGCCGATCACCAGCCGGCGGCATCGCCACGGGATGTCCTCCTCGGCAGAGAGCGGCGTGTGCCCGTACGCGCCGCGGAACTTCCGGGAGGCGGCCTTCTTGCGCTTGCGGATCGTGCCGTGGTCGATGATCAGGTCGTGGTCGTAGGTCACGCCGTCAACCCGGACCGAACCGAAGGAGTAGCCGGTGAATTGCATGCTGATGCTCCTTGCCCGCACCGGGATCGTACGGCCGGTACCGGCGGCGGGTCCAGATCCGTCTTGCGGTCAGTGTCCGTGCTGATCACCGTGTCACAGGCCGTCCGCCAGGTTCCGGCGCTGGCACGCTGGCGGCGACCGTGTGATTCTCTCGCCGGTCCTCTCAAGACTGCTGCTCCAGCAGGGCGGGCAGGTCGGCGAAGGAATCCAGGACATGGTCGGGGGTGCCGGCGGCGGCGCGGTGCGTGCGCGGGAGGTACTTGCCGGTCTTAACCAGCACCCCGGTGAGCCCCTGGCGCTGGGCGGCGAGCACGTCGGTTTCGATGTCATCGCCCACCATCACGGTGCTGGCCGCGTCAGCGCCGAGGCGGGCCAGCGCGGTGGCGAAGAATGCCGGG
>Ga0208043_1000642_pt1 | contig 14766 bp, 13 predicted proteins | sample Sb_taG_12_FD_187710 | JGI IMG/M metagenome (GOLD analysis project Ga0208043, IMG submission 187710) | Peat soil microbial communities from Weissenstadt, Germany - Sb_50d_9_AC metaG (SPAdes) (version 2) | ecosystem: Environmental > Terrestrial > Soil > Wetlands > Peat | place: Germany... | reverse complement strand
AAGGAGGGCGAGGTCAGCAGCGTGGCCTTCGGGCCGGAGGGCAAGATCGCCGCGGGATATAGCGTCGGCCCCTACGGCGTCGTCGGCGGCGTGGTGCTCTTCGACGCCCTGGGCGAGCGGCTCCGACCCGCGCCGCTGGAGGTCAAGGAGAGCGGTGTCAGCAGCGTGGCCTTCGGGCCGGAGGGCAAGATCGCCGCGGGATATCGCGGCTTCGGCGGCGTGGTGCTCTTCGACGCCGATCCTGCCTCGTGGCGGCGAAAGGCCGGGCAAGTCGCCAACCGCAACTTCACGCGGCTCGAGTGGACGCGGTTCTTCCCCGAGGCCTCCTACCGCCGCACGATCCGATCCCTGTCCTGGCCGGTTGACCTCCCCGCGGACGAACGGAAGCAGGCCGAGGCGTTCGAGAAGGAACACCCCGAGGGGAGCGACGCGTCATGAGCCAGCCCTTCCGAATCCTCAGCCTCGACGGCGGCGGAGGCATCGGGGCGTTTGACGCGTTGGCCGGGGCAACTGTTGCGCGGGAGACGGATCGGAGGATCGTCGCGCAGGACGACCTGATGAGTCGTCGAAATGCAGTGGCCCTACCGGAGCCCATCGATTTCTGCCAACGATCATTTCGGCTTCCCCTGGATTCGAACCTGCACCTTGGCGGAGGCCCACTCCTTGCCGGGTCTGGTGACTGCGGAGGCGTCTCGGCTCGGCGGCCGTTCCGCACTCACGGCATCCAGCAGTTGCTCCAGGGGGTCCTCTGCTTTTCGCGGTTGGAAGTGGGGAATCGGTTGATCGAGCCGGGGAAGCGTCAACTGGCGGAAGCTCGTCGGCTTGACCGTCGCCAGCACCTTGAGCGTATCGACACCGCTGGCATACCCATCCGGCAAGCTGGCCTCCAGGGGGATGACGAGCGGCTCACCACCGGAGTCCAGTTCCTCGTAGTCGGAGTCGCGTGGATACGTCTGTGCAATCCCCCAGGCAGGCATGAGGTCGAGGAGGGTGACGTTCATCGACCGCGATGACCGATTGGTTATGCGTAGGCAGGCCCATTGGCCAGGTCGGATGGTTGGAACCGGGTCCTGGAACGGTTGAGGTCCCGCCCAAGGATATTCGTCTACCTTGAAGTCATCGGGCAGCGCCAGGAGCTCGACCTCCAGCTTCTTCTGGAGGGTGGCGCCGGGGGCGTTGTTCTCGAGCTCGAGTACGGCCTGGTACTTCGCCAGGTGAACGAGCCGGCGCACGAGCGCCTGGGGCGAGTGTTCGTCGGCGACCGCCAGCGGGGGATGGAGGCGGATCGGCTCGTAGTCGGGCGTGCAGATCTCATAGAGCGCGCCATCCTCGCTGAGCCGAACCACGAAGGAAGCCGACTGCTCGGGAGCCTCGACGAGTTCGACCCAGCCGTTGCCCGGCAGTGCCTTCTTGATCGCCAGCAGGGCGGTGTCATCGTCAGTCAGCGGCTTCAGGTCGCGCCGGACGAGCCGGACGTTGCGTACCAACGCCTGGGTGGCTGCTCCCACAAGAGCGGCCTTGTCTCCCGGCTCGGGCGCCTCGGCCTCGAACTGCTCGACGATCTCGGCGTCGGACTCGCTGTCCCGGACCTTGGTCAGCCGCACCCAGGCCTTGCGGGCGTCGAGTTGGCTCAAGTCGGTCTCGGTCCTGGGGTAGATCACGAACTCGGCTCCCTTCGCCAGTCCGGCGGAGAGCCCGGCGGACAGGGTAAGTTGCCTGGCGCCGAGGTTCACGGCAGCGACCGGTATCGTGAACACCGGCTCGATCCGAAGGTCTTGAAACGCGACCCGCCCAGGGTCGCCGATCAGGACCGAGGTCTGAGCAGGGAAGGTCTCGTGGATCTTGGCAACGACCCGATCGTGGATCATCTGGAACGTCGGAGCGGGACCCTGTTGCTTCAAGGTGTCGAGCACCCAGTAGGTCAGAGCACCGTTGCGCTGCCTGCCGTCGAAGGCATACTCGTTGGCAAATTCCGACGGGCGGCAGGCCGCCAGCAGGACGTACTCCGCTGGACGCAAGGCGCTCGTGAGACTGCGTGTGGCATTCGGTCCCACTTGCGCCTCCCAGGCTGACCGGAGTTCCTCAGGGTTGCCGACCAAGCTTTCCGAGGGGCGCTCGGTGCGGTCGATGAACGCGACGCCCCGAATCGCCGAATCAGGGCCGCGCGTGGCACCACCGGAATGGCAGCTATCGAGCACCATCGTGACTCTCAGCCCCTTGGTGACCATGTCCTGAAGAAGCTTGGCGATATCAACATCGCGGACATAGCGGGCCGTGGAGTTGCCGATGTCGACCGGGACGAGGGCCTCGTCGATGCGGCCTTCCCCTTTGACCTCGGGGAGCAGTGTCGGAGTGCGACCCCCGTGGCCGGAGTAATGGACATAGACATGATCGCCTGGGTTGGCCTTCTGAATCAGATCCTTGAACGCCGCGATGATGTTCTCGTAGGTTGGCCGCCTCTCCGGCGGTTCGGGAGGCGCACCGGTCCCCAAATTGGTCGAGGTTAACTTGACCAATCGGTCTTCCTTCAGGAGGAGCCGTTCGCGAAGAAAGTCTTCGACGAGCTGAACATCGCGGACGCACCCACCCAAGTTGTGATAAGATCCCTCCGGCAAGCGATTGGGCAAGTAGCAGTCCGCCGCGATGAGCAAGGCATGAAGCGTGGGCTGCTCATGGTTTTTCGAAGACATGGTTATTCCTCCGGTTGATTCCACTCTGATTCTGCTGGGGCCTCGCCGTTCAGGTCTCACTTTTCTCGCGAGGTATCCACTCCCTGACCTGTCCTGATCTCACGGCTTCAGACGGAACCACTTGCGATCGTTCGCCACGTAATTGACTCGATTGTAACGCGCTGGCTCAGGTCAGTAACCTGACCAAGCAAGGTGAGCGAATACTTGCCCACCCTGATCGAGTTTTCGGGCCCAAGCAATCGGCTCTCAAATCATCGATCCGGCAGCGGCTCATGTGCGAGTCGAACGTCGAGACCAAACAACTCTGGAGTGCATTCTCCGCATCGGATCACGCACACTGGCCTCCCGCCCCTGAATTGGCCCGGGATGGTAATTCCCGTTGTTTCCTCGGGCGAAAGCCACTTCCTCGCACCATGCGGTGAGGGTGGCCTGGCAGTTGGAAAGCGCAGCGGCTGCGTATTCCGACACCAATGACGCACGAATTCCCGGGCGAGAGTTGCCGTATCAATACGTGAGAGAACCTCTCACTGCCGAAGAATCTGATCGTCTCTCCAACGCTTGCGAGACATCCGGCGAGCGGCTCGTCGTCTGGACCCTGCCTGAAACCAGGCTCCGCGTGAGCGAGCTTTGCGGCCTCACCTCAAAGAACGTCCTCTGGCAGCAGCGCCAGCTCCGGGTCAAGGGCGAGGGCGGTCCTTACGGCAGTAAGACCGAGGTTCGCGTGGTGCCGATGTCGAACCGCGTGCGGGCGCTCCTGGAGCACCATTTCGCGAACAGATAACTTGGGCAATTCTACTATGTTGTGCCCTGGCAGGCCCTCCTTACGGTCGGTCCTGGCGAGGTCGTCACGATCGCCACGGACAACGGTCGGGCATCTCGGCCGGTTCGTCGACGCCAAGGTTCGGACGGCGATCCAGACCTGAGAGCAATGCGCGAGGACTCCTGAGGGACCGATCCAGGCATGACCCCGCTGCCCTGCGCCCGAACCGCCGTGTCCGCACAAGAACCGACGGCCCCTTGTGATCGTCAGGTCAGAGGTGCGCTCTCGGCCACGAAAGGCGCATCGGTTCTCACCGCCGCGACGAAGCCTTCGGAGCAACTCTCGCTCGCTTTGTCAGCGATCCTTGCCTCATCTCCTTCGTGAGACGACCTTGCAAAACCTATTACTGTGCATTAGCATAAACTTTTGAGCAGTTTGAACGAGGTGACTCGAGGGTACATCGCCGGTGGCCAAGAAGAAGCCGGATCGGACGATCTCTTCCGGAGCCGGTGGGCCGTCGCAACTCTATCTTTTTGTCGATGTCGCTTCCTTCACCGAGGACTGGGCCGACTTGAAGTTGGGCGATGACGAACTTCGGGCACTGGAAGATGAGATCGCACGCAACCCGACGCGAGCACCTGTCGTCCCGGGCGCAGGCGGTGCCAGGAAACTTCGCCGTCCTGACCCGTTATCGGGCAAGGGCAAGAGCGGCGGTTATCGTGTTCTATACGCCTTTCTGCCTCTCCACGGGACAGTTCTCCTCATCGCCGCGTGGCCCAAGTCGGAGCGTGAGGACTTGGAACGTGATGACTACAAGGCCATCGGAAGGATCATCGCGCGCATTCAAACACATTTGGATCAGGGGAGGAGTTTGTGAGTGAAGGTAAACTCTCGTCGAGGGGCGCACGCATCGTGAAGGCCCTCAATCAGTTTGCCGCCGACCTCGCCGCGGGCACTCCGATGGAGACGAAGTACACGGTGCGGCAGGTGAGGGTCATTCCGAAGCCTTCGCTCTATCCCCCGGCGCGAGTGCGAGCTGTGCGGGAGCTCATCGGGGCAAGCCAGGAGGTCTTCGCACAGTTGTTGGCAGTAAGTCCCATGACAATCCGATCATGGGAGCAGGGTTCACGTCACCCCTCCCCGATCGCACGACGTTTTCTCGACGAAATCGAAATGGCACCGGGCCACTTCCGGGGACGCATTCTCACCGCCGCGGTTGACGCGGGGCGGTCAAACCGGACGCGACCATCCGGCGAGCACGGGAAAAACCATTAGCGCCAAAGTCAATGAAGGCTTGGGGACCAATTGGCTCCGGATGCGAGGGCGTTCTTTGCCCTAGAAGACGCACTCGTGCCCACCTCCGGTGGGAACGAGCCTGAGCATCTTGTCCGACCGCTAGCACCTCGACACCCGGCGTGGTCGTGTCACGACCCAAGCTGCCCCCTCATGGGATGATCGTCTGGAAGCCGAGCAGGTCTTCGGCTATGCTGGGCTTGAGGAGTGTTCCGTTATGCTGTTGTACGCTCACTTCCACTCGCCACTCGATGACCGAGACTCTTGGAGATGAGGGGTGGGCTGTTGTTTCACTACACAAACGACAGGGGCTACAAGGCTATCAGCTCTCAGCAGACGTGGCTGTTCAAAGCGTCGAAGCCCCCGTGCAGTCACCCGAAAGGAGCTTACTTTACCATCCTCCCTCCAGGAACAAGAGGCCTGGGCAAGCGGCTCTTCGTCCGCGGGTGCGCCGATAAAACGAATTTTGTGTTTTGCTTCTCCGGCGAGGAGGGCCTCAAGCCCATCGACGGCGGAAGAGGAGAGCACGTATTCTACAGCAAAGAAGACTACCCAGTCGAGAAGAGGCGGCAAGGTCCCCACGGAGCGACGGCAAAGGTGCAGGAGGAACTCACATGATCGGCGGCAATGACATCGTGATCCCGGCAGTCGGCGACCCAGCCGCTCTGGAAGCCAGCGTCCGTATCGTCCAGCGCCACTGGCCTCATGCTAGGTTTGAAGATGCTATCACAGGTGATAAGTACATACGGTTCGGAGAGATCCCTCTGGGCCGCGTGCGCGAACTCCTCGTGTACCCCAACGCAGACGCCGAGGCCGCGTGGGACGCCGATAGCCCCGACTCGCCAACGAACTCTATGCTCTACCTGATCTTGTCCCCGAACTTCATCACGGTGGTGTTGGACGACCCAACCACCGCTGACATGCGTTCGATCCTTACATCCATACGCAGAATGATGTGGATTTATATTTGTGATACTTATGCGGAGGCAGCATGACCCCGGAATCACCCGCCATCCTCGAACGTCTCCTCCGGGGCCATAGCCTCGGCTGGATGATCGATATGTACGAACCCCGTGATAGCGCGATCCCGGGTTTGCTGGAGCAGCTCAACCAAGTTGAAGCCGAGTACCACACTCGCATTCGGGTCGATGTCCCATTCACCCCGGAGGCTCTGGCTGCGGAAGCGGAACGCAACCCGCACAAGGTGCGGGCTTTTCTCCAGGCTCTCGGGACCAGCGGGTCTGCGGAAATGCTAGTCATGGTCTGGCGGATACTCCAGGGGCTGAGCATCCGCCAAGTGGCAATGAACTATCGCGAGCAAGAGGCGTTTAGCCTCGTTGTGGTCCTAGCTCGCCCGGCGGAGGCTCAGGACGTCTTGGAAGAGTATCGGTCCGTGGACATCAACGACGCCGCCCTTATACGACATTTCGGTATCACCACTGTCAATGGTCTCCCATTATTTGACGGATTTTTCCCTTCGAGACATAAATGAGGTCGCCGCTGATTCCCCAGGGAACCTCTCAGGTTCGAGCGATATCTACCTCCAGACGTTGTCGACCCTCGACATCTTGCTTCCGTCACTGTTGTGGTCCCCCCGCCACTTCAAGAATCCAGCAACCGCGTCTTCCGCAACGGATCACGCACACTGGCCTCCCGCCCCTGAAGTGGCCCGGGATGGTGATTCCCGTTGTTTTCTGGGGCGAAAGCCACTTCCGCGCACCATGCGGTGCGGGTAGCCTGGTAGTTGGAAAGCGCAGCGGCTGCGTATTCCGACACCAATAACGCACGAATTCCCGGATGAGAGATGCCGTATCAATACGTGAGAGAACCTCTCACTGCCGAAGAATCTGAGCGTCTCTCCAACGCTTGCGAAACTCCCAGCGAGCGGCTCGTCGTCTGGACCTTGCTTGATACCGGGCTCCGCGTGAGCGAGCTTTGCGGCCTCACCTCAAAAAACGTCCTCTGGCAGCAGCGCCAGCTCCGGGTCAAGGGCAAGGGCGGTCCTTACGGCAGTAAGACCAAGGTTCGCGGGGTGCCGAGGTCGAACCGCGTGCGGGCGCTCTTGGAGCACGATTTCGCGCGGGAGAAGGCGTTCCCGGTCAAGATGCGTCGTGCCCAGGACATCGTCAAGGCGGTGGCCAACCGCGCGGGAATCACCAAGGACGTGAGTCCGCATGTGCCGCGGCACACGTTCGCCACGACGGCCTTGCAGAAGGGGATCAGCCTGCCGACCGTGCAATAGATCCCCGGCCACGACAGTCTCCAGACGACGATCCACCTCAACTTCACCAACGTCCACATCCAGGACGAGTTCGAGCGGAAGCGGTGGGTACCGGCTCATCCCTGGGCTGTCCAGCACACGGGGCGGCTCTGCTTTGTCTGCTGCTCCGTTGCTGCTCGATCCCCTGACATCACGCTGGCGGAAGCACCTCGAGAACGCGCCGGATGCATGCTGCGAGCCGATCGGCGGACTCGAGGGCCCGCGCATGCAGAGTCCAGAAGTCCTTCAAGGCCGAGGGCCGATGCCAGATTGCCCGCAAGGCGACGCCCATGCGATAACTGCCCGTATGAGTCAGCAGCCTGGCCACCTCGGCAGGAAGCTCGGCGCTGGCGTCGTCGCTGATCACCCGAATTGCAAGGAACCGGAGCGAGCGCTCGCGAGCCAGCAGGGCCACCGTCGAGGTTTCCATGTCGATCAGGTCGGCGCCATGCAACTGGCGCAGGCCGGCCTTCTCGGAGGGGTGGGCGATCAGCCGGTCCACAGTGAGCAGGCGGCCTTCCGTGCGCTTGACCCCAGGCAAATTCGGGATCGACCTGTCGATCGCGATGAGGTTGCCCGCGAGGTCGATCACCTGGTGGGGGATCACCAGATCGTTCCGGGAGAGAGACGGATCGAGTCCCCCCGCGAAGCCCGCGGAGATGATCCAACGTGGGCGATGACCGGCGATCAAGACCTCGGATCCGTGGCGGGCCGCCGCCTTGCCGGCTCCGGTGAGAACGACCACGACGATCTTGCCGGCAAGCTCCCCCTCGATGATCGAATGGGTTTGCGCGGTGTACTTGCGGACCCTCTTCAGGCTGTCGCACAGGTAACCCGCCTCGATCGCCAGGGCCATGACGATGCCGGCGTCCGCCGGCACGGGAGCAGGAGCCAGTGGCTGCGTGTCAGGGCTTTTCATTCGCGAAAGCGGCGCTCGATGATTCACCCCGAAGGCCAGCCGGGTGTCTCGCGAGGTCGAAATCGGGCCGGCTCACAGGAGCTGCCATTTTACCATCTTCAGGGTGTCGCCGAGACGGCCGTTGACGCCCAGCGCGGCGGTTGTTTCGAAACCCGAGTGCATCATGCAGTTCTCACACCTGGGGTCGTTGCCGGGACCATAATCCTCCCAGGACGTCTTGTTCAAGAGGTCGGAGAAGCTGCCGTGGTGGATATCGGTGATCAGGTAGCAGGGACCCTTCCAACCCTTGATGTTGCGGGTCGGGTTGGCCCAGGCGGTACACGAGAGCTCGCGTTTGCCCATGAGAAATTCGAGGTAGAGCGGCGAGGAGTAGAACTTGTATTTCCGGAACATGGCCTCGGCCGACCGGAACTTGGTCCGGATGTCGGCCCGGGTCATGAAGATCTCCTTGGAGCCGACGGCCGCGTAACTATAGCCCGGTGAGATCAGGAAGCCATCGACGTCGATCGAGGTCAGGTAGGCGAAGAGTTCGTCGAGCTCTTGCATGTCGGTCTCCGCGAAGACGGTCGTGTTGGTGCAGACCATGAAACCGGCTTCCTTGGCGGCCTTGATGCCGTCGATGGCCGCGTCGAAGACCCCCTCGCGCTCCACGGCGATATCGTGGCTCTTCCGCATCCCGTCGAGATGGACGTTGAAGAAGAACCGGCGGTGGGGCGTGAACTCCGCGATCTTCTTGCGGATGAACATGCCGTTGGTGCAAAGATAGACCACCTTCTTCCGCTCCAGGATCTTGGAGGCCAGCTCGCCGATTCCCGGATAGATCGTCGGCTCGCCGCCGCAGATCGAGACCACGGGGGCGCCACACTCATCCACCGAATCGAGACATTCCTGGATCGACAGTTTTTGCTTGATCGTCGTTTCATACTCGCGGATCCGACCGCAACCGGTGCAGGTCAGGTTGCAGGCGTGCAGCGGCTCGAGCATCAGGACCATCGGAAACTTGTCGGTCCGCGCCACTTTCTTGCGGGCGACATAACTCGCAATGCGAGTGGTCATTTCGAGGGGAAATCGCATGCAGCCTCACCTCCAGGAAACGTGGTAGGGAGCAAGATTCGATGAGCCGTTGTGCCGGACCGTGATCGGAACGAAGAGGACGTTCCAGCGCCGGCCGCTCAGTCAAGCGGCCTGGGCTGAGCCGGGATCCGGCAGGCCAGGGCGGCCGTCGAGTGGCCAAGCGGTCGAGCCATCGCCTGGCGGTAGCGTGAGATCGCCATCAGCGGGAAGTAGACCCGGTAGAGATGGTACTTGAGGTAGAACACTCTGGGAAAGCCCGTACCGGTGAAGCTGGCCTCAGCCCAGGAGCCGTCGGGGGATTGCGTCTCGAGCAGGTACTGGATGCCGCGGCTGGCGGCCTCGCCCGAGGCCCGCCCGACGGCGATCAGACCCAGGGTCGCCCAGGCTGTTTGCGAGGCGCTCGGGCTTCCGGTTCCCATCAGCTCCGGTTCGTCATAGCTGCGGCAGGTCTCTCCCCATCCCCCGCAGGGCTGCTGGACCGACTCCAGCCAGTCGGCCGCCTTGACCAGGGCATGGTGATTCATGGGATAGCCGATCGCCTTCAGTCCTTGCAGGACCTGCCAGGTTCCGTAGATGTAATTCACGCCCCAACGCCCGTACCAGCAGCCTTGCGGCTCCTGGGTTTTCCAGAGATACTCCAGGCCCCGGGCGATGGCGGGGTGATCGACATGGTAGCCCAGCGTACCCAGCAGCTCGATGATGCGGGCGGTGATGTCGGCGCAGCTTGGGTCGAGCATCGCGTTGTGGTCGGCAAACGGAACCTTGGTCAGAACCTGGTTATCGATGTCAACGTCGAAGGCAGCCCATCCGCCGTCGCGATTCTGCATCGAGAGCAGCCAGTTCGTGCCGCGGCTGACGGCCTCCTGCACCGGCGTATCGTCCGCCTCCGGAGACCGCAAGAGTGCCATCAAGACCATGGCCGTGTCGTCGATGTCGGGGTAAAACTCATTGCGATACTGAAAATGCCAGCCGGAGGGCTCGACTCCGGGACGGCGCGTCTGCCAGTCACCGGGATTGCGGACCTCCTTCGCGAGCAGCCAGGCGACGGCGCGGGCCACCGCAGACTCATCGTCGGGCTGCCGACAATCCGACAGTGCGATCGTGGCGACGGCCGTGTCCCAGACCGGCGACAGACAGGGTTGCATTCGTGCCCGATCTCCCTCCTCGATCCGCAAGTCGTCGAGCTGCCGCCAGGCCCAGAGCACGGCCGGCGAATCCGGGTCGTAACCCAGGCAATGGAGAGCGACGATCGTGTAGATCATCGGCGGGAAGATGGCACCGAGCCCGTCGGTGTTTTCGAAATGCTCGAGCATCCAGCGGTGGGCCGCCTTGATTGCGGGCCGCCGCCAGGCCGCGGGAACCCAGCGATCCGACCACTTGAGAACCCGATCGACCCCCAAGAAGAAGCTCGACCAGGAGAAAAACGCCTCCGAGCGCCGGGGCCGCGTCCCCTGCCCTGCGAGGAACAATTCGCCGATCCCGCGCTCCGGCTCGATCATCCGGACTGGCTTGAAATGCGACATGATCGAAAGCGGCACCACGATCGTGCGCGTCCATGCCGACATCGCGCTCAAGCTGAAGTTCAGCCGCGACGGGATCAGCACCAGCTCTGGCGGAACGCTCGGGCACTCGCCATAGCTGATCTGTCCCAGAAGTGCCAGGTAAAAGCGAGTGAAACTATTGCACGCGTCAGCACCCCCTAACTCCCGGATGGCCATCCGGGCGCGCACGAGGGCAGGGTCGTCGGGCGAATAACCAACCAGCTTCAGTGCGAAGTATGCCTTCACCGAGGCACTGACCTCGGCGGGGCCACCCGGGTAGATCGACCATCCTCCTTCGGGAAGCTGGTGATCGAGGATGTAGCGGGCACATGGTTCGCAGACCGGGGCGCTCTCGCGCCCCAGAAACGCCAGCAAAAGAAGATATTCCGATTCGAGGATCGTGTCACCCTCGAGCTCGCCAACCCAGTGACCGTCGGCGTTCTGCCGGGACAAGAGCCAGGTCCGCGTCCGATCCTGCGCGGCTTCGACTTCGTTCCTTGCAAGAGGGTTCCAGCGTGAAGTTAGACGATGCATGAAGTGATCCGCGGAGCTGGGGGATACGCCTCCCTCCTTGTTGGCGATCATGCGTTCCCGACCCTCTCTCTCGATTCGAGATCACTTATGATTGGCAACTCATCATAACTACAAGTCATTGGGCGAGCAGGATTGACCTGGAGCCCACCTGCTCGCACTCGCGACTTATCCTAAGCGCCGGTCGGAGAGCCGATCAAGATCAACCCCACCATGATTTTGCGACTTTTTTCGCGAAACACCCAAAAACCAACTGAATATTTTACCTATGTTTTTCAATCTTCCTGCACGACATGGAGTTAAGGGACCGGACAGTGTCTCTAGCAGGCGGTCCCTCCCCCGATCCGGGGTGAATTCGATCAGCCCGGGAAGATCGGGATCGCCTGAGCAAGCGACGGGCATCGAGGGTCGCTGTCGAGCTGGACCTGCGCGGTCACTCGGGGTGGAATGCCGGTTCCAGGCGGAAGTCGCGGAACAGGGCTTACCAGCGGAACCAGATCGTCGGCAAATCCTTCCAGTGGAATACCGGTTCCAGGCGGAAGTCACGGAGCAGTGGCATTGATCGCAGAATGGCCTGTAGCCGGTTGGGGTCTTCGCCGCTGGGAAGGGTTCCCTGGATCTCCAGAATATCTCCCCGGACCCGAACGCGGTCCACGTGAGCAAGCTCGCCGACGTGGCGGCGGATCTGCGAGGTCAGGTAGGGCTCCAGGTCTTCGGAACGTCCCTGCTGCCGTAGTGGATTGGGATGATTCTCGTCGGGAACCTGGAATTGCAGTTGATCGGCGATCTCGCGGACGCCCGGGGTCTGCTCGACGGTGCGATACGCGAGCATGGCCTCGTAAGCCGAGGGAACCTTGCCGGCCAGGGTCACGACATCTCCCCGGGACTGGACCGAGATCGGCAGCCCGGCGAGCGGGGCGCGTCGCGCCAGGGCCTCGGCAACCTGCCGCGTCAGCCTTTGTCCGTCGCCAGCCATCGGCAGGTCGGGCGTCACGGCCTTGCGGGGCTCGGCGTCGGGTCGAGGAGCCAGAGCGGCCCTCGGCTCGGGCCCGGGCGGCTGCGGTATCACGTCGGAACGGGGCGGATTCGGCCTGTCCTGCACGCCGGGTCGGAGCACCGGCTGGGGCGGAAAGCTGACCAGCGGGGGTTCGAAGCCAAAGAAAGGATCGTCGACGCGACCGAAAAGTGGCGGAGGATAAATGAAATACGGGGCCGATCCTACCAGCGAGCCAGCAGCCGGCGATGACCACGGCCCGCCTGCTGCCTGTGCAAGGGCTACCCGGTGGGCCTCGGCCGTGTCGATCACCAGATCATCGCGCACGGGGTAACCGAGATCGATGACGGTGCGGACCGCCATGTCGTGGATCACGCTCGTGCCGACTCGTCCTGCCAGTACCACCGTTCCGTTGCGCCAGGCTGCGGTGATTGCATAAGGGGCCGTCAGAGGGTTGGCCCGGATCGCGCGCAGGACAATCGCGTCAGGCTGATCCGAACGCCCCGCCGAGGGCATCAAGGAGCCAGGTGGATACCCCTGTTGACCTCGTGCCGCGGGGACATGGACCAGAACTTGGGCGATGACGACCAGGCACATGAAGCCCACACGGGAATGCCGATCCATGATGGGACGTCCTTCGCGGCAAGAAACGGCAACGAACGGACTTGTAGCCTTCGCTGAAGTTTACGGGCCGTGCGGCTCGAGGACAAGCGGAATCGCCTGAACAGTAGTCATTAGTCATTAGTCAGAGATGAATCCGATCACTGACTAATGACTAATGACTACCTCAGCTCGATCGGGTCGATCTCCAGCTTGCCTTGAATGCGGGCAATGGGCAGGAACGCCTCGAAGGGGGCGACGCCCTCGAGGCTCGTGTCGGCGAGCTTGATGTGGGTCGCATCGACGCTGGACTGGTCCCAGGAAGAGTCAAGCGCCACCCATCGCTGGTTGACGTAGACCTCGTGCCAGACGTGGTAGCCGAAGCCCTTGAGCTTCTGCTTGGTGTTGTCCACGTAGAGCAACCCGACCGCAACCCGCGAGGGGATGCCGACGGCGCGGGACATGGCAGCGGCCAGAACAGCATGCTCGGAGCAGTCTCCGCTGAGGTTGCGTGCGACCTCGTCGGCCGGCGCGAAGGCGATCGCGAAGTTCTTGTCCCGGATGTTCTCGAACACCCAGTGCTCGATTTGGACAGCTTTGTCCCAGGGGTTTCGCGTATCGCCGGCTACCCGTTTCGCCAGTGTTTTGACCCGGTCGTCCTCGCTGGAGATGATGCCGTTGGGCCGGAGATACGTCGCATCGACCTCAAGGGGACCGGCCGTACCGTCGCCAGGGCCGGCCGTGAACACGTTCATGACCAGCGAGTTCTTATCTGGCCCAGGCTGAATGGACTGACGTCCGTCGGATGGGAAGATCTGGGCAGGGTCTCCATCCTTGAGGGTGAGCCGGTACTGCACGTACCTCGTCCGGCGAGGATCGGGGATGATCTTGTTGATGGCGATCATCGTGCTGCGGATCTCGTCGAACTTCGCGTTGCCACGCGGCACCGGCGCGATGGCGCCCTCCTTGGTCGTACGGTACATCACAATGCCGCCCATCATGTCGCTCTCAAGCTTGAGCACTTGGCCGCCCGAATCGGCCCAGAGTGTCGCGTCGAGCACGGGCTGGGGCTTGCCATCGAGCGAAGCGGTCTGCACCACCTTTCGGAGGGGACGTCGGGAGCCGTCACCCAGAGCGACCTCGGAGATCGCCCCGGCCTTGAAGGTGAAGTCCACCACGCGGTTGAGGTCGGGGATATACATCTTGATCGCCCGGATCTCGCCTTCCTCCATGGGCTTGCGCGCCATGCTTTGCTCGGCGGCATAGGGGCCGCGAACCTCCTTGCCCCAGGGAATGTTCACCTCCTGGCGCTGGCCCCCTTCCATGATCAGGTTCATCTGACCCTTGATGGCGTCGCCGTAGACCCGGATCTCGTTTTCACTCGTCAGCGTCCGGGTGTCGAGCCGGAGCACCTCTCCCTCCGGCGTCTCGATCGTCCCGTACATCATCTTCATGGTGACCGTGTCGTCGAGGCGACGAAACGTGTACACCTGATCCAGACGAACCCGGTACAGCTCACGGCCCTTCTCGCTAACCTTCTCGACAAAGGTGTGGACGTAACCGATCTTGTTACCCTTGAGGAAGACCGCGTCCCAGGCCTCCTGCGCTCGGGCCGGCGGAGTCGCGAGGAGCAACAACCATGCGCAGTGGATGGCACAAGCCAGAACTGGTTTGCGAGCAGGACTGTGGAACATTCGATGGCCCTTTCCAGGTCCGTAGTCTGGGTCCAAGGAGAAGAGAGAACGCCGAGGGGTGGTTGCCCAGATAAGGATACAACCCACTATGCTCGAAAGACCGAGTCGCCTCAAGTTCAACCGGCCGGTCGCCGAGGTTTTGACAGTTGCCTGCGGTCCGACATGGCCGTCCATCAATCCGTGCGTGGCAGGGCCAGCCAGATCAGCAAGTTCCTCGAGCACAACGCGAGGGTCCAGCAGGGTTCCCCCCTTGAGATCCAGGTCAGCTTTCAGGAGCACGGCGGGAAGCCGGTCGACGCGGGACGGGCCGAGGTGAGCGTGCTGGCGCCGGGTCTTGTCGATGGCGATATCGTGTTAGCGTATTATTAAGGAACAGGAAAACGAGTGCTTGAGCGACGGCGGGCGGCGGG
>Ga0208043_1000641_pt1 | contig 14780 bp, 9 predicted proteins | sample Sb_taG_12_FD_187710 | JGI IMG/M metagenome (GOLD analysis project Ga0208043, IMG submission 187710) | Peat soil microbial communities from Weissenstadt, Germany - Sb_50d_9_AC metaG (SPAdes) (version 2) | ecosystem: Environmental > Terrestrial > Soil > Wetlands > Peat | place: Germany... | reverse complement strand
GATTCCAGTGAATTCCCCGATCTCCGTTGCAGCGCTGACGGGCGGAGAGATTGCGATCACCAGCGTGCATGAGAGGCACCTGGTTCAGATCCTGGATCTTCACGGCAAACTCGTCCGCGAATTCGGAGACCTCGCCAATTTGGCCGACCATCTGGCGCTCAATCGCTATCTGAACGGCGGGCGCGTGATTACCGATCGCGAGAGCCATCTCTATCTCGCGTTCACGCATTACCCGGAGCCGACGGTGCGCCGCTACGACCGCTTCGGATATTCCACGCTGGAGATTGCGCTCAACACGCTGGAGTTCGCGCCGGTGGCCACGGCCAAGCGCCGCGTGATTTGGGAGCAGGATCAGAAGAGCGCTGCGGCGGATTTGAAGCCGGTAGTGAATGCCATCGGCGTGGACCCAGTTTCAGGAGACATCTGGATCGCCGTCAGCGACGAATTGGTGCACTACGATAAGGATGGCAATCGTAAAGGAACCACGTATCGAACGTTTTCTCCCGAAGGCGCGCGCGTTGAGCCGGTATCGATTCTCGTTGAGCCCGATCGGTTGCTTCTTGCCGCTGATCCGGTCGGCGTTTTTGCCTTTGCGCGACCCGACAAGATGTCGGGCAATGCGGAAGAGAAAGCGGCTGAAAAGCCGGAGAGCAAGCCTGCGCAGAAGCCTGCGGCGCCCTCACAGAAACCGTAGTGTCAAGCGCCTGTGCAATTCACCAACGCTAGTTTTTTGCGCAGTGCCGCTTGTTTTCTCAACAAACGTTGAAAAAATTGAGCATTTTCTCCCGATTTGGCGCTGTGGATATCCTGTGAATTCTGTGTGAAAGCTGTGGGTGGCCTTCGCTCAATTTTCTCTTGCCCTTAACCGTTCTTTTATGCACAATCCCGCCTCGCATTAGGGACGTCGTTCGGAGCCATGCACTCCTCGGGTGAATACGGTCTTGGGGACCTAACCGCTCCTCTGTATTGAAAGCGATTGTGATATCGCTCCCGCACGGCTGCGGGATATCCACAACATTTCCACACCCGTGGGAATGTCCGGAAGGGTTGGCGTCGGTATGAATCAGTGGGATCGGATCCTGCACCATGTGGAGCGCCGGGTAAACCCACACAGTTTCAACACCTGGTTCCGTCCTACGCGGCTGGAAAGCGCGGATGAGGGACGCATTGTCGTGCGCGTACCCACGCGGCTATTCCGCAAGCGGTTGACGGAGACTTACGGGCAGATTTTGCAGGGTGTTCTGGTGGAAGTGGGGCTGGAGAACACGCGGATCGAGTACATCTGTGTGGAGCAGGACGCGGCGGAAGGGGTTCCGTCCACTCAGGCGCGGCTCGATTTCGACTCGGTCAGCCACCAGCTCAATCCCCGGTATACTTTTGAGACGTTTATTGTCGGGGCGTCGAACCAGTTTGCGCACGCCGCCGCTCAGGCGGTCGCTGAACAGCCCTCGAAGTCCTATAACCCGCTGTTTCTGTACGGTGGGGTGGGATTGGGCAAGACGCACTTGATGCAGGCGATCGGCCACTCGATCAAGAAGCGCAATCCTGCGATACGGCTCACCTACGTCAGCGCTGAAAAATTCACGAACGAGGTGATCGCCTCGCTGCGCTTCGATCGCATGAGCAGTTTCCGCGATCGCTTCCGCACCATGGACGTGCTCATGGTGGACGACATTCAATTCATCGCCACGCGCGAGCGGACGCAGGAAGAATTTTTTCATACGTTTAACGCGCTCTACGACCAACAAAAGCAGATCGTGATTTCTTCGGATTGTCCGCCGAAAGAGATCTCGGCGATTGAGGAGCGGCTGCGCTCGCGATTCGAGTGGGGCTTGATCGCCGACATCCAGCCGCCCGATCTGGAAACGAAAATTGCGATTTTGCAGAAGAAGGCGGAGAACGAGCGGGTGCGGCTGGCTGATGACGTCGCGGAGTATATCGCGCGGTCGATCAAGTCGAATATACGCGAGCTGGAAGGCGCGCTGATCCGGTTGATCGCGTTTGCTTCGCTGACCGGGGCTGAGGTGAATCTGGCCACGGCGCAGCAAGTGCTAAAGAACATCATCGAGATTCAGGAAAAGAAAGTCACCATCGAGCAGATTCAGAAGCGCGTGGGCGAGCATTTCGGTTTGCGCGCGCAGGATCTGAAGATCCGGTCGAACTCGAAAGTGATCGCGTTCCCGCGCCAGGTGGCGATGTTCCTGGTGAAGCAGCTTACTTCCGCCTCGCTGCCGGAAATCGGCCGGCAATTCGGCGGCAAGCATCACACGACGGTGCTGCATTCGATCCACAAAATCGAGACACTGCGCCGCGCGGATAAAGATTTGAACAAGACGATCAACAGGCTACTCGACTCATTCGGATGAGATTAGCGCGCGGCGGGCCCGCGCGGCGGCCTTTGGCCTGTTGATTCGCTGTGGACGCGCTGTGAATCCCTGGGGCTTCGTGGGCTATGAAGGCGGACTTGGCGGCATTTCAGCGGTTCTTCCTCGGCGTTCGATTTCCATACACAGCTTTGCAAACCACTCAATGCGCCTCCCCTCAGCGGCTTGGCGCGATATCCGCAATTTCCACAGTTGCGGCGACGACGGCGGGGTCTTATCTTTATCCTGAAGGAGAAAAGCTGTAGAGTAGGCACACACTATGAACGCAATCGGCACGCAAGCCACGAAAGACGCAGCGCGAGGACAGACGGATATGGAATTCAGCGTGAAGAAATACGATCTCGTCGAGGAGCTCGAGCTGACGCAGGGCGTTGTCGAGCGCAAGACGACCATTCCCATCCTGTCGAATATTCTTTTCGAGGCGCATGGCAATCGCTTGTCCATCACCGCCACCGATCTTGAGTTGAGCATCCGGACTTCATGCGAAGCGAAAGTGAAGAAGGATGGCTCGGGGACGATCCCGGCCAAGAAGCTTCTTGATCTGGTGCGATTGCTGCCGGATGAAGAGATCAAGTTCAAGCTACTTGATAATCATTGGATTCAGATTAGTTGCGACCGCAAGACTTACAAGATGGTAGGGATGTCGCGGGATAATTTTCCGATTCTGCCGTCGTTTCCGCATGTGCTGGTGAAAATTCCTGCAGCGACTTTGAACGATTTGATATCGAAGACTACGTTCGCGATTTCGCTCGAGGAATCGCGCTATACGCTGAATGGCGCGCTGTTGGTGCTGAAACCGGATTCGATCACCATGGTTGCTACCGACGGGCACCGGCTGGCGATGGTCGAGACTTCGCAGAAATTCGATGGGTTGAGCAGTGAGGTTCGCGTCCTGGTCCCGAAGAAAGCGATGTCTGAGATTTCGCGGCTGGTTGGCGGTTCGGGCGACGACGCGGTTGCGGATTTTGCGCAGGATGATAGCCATTTGTTCTTCCAGTTTGGCCGCCGGCTGCTGACTTCGCGCAAGCTCACCGGACAATTCCCGAATTACGAAGCGGTGCTGCCGCGCGATGCGAATAAGACCGTGGTGCTTGAGCGCAATGAATTGAACGATGCGCTGCGCCGCGTTTCGCAGCTCGCCGACGCGCGCTCGCGCGCGGTGAAGTTCACGCTGGCGAAGGAAGCGATCGAGATTTCCGCCTCGAGCCCTGAATACGGCGAAGCGAAGGAAGCCATCGAGAAGGAATACAAAGGCGAGCCGCTGGCGATCGGCTTCAACGCCCAATATATTTTAGATTTCCTAGCCGCCGCGGCTGACGGCCCCATCGCCTTCGAGCTAAAAGACGAACAATCCGCCGGCCAGCTCCGCCCGCTCGCCGACGAAGCGACGCGTTACCGCTACGTTGTAATGCCCATGCGCATCTGATTTTTTGCTCACCGCAGCAAACAATTTCACAATAAAATCGGCCATTACGTTCGGGACGAATCTCGCAGCGTCTGAATAACTACGTACGGCCAAATCTATCCCGTAAACTATTGAAAATAAAAGGCTATGCAGCCTTTCCGTAGCAAGAATCGCCTTGAGAAATCCAGGTGAATCGGTTAAAATTTTTCCGTTCGTCGTTGGTCTCGGGATTCCTCCAGACCGGCACTTAAGCGGGGTCAAGCAGCTCGATTTTCACGCGCCGCTCCGATGCAAATCGGGGCAATCGCCAGGGCGCTGAGCCGCTAGCGCGCCGCGATTCTCCGCAAGGAGAAACTGTCTTCGCCGCGCCCCTCCGGCTCGCCGGGGTGGGGCGGGATGAAGCGAACGATTACCCTTCGAGCCCGCGCTTGATGCAACCAGCGAGGGCCACAGGGGAAGGCAAGTGTCGAGTTCCTTCGCACGCCTTCCTGCACACGCAACTGAGGAGCGGTTCAATCATGGGTGAAAAGAATGGTGCGGCCGGCAAAGGCCCGGGGCACAAGTACGACGCTACTTCCATCAAAGTGCTCGGTGGGCTGGAGGCGGTGCGCAAGCGCCCGGCCATGTACATCGGCTCGACGGGCGAACTTGGATTGCATCATCTCGTCTGGGAAGTCGTTGATAATTCCGTGGACGAAGCGCTGGCCGGCTTCTGCGATGAAATTAATGTGACGGTGCACGACGATAACTCCGTGACCGTCGTGGACAACGGCCGCGGCATTCCCGTGGACATGCACGCCACGGAGAAAAAGCCTGCAGCGGAAGTGGTGATGACCGTGCTGCACGCCGGCGGGAAATTCGACAGCGATACCTACAAAGTTTCGGGCGGATTGCACGGCGTGGGCGTTTCGGTGGTCAATGCGCTTTCCGACTGGCTCGATCTCGAAATTTATCGCGAGGGCGAAGTCTGGGAACAAAGCTATGAGAAGGGCGTTCCCACCTCAAAGCTGAAAGTAACTGGCAAGACGCGCAAGACCGGCACGAAAGTCACCTTTCACGCTGACCAATCGATTTTCACCACAGCCAATTACAGCTACGACACGCTTTCGCAACGTCTGCGCGAGCTGGCCTTTTTGAATAAAGGCCTGAAAATTACGCTCGATGACGAGCGCAGCAGCAAGAAAACTGAGTTCCGCTTTACCGGCGGTATCGCTGAATTCGTGAAGCACTTGAATCGCGGCAAAACGACGCTGCACGACTCGCCGATCTATTTCGAAGGCAAGAAGGACAACGTCGAAATCGAAATCGCGGTGCAATACAACGACAGCTACGCCGAAAACGTCTTCGCCTTCGCCAACACCATCAACACCGTGGACGGCGGCACGCACATCTCCGGCTTTCGTTCCGCGCTCACGCGCACCATCAACTATTACGCCAGCTCGTTCGGCATGTTGAAAGAACAGAAAGACGAAATTTCGATTACCGGTGACGATGTGCGCGAGGGCCTCGTGGCCGTCGTTTCGGTGAAGCTGCCGCAGCCGCAATTCGAAGGCCAAACCAAGGGCAAGCTGAATAGCGACATCAAGGGCACCGTCGAGACGATGGTGAACGACCGCCTCGGCGAGTATTTCGACAAACATTCCTCCATCGCGCGAAAAATCATCGGCAAGTGCATTGACGCGGCACGCGCCCGCGAAGCCGCTCGCAAAGCCCGCGAACTCACTCGCAGGAAATCCGCGCTCGACTCCGGCGGCTTGCCGGGCAAACTGGCGGATTGCCAGGAACGCGACCCGTCGCGCTGCGAGCTGTTCATCGTTGAGGGCCCATCGGCCGGTGGCTCGGCCAAGGAAGGCCGCGATCGCCGCTATCAGGCCATCCTCCCACTCAAAGGCAAGATTCTGAACGTGGAGAAGGCGCGATACGACAAAATGCTCGGCCACGAAGAATTGCGGCTGATCATCATGGCCCTCGGCACCGGCATCGGCAAAGACGATTTCGACGCCGTGAAGCTGCGCTACCACAAAGTGATTCTCATGACCGACGCGGACGTGGACGGCAGCCACATTCGCACCCTGCTACTCACGTTTTTCTTCCGGCACATGCGCGAGCTGATTGAGAAGGGCTACATCTACATCGCGCAGCCGCCTCTCTATCGCGTCAAGCGCGGCAAGATGGACCGCTACATCCGCGATGAACGCGAGTTTTCGCGCGAGCTGATGAAGCGCGCCACCGAAGAGCACGCCGTAAAGGGCAAAGACGGCAAGACTCTCGAAGGCGGCGCCCTCACACAATTCCTCCTCAATGTCCAGGAATACGATCAGGTAGCCGCGAAGCTCAATCGCCGACTGCGCGATCCCCGGCTCGTCGCGCTGCTCGCCGAGAGCGACATCGAGAAAAAAACCGACTTCGGCGACAAGAAAAAATTGAACGAGCTGATCAAAGCCATCGAGAAGGCCAAACTCAAGCTCGAAACCAAGATTGAATTCGACGAAGAGCACAGCCTCTACGAACTCGTTCTCACGAACGGCGGCGAGCGCCGCATCACCTGGGGCCTCGCAGCGACCGCCGACTACAAACGCCTGCGCACGCTGAAGCAAGCGATTGAATCGCTCGATCGCCCGCCGTTTACGATCACGCACAATGGCGACAAGGTAGTGAAGGAAGATTCCGGCGGCGTGCTGGCGTACGTGCTCGAAGACGCCAAGCGCGAATTCGCTATCACGCGGTTCAAGGGCCTGGGCGAGATGAATCCCGAGCAGCTCTGGGACACCACTATGAACGCGGAAACGCGCACGCTGCTGCAAGTGAAGCTCGAGGATGCCGTCGCCGCGGAAGAAATTTTCACTACGCTGATGGGCGAGAACGTGGACGCGCGCCGCAAATTCATCGAGGAAAACGCGCTCGACGTGGTGAACCTGGATATTTAGGCGGAGGCGACTCGATTGTTACTTCGGCCTCCATTTTGGATATAGAGAAAATGCTGTCATCCCGAACGCAGTGAGGGATCTGCGGTTTGTATGGAAAGGCTCTACTACGTCTACATTTTGGCAAGCCGTTCGCACAACCTCTACATCGGCGTGACTAACAACATCGGACGCCGTGTGGAAGAGCACCGAAGCGGCACCATTTCTGGTTTCACGAGCCGGTACGCAATAAATCGTCTGGTTCATTTGGAAATCTTCAGCGAAGTTCGCGTCGCGATCGCGCGCGAGAATGAACTGAAAGGTTGGCGGCGGGAGAAGAAGTTGGCGCTGATCGAGAAGGCCAATCCGACTTGGGTCGAGTTGGCACCATTGCGCAGCACGCGAAAGAAAGAAACCGCAGATCCCTCACTGCGTTCGGGATGACACCGCTTTCTCAAATTGACGAAGGAGTTGGCATGGCAAAAAGTCGGACAGTCGCGCGAAAAGCCACATCCCGAGCCGCGTCCCCCGAGCCGTCGCGCGGCCGGCCGACATTTTGCAAAGGATATGGCATCAAGGCTGACGACAAAGGCCTCGTTGCCTGGAAGGATGCTTGCGCGCAGCTGGTGAAATCGCGGAACTATTGGGTGGCTACTTCGCGCCCTGACGGACGGCCGCACTCGATGCCTGTGTGGGGCGTGTGGATGGATGGCGCGGTGATCTTTGGCACCGATCGAAATTCGCGCAAGGCGCGCAATATTCAGCATAATCCTGTGGCAACCGTGCATCTGGAAAGCGGCGACGAAGCGGTGATTCTGGAGTGCACGGCGCAGGAGATTACCGACGCGAGTGTGATCGCGGCCGTGGACGCCGCCTATTTCAAGAAATACAAGATGAAGCTCACGGACGCACCGGGCGTGCCGTATATCGTGGCCATGAAGCCGCGCGTTGCCTTCGCCTGGCACGAGCGCGATTTTCCCGTGTCTGCCACGCGCTGGAGATTTTGAGGCGGGCGCTGCTTGCCCGGCAGCCTGAATCGGAATGATGTATCAGCTCAATTGGGAGACACTGCCGGGATTGCGAGGAATTTCGTGCTCGGATTTCAAGGCGTCGCCGACGAGCGCGCCGGACATGGAGCGCGGCGTAGCATTCGAATGTACAAGCGAAGCCGAATGCGCCGCTTTACTCTCGCGCCTCGAAGCCCATTTTGGGCTGCAGCGATTTTCGAATAATGCGTCTGCTTTCGAAGCGGTGAAAAGTTACGTTCTGGAAAGAAGGTAAGGATCGGGCATCGCCCGCGCAGTCTGAATTCAATTTCACAACGGGGAATAAATGGCTGACGAACCGAATCAATCAATTCTCACGCCGGTAGATATCGAAGCGGAGATGAAGAAGTCGTACCTCGATTACGCCATGAGCGTAATCATCGGCCGCGCGCTGCCCGACGTGCGCGACGGCTTGAAGCCCGTGCATCGCCGCATTCTGTTTGGCATGTACGAGCTGGGCTTGACCTCCACGAAGCCGTACCGCAAGTGCGCGAAGATCGTCGGCGAAGTCCTCGGCAAATTCCATCCGCACGGCGATTCGCCCGTTTATGACGCACTGGTCCGTCTGGCGCAGGGATTCAACATGCGCTACCCGCTCATCGACGGCCAGGGAAACTTCGGCTCCGTCGACGGCGATCCGCCGGCGGCCATGCGTTACACCGAAGCGCGGCTCTCGAAGATGGCCGAAGAGATGCTCGCGGACATCGAGAAAGAAACCGTAGATTTCGTTCCGAATTTCGACGAGAGCACCAAAGAACCGACCGTCCTCCCAACAAAGATTCCAAATTTGCTCGTGAACGGCTCGAGCGGCATCGCCGTCGGCATGGCTACAAATATTCCGCCGCACAATCTGAAGGAGACGATCGAAGCCGCGATTCTGCTGATCGAAAATCCTGAGACGACTCTGAAGCAAGTGATGAAGCTGGTTCCGGGTCCGGATTTTCCGACCGGTGGCTACATCTACGGCCGCGAAGGCATCGAGCAGGCTTACAAGACGGGCCGCGGGACGTTCCAGGTGCGCGCCAAGGCCGCGATCGAAGCGCGCGGCAAGGATCGCCAGGACATCGTCATCACAGAGCTGCCCTATCAAGTGAACAAGGCGCGCCTCATCGAGCACATCGCCGAGCTCGTCCAGGTGAAAAAGATCGACGGCATTGCCGACATTCGCGATGAAAGCGATCGCGACGGCATGCGCATCGTCATCGAAGTGAAGCGCGACGAAGAGCCCGAGATCATTCTGAATCACCTCTTCAAGCACACGCAGATGCAGGAATCGTTCGGCATGATTTTGCTCGCGATTGTGGCTGGGCAGCCGCGCGAATTGGGGCTTGTGGATTTGCTGCGGCTGTTCATCGAGCACCGCGTGGAAGTCGTGCGGCGGCGCACGCAGTTCGATTTGCGCAAGGCTGAAGAGCGCGAGCACATTTTGCTCGGCTACCAGATCGCGCTCGATTACATCGACGAGGTCATCAAGGTCATCCGCGGATCGGCGAGCCGCGCCAACGCACGCCAGAATTTATTTGAGTTCTTCGAGAACCGTTCCGTGCGCGTCCTCGTCGGCGGAAAAGAAACGACCGTCCGCGGCGTCAAACTGGATCACAAGAAATACGGTATCGCCGGCGCGGCGCGCGTTGAGCACATTGGTCTGACTTATATCCAGATCGACGCAATCCTCGAACTGCAATTGCACCGCCTCACTCAGCTTTCCGTCGACGACATCCTCAAGGAACTTGCACAAATCCGCGAGCGCATTGCGGAGCTGCGCGAAATTCTCGCCAGCGAGAAAAAGCTGCGCGGCGTGATCGTCGCGGAGTTGAAGGAAGTGGTGAAGCTTTATGGCGACGAGCGGCGCACCCAGATTGTGGACCGCGTCGAGGAGATCAAGCTCGAAGACTTGATCAAAGACGAGGAAATGGCCATCACAGTGAGTCACGCAGGCTATGTGAAGCGGACTTCGGTGGATGTGTATCGCCATCAATCGCGCGGCGGCAAGGGGCGTATCGGGGCGCGCACGCGCGAGGAAGATTTCGTCGAGCATTTCTTCGTGGCCTCGGCGCACAGCTATATTTTACTGTTTACGTCGAAGGGCCGGATTTACTGGCTGAAGGTGTACGAAATTCCCGAAGCCGCAGCCGCGACGCGCGGCAAGGCCATCACCAGCCTGGTGCGCTTCCAGGAGAATGAAAAGCTAACGGCTGTCGTCTCCGCGCGGAATCTCGAGGAAGCCAATCGCTTCGTTTTCCTTGCCACGCGCAACGGCACGGTGAAAAAGACCGAGCTCGCCGAATTTTCAAACCCGCGCCCTTCGGGAATCATCGCCATCAGTCTCGATGAGAAAGATGAATTGATTGGCGCGAAGCTCACCGACGGCAAGCAGATGGTTTTCCTCGCGAGCCGCGACGGTCAGGCCATCCTCTTCCGCGAAACAGAAGTTCGCGCCATGGGTCGAGCTGCAGGCGGCGTGAACGGCATGGACCTGGCGAAGGACGATTTCGTGGTCAGCATGGACGCGGTGCAGCCGGACTTCGAAATCATCAAGAAGGAATTCAAGAAGACTACGGACAATCTCGACGAGCTCGAGAGCGATCAGATCCGCGAATCGCTGACGTCGCTGATGCTCACGGTCGCCGAGAAGGGCTACGGCAAGCGCACGCCGCTCGCCGAGTATCGCGTCACGTCGCGCGGCGGTAAGGGCGTGATCAACCTCAAGTCCACGGACCGCAATGGCCCGGTTGTAGCCGCGCTGCAAGTGAAGGAAGACTCCGACGTAATGATCATCACCGGCCAGGGCAAAGTAATCCGCGTCCATTCCGGTGAAATCCGCGAAGCCGGCCGCTCCACGCAAGGCGTCCGCCTGCTGCGCCTAGATGAAGGCGACCGCGTAGCCGCAGCCGCGGCAATCCTGGAAGAAGAAACCGCCGTAGGCGAGACGCCGAAAAGCTGAAGCATGGGGTGTTCGTAGGGGCGCCGCTTGCCGCGCCCGGCGACGTAGAAAACTAGCGCGGCCGAACACTAACACGTGCGAAGAGTCGCGCCGAGCGATTTTTCCAGCGCGCTGACAATACGAGCCGCGAAGTCCGTCAATTGCGCATCCGTCAACGTCGCCTGCGCGCTCTGCAACGTAACGCGCACCAGCAGTGAAAATTTTCCCGCAGGCACATTCTTCCCGCGAAATAGATCTACGGCCTCCACTTTCAGCAACTCCGCGATCTTCAGTCCGCGAACCGTCTCCACTACCTGCTCGAACGTAGTCCCATCGTTCAGCAGCAGCGAAAAATCGCGCTCGACGGCAGGGAAGCGCGGCAGCGGCTCGTAGCGTCGCGTCGCGCGCGCCGCCTCCACAGCCTCCAGCAGCGAATCCAGCTTCAATTCCGCATAAAAAACATCCTGGCGCAGCTTGAATGCTTCGGCGGCTTTGCGACCGATCTTCCCGGCCACGCCCAGCGACTCGCCGCTGCGATTTGCGGCGGCGACTTGGGCGGCTGCAGCAGGCGAGAGCCAAGGCAGCGCACCCGCTTTCCACTCGAAGCTGCCTGCGAGCTCGCCAAGGCGATCCAGGTCCCCTTTCAGGTCGGCGAAGTCGAATTCGCGGGCGTCGTCGTGAATTGTTTTCTCGCGCGCCAGGCCCGTGGCGCCCAGCGTCAGGATGCGCGTCTCGACCGGCTTGCCGGCTTCGAGCGCGTAGGCGCGGCCAATTTCGAAGAGGCGCAGATTGCGCTGGCCGCGATTGAGATTCCACTCGAGCGTCGCGAGCATGTTGACCGCGCCGGAACTGCGCATCGCCGAGGCTTCTTCCGAAAGCGGGTTGCTGATGATCGCGGGCGCAGTCTTCGCGTCGCGGAACAGCGCGTCCTGATCCTTATCCACCAGCGGAATCGTGACGATTTCGTGGTAGCCCAGGCCGACAAGGCGCTGGCGCACGAGATCTTCAGCCTGCGCGCGCGGCTGGCGCAGTGCGGCCTGCTTCGATGGCGGAATGCGCGGCGGAAATTTGTCGTAGCCATAGATGCGCGCGACTTCTTCGATCAAATCGATCTCGCGCGTGACGTCGCGTCGCCACGACGGCTGGCGGCATTCCCACGCCGCGGCAAGCGAGCCCGCGCTGCCGCGATTCGCATCCACGCGTACAGGCGCAAAGCCGAGCGCGCCGAGTATGTCCTCGATCTCGCGATCGGGGACATCGGCGCCCATCACGCGCAGGATTTCCTTGCGCGTCAGTTCGAGTTTGCGCTGGGGCTCCTTGCCCGGATAGACATCCACACCGCCGCTGAGAACTTCACCGCCCGCAAGTTGTTGCGTCAGTTCGGTGGCGCGGCGCGAAGCGAGTTCGGCCATCTCGAGATCGGCGCCGCGCTCGAAGCGCATGGAGGCTTCGGTGCGCAGATTCAGCGCCTTCGAAGTGCGGCGAATCGAAATGGGATCCCACCACGCAGCTTCGATCAGCACGTTGCGCGTGGCGAAGCCGATTTCGGTATCCGCGCCGCCCATCACTCCGGCGAGGGAAATTGCGCGCGACGAATCGGCGATGACGCACGTTCCGGCGGCGAGCGTGCGCTCGATGCCGTCGAGCGTGCGGAGCTTCTCGCTGGCGCGAGCGCGGCGGACGATCATGCGGTGCTCGGCGATTTTGTCGAGATCGAAAGCATGCAGCGGCTGGCCGAGTTCGAGCATGACGTAGTTGGTGATGTCCACGACGTTGTTGATCGAGGCGTGGCCCAGCGTTTCCAGGCGCTGGCGGAGCCAGTCGGGCGACGGTTGCACCTTCACGCCGCGAACGACGCGGGCGGTGAATCGCGAGCAAAGCTCGGGCGCTTCGATCGTGACGCTCGCCGCCTGCGATACCGGCGACGCGGATTCTGTGAACTTCGGTTGGACGGGCTTCAGCGCAAGGCGGTAGAGCGTGGCAGCTTCGCGGGCTACGCCGTAATGCCCGAGGCAATCGGGGCGATTGGCGGTCAGCTCGGCGTCGAGAATCGGGCCGGCTGGTGATTCTTCGATCGCGTCCACGGCCGTGCCGGAAATAGAAAGCCGCGCGCGCAGGTCGGCCGGCGTCGCTTTAAGGTCGACGAATTCTTTGAGCCAGTTGAAAAGAACTTTCATTATGGAAACTGGCGCAGGAAGCGCACGTCGTTCTGGAATAGCACCTGCAAATCCGTCATGCCATAGCGCATCATCGCCAGGCGATCTACGCCCATGCCGAAAGCAAAGCCCGAAAGCCGCTTCGGATCGTAGTTCACGAAGCCGTACACCGCGGGGTTCACCATCCCCGCGCCGAACATCTCGATCCAGCCGGAAAATTTACACGTGCGGCAGCCCTCGCCGCCGCAAACGTGGCACGACGCATCCACTTCGGCCGAAGGTTCGGTGAACGGAAAATAGCTGGGCCGCAAGCGCGTCTTCACTTTCGCGCCGAGAAATTCGCGCACGAAATGCTCGACGGTGCCGCGAAAATCGCAGAAGGTGATGTCGTTGTCCACCGCCAGGCCTTCAATCTGATGAAACATGTAGCCGTGCGTGGCGTCGGGATTATCGCGGCGATACACCTTCCCCGGCACGACGATACGCACCGGAGGCGGCTGCTTCTCCATCGTCCGGATTTGCATCGGCGAAGTGTGCGTGCGCAGGAGATGTCCGCCGGAGCCTTCGATGTAGAAGGTGTCCATGTTGTCGCGCGCGGGATGAAATTCGGGAATGTTGAGTGCCTCGAAATTGTAGTAAGGCGTTTCGATCTCGGGGCCTTCGACGACGCTGAAGCCCAGCGAAAGAAAAATCCGCTCGACTTCTTCGTAGGTTTGGCGGATCAAGTGGTGCGTGCCGACGGGCCGCTCGACGCCGGGCAGCGAAAGATCGATCGACGGACCCGAGCTGAGATCGGCGACCGAGGATTTTGCAGATTCGATCGCGGCTTCCAAGGCACCGCGCAGTTCATTCAGTCCGGCGCCGATCGCCTTCTTGAATTCGGGCGGAGCTGGCTTGAGCCAATTCTCGGTAATGCGCGAGCAAATGCCATCGCGCCGGCCAAGCCATTTCACGCGGAAAAATTCGAGGGAGTCAGCACCGCGAATTTGCGCAGACTCAGCAGCAGCAAGTGAGCGCAGCTCGCCGAAGAGTCCACCGATCTCATCCGGCGAAGACACGCCAAGCTGGTCGAAACGCTGAGCCGTTTTTTCGAGAGCGTTCATGGCGATTAATGGATTTGAGTAGCGCCGGCGTCCCTGCCGGCAACTTACGAGCACGCTCGTCAGCAATCCCCGCCAGCGCCCGCGGCCTCAGGCGCCCCTACGCAGCCGGATCCTGTTCGGCATATCGCAGCCAGGCACAAAAGGGCCGAAAAGAGCCACCAGAGACGCCGGCGGTACAAGAGCGATCCTTTACGACTTGGCCGGCTTCGCGGTGGCGGCCAAATGCGACTTGGCCGACTCAACCAGCGACGTGAAGCCTGCCGCGTCATTGACCGCCATATCCGCCAGGATCTTGCGATCTAGGTCGATGCCGCCTACCTTTAGCCCATGAATCAATTGGCTGTAAGAGAGGCCATTGTTGCGTGCGGCGGCGCCGATGCGCTGAATCCAGAGCGTGCGGAAATCGCGCTTGCGATTGCGGCGATCGCGATAGGAATAGCGCAGCGAGCGATTCACCGCCTCGCGGGCTGATCTATAGAGCTTGCCTTTGGTTAGGAAAAAACCTTTGGCGTGGCGGAGTAACTTCTTGCGCTTGGCGCGACGCTTGGTGCCGCGTTTGACTCGAGACATTTGCGATTCTCCTCGTTTGAAGGCGTGCGAATGATTTCAGACGTGGAGAATGCCGCGGCGAGAGACAGTCGGCGGGCGCAAAGGCCCGCAGCCTGCAAAACGCACGAGCGATCTCCACGGCGAGTTTTGTTGGCCGCCTCTATATTTCGTACTACACGAGGCGGCAAATTGCCTCGATCCAAATCCTCAGGATCGGAACATCCGGCCGGCAGGCCCGCCGTGGCGGGAATACGCGCTGCCTGGCGCGGGAATTACAACCGAGAACTAATCTCTAAGAGTACGGCAACATG
>Ga0208043_1000636_pt1 | contig 14852 bp, 13 predicted proteins | sample Sb_taG_12_FD_187710 | JGI IMG/M metagenome (GOLD analysis project Ga0208043, IMG submission 187710) | Peat soil microbial communities from Weissenstadt, Germany - Sb_50d_9_AC metaG (SPAdes) (version 2) | ecosystem: Environmental > Terrestrial > Soil > Wetlands > Peat | place: Germany... | reverse complement strand
TCTCGCCCCGCTTGTTTTCGCGGATCAAGAGCGGCTTGCCGCACTTCGGGCAGGCGTGCTCGCTGGCGACGGCCTCGGCCCGCGGCTGTCCTCCCAGCGGCCGGGTCGCCTTGCAATCGGGATACTTCGAGCAGCCCAGGAACTGGCCGGTCCTGCCGAACTTCAGCAGCATCGGCGCACCGCAGACGTGGCAGACCTCGCTGGTGGGAATCAGTACCCGCTCCATCTGGGTCTGCGCCGTCTTGAGCGCGTCCTGGAACGGATAGTAGAACTCGTCGAGCACCTTGACCATGTCTTCCTTGGCGGTCGCGATGTCGTCGAGCTCGTCTTCCATGTGGGCAGTGAACTTCAGGTCGAGGATCTTGGGGAAATGCTTGACCAGCAAGTCGGTGACCACCATGCCCAGGTCGGTGGCGAAGAATCGCCGTTCCTTCTGTTCGACGTAGAGCCGGTCCTGGATTGTCTGGATGATCGGGGCATAAGTGCTCGGCCGGCCGATGTTCTCCTTTTCCAGGGCCTTGATCAGAGTCGCCTCGCTGTACCGGGGCGGCGGCTGGGTAAAGTGCTGGGTGGCGTCGAGCGCGTGCAGATCGAGCGCCTGGCCCACGGCGAGGGCCGGCAAGAGCTCGTCCTCGATTTTTCCGCCGGGCGGCCAGACCCTGCGGTGGCCGTCGAACTTGAGCACCTTGCCCTGGGCCTTGAACAACCCCGGACCGGCGGTGATGCCCACGTCGGTCACGGTGAAAACGGCGGGCGCCATCTGGCTGGCGACGAATCGTGAGTAGATCAACTGGTAGAGCCGGAACTGGTCGTGGCTGAGCTGGCTCTTGATCTGCTCGGGCGTCAGCTTCAGGTCGGTGGGCCGGATGGCCTCGTGAGCCTCCTGCGCGTTCTTGCCGGCGGCATAGCGGATCGGCTTGGACGGCAGGTACTTCGCTCCGTACTGGGTCGCGATCAGGTCGCGCACCGATTGCATCGCTTCTTGCGAAACGCTGAGGCTGTCGGTTCGCATGTAGGTGATCAGTCCGACCGGACCGGAGCCGTCCACGTCGATGCCCTCGTAGAGCTCCTGCGCGACCTTCATGGTCCGCTTGCTGGCGAACCGCATGCGGATCGCCGCCTGCTGTTGCAGCGTGCTGGTCTTGAACGGGGGATCAGCCCTGTCGGGCTTGTCGGCCTCATCGACCCGCGAGACGACATAACCGGCCGAGGCCAGCTCGTCGCGGATCTTGCGGGCGTCGGCCTCGGCACTGGCTGCAAACTTGGCGCCGTTGTATTCGGCCAGCGCGGCCTGAAACCTGTCGGAGTCGGCCCTGGCGCCCGTCGGGCTGACCGTCGCGGTGATCTTCCAGAACTCCTCGGTGACGAAGGCGCGGATCTCGCGTTCGCGGTCCACGATCAGGCGGACGGCCACCGACTGGACGCGGCCGGCGCTGAGGTTACGCGCCACCTTGCTCCAGAGCAGGGGGCTGAGCTGATAACCCACGAATCGGTCGAGGAAACGGCGCGCTTGCTGGGCGTTGACCATATCCATGTTGACCGGCCCAACATGGCCAAAGGCGTCCTTGACGGCGCGTTCGGTGATCTCATGAAAGGTGACGCGGCGTACCCGGTCGTCGGAAAGGTCGAGGGCCTGCTGCAAGTGCCAGGCGATCGCCTCACCCTCGCGGTCGGGGTCGGTCGCCAGGTAAATGATGTCGGCCCGTGCGGCCTCGCGCTTCAGCTCGCCCACGGTGTCTTTCTTGGCCGGAACGATTTCATAAGAGGGCAGGTAACCATGCGCCACATCCAGGCCGAGCTTGCGCTTGGGAAGATCGCGGACGTGACCCATGCTCGCCTTGACGACGTACTTGGGGCCCAGGAACTTGTTGATCGACCTGGCCTTCTTGGGACTCTCGACGATGACCAGGGAATGGCCTCCGCTGCCGCGTGCAGGCACTTCTCCCGCACCGGCCTTGGGGCGCGGGCTCTTGGGCGAGCGGGACGTCGATCCGGTCGTCGCACGCTTGCGCGGAGCCGGTTTCGTGGGGCCTCCGTTTCCACTGGTCGTCGTTGCTGCGGACTTTCTTGCCACGGTATCTTCCTACCTATCCTCTTCCGATTCCACTGTTTCGGTCGATCCTTCTCGACCTACACGAACGCGGTGCCCGGGGGCGATTGAGGTTGCCCTGGGAAGGAATCCTGGTACGATTAAGTTTGGGCCGCCCATGATCAGACCCCGCGTCCTTTCTCAATAGCGACATAGCTAGGGTATTGGGGCGTGTCAAGAGGGGGGTGCATGTAGCCACTACCCAGACGGCCTGTTTTGCCACCACCGAGGAACCCATGCCGTTTGAGGTCTTTCGCCGCCATCAGCGCAAGCTGCTAGCGATTTTTGCCATCATGGCGATGTTCGGATTTGTCGTCTCCGATAGCTTGCCCAGGCTGCTCAACTCGAATACCGGCGGTCGTGACCAGAAGGTTGCGGAGCTCTACGGCAAGTCCGTCTACCAGAGCCAGCTCAACGATATGGCCCGGCAGCGAAACCGGGCGAATCTTTTTGTTTCCGGCCTGGTCCAGTTCATGTCCCGAGAGGTCTTCGGCGGACTCAAGCAGCGGGACCTGGTCGACGCCATGATCCTGCAGCACGAGGCCGACCGGTTGAACATTCCCGCCACTGCCGAGATCGGGCGGGAATGGTTGAAGCAGATCACCGGCGGCCGGATGAACGGGGAGCTGTTCAACGTCCTCTTCAGCCGGTTCAGCAACGAGGTCAGCGAGGAGCACCTGCTCGCCGACATCGCCAACCAGGTCCGCCTCCTCAACGTTCGCCGGCTTCTGGGTCACCCGGTCGTGACGCCTTACGACGTGTACAGCTCGTACCGCGACCAGAACGAGCGGGTCGGGGCCAACATCGTCGAAATTCCCGTCGACTCGTTTCTCTCCAAGGTCTCCGAGCCGGCGGCCAGCGAGGTCCAGGCGCTCTACGACAAGTACAAGGACGTGCTCCCAGACCCCGCTCGCGAGACGCCCGGGTTCAAGATCCCGCGGCGGGTCCAGCTCGAGATCCTCTCGCTCGACGGCAACGCCCTTGCCAGAGGCCTGCGCGACAAGGTCACGGAGGCCGAGCTGCGGTCTTACTACGAGAATCACAAGTCAGAGTTCGAGGTTCTCTCGGAACTGCCCGCGGATCTATTCGCCGACCAGCCCGACCTCACGCCACCTATCATCCAAGGGTTCTCCGAAGTGCGCGGCATGCTGGCTCCGAGACTCGCGGAGGAGAAAGCCCAGTCCGAGATCGTGGACAAGTTCACGCAGATCAAGGAATCCGAAATGATCCCGTTTGCCGACAAGTACTTGGCCGCGCTCGATGAGCAGGACGAAGCCAAGAAACAGGGCAACGGCTCCAGCGTGGTCCTGCCCACGCCACAGGATCTCAAGGCGATTGCCGATCGCGAGGGTCTCAGTTACGAGAAAACCCCCTTGCTCTCCCGCCAGGATGTCGAGCGGCTCGGACAGATTTCCACTGCCGAAGTCGGCCTGACGCCCCTGAGTGGCGGCCGCAAGTTCGTCGACGAGATGTTCGACCCCAAGACCGGACTGTATGAGCCGATCGAGTTGACCGACGTCCTGGGCACTCGCTTCCTGGTGCGCAAGATCAAGGACGAACCGCCGCATGTTCCCACGCTGGAACAGGTTCGCTCGGAAGTCGTCGTCGCCTGGAAGATGGCCCAAGCCCGCCCGCTTGCGGAGCAGGCGGCCGGCGAGCTGGCCAGCCAGATCAAGGCCAAGGGGGCAACCCTCAAGGACCCCACGGTCGACGGTTTTCGAGTGGTCAGCATTCCTCCCATCACGCGCTCTCAGACGAGCTTCATGCCGACATCCATGTTCGAGCCCAGCCCCGTCGTCGAGACCCCCATTCCCGACGTGCCGCATGCTGGGGAAGCGTTCCGCGACGCCTACTTCGGTCTCCAGGCCGGATCGGTGGACGTGGCGCCCAATCAGCCCAGGACCGTCTACTACGTCATGACCCTGGACCGACGCGAGCCGGCAAGTTTCAGCGCGCTCTATGCACTCAACGGCGACGAGTATCGTTACAGGAGCATGGCCCGTGAGCAGGCTTCCAGGCAGCAGGACGAGCACTGGATGGGCTGGCTCCGCCAGCAGGCCGGGCTGAAGCCGGACTGGATTCCTCCCGACGAGGTCAAGAAAGACGAGGCGGCCAGAGGCTAGTGACCGCGGGTCAGCGGCCCGTCACGACCGCGATCCAGACGCGGATGCCAGCTTGGCCAGGAACGGCTCGAGCGCTTCCAGGAACAACCCGGGGCGCTCGACGTGCGGCATGTGCCCGCAGTCGGGGATGATGGCAAGCTGGCCGCGGCGCACCCGGCGCGCAGCCTCGTGCGCGTGGGCAACCGGTATGATCTGATCGGAGTCTCCCCACATAATCAAGGTGGGCACAGGTAAATCCGATAGCCGGTCGAGCACGATCTCACTTTGTCCCTGGTGATCGAACAAGGACCGGGACACTGCGAGCTGGTCCCCGAACAGCCCGGGACGCATGCCGAGCCAGAACTGATCCAGATACCACTCCGCCGGAACCTGTTCCGGATGGGCGAAGCATCCGCTGGCGCGCCCTCCCAGGCGCTGTAGCTGGCCTGGTGGCGTGAGCGCCCAGAGAGTAGACCACTCACCAAGACCGGGGAGCGTCATCAGCGTCAAGGCCGGGTTCAACTCCCGTCCCAGCCCCGCGCTGTCGACCAAGGCCAGGCCACGTACTCGCTCACCGCGGTCGTCCAGTGCCATCTCAAGGGCGGCCAGTCCCCCCAGCGAATGCCCGATGACCACCGCGCGCTCAATCTGGACCGCGTCCAGGAAATCGGCCACGAACGATCCATACCATCCCGCCACGTATTTCCCTGCCACCAGGTCCGATTTCCCGGAACCCGGCAAGTCGGGAGCCAGGACACAGAATCGCTCGGCGAGTCGGGGCATAACCCAGCGCCACGCCAAGGCGCTTTCTCCCCCGCCATGCAGCAAGACGAGCGTGATGTCCTGGTTCGGGCCTGCCGGTGGCCCGGCCGAGAGATAGTGAATGCACAGGTGATTGACCCGCACCGTGCGGCTCTTGATGTTCATAACGCCTTGATCGCGCGACGGCGCGGGAAACGTCGAGGACTCGGGGTTTCTTCGCTGAGACTGCCGATCCGCCTCGAAGACAGTTCCAGAATTATCGCCGTTTTCTGGCGATTGAGGAAGAGAACATTCAATCGTTGATACGCTTTTCCGACTCCGATGGTTCTGGTGACTCGACCAGGAACGGCCCCCGGCAATTCTGCTTAGACTGCATGCTCTCATTGACAAAATGGAGAACCGGCCTTGACCTGCGTTGAGGAAGATATACTATCCGGATCACATGGGATGTGCTGCTTTTTCTCAAGGACGAGGAAACCCCGATGATCAGCTCTGACTACTTTGAGCGTCTGGTCACATCCGTCGAGAGAATCGCCCGCCACGCTTATTATCCGGGCATCGATGAAGCCATCGAGCAGTGTCTCGAGGATATCGATGAGCTGATGCACGCGGGACGGATCACAGCCGAAGAGCGTGAGGCATTGCGCCTCATTCTCGTCGGCATGACGTTAACTTCGTCAACCAACACGTCGAACGCAGCCTGAGCCGCCCTCTGCTTGCGTTCCAGACGCTTGCTGTCTTCAGTCGCCGCTGCCCACCGGCCATTCAAAGCATTGCCTCTGCCACCACGATCAGGCAGACCCAGGCGAGCGGCCACGTGACCAGCAAGCCAACGGCCACTTGATGGGTCCAGGAAACGTGGTCGCGACCTTGCGGGCGGATGCGTGGTCCGAACACGCGCAAGACCAGTCCAGCCGCCAACGGCACCAGACCAAACAGGATCGTATCACTGAACCTGAAGCTATGCAGCCGGATCGGGAGAATGAAGACGCCCATGACGATCCAGTAAACCCCGATCAGCAGCCAGGCCATCTCGGCCCAGGTGCGCGTGGTCGAGGTGGTGGGCTGGGCAGATTGTGTGCCGCCCGGGTCCACGGGGCGTGCGTGCCTGTGTCGCAGCAGGATCAGTGGCCCGCTCATCGCCAGACCAAGCCACACGTAAAACCCGACGGCGAACAATCCCAGAGCCGGCGGGACATGGCTCTGAGGCCAGAAGGCGCGGAACAGGACCGCCGCGAGGCCATATCCGACGACCATCGCAACCATATCGATCAGTTGAATCCGGAACTGAGGTTTGCCCGGTTGACTCTCGCTCATGGGAAGACATCACCTTTCGCATTCAGGATTGCGGCGGCAAACCGATTGTACAATGGAGCCGTCGATCCGCGGGCAGCGTCAACTCAGGACGACCAAGCCCAGCCCGCACTGAATCGGCCAGGCGATTGCCAGGATCAGGCCGACCCGATTGGTCCACGGGGCTCCCTCGATCCGCGCCGCTTGTTCTGGAGGAACCATGACCCATGTGCCCCAGACCACGACCAAGGCGACCAGGCACGAGAGCGCCAGGCTGATGGTCAAGGTCGTGGCGAAGAGAGAAATGTCGCGCTTTACCTCGGCCTGCCCAAACCGCGTCCGTTGACGTATAATAAGACGAGTTTTCGGGACGTCCGGCACGAGCGGCTTTCGTTTTATTTCTAGGGGGCGTCTCGTCGCCAGGTCCTTGACCTGGTTTTCTTGATTGGTCATCCACCATTTCCCCCCCTGCCGACGGGTGCGCCGCCCGGTGATTCTTCCAGTGAGGTGAGAGGCATGGCTTTGCCCAAGGTCGTGATCGTGGGTCGACCCAATGTCGGCAAGTCTTCGCTTCTGAACTGGTTGGCGGGGCGAAGGATCGCAATCGTCGATGACCTGGCGGGCGTCACCCGCGATCGAGTGGGAGCACTCGTCCAGCTCGGCGACGATGAGAATCCGAGGTTCCTGGAGCTGATCGATACCGGCGGCATCGGCATGGTTGACCGTGACGATTTGAGCGAGGAGGTGGACCGGCAGATTGATACGGCAATGAACGAGGCCAGCCTGATCCTCTTCGTGGTCGACATCCGCGACGAGCTGATGCCACTCGACGAGGAAGTTGCTCAGCGGCTGCGGTATCTCAAGACGCCGGTCATCCTGGTCATGAACAAGGCCGATTACCCCGAGATCGATCAGCGGGGCGGAGAATTTTACAAACTTGGTCGCGGCAAGCCGATTCCGGTCTCCAGCCAGCAGAACCGTAATCGCCAGGCTTTGCTCAAGATGATCGAGGAGATGCTTCCCAGCGGCGAGGACGAGAAGCCGGCCGAGGCGGTCATGAAGATCGCCGTGGTGGGCCGGCCCAACACGGGCAAGTCGACATTCATCAACACCCTGGCTCACGCCGAGCGGATGATCGTCTCGGAGCGGCCAGGAACCACGCGCGACTCGGTCGACGTCCATTTCGAGCTCGACGGGCTCCCTTTTCTCGCCATCGATACCGCCGGAGTCAAGCGCAAGGCCAAGATTCGTGACAGCCTCGATTTCTATTCGATTCACCGCGCCGAGCGGTCGATTCGCCGGGCCGATGTGGTTCTGATGCTGATCGATCCCACCCAGGGCATCACCAGGCTGGACAAGCAACTGGCCGATTACATCGCCAAGGAATACAAGCCCTGTATCTTCACGATCAACAAATGGGACCTCATGCTGACCGATCGGAACGACCCGTCCCAGGGCAACATGGCCCGGTTCGCCAACGTGGTGCAGTATGCGTTCCGGAATATGAGCTACATGCCGCTGGCCTTCATCACGGCCCAGACCGGCAAGAACGTCAAGGCATTGTTGAATCTCGGCCAGTCGCTCTACAAGCAAGCGAACCGGCGGGTCGGCACCGGCGCGCTCAATCGCGTGCTGCGGGAGGCCGTCGGGGCCCATCCCCCCGCCATGTCCGAGAACCGGAATCCCCGGGTCTACTATGCCACCCAGGTCGGCACCAATCCCCCGACCATCGTCCTGTTCGTCAACAGCACCCGACTGTTCGACCCGACCTACCAGCGTTACCTGCTGAATGTGTTTCGGGAAAAGCTGCCGTTCCACGACATTCCCATCAAGCTCTACCTGCGCGCTCGCAAGCAGACTGAACCCGACGCCCGCGGCGCGGCCAATGGCGACCACGGAAAGTTCGACGAGCAAGAGTTCGAAGATCATCCCGCCGCGCACTCCGGCTCATCTTCCAACCCCGGTCTGGAGGGGCTGCGGTTCCTGAACCGTGAGGTCAATGAGCTGCTCTCGGATCTTGATGGCTGATCGCGGCAGGGCGCTGGTCGTGGCGTGAAGCTGCTGCGCACTTATGATTCAGTGCGTGGCCAGCTTGCGAGACCATCGATGACAGCCGCCCTGATATCTTCAGGGGCGAGGAATCGGGAGAACTTGCACCATGTTCCCATTAACCCGGCGCGACGGCTGGCGAGGGAAATAAAGGGGATTATCTACGCCTAGAATGCCCGACACGAAAGAGATGAGTGCATGCATCCCCCGGACTGGCTTTTCTGGATTTGCCCCACCCGACGAACGTGTTATACGAGGGCATGGGAAAGAAACGAACACCGACCGAGCTGGTCCCGGCCGTAATCGACGACGACGCCTACGAGGCCGTCCTGGCCGGCGTCACTGCGCTTCTGGAATCCGCACGCCATGCCGCCGCCCGTTCCGTCAATGCCGTCATGACGGCTACCTACTGGGAAATCGGCAGGCGGATCGTCGAGGAGGAGCAGCGGGGCAAGGAGCGCGCCGATTACGGCGAGCAGCTCGTCACCCGTCTGGCGAAGGACCTGACCAGCAGATGCGGGCGGGGATTCCGGTATCGAAATCTCTATCAGATGAGACAATTCTACATGGCTTACCCTCGAATTTTGCAGACGGCGTCTGCAAAATCCGGGCGGGCCGCGCCATCCGACAAACTGCCTTTCGCAGAGGTAACGCTGCGAGACCTGGGAAAGGGCTTTCCCCTCTCTTGGTCCCATTACGTCAGGCTTCTCTCGGTCGAGAAGTCCGAGGCCCGCGCGTTCTACGAAGCCGAAGCTCTGCGGGGCGGATGGACTGTACGGCAACTCGACCGCCAGATCGGCACCCAGTTCTATGAGCGTACGCTCCTCTCCCGGAACAAGGCGGCTATGCTCAGAAGGGGGCAGAATGCCAGGCCAGAAGACGCCCTGACCCCTGAGGAAGAGATCAAAGACCCGTTCGTATTGGAATTCCTCGATCTCAAAGATGAATATTCAGAGAGCGATCTCGAAGAGGCGCTGATCCGCCATCTCGAAACCTTTCTGCTGGAGCTGGGGGACGATTTCACTTTCATCGGCCGACAACGCCGGCTGCGGATCGACGACGAATGGTTCCGGATCGATCTGCTGTTCTTTCACCGCCGCTTACGCTGCCTCATACTCATAGATTTGAAACTGAATAAGCTCACGGCCGGCGACGTTGGTCAGATGCATCTCTATTTAAACTACGCCCGCGAGCACTGGACGCATGCCGACGAGAATCCCCCAGTGGGTTTGATCCTCTGCGCTGAGCACCGGGCTGGCGTGGCCAAATATGCCCTGGCGGGGTTGCCGAACAAAGTCCTAGCCGCCGAGTACCGCACGGCGCTGCCGACCGAGGAGACACTGGCCGCGGAGTTGGATCGCACCCGCAAGATCCTGGAAGGGCGGGTCGGCCAGACGCCCAGGAAAAGAAGGAATCGCCCGTAGCCGCACCGCCCAGCGGATCTCCCGCCTTTGTTCCTGACCTAGCCACTTTGGGAAGACGATTTTTTGAGGCGGGCGAAGGGGACGGGCGAAGGGGATATTCCTAATTGCTCTGGTAAATTGAACGATCCAGGCAAACCGGTTTTCCGCAGACTGGGCACCTTGCCGCAACAATTAAGATCGTCCCCTTTGTTCTGTAGAAATCTTGGTCGGCCGTCAGAGCGACGGGATCACCTACGGCCTGCATCCAAACACCCTGAAACGCATCCACCAACAGTTTCCGCAGGTCCGCCAAACACCGTCCGTCTTCATCGGCAGCGACACGCAGACTAACTACGAAACCAGTGTGGGGCCGATCTACGACCAAGTTGCCATTCTCTTGACCGGACTGCCGCGGGATAAGGTGAGGGAACTCGGCGGCTACCGAGTTGTAGATCCGATCACCGACTTAGTACTTTACGAAGCCGACCCGGCTGTCATGTAGGGCATGGTTCAACTCCCGGATCTTCGCGGGTGACAAGAGCGGGGTGGCTGGGGTCGAGCTGGCGACAGCCAGCGAGCCCCCAGCGCGGAAGCCTCGGATCTGGGGGCGTCGCCCTTCGGGCGTCGACCCCAGCCACCCCTGAGCTGTGACCTGCGTTTGAACCATGCCCGATTTCTTTGTGGACCCCGCGCTTCACGTCCGGCTGGCCCGGCGCTTCGTGTTCCTTCGCGACCGCGGCGGTCGGGGAAGCCTATCGTGCCGAGCAGGTCTTCATGGGCCCCTGTCCCCTACCGACCCCGCCCTCCGCTGAGCTGGGTGGACACGGCGATCAATGAGAACCAAGGGCCGATTCGGGAGTGCACTCCAATGGACGCGACAAGAGCCAGACGGACCAAAGATCGAGCGCGGCAGACCTGGTACGCCCTTCACCGTCAGCGGCGTTTCGCACGATTCCTGGGGTTCGCGAAGCCGGGCGAAGCCACGCCCAGGATCAACCCGGGCCGTTGCTGATGCAGGACACGAAGCCGATGACGGACGATTCACGGGAAAATCGACCGGTCGAGCTCCTGTTGTGCTGGGAGGAGCTCCGGGAGCAGGGCCGGTGCGTCACCGCGGACGAATTGTGTGGCGATTGCCCGGAGCTGGCGGATGAGCTCAAGAAACAAATCGAGACCCTGCGCGCCATGGACTTCCTGCTCAAGCCCATGGCCGCCGTGCGTCGAGGGGGGTCTTCGAGCGCCAGCCCGCCGACCCCCGCCCCTTGACATGCGGCCGGTGCTCCAGACATAGGGCTGAATCACGATTTGTTATTGACGATGGCATTGGCACCAGCGCTATGGTACCATCTCAACTCAGGCAACAGACTGGGCACGAGGTTGATTCTTTCGAGGGGCGAGCGCCATGCCCGAGAGCGAGAATCAGACGACCTTGGTCCAAGGGTGGATCGACCGTCTCCGCGCCGGAGACCCTTCGGCGCGTGACGCCCTGCTCGCCTGCGCGATCGACCGCCTCGAGCGCCTCACCCGCAAAATGCTCAAGGGCTTCCCCGGCGTCCACCGCTGGGAGCAGACCGACGACGTCCTCCAGAACGCGATCCTCCGGCTCAGCCGGGCGCTGCAGGACGTCACCCCCCCTCGTCCCGTGACTTCTTCCGCCTCGCGGCCGTGCAGATCCGGCGCGAGCTGATCGACCTGGCACGGCACCACTCGGGGCCCCAGGGCCTAGGGGCCAATCTCATCAGCAACGCCAGCGGCGATGCGTCCGCCAGCCTGAACCCCGCCGACCACGCCGACGTGACCTACGAGCCGAGCCGGCTGGCCGAATGGACCGAGTTCCACCGTCAGGTTGAGGCGCTGTCGGACGCGGAGCGCGAGGTCGTGGACCTGCTCTTCTACCAGGGCCTGCAACAGGCCGAGGCCGCCGCCGTCCTCGGCGTCTCGGAGCGGACCGTCAAGCGGCGCTGGCAGTCGGCGCGGCTGGCGCTGCACGAGGCTCTCGGCGGCCGCCTGCCCGGAGTTTGACCGGCCCGCGAGATCGACCTCCTTTTCTTCTCGGCCGGCATCTCATCCCGTCCTCGGCGTCGCCAATCGGGCCCCCCGGCCATCATTATCCGGCTCGGTTCAAGTCCAGGTAACACTTGCCCGCCGACCCTGATCGTTGAGCTCCTCCCACCGTATCAACAGGTCGTCCAGGAGCGACTCTTCCCCTCGGGAGTCCATCACCAACCACCTTTCCGGAGAGTGGGCGTCGCCGGATTTGGACCGGTCGGAACGACCGGGTACGCCGTCAGGGCCGTCGCCAGAAATGGACTGGTTCCGGGGGGATTATCCAGGAGGCCCTGGAATTCACAATCGCCCGCCCTTCTTCAGTCCTCTTTTCGCGACGGCCCTTTTCGACTCCCCGATCAAGTGTGCTCATAGTCGTTCCAGAGAATCAAGTGACAGGAATCCACTTTGCGTGATGAGACTCCGGCCCGAGATCGGCCACCAGGCTCTTTTGAAAAAGCGGCCCACCCGGAAGGGAGGCTCCTTGCCGGCCATGGATCGTCAGTGAAGCCAGAGTGGCGATCGGGGTCGAAGACTTCGTGACGATCTTGAGGCTCTCATGGGTGCTCGGGATCGAGTTGGTATCGACCGTGATCGCCATGAGCTCGTTGGTGTTCGCGACCGCACCGCGATCGGGCGAATTGGGCGAGAGCATCGCGTTCACGGGACCGGAGCCAGGCGCGGTGGAACCGGCAACGCCCCAGTCGTAGAAGTTCTGTTCCAAGAAAGCTCCATTCGACGTGAAGTAACCCCAAGTCGCGCCGTTGGTGTTGCTGTACGTATTGATCCCCCAAGGATTGAACACCTCGAACGGCATCGTCGACGACGGGTTGTAACCCACGACGGCATACCAGTGACTGGCCACGATGTGCGAATTCTGGACCGAGCTGCCGGTAGTACCGATGCAGACCAGATCACCCGCCTGCAAGGCCGCGGCGATCTCCTGGCTCGTCACACCCGGTGTGACAAGGTACAGGCTGGAGGACAGCCCCGTGATCGGCGCCAGGGCCCATGATGCATATCCCCCGTTCAGGGCCGCGTAAGAAGCGCTCCCCGGCTCCGAGGTGGTGATTGAGCCCGACAGGTTCTCCTGGGCATAGGCCTTCTCCGCCAGTGCGGCCCACAGAATGCCGTTTTGCGGCTGGTCAAAGGCGTAGACGCCCGCGGCGGTATCCACGGGCAACTGGTCGTTGACCGTCACGTAATCAGACGCTCCGTTGACGTAGAAGCGAACCGTCCAGGTTCCATTGCCGTTGCTAATGAACATGTTCTGGATTATTTTGGGATCACGCGCGGCCGTTTCCGCGAGGCTCGCCAGCAGCCAGCAGTCGCCCGCGCTCCCCTGCGCCACATCCGTGAATGAAGGGCCGTTGGGGCCGAAAAGGGTGTAGCCGGTCGCGCCGACATTGGTGTAGGCGTTATTGGGGTCCTCAGCGGCGTAGCCGTCGCATGCGTCGACCGTGTTGGGTTCCACCTTACCGAGGAACCACTGGTTGACCGTCTCCTGCAACGTGACCCCAGTTGTCCCGTAGTACTGCTCCAGGTAGGTGGCGTCGTTGGTGGAGGGATAGACGACCTTGGTCGCCAGGTTCTGAACGTAGCCGGGCATGTTCAGGGTGGTCGCATGGGCCACCAGGGTCTCCAAGTTTTGCAACTCGGCGCTGGTCAGCGCGCCGCTCTGCAAGACTTCGTCGAAGATGCCAAGCATGTCGCTGAAGGTGAGCGCGTCATCGCGGGTGAAGTCGGCCCGCGCCAAGTTGCAGATCCCGGCGTTGGAGAGATTGCTGTCGAACCAGTCGACGACCTTGACTTGATTGGCGGATCCGAGTTGGAACGAGCTGACGAGTCGATCGAGGACCTGGGCAGCGCCCGAGGTCGGCTGCTCGATCAGAGTCCCATTTTGCTCCAGGTAGATGACGGCGTCGGTGCTCGTGACCGCGGCCGCCTTGACGTTGGAGGCCAGCAGGACCGACCTGCCAGCCGTTTGCTCGTAGAGTTGGCCGTTGCTACAGAGGCTGTAGGTTGGAGCCGCTGCCGTACTTAGCAACAGCTTGCTTTCCATCGTTTCGACACCCACGCGAGCGCTTCGCGTCCGACGTTCCACGGTCCTGGCGTTTTCCCGGCGGCTGAGGCTCTTGAAGAAGTTCATGGTGTTTCCCCTTGATGGTGGTCGGCTCATGTTCGGGGCGGCCTCGACCACCCCGTTTGTCCTGTCTAAAAAGCCAAGCGAGACGCGGACCCAGGAGGGGACAGAGGTCGCTCCCAAAAATTTGCCGGACGTCTTTTTCTCATCCGCAACCGACTACGGCGGCTCCCACGCCGATCTGTCAGGAGAGAAAATTCCTGCCGGTCGCGGATGTTAGTCTTTGGCAGATCGCACCTTAGGACGAACCAAGGCGGAATCGGGCAGGCGAACGAAGTTGATTTTGGCGGGTCGGTTGTGGCGAGTGGCGTGGGACGCGGGGCGCGGGAATAGTGGCCAGTGGCCAGTGACCAGTGGCCAGTGAATCTGAAGGGAGCAGCGATCGGCGCCGGTTGGCTGCGGGGAAGGCGAACCCGAAACAGTGGCCAGTGGCCAGTCGTCAGTGGCCAGTGGCCAGTCGTAGTGGCCAGTGAATCTGGAGGGAGCAGCGAGCCGACGCAAGAGGAGTGCCGGGCACCGCAAAATGCGCCAAACGAAGCCAATCCGGAATCAACGCAAAACTCGTTGCCGCTTGAGGTTGAACCGTCCGTGCCCGAGCCTGCGAGTCGAAAACGAAGCCAAAGCACGCAGGCAGTGGCGAGCGGCGAGTGGCCACTGGTCAGTGGCCAGTGGCCCAGCGCGAGGCACGCCAGCCCCGTACGGGACTGAGGAAGGCTAGTCAACGAACGCTGGAACTCTGAGGGGGTCACTGCCCGGCCCTAGGCTGATGCGAAGTTGCTATTGACAAGGTTTTAGAGGTCGTTTCGGGTGATCCGGTTTGGTTACGCTGGGCACAGGCATTGGGAGCGGATTGCGGCAAAAAGGGCGATATTCTGATGGTGGAAGTCGTCTTTCCTCCAGTGACGCGGCGCGCCGGTAACAAAAACAAAAGCGAGATGAACCGTTGTCTGCCAATTTGGCTGTCA
>Ga0208043_1000628_pt1 | contig 14949 bp, 14 predicted proteins | sample Sb_taG_12_FD_187710 | JGI IMG/M metagenome (GOLD analysis project Ga0208043, IMG submission 187710) | Peat soil microbial communities from Weissenstadt, Germany - Sb_50d_9_AC metaG (SPAdes) (version 2) | ecosystem: Environmental > Terrestrial > Soil > Wetlands > Peat | place: Germany... | reverse complement strand
TGGACACGGCGATCATGCGCATGAGCCGGGTCCTCGCCGATCCCTGGCAGGCGCTGGCTGAGGCGATCCGCCAAGCCGACGTGGTGCACGCTGACGAGACGAGCTGGCGGCTGGCCGGTGCCCAGCAGTGGTTGTGGGTCGGAGCGGCCGCGCTGGTGGCGTGCTCGGCGCAAAGCTCGTAAAAGCGGCACGAGAAGTAATCGCGGTTCATCACCGCTACCTCCAGGAACAGCACACCCTTCCCTGGCTCGCGCGCGAGCTCTCCCCGCTGCGAGATCGCATCCAGGCGCTGCTGCAAGAAGGCGAACGCTGCCGCCATCAGAAGACCGCAAACTTCTGCGCTGGACTGCTCGAGGAGTACGAGGCGCTCTGGACCTTCTGCGAGGTACCCGGCATCAGCCCGACGAACAACACCGCCGAGCGAGCGCTCCGCCACGCCGTGATCATGCGCAAGATCCAAGGCGGCACCCAATCCGAAAACGGCAACCACTGGATCGAGCGTATCCTCTCCATCAACGAGACCTGCCGCCTACAAGGCCGCGCCGTACTCGACTACCTCACCACCGCCGCAACCGCCGCCCACCACGGCCAACCCGCACCCTCGCTACTACCCCGCGCACCCTGAGCAACACACCGTTCACCACTCAGCGGGCATCGACCCCCTGAACGCCTAGAAAGCGCCGGGATAAACCGGCCCGGAGAAAGGAATGAGAGAGTCCAACATCGAAGACGTAGCGAGTCACGGTGGCCCCGACCATGCGTTGGCGACCCGCGAGGGCGCAGCGAAGCGTTGGATTCGGGGTACGCGCAGGCCGGGCTATTGAGCCGCGAAATCAAGGGTTTCGGGGTGCCGACGTCGTTAAGTGAGGCGGAAGGCAACATCGTTGGCGGCGCTATTCGCGAGCCGTCAGTGGACCCCGCGCGGTCGAAGAACCAGGGCATGTGCGGAATCTCCGGGTGCGAGAACCGGGAGGTCCCGTGGTTGCCCGTCCCTGTCGATGATGCCCCGTCCTTCATGGATCGCGGGGTGGCATGTCGGCAGGGGGCGGGCCGCGAGGGGAACGCTGAGGCGGTAAGCCCTCGATGAACGATCACGGGAAGTCAGACAGGCCCGTATTACCTGCGAAGTCGTCGAACAAGGCCGCGCGAGCGGTGGCGGAGACGGTGGAGGGAAGGGGCCTGCCCGAGGGGAACACGGCCAGCAAAACGCGTCCCGGACGCAGTGCCGGGCAAGGCGTGTCAAGTGCGCTGGATCGTGTGCGTCGAGCAGCACAGAAGGACAAGGAAGCACGGTTCACCGCGCTCCTGCACCACGTGGACCTGGATCGCTTGCGGGCGGCCTACCGGGCGTTGAGCCCGAAGGCTGCTGCCGGGGTGGACGGGGTGACGTGGCAGTCATACGGACAGGATCTGGAGGCCAATCTCCGGGACCTGCACGCGCGGCTGCATAGGGGAGCGTACCGGGCAAGACCATCACGCAGGGCGTATATCCCGAAGGCGGACGGACGGCTGCGGCCGCTCGGTATCGCCGCGTTGGAGGACAAGATCGTCCAGCGCGCCGTCGTCGAGATTTTGAACGCCGTATACGAGGTGGACTTCCTGGGTTTCTCCTATGGGTTTCGGCCTGGGCGTGGCCAGCACGATGCGCTGGACGCGCTTGCCGCCGGGATTCTTAAGAGGAACGTGAATTGGGTGATTGACGCGGATATCCGCGACTGCTTCACCGGCCTGGATCAATCGTGGCTGGTGAGGTTTCTCGAACACCGGATAGCGGATAGGAGGGTCCTGCGCCTGATCCAGAAATGGCTCAGGGCGGGAGTGATCGAGGACGGGTCCTGGACGGCCAGTGACGAGGGGGCACCACAAGGAGCGTCGGTTTCGCCGCTCCTTGCGAATGTCTACCTGCACTACGTTCTTGACTTGTGGGCCGAGCAGTGGAGGGGCCGCCACGCTCATGGTGACGTTGTCATCGTGCGTTGGGCGGACGACTTCATTGTGGGCTTTGAGCATCGTGAGGACGCCGAGCGGTTCCTGGCCGACCTGCGCGAGAGGTTCGCGCAGTTCACGCTGGAGCTGAATGCTGAGAAGACGCGCCTGATCGAGTTCGGACGGCACGCCGCCCGGGACCGCCAAGCGCGTGGACTCGGACGGCCTGAGACGTTCGATTTCCTTGGCTTCACGCATATCTGCGGGAAGACGCGGAAGGGACGCTTCATGCTGAAGCGCAAGACGATCGCCAAACGGATGGCGGCGAAGCTACGCGAGGTCAAGGTCGACCTGATGCGACGCCGTCATCTGCCGATCCCCGAGCAGGGGCGCTGGCTGGCAAGCGTAGTGCGGGGACACCTCGCCTACTACGCCGTGCCAGGCAACATCGACATGGTGGTGGCCTTCCGAACCCAAGCGACCCGGCACTGGTACAGGGCGCTCCGGCGTCGCAGCCAGCGCACGAGTCTGACCTGGGAGCGGATGAACCGCCTCTCAATCCGATGGCTCCCACCCGCCCGCATCCAGCATCCCTGGCCCGACACGCGGTTCAACGCCAAAACCCAAGGGAGGAGCCCAGTGCGGTAGTCCCGCACGCTGGGATCTGCGCGGGGGGCCGCCAGCAACGGCGGTCCCTACCGCGATCGCAATCTAGCGTAGCGATTTAAAACCATCTTATCTAAACCGAACAACACTCGAATTCAAAGATTTGGGCCAAACTGTGATACTGACGGAGGGTCCCTCAGGACAAGTTCTGGCCTGTCAGTAGATGGAAACTTGAGTGGCTTTATGGCCGACTGAGGACCTGCGCTGAAGCGCGCTACCGAGGGGCTGCGAGTCAAGGTCCACGTCTGATGGGCAAGAGGAGGATCCGGTATCGCGGCAGGGGTTCTGAGCAAGCTGATCCCAAGAGTATGCTGGTTGCTCATGGCCAGGAAACCGAACGGCAGACGCGAACAGAAGACATTCGAGCATCGCAAGCTGCGGCGGGCATCTAAGCGGGTGATGCAGGGGACACGCGTCGGCACCGGCAAGCACGTGTCCGGCCAGCCCCTGGCGCGAGACCTGCGCCGCCTGACGCTGGGCGACTAGCTGAAGGCGCGCGCAGCGCCACCGCAAAAAAAGACCCGGCCCCCAAAGGGACCGGGTGGGTGGCTCGAGCATAGCGCCTGCAGGCCAACCGGCCGGGGGGTCTGCAATGGTCGGTCCTGCGACGATTCATAATCGTTCTCATCGATGAGCCCTGACACCAGCCAAACGAGCGACTTCGAGGCCTGGCAGGTCGAGCTGCACGGCCATCGCGTGATCTACCACATGGCTGGCAGCGGGCCGCCGGTGGTCCTGATTCACGGCATGGTCAATTCATCGCGCCACTGGCGATCGGTCGCACTCAGCTTGGCCGATCGCTACACCGTGATCGCCCCCGATCTGATCGGCCACGGCGACTCCGCCACGCCGCGCGGGGACTACTCGCTCGGCGCGCACGCCTCCTCGATCCGCGACCTGCTCGCGGTGCTCGGCGTCGACCGCGCCACGATCGTTGGCCACTCGCTCGGCGGCGGCGTCGCGATGCAGTTCTTCTACCAATTCCCCCAGCGCACCGAGCGCCTCGTGCTCGTCTCCTCCGGCGGCCTCGGCCACGAGGTCTCACCGCTTCTGCGCACCGCCACCCTCCCCGGCGCCTCCTTGCTCCTGTCGCTCGTCGCCCATCCTCGCCTGCTGTCGGCCCTGCGCCGCGCCGGCGATCGACTGAACGATTCGGGTTCGCGCAAGGGCGTCTACCTGCAGGCGATCGCGCGCGCCCTGCGCCCGCTCGAGCAGCCCGGCGCGCGCACTGCGTTCCTGCACACGCTCCGCTCCGTAATCGACGTCCACGGCCAGCGAGTCAGCGCCACCGACCGGCTCTATCTGCTCGCGGACACGCCCACACTGATTGTCTGGGGCGAGCGCGACAACACGATTCCGCTCGCGCACGGCCTCGCCGCCCACCGCGCGGCGCCTCACAGCCGCTTCGAGACGCTCCCGCGCGCGGCCCACTTCCCCAACCTCGAAGATCCCGAGGGCCTGGCCGCGGTCCTTGGCGACTTCATCGCCACCACCGAGCCCGCCTGCATCGAGAACGGCGACTGGGGCGACATCGTCTCCCCGCGCGCGCCCCGCAGTCGCCACGAGGTCGGCTCGCCCGCCTGACGACGTCGCGTCAAGCCACGCTCGGCAGTGCAAAATTTCCAGACACCCGAAACGCACTATCGATAGTGGATGATTCCGACTACGGCTTGCGGGCGGCGATCATCAGGTTGTAGAAGATCGCCGCCGGCAACCTGGACTCCAGCAATCTGCGATCCACCTCCTGCAGGGCGAGGTAGCCGCGATAGGCGTATTGCCGCCAGCCCCACGGCACGTCTGAGGGCTCGGCGGTAGCCTCGAGCGTGCGGTTGGTCCAGCCGAACCAGTTCGCCAGCAGCTCCTCGCCGGTGACGCGCACATCCGCAAACCCAGCCTCGAGAGCAAGCTTGCTCAGTTCGTTCGGGGCGAAGGCATGGACATCGACAACTCCCTCGAGCGCAGCGTCGGGGGCTCCGCCCTCCGCGGGAGGGGCGGGCCGCGCGCCGATCGCGCGCCGCCACAACGGCGCTATGGCGGTGGCCGCGCGCTTGGGCACGTTGGCGAGCCGGTCACCATAACGCGAAGGCTCGCCAGCGAACATGATCGTGCCACCCGGAGCCAGCACGCGCGCGAACTCGTCGAACGCGCGCGGCAGGTCGGGGATGTGGTGCAGGATCGCGTGGCCGAGCACGAGGTCGAAGCTCCCGTCCGCGAACGGCAGGTTCTCGGCGTCCGCCGGCACCGTCTCCACGTCGAGGCCCAGGCTTGCCGCGTTGGCGCTCAGAGCTGCGAGCATGCCCGGCGAGATGTCGCTGCACGTAGCCTCCCCGATCAGCTCGGCGCGCATCATGTTCAGCGTGAAATAGCCAGTTCCCGAGCCGATCTCGAGCGAGTGCAGGTACTGCCCGGGGGCCCGGCCGAGCGCCTTTCGCACCTTCGCGGTCACCTGGTCGTGGCCCAGGTCGCCGAAGTCGATCCCCCACTTCGAGTCGTAATGATCGGCTGCCACGTCGTGGTAGCGCGTATTCACATCGCGGATCTCATCGGGGCTCAGAGTGGGCGGCATGGGGTGGCACCATATACTCGCGCGCCGTGTCCGTGACGCCTCTCTACGAGCAGGGCGACCAGCCCGAGGGCGTGCCGCCGCTTGCCCTCACGGGCGAGCGCACCCTCCCCGACGTGCCCGAGGAGAACTACTGGTTCCGCCGTCATCTCGCCGTCTACGAGTGGATCGCCGCGCGCGTCGCCGGGGCGCGGGTGATCGATATGGCCTGCGGTGAGGGCTATGGCGCGGACACGCTCGCCGGCGCCGCGGCGAGCGTGGTCGGGGTCGACGCCAACCCCGAGGCGCACGAGCACGCGCGCCTGCGCTACCGCCGCCCCAACCTGCGCTTTGCCCGCGACCTCGTCGAGACGTTCTCAGAGCCCGCCGACGCCGTCGTCTTCCTGCAGACGATCGAGCACCTCGAGGATCCCGGCGCGGTGCTCGATCACTTCCGCTCGCTCCTCGCCGACGGCGGGCGGGACGGGGGCGAGGAGGAGGACGCGCGCGCGCCTCGCGCAGGCGACCGTGGCGCGGGCGGGCGGGGAGCAGACAGGCGCGCGGCTACTGGGCGCGGGACCGTCTATGTGTCGACGCCAAATGTGCTCACGCTCGCGCCGAAGGGCGCTCCGCGCTCTGACAACCCGTGGCACATCCACGAGTACCGCGCCGGGGAGTTCGAGGCTCTCTGCCGCGCGCACTTCGCCTCGGTGCAGCTCTTCGGCCTCTTCCACGCCCGCAAGCTGCGCGTCCACGAGCTCGCCCTGAAGTTGGGATGGGATCGGGCGCACGAACGCCTCGGTGTGACCAAACGCTTCTACGACTGGTTCACACCCGCGATCGCCGCCTCGGACTTCATCCTGCGCCCGCGCGGGCAGTCAGACCTCGATCGCGCGCTCGACTTCGTCGCCGTCTGCCGGCCGTGAGATCGGACGGCGATCGCGGCGGCGCCCTCGCGATCGTCCTGCACACGCACATGCCCTACGTCGAGGGCTTCGGCACGTGGCCGTTCGGCGAGGAGTGGCTGTGGGAGGCGATCGCCTCCTGCTACCTGCCCCTGCTCGACCTGCTCGACTCCCGCGATCCGCCCATCACCCTGTCCGTGACGCCGGTCCTCTCAGACCAGCTGAGCGCGCCCGGGCTCGCCCAGCGCTTTGACCGCTTCATCGACGACACACGCCGGTTCACTCATGCCGAGGACGCCTCGGGTATGCGCGCGGGCGGCCATCACGAGCTGGCAGCCGAGCTGGAGCGGGCGTGGAGCGCCGACTACGAGCTTGCCCGTGAGCGTTTCCAGGCGCGTGGCGGCGATCTCGTGAAAGCGTTTGCGCCCCACGCCCAGTGGACGTCCTCCGCCACCCATGCAGTGCTGCCGTTGTTGGCGAGTGATGCCGGCGTGCGGCTGCAAGTGCAGATCGGGATAGACGCTCACCGCGCACGCTTTGGCGAGGGCTTCAACGGGGGGTTCTGGCTGCCCGAGTGCGCGCACGCGCCCCATCTGGAGCCGGTCCTCGCCGCGGCCGGCGTACGCAGCACGTGCGTTGAGCTCACCGACCGCTTCGGTCTCGGCGCGCCCCGGCACCTGCGTCCGCTCCTCAGCGAGTCGGGGATCGTGCTCGTGCCGATCGACCGCGCCACGATCTCGCTCGTGTGGAGCGACGGCGGCTATCCCGCGAACGGCCTCTACCGCGACTACCACCGCCACACGGTCCACCACCACAACCCATGGGCCAACGATGGCTCGGCCTACAGTCACACGCTCGCGCTCGCGCTCGCGCGCGACCACGCAGCCGATTTCGTCGCGCGCACGATCGCTCGCCTGCGCGACGCTCCCACGGGCCTTCCGGGGGGCGGGCTGGCGGTTTGCGCGCTCGACACCGAGCTGCTCGGCCACTGGTGGTATGAGGGCCTCGCCTGGCTCGAGGCAGTCCTCGAGGAGTGCTCTCGCCAGGGCCTCGAGCTGGTGCGGCTGGACGATGCGCTGGAGTCGTCGCACGAGCCGGCGGCGGTGAAGGGCGACGAGGATCGTTGGCAGCCGAGCACCTGGGGCAAGGACGGCGACCTCTCGACCTGGTCGGCCCCCACCGTGGCTGAGATGGCCTTCGCGACGCGCGCGGGCGAGCTCGCCGTGCTCGCCGCCGCCACGGCCAGGACCGCCGGGAGCGCGGCAGTGCGCGAGCTCCTCGCGCTGCAGGCGAGCGACTGGACCTTCATGGTCTCCCGCGGTCTCGCGGTCCCCTACGCGATCGAGCGCTTCGAGGGCCATCGCGCCGCTCTCGCCCGGGCGCTCGAGGCTGGACCCGACGCGAGCGTTGACGGTCTCCGCGAGCTCGCTCGCCACGCCGATCCCGTCGCGCTGCTCGCGCCGTGACGCGGGCGGCGATGTCTCAGCGAATTCGAACACATCGCACGAAGGCGACAAATTGATTTCTCCCGAAGGGACAGGCTGACTTCAGCAACCGGGGTATCTGGTAGGCTGCGTGCGCTGTGATGCTCGCGGTTGCCAGGGAGGGCGATGACATTCGATGAGACGCCGTCTACCCACAGGGGGGATTCCAATGAGCAGGCCTTTGTCCTCGTCGCGCCGCGACGCTACCGATCAGGCGAGCCCGGGACTCGAGAGTCTCCCGCCGAGGCGCCGCCACGGAGTAGGTCGCTGGGTGCTCGCCGTGCTCGTGGGGTGCGTCGCGCTGTTCGCGCTCCCCTCAGTCGCCGGCGCGGCGGGAACCGCCAAGATCAAGGGCACGGTGACCGAATTTGGCGGTGGCGCGCTGGAAAACGTCCAGGTCCAGGTCTACGGCTCGAACGGGGAAATTGTGAGCTCCATCTTCACCAAAGCGGCGGGTGTGTACGAAGCGGAAGATCTGGCGGAAGGTGATTACAAAGTCAAGTTCTCCGATGCACCCGCGTTCGCTGTTCAGTACTACAACAATCAGCCCTCGCTTGCGAGCGCCAATTTGGTTTTCGTCAAAGAAGGAGAAACAAAGGAAGGCATCGGCGCCGTGCTGAAGAAACCTGGCAAGATCTCGGGCAGGGTGACGAATGCCAGCGGTAAACCCGTGTCTGGTATTCACGTCGAAGTGTACGGGAATCTTGGCGAAGAATTCGAAGAATTTGGCGTTACCACCAACGGGAATGGCGAATACACGATAGAAGGTCTGCCGGAAGCTCAGTACAAGGTTGGATTCTTGCCTGCGGGAACCGCTTACACGGCGCAGTACTACAACGGTCAGTCTTCGCTTGAAAATGCCAATGCAGTGACGGTCATCGCGGGGGCGACGAAAGAAGGCATAAATGCGGTCCTGAAGGAAGGTGGCAAGATCTCGGGCACGGTGATCGATTCCGTTGCCCACAAAGGATTGGCGAAAATAGGGGTCATCGCATATAACGCGAGCCATGAAGGCGAATTCGCGGGTTTTGCTTCCACCAATGAAAACGGTGAATACACGGTGACCGGGTTGTCGACCGGCTCGTATAAGCTTGAATTCTACTGGAAGGAATCCCCAGCTGAACGAAAAGCATGCGAACACGCGCCTCGCTGCATACCCAAGTACATCACCCAGTACTTCAACGGTCAGCCCTCGGCAGCGACCGCCAATACGGTGGGAGCCAGCGAAGGGAACACGACGTCGGGGATCAACGTGACGATGGTGCCCTCGGCGCCGGTCAACACCGCCCTCCCGGTCATATCGGGAACAGCCACAGCCGGAAGCCTGCTGTCGTGCTCGAACGGGTCGTGGACAGGCGAAACGTTCTCGCTGCCGATGGGGTGGCCGCTCACGTCGCCGTTCGCCTACCAGTGGCTGCGGGGCGGCGCCGCGATCGCCGGCGCCACGTCGTCCACCTACACCGTGCAGACAGCCGACCTGGGACAAGGCTTGGTGTGCGAAGTCACGGCGAGCATCGAAGCCGGGAAAGCGAGCGCCAAGAGCACCTCGCTCGCAGTGCCCATACCGGTCCCCTCTGTAAAGACCTCCGCGTCCAAGCTCACCGTCGCCAAGAACGCGACCAAGGTGAGCATCGCCTGCGCGAACGCGACCTGCACCGGTGGGGTCGAAGTGGTCGAACGTACCGTCATCAAGCGCCGCAAAGGCAACCGGAGGATCACCGTGAAAGTGACGACCGTGCTCGCGAAGGGGTCATATTCGCTGGCCGCCGGTAAGACAGGGGCGATCGTGTTGCGCCTGACCGGGTCGGGCAGGAAGAGGCTCGCCCACGCGCGCCATCACCGCGCCTCGGGGAAGCTTCTCATCACGGTCAAAGGCGGCAAGTCGCTCGAAAAGACAGTGCTGCTCGCGGCCAAGAAGTGAGGGTCTGTCCCCTGTCCCGTACACGCGGCGGGCAGGGGACCTACTCCCAGCGCATGTGTTGTGGGGCGTCGCGCATGCGGATGACCCGCGCGGGCACGCCCGCGACGACGGCGTTCTCCGGCACGTCCTTTGTCACGACCGTGCTCGTGCCGACGATGGCGTTGTCGCCGACGGTCCTTCCGCGCAGGATGCATGCGCCGTAGCCGATCCACACGTTGTGACCGACCCGCACGTCGCGCTTGTAAATCCCCTGCAACCGGATCGGGCGCTCCACCTCGACGACGCCGTGGTCGAAGTCGATCAGCATCACGCGATCGGCGACGATGCACTCGCGCCCGATCTCCACGTGCTGATAGGCGGAGATCGTGCACTCCTGGCCCATCACGGTCTTCGCTCCGATGCTCACCTCGCCCTCGTGCACGCGGATCTTCGAGCCGTGTCCCACCCACGCCCAGCGCCCGATGCGGAGCGTCGCGTGCCGGCCGATCTCGAGCTTCACGCCGGGGCAGATGAAGCAGATGCCGTCGGTCCGCAGACGCTTGCCGTGGCGCAGCTTCAGGAGCACGTATCGCGCCAGCAGGCGCGCGTAGTGGCGGTTCAGCATGTTGTTCTTGTGCATCCACCGCACGAGCGTCATTCCTCCGCCGTGGAGTGGCTCGGGCGCCCGGCGCACCATCTCTGAGATCTCCTCGGCGGACGTCCTCTTCGCGGCGAGGTCCGCGGCCCCGTCTGAGGGCTTCTCCACGTTGAGGTCGGCGAGCAGCGGCTCCATCACCGCCGAATCGTAAGGGACCCGGTGGAGGCGGGCTCGGGAAAGGCGGGCTCAAGCACGACCCCTGCGATGATTGCGCCTCGATGACGCCCCCCAAGGCCGATCCGAACCTCGCCCAGCGCCTGCTCGACGGTGACCGTCGCGCGCTCGCGCGCGCGATCTCGCTCGTCGAGGACGATCGCCCGGAGGGTTGGGAGCTCGTGCGCGAGGTCTATCCCCACACCGGCCGGGCGGCGGTGTTCGGCTTCACCGGCCCGCCCGGCGTGGGCAAGTCGACGCTGATCGGGGCTTTGACGAAGGCTCGCCGCGAGGCCGGGCGCACCGTCGGGGTGCTCTCGATCGACCCCTCCTCGCCGTTCACCCACGGCGCGCTGCTCGGCGACCGCATCCGCCTGTCAGAGCACTTCCTCGACCAGGGCGTGTTCATCCGCTCGATGGCCAACCGCGGGGCGCTGGGTGGATTGTCGGAGGCGGCCCTGCAGGCCGCGCTGCTGCTCGACGCCGCCGGACGCGACGACGTGTTCGTGGAGACGGTCGGCGTCGGCCAGGCGGAGATCGACATCATCGACCACGCCGACACGATCGTGCTCGTGCTGATGCCCGGCTCCGGCGACTCGATCCAGGCGCTCAAGGCCGGCGTGATGGAGATCCCCGACGTGATCGTCATCAACAAGGCCGACCACCCGCTCACCGACACGATGGTCCGCGAGATCCGCGGGGTGCTCTCGCTCGCCAACCTCGACCACACCGAGGGAGATGGTGGTCCCGCCCGCCCACGCTGGCGCGTGCCGATCGTCAGGACCGAGGCGAGCAACGGCAAGGGCGTCGCGGAGCTGGTGGAGCGCCTGGAGGAGCACCGCGCCCACATCCTCGCCGCCGGCCAGCTGGCGGAGCGGCGCGGGCGCAACCTGCGCAACGAGGTGCTCGCGATCGCCGCCGCCCGTATGCGCCGGCGCCTGGAGGAGGACCTGCGGGAGGACCCGGACTTCCAACGCCTGCTGTCCGAGGTCGTCGAGCGGCGCCTGGATCCCGCCAGCGCCGCCACGGCACTGTTGGAACGCGCCTCAGAGCCCTGACCAAGCACACGCGCGAACCCAGAGCCAGCGTCGTATGTGGGCGATATGCCCGTGACCAAGTTGTTTTCTTGGTTGTTTTCAGCGCTCGCTGTGCAGCGAGCGGGCAGTGGCCGAGCGCGCCACAGAGCTCTGCTCGGGCAGCGTGCCAATCATCCGATCGCCGACGGTCGAGGTCACCCCGAACCAGTAGCGCTCGTTCTTGTAGTGGTGCAGACGATGGTTGCGCCAGATGGCTTTGAAGTAGCGCCCGCGCGGCTTGTAGGGGGTGTGAATGAGGAAGTGCGTCCACTCATAGCTGGCCAAGATCGCGAAGCTGACCAGCATGCCGGTGGTCGCATATGCCAGGCGCGGACCGCCGAGCACGAGGTGGAGCGGGAACGAGAGTCCCCAGTTCACGAGTGCGATGAGCCCTAGAAACACGAGCACGCCGTAGACGGGCAGCAGCACGCCGCCGAGTACGCCGGGCGACTCGTGGTGGAAGCGGTGCTCGCGTGCGGTCAGCATCTCCACGCGCCGTCCAAAGACCTCAAACGGAGGCGAGTGCAGGAGATAGACATGGATGGCCCACTCGACGAACGGCGTCGCGACCAAGAGGCCGGCTGCCATCACCGCGTCGCGCCAACTCCACGCGCCCTGGGCCAGGCGCAGGCCAAGGGCGACCGCGACGGCGCCGAACAGGTAGGGCGGTGAGGGCTGGCGCAGGAACCTCCGAAAGCAGTCCGCGAGCGTGGCCAACCCGCCGCTGCGCTTCGTCGGCACGGACCCCGGCGGGGCTGTATAGCGATCGTGATCGGGACCGGGATCGGGGAGTGTGTGGAGATCTACCTCGCTCATCGCAGACGATGCTAGTGCCTGGCCGTGAGGACGAATAGAGGGCCGATCCGGGTAAGGTCACGTCACGATGGACTATCTGAAGTGGGTGGACAACAACTGGGCGCTGTTGAGGCGAGTGATGGGCGGCCATACCGCGATCTATCGCGCGACCAACGGGCGGATCGGCCACCGCTTCCCCGGCGCCTCGCCGACGCTCTTGCTCGACCACGTGGGCGCCAAGAGCGCCACCCACCATACGAGCCCGCTCTTCTACGGCGTCGACGGCGAGGACCTGATCCTCGTCGCCTCCAAGGGCGGCTATCCGAAGAACCCGGCCTGGTTCCACAACCTCCTGGCCAACCCCGACACGACCGCGCAGGTCGGCTCGCGACGCCGGCCGGTGCACGCGCATGTGGCCGACGCCGAGGAGCGCGAGCGCCTGTGGCCGTTGATGTTGAAGGTCTACAGTGGCTATGCCGACTACCAGCGGCGCACCGAGCGGGAGATTCCGCTGGTCATCCTCTCTCCGCGCTGATCGATCTGATCTCTTCTCCGCTCGGACTCGTCCAGCCCGTCATGTGACCGGCGACACCTACCTCCATGCGGTCGATGCGCGCAATTGTCGCCCATAACACCCCATTTACGACTGCGCATCTACGCTCCAAGTGCCCTGGCGATCACCATCTGCTGGACCTCATCGGTGCCCTCGCCGATCGTGAGGATCTTCGCGTCGCGGTAGAAGCGGCACACCGGGTACTCCTCGATGAAGCCGTAGCCGCCGTGGATCTGCACCGCCTCCTCCGCGCACCTCACGGCTAGGCGGCCGGTCTTCAGCTTCGCCTGCGCGGCCGTCAGCGTGAAGTTGCGTTTCGCGTCCTTCTCCCGCGCTGCCTTGTAGACCAGCAGTCGCGCCGCTTCGATCTCGGTCGACATGTCCGCGAGCTTGGCCTGGATCGCCTGGAACTTCGAGATCGGCTTGCCAAACGCCCTGCGCTCCTTCGCGTACTTCAACGCTTCGTCGAGCGCGCCCTGAGCCAGCCCCACGCCCATCGCCGCGACGCCGATCCGCCCGATGTCGAGGATGTGCAGGAACTGCTTGAACCCCTGCCCGCGCGGGCCCAGCAGGTTCTCCGCTGGCACCCGACAGTCCGTGAACGTCAGCGGTCTTGTGTCTGAGGCATTCCAGCCCATCTTCCTGTACGGCTCGCCCTGCTCGTACCCGGGCGTCCCGTTGGCGACGATCAGGTTGGAGATCTCTTTGTTGCCGGCTGCGTCCTCGCCTGTGACGGCAGTGATCGCCACATGACCGGAGATGTCCGTCCCGGCGTTCGTGATGAACTGCTTGGCGCCGTCAATCGCCCATTCCTCGCCCTCGAGCACGGCGCGCGTCCTCACGTTGCCGGCGTCGGAGCCGGCCTCGGGCTCGGTCAACCCGAACGCCCCCAGCTTGCGTCCGGCGCACAGGTCGGGCAGCAGCTCGCGCTTCTGCTCCTCTGACCCGAACAGGTACACCGGCTGCGTCCCCAGTGACGTGTGCGCGCACAGCGTGATCGCCACCGAGCTGTCCACCCGCGTGAGCTCCTCCACGGCGAGCGCATAGGCAAGCGTGTCCCCGCCGCCCCCGCCGTACTCCTCGGGGAACGGAATCCCCATCAGGTTCAGCTTTCCCAGCTGCTCGACGATCGCATACGGAAACGCCTTCGTCCGGTCCAGCTCCTCCGCGACCGGCGCCACCTCGCCCTCGGCGAATTCTCTCACCGTGCGCCTGATCAGCTCGTGCTCGGGTGGCAGGTCGAAGTCCATGTCGGGCCCATTCTCACAGACCGGTGCTCTTAGGCCTGGCCCGCACGCTCCGATTGGGATAGGTCCTCAGCCATCCATAGGATGGCTCGCTCATGGCCCGTGCCCGCCTGATCTTCAACATCCTCTTCACGCGCGGGCAGACCCACCGCTACGGTTCCCATCGCTCACAGCTAGCCGACCTACACCTGCCGTCCGGCTCCAGGGCGAGTGGGGGTCCGTATCCCGTGATGATCCTCCTCCACGGCGGTTCCTGGCAGAAGCGCTACGGGCGGGTCGTCATGCGCGGGCTGGTCAGGGATCTCCTCAGGCGCGGCTGGGCGGTGTGGAACATCGAGTACCGCCGCCTCGGCGACGGCGGGGGGTGGCCGATGACGTTCGCTGACGTCGCAGCGGCGATCGATGAGCTCTCAGAGCTGGGCGACGCGCGGCTGGACCTGTCCCGCGTGAACATCCTCGGCCACTCCGCCGGCGGCCATCTCGCCCTGTGGGCGGCCGGCCGAGAGAAACTTCCACCGGACGCGCCGGGCGCTGTCGCCGGCCCGCCGCGCGTGCGCCTGGAGCGTGCCATCTCCCAGGCCGGTGTGTGCGATCTCGCCGGCGGCTATCGCGATTGGGGCGGCGGTGCGCTGAAGGCCCTGATGGGTGGCTCACCCGATGAGCTGCCCGAGCGCTATGCCGCCGCCGACCCGCTGGCCAATGTGCCGCTCGACATCCCCGTGCTGATCGTCCACGGCGTCCTCGACGCGACCGTCTCGATCGAGCTCAGCCGCCGTTACACGCGTGCTGCCGGGGGCTCGGTCGAGCTCGTGGAGATCGACGGCGAGGCGGGCGCCCACCGCGCGCACATCGATTCGCGGGGGGCAGCCTGGGCGGAGGTCGCACGCCGGCTGCACCCAGATGCTCTCGCGCCTTAGTAGTGCTTTGGTAGGTTTTTTGTAGGGGTTTGTGGGGTCGTGGCGAATCCTTTTGGCGTTGATTGTTCGACGCGGGAGGTCATGATGGTGGCTGTGGCTGTGAGAGATGAGCGGGAGATGCTGGATG
>Ga0208043_1000624_pt1 | contig 15049 bp, 14 predicted proteins | sample Sb_taG_12_FD_187710 | JGI IMG/M metagenome (GOLD analysis project Ga0208043, IMG submission 187710) | Peat soil microbial communities from Weissenstadt, Germany - Sb_50d_9_AC metaG (SPAdes) (version 2) | ecosystem: Environmental > Terrestrial > Soil > Wetlands > Peat | place: Germany... | reverse complement strand
CTCCAGCGGATGAATCCGCCGCGCCCGAGGCCGCCGCGCCCGAGGCCGCCGCGCCCGAGGCTGCCGCGCCCGAGGCTGCCGCGCCCGAGGCTGCCGCGCCCGAGGCCGCCGAGAGCTCGGATATCGAACAGCTCAAGCAGTTTGCCGCCCTCAAGGACCAGGGCATCCTCACCGAGGAGGAGTTCGCCGCCAAGAAGGCGCAGATCCTGGGGCTCTGACTCAGCGTCCTTGGCAGGCGTCTACTGTCTAGTTACAGTAGACAGATGGATGAGAACCTGCTCGCCGAGGCGAGGCAAGCCATGGAAAGGCTGATCGACGCCGAGCGCGACGCCGAGACGGCCCGGGCCGACTTCCACCGGGCCGTCCGGCGGCTGCACCTGCACGGTGCGTCGCTGCGCGAGCTCGCCGCCAGCCTGGGCCTCAGCCACCAGCGGGTGCACCAGATCGTCGAGTCAGCCGGCGGCTCCCGCCGCTGGCTGCGCCGCCGCGAAGGGGGGCGCCCCGGTCCGCTGCCGGTCTGCACCTTCTGCGGCAAGCAGCAACCCGAGGTCGGCAAGCTGATCGCCGGCCCGGGCGTGTACATCTGCGACCAGTGCGTCGGCCTGGCCGAGGGCGTGATCGGCTCAGGTGCGCCGGCCGGCACCCCGCGCGGCCAGATGATCGCCGCGCCCGAACGGGATCAGCAGGTGCGCTGCAGTTTCTGCGGCAAGCACCGGCACCAGGTGGACGGGCTAGCCGCGTTCCCGGCCGAGCTCGCGGGGAGGCCGCCCGCCACCGCCGCCGTCTGCGCCGAGTGCCTGGAGCTCTGCGACGAGATCATCGACGAGGAGATACTGCCGGATGCCCCCTAGGTGAGCTCGCGGAGGTACTGGGGCAGCATCTGGCGCCAGGTCGTCCATTGGTGCGCCCACTGCCGTCCCCAGTTGTCCACCCGGTTGGGGATGCCCTTGTCGCCCAGCACCCCGGCCATCTGCCACGACGACCCGATGTCCTCCCACTCGCCTTCGCCCGACGCGAGCACGACCCGCCGCTGCCTGAGCCGGTCTAGCTGCGGTCCCTCCAGGCCCGGCAGGAACTGCATCGGCGCGGAGTAGTACAGGTCCTGGCTCCAGGCCCCGTCGTAGAAGCGCTCTATCCGGTAGCTGCCGCTCATGCCGATGGCCGCGGAGAAGACGTCGGGGTAGCGGCACAGGACGGCCACCGCGTTGAACGCGCCGACCGAGGCGCCGCTGGTGATCACGTCGATGGCCTGGCCGCCCAGGTCGGCGTGGATGGCCGGCACCACTTCCCAGCGGACGCATTCGTGGAACTGGTTGAGCAGCCACATGCGGTGCTCGGGCGAGTTTCCCCTGGTGACCATGGCCTGGCCGGCCACGCTGTCGACCGAGTACAGCTTGATGCGGCCCTCGGCCAGCAGCGGCCCGCACGCGTTGACCAGGCCCTGCCGCTCGATCTCCGCGGCGTCGCCGCCCGCGGTGGGGAAGACCAGCACCGGCGTGCCGAGCACTCCCCACCGCACCACGGTGATCTTCGCCTGCAGCCGCTCGGAGAACCACCGTTCCCTGACCCTCAGATTGTCATTCATCGCACGCCCGGAAAGTGATCACACAGAGAATGATCACTCATAAAACAGTTTCTGTGGACCCGGGAAAATCCAGGACAGCCCTTCCCGCAGTCGGTCACGCCAGTTTTCCCAGCTGTGGCCGTCGCGGGCCTCGACGTAGCGGACGGCCATCCCGGCCGCCTCGAACACCGGGACCATGGACCGGTTCGGCACGATCAGCGGCTCGTAGACGCCGCAGCTGACGAACACCCGGTCGGCGACCCGGCGAGGGGCGGACCGGTACCGGTTGACGAACCGGACCACCGGGTCGAACGGCGGCCCGCCGCCGTGGTCGTGACCGATATCGGTGAAGACGAACGAGCCGGACTGCAGCAGCAGCGACCCGTAGACCTCCGGGTGGCGGTAGGCGGTCGACAGCGCGGCGACGGCGCCGAAACTCGAGCCCATCAGGCACCGCCCGGACGGCGTGCCGGCCAGCGGGAGTTCCGCCTCGAGCCGCGGCAGCAGTTCGGCCGTCAGGAAGCGGGCGTGCGCCGCCGAGTTGGCGTACTCGGCCAGCCGGTCGCCCGGGTAGGTGAACGCGGCGACGATCTCGGCCACGTCGAGCCGGTGGATGAGGTTGTCGAGCACGGTCCTGGCCGCCGCGTACTGAAGGTAGTCGCCCCCGTCGTGCACGATCAGCAGCGGGTAGCGGGCGGTGCGGCGGAACCGGGCCGGCAGGTACAGCGTCACCGGGCAGTCGCGGCGCAGCGCCCGGCTCGGCACCACCAGGTCGGTCAGCGACCCGGGCCGCGATTCCGGGTCGGGCCGCGTCCAGTCGGGTATCTCGTGCCCGTGGGCGTAGCAGACCGAGGAGCTGCCGACCGGGCTGTGCGCGAGCCGGGGGTTCAGCGGGTCGTTGACCCGCTCGCGGTGGCCGCAGCGCGCCACCTCCAGCTGGTACTCGACCCTGGAGCCCGCGGGCAGCTCGAGGACCGCGTACCACAGGTCGGTGCCGCGCAGCCGGCGCAGCGGCAGGTGATCGGGCAGCCCGAAGATCCGGTGGACGAGGAACACCTCGTCGGCCTCGCCCCGGTACAGGAACGTGCAGCGGGCGCCCTCGACGACGGGGACCTCGTGCCGGGCCAGGAAACGGTCGACGGCGGCTGAGTCGAGCGGGCGGCGATCGCGCAGCCTGTTGATGGCGAGCTTGCGCGTGACCGGCCCGCTCACGGTGGTCAGGCTGCCTCCAGCGAGGTCACGCGGCCGTCCTCGGCGATCACCCGGACGCCGGGCGGCCAGCCGCTGGGGCCGCCGCTGGGGCCCCCGCTGTCGCCGTCGCCGTCGAGCTCGATCCGGGTGCCGCCGACCAGGAGGACACAGCGGGCCGGCGCGAACCTCCCGGCGAAGACCGCCATCCGGGGCGTGTCGTCGAGCAGCATCCTGGCCCGGGCGTGCGGCAGCAGCACCACGTCGCGGAGCACGCTCAGGCCGCTGCCGTACACCTCGGGGTGGCCGGGTCCCTGCGGTGACCGGTCGCCGAAGAGCACGATCCGGTCGGCCAGCGCCATCGCCCCGGCCGACCAGGCGATCACCGGTGACCGGCCCGCCCGCGAGCGCCCCGCCGACGAGCGCAGGGCCGCGGCCACGTTGAACAGGTGCAGCACCTCGGCCAGCACGCCCACGTGCCCGCCCGCGATGACCAGCGCGCTGGCCTCGCCGAGGATGGCCTGCACCGCGGCGCGGTGCCCGGCGATCACCGGCCGGTCGTGCGGCTGCAGTCGCCGGAAGAACTCGCCGCGCACGCTGTCGACCCGGTGCAGGTGCGCCGCGTCGAGCTCGCGCACGGCGGCGATGGCCTCGCCCAGCGCCTCGGTCCTGAGTTCACCCGGGGAGCGCCGCTGCACCGCGTAGACGGCCTGCAGCGCGTGGTCCAGCCGCAGCAGGTAGAGGTCCTGCAACTCGGCGAGCGTCCCGGCCAGCGCGCGCTCGGCCGTCGCGTACTGCGGATCACGGTCCTGCACGTCCAGCCACCGCCGGTACAGCGTGAGGCTGACGGTGCGGCCGCCGAGCAGCGCGCTCAGTTCGGCGTCGTCGGGCTCGCGCTCCTGCCACCCCGCGGTGATCGTGGCGACCGGGCCGTCGAGCGAAAGCGACCGGGCCACCGCGTCCACCGTGGGCCTGCGCTGCGGCCCGAGCAGGATGACCCTCACGAGGCGTAGACGTGCAGTGTGCGGCCCACCGCGTCGAGCATGCCGCGCAGCGCGTCGTAGTCGGGATGGCGCATCCGCACGTACGCGTTGGCCATGTACCCGGCCTCCACCGCCTGGGTGGGCGTGCCGGGCGGCGGCAGTGAGGCGTCGATGACCCACTCGCCGTACTGCTGCTGCAGCTCCTCGGTCCCGCCGTACCCGGTGATCTGGCCGTCCCGTTCGGGCCGCAGGGCGACGATCCCGCTGGCGTACTGCCGGGACGGCGTCGCGCTCGTCCCGCCGCTCACGACCGCGTTGGCCCACTCGCGGTAGAGGTCGATCTCGTTGCCGGCCGAGTACAGGTCCCAGGCCCCCACGCCGGGCGGCCGGCAGCCGATCTCGGAGAACTTCAGCCCCTTGGGCCCGGCGAACCACTCCATGTGGGTGGCCGACGTCCCGATGCCCAGCGCGGCGATCACCTTCTGGCCCAGGTCCCGCAGTTCGGCGTATTCGGGCGCGACCTCGATCCGGTTGGTGGAGACGAACTGCGGCGAGATCCACCGGGTCCGCATCGCCTCGAGCACGTTCGGGTAGTAGTGCGAGGCGAAGTCCAGGGCCACCCGCCCGTCGACCGTGATCGTGTCGTAGAAGCCCTCGTGCCCCTCGACGAACTCCTCGACGGCGATAGACTCGACGCCCTGGCCGCCGAACACACCCAGCGCGTGCTCCAGGCCCGCGAAGTCGTCGACCCGCACGGTGCCCGACGCGCCCGCGCCGCTGCGCGGCTTGAGGATCAGCGGGAACCCGGCCAGCTCGGCGAACGTGTGCGCCTCCGCCGCGCTGTTCACGGCGGCCGAGATGGCCGTCGGCACCCCGGCCGCCCGCAGCGTCTCCTTCATCGACGGCTTGTCCCGGCACAGCCAGGCCGTCCGCACCGACGTGCCCGGGATCGTGCAGGCCTCGCGGACCTGCGCGGCGGCCATGGTGTGCGCCTCGACCGTCGCCTCGAGCCGGTCCACCCAGAGCTTGTCCTGCACCCAGCGGACCGCCTGGGTCAGCGCCGCCACGTCGGTGACCGACGGCACCCGCTCGTAGTGGTACAGCCAGCCCTTCAGCTGGTCGTCCAGGGCGTCGAGACCGTATTCGCCGATGCCGATCACCGTCGCGCCGGCCTCGGCCAGGGCCCGGGCGAACTGGCGCTGGTTAGCCGGGAAGAACGGCTCGACGAAGACGACGTTCATGTCTGGAATGGTAACTGGGTACGTTCCTCTCATGGTGGTCGCCGGGTTCGTCGCGCCCTATCTGCTCGACACGACGACGCGGTTCGTGCAAGCCGCGGCCACGCTGCCCGACGTCGAGCTGGCCCTGATCACCTGCGAGCCCGAGGACCGCCTCCCGCCCGGGCTCAAAGACAACCTGGCCGGGCACTGGCGGATCGACGACGGACTCGATGTCGGCCAGATCGCCGCCGCGGCGGCGGGCCTCGGCCGCCAGCTCGGCCCGGTGCAGCGGCTGCTGGCCGTCCTGGAGCAGCTGCAGGTGCCCCTCGCGCAGGTCCGCGAGCACCTCGGCATCCCCGGCATGGGCGTGGTCACGGCCGGCAACTTCCGGGACAAGGCCCAGATGAAGACGGTGCTGCGCGCCGCGGGCGTGCCGTGCGCCAGGCACCGGCTGGCCCGCTCCGCGACCGACGCGGCCGACTTTGCCCGGCTGGCCGGCTTCCCGCTGGTCGTCAAGCCCCCGGCCGGGGCCGGGGCCAAGAGCACGTTCCGCCTCGACGATCACGCAGACCTGGCCGCCTGGCTGGGGGTGAGCCCGCCGTCGCCGGAGCGGCCCGTGCTGATCGAGGAGTTCCTGACCGGGGAGGAGGGCTCCTACGACAGCGTGATGGTCGACGGGCAGGTCGTCTGGGACTCGTTCTCGGACTACCTGCCGAGCCCTCTTGAGGTGCTGCGCCACCCGTGGATGCAGTGGGTGGTGCGGCTGCCGCGCGACATCGGCGGTCCGGAGTACGCCGGCATCAGGCAGGTCGCCCCGACCGCGCTGCGCGCGCTGGGGCTGCGCTCGGGACTGACCCACATGGAGTGGTTCCGGCGCCCGGACGGCACGGTCGCCGTGTCCGAGGTCGGGGCCAGGCCGCCGGGTGCCCAGATCACCTCGATGCTGTGCTACGTGCACGACTTCGACCTGTACACCGCGTGGGCGCGGCTCATGGTGGACGGCGGCTTCGAGCCGCCGGAACGCCGCTGGTCCGCGGGCACGGTCTACCTGCGCGGGCAGGGCGCGGGCCAGATCAAGGCCACCCATGGCCTGGACGCGCTGCCGCCCGAGGTGAGCTCGCTCGTGGTCGACTCGCGGCTGCCCCGACCGGGTCAGCCGTCCTCGGGCAGCTACGAGGGCGACGGCTACATCACCGTGCGGCACCCGGACACCGCCGTGCTCACCGACGCGCTGAAGGTGCTGGTCACCACCGTGCGCGTGGAACTCGGCTGACCGCGATGACCGTGCTGATGATCTCGCCCGGCTACCCGGCGGAGATGGCGTTCTTCACCCGCGGGCTCGGCCAGGCGGGAGTGATCGTCATCGGCCTCGGCGACCAGCCGGCCGAGGCCCTGCCGGCGGCCGCCCGCGACGCCCTGGACCACTACGTCCAGGTCGGCTCGCTGGCCGCGGACGACGACGTCTCGGCGACCGTGCGGGAGCTGGCCCACCAGGTGCGGATCGACCAGGTGGAGTGCCTGTGGGAGCCGTACATGATGCTGGCCGCGCGGCTGCGCGAAGAACTCGGGCTGCCCGGGCTGACGATGCGGCAGACCCTGCCGTTCCGGGACAAGGAGCGGATGAAGCAACTGCTCGACGCGGCGGGCCTGCGCACCCCGCGGCACGCCGCCGCCGGGACGGTCGCGGGCGTGTGGGCGGCCGCGGACCAGATCGGCTTCCCGCTCATCGTCAAGCCGGTCGACGGGGCGGGCTCGGCGGACACGTACCGGGCCGACTCGGCCGCCGAACTCGACGCGATCCTGCCCAGCCTCCGGCACGTGCCGCAGGTCAGCGTCGAGGAGTTCATCGACGGCGAGGAGTTCACCTACGACACCATCTGCGCCGGGGGCCGGGTGCTGGTGGAGAACGTCTGCCAGTACCATCCGCGCCCGCTGATGACCAAGATGCACGAGTGGATCAGCCCGATCACGATGGCCCTGCGCGACCTGGACGAGCCGGGGCTGCGGGGCGGCCGGGAACTCGGCGCCGCCGTGCTCCGGGTCCTCGGCTTCCGCGACGGGTTCACCCACATGGAGTGGTACCGCAAGGCCGACGGCGAGGTGGTGTTCGGCGAGATCGGCGCGCGCCCGCCCGGCGCCCGCACCGTCGACGTGATGAACTACGCCACCGACGCCGACCTGTTCGCGGCCTGGGCGCACGCCGTCACGCACGGCGCGATCCCGCAGCCGGTGCAGCGGCGCTACAACGCCGGAAGCGTCTTCAAGCGGGCCAGCGGCGCGGGCCGGATCACCCGCTACGAGGGCCTGGAGGCGCTGCTGGCCGAATACGGCGAGCACGTCGTCGCGCTCGAGCTGCTCCCGGTCGGCGCGCCGCGGCGGGACTGGCGGGCCACCACCATCGCCGACGGCATGGTGATCGTCCGCCACCCCGAGCTGCCGAAGGCGCTGGAGATCGCGCAGCGCTTCGCCGCCGGGCTGCACCTGTTCGCCGGGTGAGGTCGGCTGGGTCCCCCGCCTTGCGGGGTTGAGGTCACGGCGACCTCGCAGGTAGCGTCGGAAATCATGACTACGGAGCAGCTCACCGCTGCTGTGCGGCAGGTCCTGCCGTCCGCCCGCGCCGACCTCGAGCGGCTGGTGCGGATCCCGTCGGTGTCGGCGGATCCGGACGCAGCGCGGCACCTGTGGGCCAGCGCCGCCGAGGTCGCCGCCTTGCTGCGCCAGGCCGGCCTGCCCGAGGTCGACGTGCTGACCGCCGGGGACAGCCGGCCTGCGGTGCTCGGCCGCAGGGCCGCCCCGCCCGGCGCCCCCACGGTCCTGCTGTACGCGCACCACGACGTCCAGCCCCCCGGCGACCCCGCGGACTGGGACAGCGACCCGTTCACCCCGGCCGAGCGGGACGGGCGCCTGTTCGGGCGCGGCACCGCCGACGACAAGGCGGGCGTCGCGGTGCACCTGGCGGCGCTGCGGGCGCACGGCGACCGGCTCGGTGTCGGGGTCACCGTGCTCGTCGAGGGCGAGGAGGAGATCGGCTCGCCGGCGCTGCCCGTGTTCCTGGCGGCCTACGCCGACTCGCTCAGCGCCGACGTGGTGGTGTTCGCCGACGCCGGGAACTGGACCGCGGACACCCCGGCGCTGACCACCACGCTGCGCGGCGGGACCAGCGTGGTGGTGGAGGTGCGCACGCTGCGCCATGGCGTGCACAGCGGCCTGTACGGCGGCCCGGTCCCGGACGCGCTGACCGCGCTGTGCCGGATGCTGGCCACCTTGCACGACGAGCGCGGCGACGTGGCGGTGCCCGGCCTGACCCGCGGCTCTGCTGGCTCCGGGGGGGCTGGCTCCGGCGGGGCTGGCTCCGGGGGGGCGGAGCCGCTCGACCTGACCGAGGCGCGGTTCCGCGCCGAGGCGGGCGTGCTCGACGGGGTGCGGCTGACCGGCACCGGCAGCCTGACCGACCGGCTGTGGGCCGGTCCGGCGATCGCCGTCATCGGCATCGACGCGCCGTCGGTGGCGGCGGCCTCCAACACCCTCATCCCGGCCGCGCGGGCCAAGGTCAGCCTGCGGGTGGCACCCGGCGACGACGCGACCGCGGCCCGCGCGGCCCTCACGGCGCACCTGACGGCCAGCGCGCCGTGGGGCGTGCAGGTGACCGTCCAGCCGGGCGCGATCGCCGCGCCGTTCACCGCACGCACCGGCGGGCGTGCGTATCAGGCGGCTCGTTCGGCCCTAGAACAGGCCTGGGGGACGCCGGCCGTCGACGCCGGCGCGGGAGGGTCCATCCCCTTCGTCACGGCCTACGCCGGGCTCTTCCCGGACGCGGAGATCCTCATCACCGGGGTGGAAGACCCCGGCACCCGGGCGCACAGCAGCAACGAGAGCCTGCACCTGGCGACGTTCGAGCGGGCCTGCCTGGCCGAGGCACTGCTGCTGCGCGACCTCGCCGGTCACGATCTTTTATCCCGAACGGCCCTGCTGCGTGCCCTCGGTCACGTTGCCGGGGATACCAGCCAGCGCAGTTGCTCGCGGCCGCCGAGCCGGTCAAGTTGGCGTGCCAGCCGGGGCAGCGGCCCGGCGCTTCCGGTCGGCGTCATCCGCCGTCCCTGGCCGCCCGGACGGGCCTCCACCTGGCCTCCATCGCCGGCACACGGCGCCTCCTTGCCGCCCGGCTATCACTAGGGCATGGCCTGAGGGACAGGCCATCGACGTGATCGAGGTGATCGTGATGACGACCAGCCTGGGCCAGCGCCCGGCCAGCTCCGGTTCGCGCTTGCGTGCCCTGGGCCGTTCGGCCCGCACCGTGCGGAACCTGTATAAGGAGCAGGTATACGCCTGGGAACGTTTCTTCCGGGCCGGGCTCCCGCCGCAGCCCGGCGAGCCGGGTTCCGCGGCCGGCCCGCGGGTCCACGTTCCCGCGCCCCGGCCGGCGCCGGACGCAAATCCCTCGAAGCTCCGTTAGCTCGCGGCGTGCGGAGGTGAGGAGTAACGCGCCACAGTGAACGCGATGATGACCGGCACGTCCAGCGCGAAGATCACGAGCATCACCGCCACCAGGGCCAGCGGGGCGCCCCGGGTGTGATCACGGACGAAGGCGAAGCCGATCATCCCGGCCGAGATGACGTAGGCCAGCAGCGCCCACCGGAACGCGAGGAAGAACCGGCCCCACGCGAACGGCCGCAGCCTGGACAGCAGGAAGACGCTAGTGAGGATCAGGGCCGCGCTGACGGCGGTGAGCACCGCCGGTACGCCGAGCGGCGGCCTGCGGGGCACGTACGACGCCATCAGGATCCCGCCGACGACGACCAGGGCCAGCGACCCGATGGCCAGTTCGGCGACTGGGGGGAAGCGCCGGCCGGCCGTCGGCCTCGCCGCCGCGGCGACTGGGCCGGCGCTCACTGGCTCGCCACCCTGGTCATGATGATCAGGGTGGCGACCTGCATCACCCCGATGATCCCCGAGGTGTACACGAACCGCCTCATCAGCAGGGCGATGACCGCCCCGTCCGGTGCCGTCTTACGCATCTCGACCAGGACCGTGATGTTGGCCGGCTCGAGCACGCCGAGCGCGATCACCGCCATAAGCCCGACGACGCAGTAGGAGACGATCAGCCAGGCGTGGTTCGGGCTGGACGGGGCGAGGTTGCCCTCCCGCAGTGCCAGCTGGAACCCGGCCGCCAACGTCATCAGTACCAGGGTGGGCATGAGCAGGACCATCTTCGGCATGAACCGGGCGGCGAACTCCGCGCGGGCCGCCTCCGGCAGCCGGCCCAGGATCGGCCCGATGATCAGCCCGACGAACAGGTCGATCGCCGTCCACAGCGCGCCGCCCACGACGTGGCAGAAGGTCAGCGCCCACAGCCAGTTGCCCGCGATGGACGCGATGACGAACACCACCACCGCGGCCACCACCGGCAGCCCGCGGAGCGGGACGACCTGGATCTGGGCCCGCGGCGGCCCCTGCGCCAGCTCAGCCGGGCCCGCCTGCCTGCGTCCGACGTCGGTCATGGCCGTTTCCCCCACTACCTTCCGTCCAGGCTAACGCTCCGCAGGCGATCACTCCAGCGGGCCTGGCTGGTCATTCGCCTGGCGCGCTGGCAGACTGAGCTGGCAGAACGGTGATGAGATGACTGAATCCTTGCGGCCGACGGCAGGGGATTCTCCAGCCGGCCAGGACGCCAATGCCGTCTACCCGCTGGGCAGCAGCGCCGGGGAGAGCGCGCGGCTCCGCCGCCAGGCTGCTGAACTGGCGCCGGACAGCGCTGCGCTGCTTGATCGGGTCGGCCTGGGGCCGGGGCAGAGCGCGATCGACCTGGGGTGCGGCCCGCGCGGGATTCTTGACCTGCTGGCCGGGCGGGTGTCACCCGGCGGCCGGGTCGTCGGCCTCGACGCTGACCCGGCACATGCGGCCATGGCGGCCGAGTTCGTCTCCGGTCATGGGCTCAGCGGCGTAGCGATCGTCACCGCGGACGCCAGGCATACCGGGCTGCGATCGGGCTCATTCGACCTGGTCCATGCCCGAACCCTGCTGATCAACGTGCCAGAGCCGGCGGTGGTGGTGGCTGAGATGGTGCGCCTGGCCAAGCCGGGGGGCTAGGTCGCCGTCGCGGAGCCTGACACCGAACATGCCCTGTGCTATCCGCCTCAACCGGCCTTCGACCGGATCTGTGTGATCTTCCATGCGGCCTTCAGCCGCAACGGTGCCGATCCGGCGGTATCCGAGCTGTTCCGCCAGGCGGGGCTGACCGACATCGGGGTGGAGTGCAGAGCGCAGATGTACCCACCGGGTAATTCCCGCCGGACCGTCCGGCTCGACCTGGTGCGCAGCATGCGCCCGCAGATCCTCCAGCTGGGACTGGCTGACGAGAAGGAGCTTGACGCGCTGGACGCCCCGGCCCGGGCCCATATTGACGACCCTCGCACCGTCGTCATGTCAGGCCTTCTCTTTCTCGTCTGGGGCCGTAAGTCCGCATGATCAACCAGGACGGCGCCCCGGCCGGCGCCGGACGCAAATCCCTCGAGGCTCCGTTAGCTCGCGAGGCGGCGTCGGGCCGCCATGACGAGACCGTCGGCCGAGTTCACGCGGAAAGCAGTTCGCCTTTTTGCTGCTGGTCGTCATCCGGCCGGGCCGGGTTTATGAAGGTGGCAATGAACGAATAGCTGATCTCATCGGACCCGATCTGGGTCATCTCCGACAGTTGGAGTCGTGCTTCCTTCGCGCGGGTGGCGACCTCGAGCGGCTGCACCGGGCGGGTGCACATGGCGACCAGGGTTCCGTCGGCCGCGGTGGCCTGGTAATAGGGGTGAGCATTGGTGTAGGCAGGGTTGATGTCGGCGACAATCAACCGGCCACCGGGCGCCAGCAGGGTAGCGATCCGGGTGAAATCAGGCAGTTGCGGCATCGAGGAAAGCACCATGTTCAGCAATATTACGTCATAGGATTTTGCCTGGAGCCGCAAGTGTATCTTGTTGATGTCTTCGGCGTAGACACTTAGCCGCTCATACAGCCGCCGTCCGGCCAGGTGCCGCTGCAGTTGATCGATCATCGCGGGGCAATAGTCGACGTAGGTCCAGCTGATGCGATGATCATTAAAGAAATATGTCGCCACGTTCCGGCCGGTTCCGCCACCAAGATCGAGTACCCGCAAGGCCGGCTTCCCCTTTCGGGCCTGGTCGATCTGCGTGATCACTTCCATGTGCGTGGCCAGGAGTCTCGCTGAGTTCCGCTGATCGTAGTTCGCGGCAATTTCCTGGTAGAACTGCGCGGCGTCGCACACCTCGAACACTCTAGCCACGCTGACGGCGGGAGCGGCCAGCAGGAACGTCGGCTTCTTATGCTGCGGGCGGATCGCGGCGGCCGCGGGGCCATGACGGTCCGCGGCGCCGGTCGCGCCCGGCCTCGAGCCGATTTTCGGCGGCCAGAACTCGATGGTCCGTCCTTGCCTGAAGGCGAGGATGACCAAGACCGTGATCACGGCCAGAATGGCTCCGACGACATAACCGGCCCTGCTCCCGAGCGACGCCAGAAGCAACTCCACACCCACACCTCCCTCCTGCGTGCAGCAGTCACGGGTTCATCAGGACTGCTACGTGCCTCGTCCGGCGAGTCCGCATGATCTGGCGTGGCGTTTGCGTCCTTTAGATCGCCTCTGTTGGCTATGTGACTGAGTCAGTTGTGTGGCTAGTTCAACTCTGACGAGCAAACGAGCTGGCCACCACACATCTTCGGGCACGCGAAGCTCACATGATTTTCCGGCGATGACGGGACGCCTCAGGGCTGGCCCGGGATCTGCATTCGAATAGGGGGATCGCCACGTGGCGACATCCGCCTTACGCTTAGCTAAAAGGATTATTGCTGTCCTGGGCGGCTACGCGGGATCGAGTCAGGTGATTCAGGCGCCTTGGCGGAAGGTTCGATAGGGGAGCGTCATGGCTGAGCCACCTATGGTGTCCTTTGCCGTCTTGCTAAGGCAGTTGCGAACCAGCGCCGGGTTGACCCAGGAGCAGCTAGCCGAGCGGGCCAGGTTGAGCCCGAGGTCCATCAGTGATCTGGAGCGGGGCATACACGTCACGGCGCGCCGGGAGACAACCCAGTTGCTAGCCGAGGCGCTCGGCTTGACGGGCCCGGCCCGGGCCGCGTTCGAGGCCGCGGCGCGGGGGCGCCGCGCGATCGATGAATCCCCGGCCGCGGGCTTTCAGCCGGGCGGCGTCGCCGCGGCGACGCGGACGCTGCCGCGCGACATCAGCTCCTTTACCGGCCGCGGGCCTGAGCTCAGCCAGCTTGTCAGCGCGGTGACCGGCCATGTCCGCTCGGGCTGGGTCGCGGGCATCTACGCGATCGGCGGGATGGCCGGAATCGGCAAGACCGCCTTTGCGGTCCGCGCGGCCCACCAGCTCGCACCGCAGTTCCCCGATGGGCAGATATTCCTGCCGCTGCATGGCCATACGCCGGGACAGCGGCCGGTCGATCCGGCTGACGCCCTGGCCAGCCTGTTGCAGACGGCCGGGGTGGCCGCCCAGCAGATCCCGTCCGGCCTGGAGCCGAGGACCCGGCTGTGGCGGGATTACCTGGTCGGCAAGCAGTTGCTGTTGCTGCTTGATGACGCCGCCGGACACGACCAGGTCCGGCCGCTCCTGCCAGGCACCGCCGGGAGCGTGGTCCTGGTGACGAGCCGCAGGCATCTCACCGCACTGGAGGATGCGCAGGCCATCAGCCTGGATACCCTCGCGCCTGAGGCTGCCGCTGACTTGTTAGTTCGCACCGCGGCCCGACCCGGACTGGATCGCATCGACGGCGCAGTGGCGGAAATCACCCGCCTGTGCGGGTATCTTCCACTGGCCGTCGGGATCTTGGGCAGGCAGTTGTACCACCACCCCGCGTGGACCGCCTCCGGGCTGGCCGCGGAGCTGGCCGCGGCACGTCACCGCCTGGAACTGATGGAAGCCGAGAACCTTTCGGTCGCGGTCGCGCTGGACCTCTCCTACCAGGATCTGACCGAAGGCCAGCGCAGGCTGTTCCGCCGCCTTGGCCTGCACCCGGGTGCTGATATCGACGCCTACGCCGCGGCTGCCCTGGATGACATCGATCTCGCCGCCGCGCGCCGGCACCTCGATGGCCTCTACGACCAGTACCTGTTGATCGAACTCTCGCGCGGCCGGTATCGCTTCCACGACCTGATCGGTGAGTATGCCCGTGCGCTGGCGGCCGAGGACCCGGCTGCCGATCGTGAGGCCGCGGTTGACCGCCTCATGGACTATTACCTGCAGGCCGTTCTCGCCGCGGATCGCCACCAGGCCAGGCGCACTCCTACCGGAAATCCTGCCGTCACCGGCTTCCGCCCGGCGCGTGTCCCGGATCTGGTCGACCGGAAGAGCGCTGTCACCTGGATGGACGCCGAACGCTTCAACTTGCACGCGGTGATCGGTTATTCGGCAGCCCACGCTCGGCCGCACCATGCCATCGCCATCGCCGCCGCGATGCATGGCTTCCTGCGCAGTCAGGGCTACTGGGACCAAGCCCTGGCCCTGTACCGCACCACGCTCGATGTGGCGCGTCAGGCCGGTGACCAGCTCGCCCAGGCCGGCGTGCTGGCCGACCTGGGTGATATGCAGACGCTGACCGGGGACTACCGAACGGCGACCGCCAGCCACGAACGGGCGCTGCAGATTTACCGCGATCTGGGCGATCGCCTCGGCGAAGCCAACGCGCTCAACAAGCTGGCGACCGTACAGCAGGCAGCGGGGAACTACCGGCTGGCCACCGCTAATCTCACCAGTGCGCTGGACCTGCACCGCGGTCTAGGTGACCGGCTCGGCGAAGCCAACGACCTCAATCAGCTCGGCGTCGTGCAATACCAGACCGGCGATTATCTTATGGCGACCGCCAGCCACGAGCAGGCGCTCGAGCTGAGACGGGTGCTGCATGACAAGCTCGGTGAAGCTATTGCTCTTTACCGGCTCGGCGGCGTGCAGCAGGCAACGGGGAGTTATAAGGCGGCCGCGGCCAGCCTTATCCAAGCATTGGCGTTGCATCGCGACGTCGGCTACCGGTTCGGGGAAGCGACCGTGCTCGGCCAGCTGGGCAGCGTGCAGCTGGCCGAGCAC
>Ga0208043_1000617_pt1 | contig 15234 bp, 15 predicted proteins | sample Sb_taG_12_FD_187710 | JGI IMG/M metagenome (GOLD analysis project Ga0208043, IMG submission 187710) | Peat soil microbial communities from Weissenstadt, Germany - Sb_50d_9_AC metaG (SPAdes) (version 2) | ecosystem: Environmental > Terrestrial > Soil > Wetlands > Peat | place: Germany... | reverse complement strand
GGGAAATGCTTACTAACTATCTACCGCTCTACAATATCGTCCAGCTCCTTCAGGCGTTACAGAGCGAGGCGCTGATTCTCAGAACGGTCTCGCAGAAAATAACTGAGTCGCGTACCAAGCAGTTTAATGGTCTTCTTAATGCGATTGTGCGGGACTGCCCCGCCTATGGTTTGAAGCACAGCGCCGAGTTGGCAAAGCGTGCTATGGCTAGGCCAATGCCAGATACCTACGTTGAGTTAACTTCCGTATTAACTCACCTAGATGATTCGCTTGCTAGCGAGTTGGAGAAGCAGGCGATGTTCCGCATTCCTCCCGAACGGAAGGAATACTTTGAGCGGGATGACCTTTTTGGGTCAGAGGTCGCCACAGCATTTCCGTCTTGCGTTAGAGACATTCAAAAGGCGGGAAGTTGCTACGCCCTGGGCCAGGAGGATGCGTGCGTCCACCACCTCATGTTGGTGCTGGAGCGTGGATTGAAGGCGCTTTCAATTAAGGTGTCAGGTACATATCAGCAGACCAACTGGCAATCGGTCATAAATAATATAACAGGCCAACTTAAGAACATGCCTGCAGGGCCGCAACGAGAATTCTATAAGGAAGTGAACGCCCAGTTTGGCTTCCTAAAGGATGCGTACCGAAATCACTCGCAACACGCACACGACGATCCATATGATTTGGAGAAGGCTCTAAGCATCCTCAACCATGTGCGCCGCTTCATGCAGGAAGTGGCGAAAGGCGGGTTAGCGGAATGAATGGCGTGCCCCCTGGGGTTACAGATGCGAACGCGTAAGGCGTTGTTTTCTATGGACGTGCAGCATGCGTGCCTCACACTTCCTATCATTGGATTTGCAAGCACAAGAATCGGACCCATAATCTCTTCGTGCAATTAGAGCCCGTGGCGGATGCGTAAGTATCTATGCCAATAAATCGCGACCGAGACAAGCTCGCGGACGCTGTTCTGTATTTCGCGACAAATACGCGGAACATGGGCATCACAAAGCTCTTCAAGCTTTTATTTCTCCTTGACCAAGAGCACTACGCCATGACGGGACGTAGCGTCACTGGCCTTGCGTATGAAACTTGGAAGAAGGGGCCCGCGCCGAGGGAACTCTGGCGTGAGATGCAGGACGGCCCCCGAGACAAATTACGTGACGCAGTCGCGGTAACCCATCTCACGGCTGAGGAAGATAAGAAGATCACGCGTATCACGCCGCTACGAGCATTCAGCGGTGAGTTTCTCACTCGGCGCGAACTAGGAATAATGCAGCGCCTGGCGACGATTTACCTTGAAGCTACCGCCGATCAAATGGTGGATGTGACGCACCTTAAGGACTCGCCTTGGTGGAGAACGCTCAAATCAAAGGGTGAGAATCAACCAATTGAGTTTGATTGTGCGATGGATGCCGCAGCGAAGGAGAAACTAGCGGCTCACATTGCGGATCTGCAGTCATCTGAACCGATTGCTTGAACGCCGGGGACGTAATTCTTTGGCGCGCCTTCGAGTTTCCTGATGGTGGTCGCGCAGACAAGCTTTTTATCATCGCGAATGAGCAGCGCAACGGCGAGCACCTGGCATTCATCGTAACCTCGCAGCAAAAAGCGGGACGCGAGCAAAAGCCTGGGTGCTATGAGCAATTGAGCTGGTTTTTCCTTCAGAAGGGCACTTCTTCCTTTGTAAAACCGACTTGGGTAACGTTCGATGACGGTTATGAGTTCTTAGTCGATGAACTGGAGGAGCTACGGGAAAGGGGTGTGGTCGCCCTACTACGTGAGAAATTGCAGCCAGCAACGCTGCGCGCCGTAATCAATTGCTTCTGCAGAACGCTGGCCGTTACCCCGCACCATAGGTGGTTGCTGGAGTAGATCGGAATGCGCTGCTACCTGCTGCTATTTGTCTTAGCCACAGGGATTACGGTCGCCGCGCCAAAGGCGCCACCGCAGCCCGAGAGCACTTCGGTTGGTCGGGCGACTGGTCAAGCGACAGCGGTGAACGAAGCGAGGTCGGAGCCTGACGTACGGGGTACGCCGGACTTGCCAGCAATCGTTGAGTTGACGCGAACTCCGGTGCTGAAAGTTGAAGCCGTCGAAAAGCCTGAGCGGCCGGTCAATCACCTCGGTCCCGGGCAGTAACGAAAATGACAGGGGGTAATCGCCAGGGCTGCGTAATGCGCAGATGTCGGCGATTCTCGCTGCGAGAGGGGGTTCGGCGACCCTGTTACTGGTGATTATTTTCCCATGAGATGCTCCGCGAGTCCTTTCACTCGCCCAGGAGATGTCTCATGGAACTTTTGCCCAAAGATTCGGCGCTGCTGCGTCGTTTCGAACAACATCTGATTGATTCTCGTTACACCCGCTCGGTCATTGCGCATCATGTCGATCGTGCAGAGAAGCTTCTTAGCTATCTACATCAGGTTGGCCTCGCTGCCGAGACGGTGACTTGTGACGACCTGTCGAGGTACTTGAGTGCGCTAATTCAGCGTTATCGCCGCGATCACCTACGCTCGCCGCGCTCGATGATCAACTGGCATTGCTGGCAAACAACTGGTGTACACAGTTTCTTGCGGTTCGTTCAAGGTCGCTGGCCCCCGCCCCCAGTCCCGGGGAACGCGCACGAGCAAGCGATCGATGCTCTCTTAACCGAGTACCGACGGTGCGAGCGTGAGAGGCGAGCCTTGGCGCCCGCGACGATGTACGGTCAGGTACACGAGGCTCTGCGGTTTCTGCATTGGCTGCCGGAGCGCGAGATCTCAGGTTGCCTAGCCAAGCTGACGATCACCGACATCGATCGCTACATGAAGTGGCGAGCCACGGGTTACGCACGCCCAACCGTGAAGTTGGCGTGCGTCAACATGCGTAGATTTCTGCGGTTCCTGCAGGTGTCGGGCTGGGTAAAGCGCGATCTCGCCGCCGGCCTCATGGGACCGACCCTCTACCGATTCGAAGGCATTCCGTCCGTGATCCGCCCCGAGCAGACTCGAGCGATCCTCGATGATGCTCGCAAAGATCATTCGGAACAGGGGCTGCGCAATTATGCGATGCTGTTATTGCTCGTCACCTATGGGCTGCGTGCAGGCGAGATCTGTCGTCTGCAACTGGGCGACGTTGACTGGCGAGATCAGCGACTTTGGATCCGCCACAGCAAGACAGGCCGCCGATCGTGCTTACCTCTTACGCCGAGCGTCGGCCAGGCGATTCTCGACTACGTGCGCCGCGGCCGACCCAGGTGCAAGGATCGCGAGATATTCATCCGCATGAGGGGTCCACGGGGTGCTTTTGCATCCAATACCGCGCTGTATAGCATGTTACGAAGACAGCTGGCTCGACTAGGCATTCGGTTGAGTGGCAAGCGCGGTTCGCATGTGTTTCGTCACGCTCGGGCCGCGGCTCTCCTGCGAGCCGGCGTCCCTGTCAAGACCATCGGTGATCTTCTGGGCCATCGATCTGCCTCATCCACGGCGGTCTATTTGAAGCTGGATCATCGTGAGTTGCGTAACGTGGCGCTCTCCATTCCGTTGCCGGAGGTGACGCCATGATCGCCTGGCCCGACAACGATGGAGCGACCATCGATCGTTACGTTCGCCAACTTCGTGTCCGGCACCCGCGGACCAGACAGGTTTATCGAGGGGAGATGCGCCGGTTCCAGCGCTTTATTCAAGATCAAGGCGAACTGAGCGTGGAGAGCGTGAGCGCGTGGCTCCGAGCCCGTACGAAGCAATGGCCCCAACATCTGGTGATGGATCGTGCCTGCAAAGTAAACCGCTTTCTGGACTTTCTGGTCGAGGAAGGTACGCTCCCAACACATCCGCTCGCTGAGTTGCGGTCGCGTTATGGGCGGCCCGCCCTGGCGTGGATTGTTCGCGCATTGCTTTCGCCCAAGCCATCCGCCGCGCTTGAAGCGGTTCGGCCTCTGCCTCGCTTCGGCAGTTTCCTTGGAGGTTTCCTGCAGGACCATATCGAGCTGCGTCAATCGCTAGGCTTCCGCTTCAACACCCAGGCCGGACGGTTCGCCACGTTTGATCGGTTCTTGCAGTTGCACCCGGACCTCAAGGGAAAGGCGATTCCAGTACTGGTGAGGGAGTTTGAGAACACCGCCAAAACACCTGAGCAGCGTTGGCAGTGCCAGCTCATGGGACGGAACCTGGCCAGAGCCTGGGCAAGGATTGACCCCAGCATTCCCCCGATGAGGCCAGATCCGAGGCTCAAGAGCCGGATAGCGGCCGCGCGCCGACGGCCATACATCTACACGCCTCAAGAGATCCGCCGGATCCTTGACACCGCGCGCAACTTCCCGTCACCGCGTACACCATTGCGGCCCCTGACCCTCTACACCATGGTGGTGCTCGCTTACTGCGCAGGGTTGCGCATCGGCGAGCTCTTGCGGCTGGATCTCGGAGACGTGTCCTTGGAAGACAGCACGATCACGATCCGCGACACCAAGTTCTTTAAGTCACGCTGTCTGCCGCTTACGGACAGCGCCGTATCGGCGCTGCGGGAGTATCTGCTCGAGCGGGCCACGCAGGGCGGATCGAGGTGCGTGAGCGCGCCACTCTTTTGGCGTCAGACCAGAGACGGTGGCGGCCGCTATTCTCGGATCACCGTAGTAATCCTGATGGAGCGGATCCTTCGGGATGCCGGATTGAAGCCGGCCAGCGGGCGTCGCGGACCGCGGTTCCATGATGTGCGTCATTCCTTCGTGAACCATCGCATGACTGATTGGTATCGCAACGGTATCAACCCGCAGGCTCACTTGCCGTACCTAGCGACGTACCTTGGGCACAGAGACATCTACTCCACACTCGCCTACCTCAACACGACTCCGGAGCTCCTGCAACTCGCAAGCGAGCGATTTCGATCGTATGTGCAAGGCGCTACCGAGATGAGCGCAAGGAGGCTGCCATGAGCTCCGGCATCGCTTTAGCGCCCCTCCTCCAGGGCTTCTTCCACGATTGGCTCGTTAAGCAGAAGGACGTCTCAGCGCACACGGTCCGCTCGTACCGCGACACGTGGAAGCTGTTTCTGCGCTTTGCCGCAGACCATCATCGCCAGCCGGTGACGAAGCTCCATTTGTCGGATCTGTCAGCGCCAGAGGTGCTTGCGTTCCTGGAACACCTCGAGCGGGATCGGCACGTCAGCGTCGGCACTCGCAACTGCCGCTTGGCGGCCGTGCGTAGCTTCTATTCCTTCGTGGCAAGTCGCGAACCGCTTGCAATTGCCCAGTGCACTGCCGTCCTGCATATTCCCAAAAAACGAACGGTGACACGCGCTCCCTCTCATCTGGAACCACGCGATGTCGAGCTTATCGTCAGCGGCATCAAGACCGACAGCCCAGAGGGACATCGCGATCACGTACTGTTCAACTTCCTCTACAACACCGGGGCGCGTATTCAGGAGGCCCTCAACGTATGCCCCCGCGATATCCGTTTCGAGGCCCCACCTTGCGTTCGCCTCTTCGGCAAGGGCCGCAAGGAACGATTGTGTCCCTTGTGGCCCGAGACGGTCGCGCTCCTTAGGTCGCTGTTGCGACATCGACCGCGACCCGACAACGAACCGGTTTTCATCAGCCGGTACGGAGAGCCTCTCGGGGCCACTGGTGTTCGCTACAAACTCGCTCAGTATGTCGCGGCCGCGGTAAAAGTTTCGCCTGCTTTGCTGAAGAAGCGGATTACACCGCATAGCTTCCGGCACGCCGCCGCCGTTTCACTAGTGAGCTCTGGTACGGATGTTACGGTGATCCGCAGCTGGCTCGGGCATGCCAGCCTCGACACGACAAACATCTACGCGCAAGCGAACCTCGAGGCAAAGCGCGCCGCACTTGAACGGATGGATCCGCCATCCTCCCGACGCCCGCGCTGGAAACGGGAGCCTGGCCTGATCGAGTGGCTCGAGTCGCTATAGGACGAAAAATAATGCGCAGGAGGCAGATCGCGGAATGCAGCCTTTCCTGCATCTGCACTGCCTCCTCTGCATTACTCAGTCCTGGTGATTACCCGAGTAATCGACAGCTCGCGATTACTCCGGAAGTATTGGCGTGCACGTGGCGAGACCGTACAGGCACGGCATGAGATACGTGCGCTATCCGCCGTACTGACCTTCGCGCGACGCATGGGTGCGCTGAGCGCTGAGAACCCCTGCTTCGGCCTACGCCTGCCTCAGTGCGCTCCGCGCCGCCGCTATGTCACCGATGAGGAGTTCCTGCGGGTACGTAGCGTCGCTCAACCCATGATGCGCCATGCAATGGATCTGGCCCTGATTGCCGGCATGGACAGCGGCACGATTCGCTCGCTTGAGCGCCGCCACCTCACCGACGAGGGCATCCTGTTTGAGCGACGCAAGACTGGGACGCTGCAGTTGATCGAATGGAATGACGACCTTCGCGCGACCATAGAGGCACTGAAGCGCGAGCCTCCGCAAATACGTCGATTCCTGATCGCCAACCGTCGTGGGCAGCCTTACACGGCCAACGGGTTTGAAGCGCAGTGGCAGCGCGCGATACTGCGTGCGACCAAGCCGGGCAAGAAAGGCGAACCCCCGCTCCTGGCAGAGCGCTTCACATTCCACGACCTGCGTGCCAAGTCGGCCAGCGACTCGGCAAGCGATCAGGATGCCGCCGACCGGCTTGGCCACGGCGATGTGAAGCTCACGCGGGACACCTACAGGCGCCTGCCCAGACGAGCCGCGGCACTGAAAATATTAGACAACAAGGCTTGATATTAGACAGCCCCGCGGACGACCGCGTCTAACCAATTGATTTTGGCGCCCCCGGCCGGAGTTGAACCGACGACCTACCGCTTAGGAGGCGGTCGCTCTATCCACTGAGCTACGGGGGCGTTGGGGCTCCAGGATCTAGACCTCGACCACGCGGTTGCGCAATTCGCCGATGCGATCGATGCGTGCCAGCATCTCGTCGCCATCGTGCAGGTACTGCGGCGGTGTCATCGCAAAGCCCACTCCAGACGGAGTCCCGGTCGCGATTATATCCCCGGGCAGCAGTGTCAGGCCGGCCGACAGTGAGGCGATGATCGTCGGAATATCGAAGATCATCTGCTCGACGCGCGCGCGCTGGCGTTCCTGGCCATTGACGGTGAGCGAGAGCTCGAGCACTTTAGGGTCGCTGATCTCGTCGCTCGACACGATGCAGGGTCCCAGCGGCAAGGTGGTGTCGAGCGACTTGCCTTTGAACCATTGGTCATGCCGACGCTGCAGATCGCGCGCGGTGACGTCATTGGCGATGCTATAGCCGAAGACATGCTCGAGCGCTTCCGAGGCGGCGATGTCGCGGCCGCCGCGACCGATGATGACCGCGAGTTCGACTTCATAATCGAGCTTCTGGGTGAGCTTTCGATCCAGTCGCACCTCGGCGCCCGGACCGATCACAGTGAGCGTCGCTTTGCTGAAGAACTGCGGCACCGTGGGCAGTTTCAGATCGGTACGCAGCGCGGCCGCCCCCTCCTTGACGTGATCGACATAGTTTCGGCCCACACAGAAGACATTGCGCAATGGCTGCGGAATCGGCGCCAGCTTCTGCACCTGTGACATGGGCAGCAGCGCATCGCCGCTCTGCGCGGCCCGCGCCGCGAGGCGCTTGCAGGCCGCCAATGCTTCCGCGTCCCCGCGGATGATGGCCAGCGTCGACGACAGATCGACCGTCTCGCCGGCCGCTTTCCCGGCCACCGCCAGATGCAGGACGCCCTCGGGAACGATAAGGCCGGCGGCGATCTGATCGTGGTAGCGAAAGCTGATGAATTTCATAACGGGGATTGAGTTGGCGCAGGGAGGTCTAAGGAGATGCGTAATAGTCTGATTTTAGACCCATATTTCACGATTTCGCCGACTGTGCCGAGCGCCGCCCGGCAGCTACGGAGCCAGCCGCAGCCAAGGCTGCAGCGGCAGCGAAGTCTACGCGATCTGTCAACGACTTTACTTCGACTGCGGGAAGCAGCGAGCGATCATGCGGGAATTCAAGGCCTGCCGCGCCGCGCGTGCGTCGAGGCCGAGTTGCAGGCCCCGCGGGGATCAGGCCAATACGTTGACGACATGGCCGACCGAGGCGCGCCATGAGCCCTGTTGCTGCAGATGTTGCAGCATGCCTTGCAGCAGGCTCGGCAGTGACGTACCGGCGCTCGAGGTCGATGCCACATTCGAGGCGCTGACCGATACCGGGTTGGCGGTCGAGCCCGAAGGACTGGTGCTGGTGCCGACACCCAGATCAGTCATCAACTTGCTGAACGTGGTGTTCAGGTTGCTGACATTGGCGCTCGTGGAGGCGCTCGACGTGCCGCTCGAAGCGCTGGCGCTGCTGTTCTGGTTCAGGGTGTTGATCAGCGACTCGAGTCTGCTTGTCATGCCCCCATGGCCATGACGGTAGCCGCGCGGCATCACGATGCCGGACGCGCTGCCATTGACCGTCCCGCCGGCGCTGGCGGCGTTGCCGGAACTGCCGCTCTGCGGCTGCGCGGATTGATTCGACGCCAGGGCCTGAAGCAATGACTGGCTGAAAGCCTGGAGATCCTGGGCAATCTGGCTGCGACTGGCGGTGCTGCCGATCGCGCTCGGACTGCTGGTGCTGCTGGCAGCGCTGGCAGAATTGGCAGCGCTGGCGATATCGGCAGCCGCGAAGCCGTTGAACGTCACCGCCTGTCGGCTCAAGGCCGAGACCAGGTCGGCGAACAGGCTACCTCCACCGCTGACAGCAGTCGTGCTGGCTGAGTTGCCGGCCAGCGCGCTCGCCGCGTTCGCCTGCAGCGTGCGTTGCGTGCTCAGGGCTGAAATCTGGTTCGCCCATATGCTCGCACTGTTGATCGATATAGCGGACATACGTGTACCCTCGATAGAACTCGGCATCGGACTGCCGCGCGGCAATCAATTGCCGGCAAACACCTGCCGACGGACCCATCGTGGAGCCTTGGTCACCGCCTGTTTGCGTCGAACGCATCACAGTTTGGCAGCGGTAAGTCCCTTCGGCGGGCGTCGGCCGGCGATACCGATGTACCGCCGATCCGGATGGATGCGAAATCGATGCCAACCGACGGCAGCGGGTGCCGTCACTGCACGATGGCCGACATCTACATCACAGGTGCCAGCTTACGCCAACGGAAAATTGGTCCGCCGTGTAACCGTAGCCGTCATTGGTCCCGCTATCGAGTCTGGCCCATTCCGCGTGCAGGCTGACGCCACCATAGAAAGTGAATTCCCCGCCAAGACCTCCCGATAGTGAGACGTCATTCGAATTGAAATCAGGGTAATTGCGATGCAGCTGCAAACCGCTGACACCGGCAATCGCATAGAGGGAGAACCAGGGGCTTACCGGCAGCATACCCTTGACATAGCCGCCGTACACCAGCGGGACATCCACGTGAAAGTACTGGAACTGATCCCCGGCAATGCCTCCGCCTAAGCGACCCTCGATGGCCAGATACGGATTGAATTGCTGGCCGATTTGCAGGAAGGCGACGCTGGGCGCAATCGTAGCGAGCCCCTGCTCTTTGTAATAAATCTCACCGGCACTGGCGCCGATGTAAAACCCGCTGCTATAGTAGTCCGCGCCGCCACCGTAACCATATCCGTTGGCCGCCATGGCCGCCATGGACCCAAGTCCGATCAAACCCAATGCAAGTGATGCAATGATCTTGTTCACACCTACCTCCCGAGACTAGCTGAGCTGCAACTGCACCGTACCATAAGACACACACGCGCCCGACTCGGTTCCTTGCCACGATGGTTATTAACGCGGCGGCGGTCATTTGGCTGACGGTCGGGGCCCCGAATTGGCATTATTTGACCCCCAGCGTGATTTAATATCAGCTCAGGCGGTGTGCTGACAGACCCCGCGCCGGCGATCGCGATGCAGGGTCGATTCTGGAATTGCTGCGCGCACGGCGCTCAACACGGAACATCTCATGAAGTCTTTCGCTATGGATATCGCCGGCCGTTTTGTTGCTGGCTGCTTATGTGTGCTGCTGGCGACGGTGAGCTGTGCCGCGGCCGCGGCTGACCAGAACGTGTTGCGAGCGACATTGGCGAACGGTCTGCGGGTAATTATCGTACGCAACACGCTCGCTCCGGTGGTCGCAACCTCGATCAACTATCTGGTGGGATCCGACGAGGCCGCCGCGGGTTTCCCGGGCATGGCACACGCGCAGGAACACATGATGTTCAGAGGCAGCCCCGGCCTTTCCACCGAGCAACTCGCCAATATCAGCGCCGTCATGGGCGGTAACTTCAACGCCAATACGCGCGAAAGCCTCACTCAATATCTTTTCACCGTACCGGCCGAGGATATCGACGTGGCCCTGCACGTCGAGGCGCTGCGAATGCAGGGCGTACTCGATACCAAGCAGGGATGGGATCAGGAGCGCGGCGCCATCGAGCAGGAGGTGGCCCAGGACCTCTCCAATCCCGGCTACGTGCTGTATGCGAAGATTCGCTCGATCATGTTCGGCGGCACGGTGTACGCCCATGACGCGCTCGGCACGCGCGACTCGTTCGACAAGACGACCGCCTCGATGCTCAAGAGCTTTCACGATGCCTGGTACGCTCCGAACAACGCCATTCTGATTATCGTCGGCGACGTCGCGCTCGAGGCGACGCTGCGCGAGGTACGCGAGTTATTCGGTGCGATCAAGTCCAGGCCCTTGCCGCCGCGGCCACCAGTGCGCCTCCGCCCCGTGCATCCGCAGTCATTTAGCGTCGATACCGATCAGCCGGTCGGAACGCAGATGATCGCGATGCGCGTGCCGGGCCTCGATAGCCCGGACTTTCCCGCGCTGGAGGTGCTCTCCGACGTTCTTAGCAGTCACCGCTTCGATCTCTACGGTCTGGTTCCGCAGGGCAAGGCGATCGACGCGGAATTCTCGCTCGATCCGCTGCCGCGGTCCGGTCTTGCCTATGCCGCACTATCGTTCACCGCCGGAACGGATCCCAAGGCCTTGGAGAGCGACGTCCGCGCGATTCTAAAAAAAGTCGCCAGCAGCGGCGTACCGCCCGAACTTGTCGAGGCTGCCAAGTTGCACGAGCACAGCGAAGCCGAGTCTCAGAAGAATTCGATCGCCGGTTCGGCAGCCGTCTGGTCCGATGCCGTCGCGCTGTACGGTTTGAACTCGCCCGACGACGATCTGGCGCGAATCGAAAAGGTCACCGTGGCCGACGTCAATCGAGTAGCGCGCCAATACCTCGACCTCGACCACGCTGCGACGGCCGTGATGGTGCCGCGTGGGTCGGGCAGACCGGTTGCCTCGAGCGGCGGCTTCGGCGGACCGGAGAACATCGCCCTCGGGGAAGCCAAACCTACCCGGCTGCCGGACTGGGCGCAGGCAGCTCTGAAGCGCCTGGCGGTGCCGGATTTGACCACGCATCCGATCGTCACCACGCTTGCAAACGGCCTGACGCTGATCGTTCAGCCCGAGGATGTCAGCGATACCGTGAGCGTCTATGGCTATATCAGGAATCGACCCGAGCTGCAGGCGCCCCTGAGTCGCCAGGGCGTATCGCAGCTCCTCGATCTGCTGCTGACCTACGGCAGCGAGCAGCTCGATCGCGTAGCCTTCGAGCAGGCACTGGATGCGATCGGAGCGCGCGAACGTGCCGGAACCGAATTCTCGCTTCAGGTACTGAGCCAGGATTTCGAACGCGGCGTGGAGCTGCTGGCGGACAACGAGCTGCACCCCGCGTTGCCATCGCAGGAGCTGGACATAGTGCGCGGCCAGGTGTCCCAGGTCGTCGCAGCACGCAACAAGAGTGCGGGCCACCTCGCGCAGCATGCCCTGCGAGAGTCGCTGTTTCCGAAGGACGACCCGAGTCTGCGTGAGGCCACTCCGGAGACGGTACGCTCGCTCACGCTGGAGGACGTGCGTTCATACTTCCGCGATACGTTCCGTCCCGACCTCGCCACTATAGTCGTGATCGGCAGCATCACACCGCAGCAGGCCCAGGCCGCCATCGAGCAGCATTTTGGCGCCTGGAGCGCGAGCGGCCCGACGCCGCAGATCGATCTACCGGCGGTGCCGCCGAATCGATCGGCCCTCATCGCAGTGCCGGACGACAGTCGGGTTCAGGATGACGTGCTGCTGGCGCAGAATCTCGACCTGACTCGCAGCGACCCCGACTACTACGCCCTGGAGCTCGGCAGCGCGGTTCTGGGCGGCGGCTTCTATTCGACGCGGCTCAGCATCGATCTGAGAAAGAATGCCGGCCTGGTGTATTCGGTGGATTCCGAACTTCAGGTCGGCAGATCGCGCGGCGTGTATCTGGTGCGCTATGCCTGCGATCCGCAAAACGTGGTCAAGGCGCAGGACATCGTGATCCGGGATTTGAAGACCATGCAGTCGCAACCCGTGGGCGACGACGAACTGTTGCGCGTCAAGGCGCTGTTGCTGCGCCGTATTCCGCTGAGCGAGGCGAGCATCGACGATATTGCGCTGGGCTTCATCCATCGGCGCGATCTGAATCTCCCGCTCGATGAGCCGATCCTCGCCGCGCGCCGGTATATCGGGCTCGAGCCCATCGAGGTTCAAACGGCGTTCCAGAAGTGGCTGCGCCCCGACGATCTGGTGCGCGTGAGTCAGGGACCGACACCGAAATAGCGTTCGACGACTTCCCACAGCAGCACGGCATATTGGGGCAGAAGCAATTGAATCCTGCCAGGGGGTCGCCGAGTCAGGTCCGTTCCAGCAGCGCCCCTTCGCCCTCATCCTCATCCTCACCGCATAATTCGAGCAAGCGGCTGTTACCGTGGCTGGTCGCAGTGGCGTTTTTTATGGAGTCGCTGGACACGACGATCCTGAACACCGCGGTGCCCGCTATCTCGGACGCGCTCAAAGTGGCCCCACTCAGCATGAAGTCAGTGCTGGCCAGCTACACTCTGAGCCTCGCGGTCTTCATTCCCATCAGTGGCTGGATGGCGGATCGGTACGGAACGCGGCGGGTGTTTGCTACCGCAATCGGCTTGTTCACCCTCGGGTCGTGTCTCTGCGGCATATCGAGCAACATCCATCTGCTGGTCGCGTCGCGCATCCTGCAGGGCTGTGGCGGAGCCATGATGGTGCCGGTGGGTCGACTCACGCTTGTACGAACGTTTGCCAAATCCGAGCTGATTTCTGCCATGAGCTTCGTGGCCATTCCGGCTCTGGTTGGCCCAATGCTCGGGCCTATTGCCGGTGGCATGATCGTCAGCTACCTGCATTGGCGAGTCATCTTTTTCGTGAATATTCCGATAGGCCTCGTCGGTTTGCTGATGGTCCATATTCATCTGCCGGACTATCGCCAACAGCGCACCAGGCCGCCCGATATTGTCGGCCTCATCCTGTTCGGATCCGGTGTCGCACTGCTGTCGTACGTGCTGGAGATATTCGGCGAGCATACATTGAGCGTGCGCGAGATTCTGGGATTGCTTGCGATTTCTCTGGCGCTCATCGCCGGCTACGGACTTCACGCGGCGCGGACCAGATTTCCATTACTGCAACTGAGTCTGTTTCACGTCCGCACTTTCAGCGCGGCGGTCAGCGGCAGCTTCTTCACCCGCATCGGCATCGGCGGCGTGCCATTCCTGTTGCCGCTGCTCTACCAGATTGGCCTCGGGCTCACTCCCATTCAGTCCGGTTTGCTCATCATGCCCCAGGCGCTGGCCGCGATAAGCACGAAGTTCCTGATGCGGCGGGTTCTGACCCGCATCGGCTACCGCGCCGTGTTGATCTCGAACACGGTCACGCTTGGTCTGCTACTGCTGCTGTTCGCGACCATTGGGCTGCGCACACCGATCTGGCTCATCGTGCTCCAGGCGTTCTGTTATGGCGCCTTCACTTCGCTGCAATATACGAGCATGAACACCCTGGTCTATGCCGACATCACCGAGGAACAGACAAGCAACGCCAGTTCCATAGCCAGCACGATGCAGCAGATGTCCATCAGCTTCGGCGTCGCGGCAGCGGGACTGGCCACTGCGTTTTTCATTCCCGATCGCTTTCGATCCAGCCCGAGCGAGCTGATTCACGGCATCCACGAGGCATTTCTAGTGCTTGGCGGATTTACCATCCTATCCACAGCCGTCTTTCGCACATTGAAAAGCGGAGACGGCGGCAATGTGAGCCAACACAAGGTCATTGCCGCCGCGTGACTGTCACCACTGCATCGGCTCACGCCGCGGCCTCAAGTGTGCGCGGCTTGATGCGCCTCAAGCGGCGCGCAGCGCTGCTCCACTACGGTCCAATCAACGTTGTCGAGAATGATCTTGACGTAGTCGGTGCGCTGCGCCGGAGTGAAATCGATCATGAAGGCGTGTTCCCATAGATCGAGCGCAAACACGACGTCACAATTGGCCGGCATGTGCAGGTGGTGCAGGTCGATCCAGCAGTTGTGCAGGCGTTCGCGGCCGCGCTCGCGCAGCGTCAGCACCCAGCCGACCCCACGTGTCTTCGCGAGAACCTCGACCGAGGCTCTCCAGCCGCCAAAATCGCCATAGTCGTCATGTAGCGCCTCGACGAAGTCGCTGTCTGACTGCGGCTGCCGGTGCTTGCCGACCAGCTGTTCAAAGAACAGTTCGTGCAGCGTCACACCGTTGAATTCAAACGCAAAGCGACGGTTATAGCCATCCAACGCCCACTGCACGGCGCCGGCCGAGCGCTGCGGCGACTGCTCGAGCAGCTTATTGAGCTGCTCGACATAGGTCTTGTAGAGGCCCAGGTGCAGATCGATGGCTTTCTTCGACAAACCCTGCACGCCGGAAAGATCAAACGGTCGGGCTTCGTAGGTCACTGCAGATCTCCACGTCGATGGTTAATGCGGATCGCGGCGGCCTCAGCGAGGTCGCAGCGTGAGCGCACGACTAATGAATCACGGCTCGAAGCGGGGACCGATCATGTCACCTCCTACCTGGCTATATGATCGGCGGCACCCGGAAATCGCCGTAGGAGATTGCTCACAGCGGCACGGCCATCATTCGCTGCGTTCGTGTCTCGCGCGCCACGGCGATCGACAATCCAGCAGCGCTAGCGAAAACTCGGGGTATTCCTAAAGACGGGGACCGCGTCTTCCGCGGTATCCAAACAGCAGGTAAGCCACGACGATGGCAACGATGATCAGGCCGATGGGACCAAATCCCCAGCCCGCGCCCATGCCCCAATACAGACCTCCGCCGCCGCCAAACAGCAACAGCAGGACAATCACGACGATCAGCAGATCCATGTTCGATCTCCATTAAATGCAGCCCGGGCGACATTGTTCCGCGCCTGACGAGCCGGAACA
>Ga0208043_1000608_pt1 | contig 15428 bp, 7 predicted proteins | sample Sb_taG_12_FD_187710 | JGI IMG/M metagenome (GOLD analysis project Ga0208043, IMG submission 187710) | Peat soil microbial communities from Weissenstadt, Germany - Sb_50d_9_AC metaG (SPAdes) (version 2) | ecosystem: Environmental > Terrestrial > Soil > Wetlands > Peat | place: Germany... | reverse complement strand
CGGGAGTGGTTTCGTGCCCTTCGCGATCCGTCGGGGTTCGCCTCGGGATGGGCCCCACCCACCGTCGAGCTGGTGCAGCAGGTCGGAGCAACGCCTCCTCGCCTCGATCAGATCGATACCCGCGCCAAGTTGCTCTTCAACCCCGAGGTCCTGGCCTATTTCTGGCCGTTCGCCCGTGCGGAACCTCACGGGCATCCTCCCTTTTATGCATTGCTCGGCCTTTTCGGCGATCTTCTGGCGCCCACCTGGAAAGATCTGCCACGTGCCCGTTTGGGTCCGATTCTGCTCTTCAGTTGCACCGCCGGTTTCTTGTTTCAGTTCAGCGCCCGGCGATGGGGGGTTGGGCCGGCGCTCGTGGCAGTCGCGGCGTGGACGTTCCAGCCCAACCTGTTCGGCCACGGCCATTATGCGACCTACGACGCCGTTCTGACGTCACTCTGGGTGCTCGCGATCCTCGCCTTCGCACGCGCCGAAGCCGTGCCCGAGCCGGGGCGTCGAGACACCATTGGCCGTCTTGCGACAGTGGCCTTCGGGCTGGTCGCCGGCTGCGCCCTGGCGACCAAGCTGACCGGCTGGTTCCTTCCGCTGCCGTTTCTTGTGTGGGCCGGGTGGACCCGCGATCGCCGCGGGTTGCGAGTTCAGATGATCGGCCTGCCGCTGGCTTGTGCCGTTCTCTTTCTGCTCAATCCCCCCTGGTGGACCGAGCCGATCACGGGTATTGTCCGGTTCTTCCAGTCCAACCTGACACGCGGCCGGACCATTCCCATCCCGGTGCAATTCCTGGGCATCGTCTACCAGACACCCAATCAGTCGCTCCCCTGGTACAACACCCTCGTGTGGACCGTCCTGGTCACACCGGTGGGCCTCCTGCTGCTTGGCCTTGCCGGCATGATCCGGTCGATCCGCCAGCACAGGGCGGAGCCGCTGGGCCTGTTGATCCTGGGAAACTGGGGCCTGCTGGTCGCGCTGCGGGCCTTGCCGCACACTCCCGGCCATGATGGAGTCCGATTGTTCCTGCCAGCGTTCGGGGTGATGGCTCTGCTGGCCGGAATGGGGGCAAGACAAGTCCTCGACTGGTTTGGCCCCTGGGCCAGGATCGCGGTTGCGGCCGCCGTCCTGGAAGCAATCGGCAGCGTCTTGCTGCTCTTGCCCGTGCCTCTGTCCTACTACAGTCCGCTCGTGGGTGGGCTTCCGGGTGCGACCCGGCTGGGCATGGAGCCAACTTACTACTGGGACGGCCTGAGTTCAGAGGCTCGGCAATGGCTTCGGGACAATACCCTGCCCGGCCAGACCATTCACTTCGCGAGCTTCCCTACATCCTGGCTCTACCTTCGCCAGACCGGGGAGCTGCCGCGCCGGCTGGACCCGATCGATCGCGGCCAACCTGCCTGGTATGTGATGCAGAATCGCCCGGGCGCCTGGTCGCGAATCGACCGGCAGCTTGCAGAGCGGTCGACCCCCGCGCTCGTGGTCAGCAAGTTCGGGGTGCCGCTGATCTGGGTTTTTCCCTACGCAGCCTACGCCGATGTGGAGAAGGAACTCTTGAAGCCGGCTGCTGAAGGACTCAGGCAATGCGGTCGGACGCGAGAGTCGTGTCACTCACGTCCGACCAGCATTACTCAATGCATGCTATCACGACCACGCATGGTCAGAGCATGTAATCATCAAGGAAGGCAGATCTGAAAGGACCGGTTCAGTGCTGAGCCGAAACTTGGGGGGACGAGTAAACGGGGGGTGCCGAATAGTAGACCGGAGCCGAGTAAGCGACCGTCTCACAAGGAACGACAGGCTCGGCGCAAACGGCCTTCTTGTGGCAGCCAAGCTTGAATCCCTTGAAGCCTCCGAACAAACCGCAATGCTTCTTGGGAGCGCAGGTGGGCTCGCAAACCGGGGCCGGAGGGGGACACGGCGCAGGTACAACAACCGCGCAGGTGGGCTGGCAAACCGGGGCCGGAGCGGGGCAGGGCGCAGCCACAGCGCAGGGGGCTGGTGCACAGGTACACCTCTTCTTGTGGCAAGCCTCAGCATTGCCAGCCAGAACCAACGACCCGACCAGTCCGCTCAGGACCAAAGTCAATAGGTGTCTCTTCATCGATGCATCTCCTGGAACTCGATTGCGGGAGACGAGCGTACGCAGGCTCACTCTCCGACAATCACTTTGTGGTAAATCACGGGTGTGCCCGTAAGGTAGGGTAAATAATCCGGCCGACGATTGCAACCCAAAGTCTTCCCGGGTCGCAAAAACTCCAAGCTCCAAATCCACGCACTGATGCAACAAGGCAGGCCGTCAAGCTCGTCAGAATAGACCAAATGTTCTGACATATCAGAAGGTTTCTGATACACCAGGAGCAAACCCAGGAGCCAGGTGGCGGACCTTGAACAATAAGGGCCGGGTGCCCGGATCATCGGAGCTCAAACCGATGATGGGTTTCTGGCCGCGAAGACTGGATCTATGATGACTTGCGGGGTTCGGTGGCCTTGATATCCGGGTGGCGGGACCGAGGATGATGGATGCGCTAGAGTTGCCCGACGAAACGAAGCCAGCGACCCGACCGCAGCGCGAGGAGACTCCCCAGCGGTCTGATCCCGCTGCTGCCACGGCTGCCGATCGACCGGCATCTGGAAGATGGAGGCTGAGAACACTACTGGTCTTTGCGGTTGCTCTCGTCGCCCTGGTACCCACCACGGGCGACATTGGCATGACCTGGGACGAGCCCGCCTATCGCTACAGCCAGGTCATGTCGGCCCAGTGGTGGGACCAGCTCGCTCATGCCCGGTCATGGGGAGAGGTCCGCAGCCTGCTCGATCCGGAAACGCTCCTTTACTACTGGCCTTATGCCAGGTACGGCATCAATTTTCACCCGCCTCTGGCTGGCCAGTTGAACCTGGCCACTCATGCGCTCTTTGGCTCGTGGATGAAGGATATCCCCGCGCGGCGGATGGCGTCGGTCATTGAGTTCGCCCTGACCATTGCCATCGGTTTCGGGTTCCTGGCGCGCCGGTATGGCACGGCCGTCGGCCTGCTCATGGCCGGCTCACTCCTGCTCATGCCGCGGCTCTATGGTCAGGCCCACCTGATCGATACCGATATCCCCGGGCTCTTCCTCTGGGCGGCGACCGCGCTGGCGTTCTGGAACGGCTTGCACGAAGAAAAAGGAAGGCACTGGCGCGTACTGGCCGGCGTCTTGCTCGGTCTGGCGTTCGTCGAGAAGATGGCCGCGGTCGGGGTTCTGCTGCCGCTCTTGCTCTGGCTCGCTGCCGGACACCTGACTCGCACTCTGGCACGTCCCGGGTCCCGGGCCGACTGGATCGACGGGTTGGTCACATCGGGGCTCATGCTGCTGCCGCTCGTTCTGGCGTTTCAGGAGATCGAGGGCTTGCAGCGACAACTACCCCCGCCCGCGCAGACGAACCTTTTTGTCCATCGGCCCTCAAGCGACCTGCCGGGCGTCATTCTGGCCGCGCCGCTTGCAATCTGGTTTCTCAGGCGGTTGCTGGGCCGGCTCTTTCCCGGGAGCAAGCTCTGGGGTGTTGAGCGGCCAGCGCTCGAGACCTGGACGGCCATCCTCGCTTTCGCGCCGGTGGTGGGCTGGCTTGGCAACCCGGCCTGGTGGCGCGAAACACTGCCCCGGCTGGCCCATTACTACACGCTGAGCAATGATCGCCAGCATGCCCTTCCCAACATCCAGATCATCTACTTCGGCCAGACTTACGAGTACACGCTCCCCTGGCACAATGCCTGGGTGCTCCTGGGGATCACGGTGCCGGTGACCATCTTGATTGCAGCTGCGATCGGTATCGTGTGGGCCCTTGGTCAGATTCGCCGCGACCGGCTGCCTCTCTACTTCTTGGTCCATTTCCTGACCTTCCCGGTGCTCCGAATGCTGCCGACTCCCGCCCACGACGGCATCCGGCTTTTCCTGCCCACCTTCTTCTTCCTGGCAGCCCTCGCCGGATGGGGAACGGTCGCCCTGGCCAGAGATATCTGCCGGCGAACTCGAATGCCTGCGCCGATCGCCGTTTCGGTCCTCGCCGCCCTCGTGCTCGGACCCGCGGCCCTGGATCTGGCGCGCATTCACCCGTTCGAGCTCTCCTATTACAACGCCCTCATCGGTGGCCCACGGGGAGCATGGCACCGTGGCTTCGAGCTGACTTACTGGTTCGACGCCTTCAACGGCCAGACGCTTAAGGAGCTCAATCAAAAGTTACCTCCCGGCGCCGAGCTGGATTTCCCCAACGACTTGACCAACCCCATGACTTTTCAGGAATTGCAGATTCTCGGGGCGTTGCGAGGCGATCTCAAGCTCGGCGGCGAAATCAAATCCCATGGCCGACGGTATGAAGAGCTCGCCTACGTCTGGTTGCAAACGCAGGATTCCAAGGCGACGGCCTTTTCCCGGCTGCTCTTTGCAATGCGTCCCTGGTATGCGCGCGAACCGGCCCAGGTTGACGGGCTGCGACTGGCGACCGTGGCTGACCCGGTGGCCGTTGCACGCGCCTGGGGCCTGGAGGTCCTGCTCGACGCCGCCGACGGAAGCCGTTCCGATCCGCCCTCCGCCCCCGGATGGGTCCGCGCTTATGCACCCATCCTGAGCCGGTTATGGGGAGACGGACTGAAGAAGGTACATCGGCTGACGCTCAACCAGGGCGTTCTCGAGTGGGCGCGCGGTGATCCCCATGGCTTGCTCGAGGCCGCCCGGTACCTGGCCGCTCACGGAGGCCCGGGAAATGATCCCGCCGCCGGACGGCTGGTCAAGCTGATCGCGTACGACCCTGTTCCGAAGACCCTCGAGATTCGCCAGTTCTTCCTGGACAGACTGCTCAAGGCGCGCCCCGAGGGACTGGTCGAGGGAGTTCAGATCTTGCTCGATCACCCCGCTGAGGTGGTCGCGGTGATGACTCGTCACGGCTACACCGATCCTCGACTGATCGGTGGTTGCCTGGACCGCAATCTACCCGATCAGCCCAAAGCGATCGCGCCTTGGAAGCGACAGCCATGAGACCTTCGTGGCGAAAAAATTCCAATCCAGGCGTTCGTATCCCCGGCATGAATCGATTTCCATTGTATATTAGAGATGATTATTCTCTCGTGGAAAGATGGGAGTCTTGTCCCCCATGGGTCGCCCCTGCCGGTTGGCTCTTTTCGAGATGGAGACGCAGGTGAGTCATGAACCGCATCGCCGCCAGGCCGGCCGCGAGGTAGACCCCAAACCCGAACCAGTACGGGGCTGCGGTCGATCGGCCCAGAAGCAGGTTGGCGATCGAGTAGCTGATCATCCGCGCGAGGGTCTGGGCCGAGGAAAGCGTGCCGAAAACGGCCCCCTGCTCGCTTGCGGGAGTGAGCCGCGACAGCAGGCCGCTGACTGAAGGCCCGACCAACCCTTGACCGACACCCACCAAGACCATGGCCCCCGCCAACTCCAGAGCATCGGAGGCGAGGGCTAGCCCGGCGAAACCCAGGGCGACGATGGCAATGCCCGCGCCGATCAGTCGAGGCTCGCCGAACCTGGGAACCAGCCGGCGAATCAAGCCGCCCTGCACCAGCGCGCTGAGCAAACCGAGGCCGGCGAACACGAACGCGGCCGAACGCGCATTCCAGTCCATGCGCCGGCGCAAATAGAGAGACAGGGTTCCCTCGAGTGCGGCAAACGCCAGAACAGAGAGAAAGCCAAGCAACATCAACTGGCCGATCCCCGGCAGGGTCATTGTGTCGGCCAGACCTCGCCAGCTCAAGACGCGCGCGGCTTCGCGATTCCTGGCTCCCGCGGGTCGCGACTCGGGAAGGCGGGTCAGCACCATTATCCAGGCCAGTGTGGAAAACCCCGCGGCCACCAGAAAGGGAAGCCGCAGCCGCCAATCCCCGGCAATCGGCAGGCTGATCAGGACTCCACCCAGCAGCGGCCCCAGCACAAAGCCCAGCCCGAAGGCCATTCCGATCAGCCCCATGCCACGCGACCGGTTCTCAGGCGTCGTGACGTCGGCCACGTACGCTTGGGCAACCAGGATGTTCCCGCCCGAGGCGCCGTCGAGCATCCGGGCCAGCAGCATGACCGTGAAGTTGCGGGAAAGCCCTAGAATCAAGAAGGAGAGAGCCGTGCCCGCCTGGCTGAAGATCAAAATCGGCCGGCGGCCATAACGGTCGCTCATCCGGCCCAGGATCGGACCGGCGATGAGCTGACAGAGCGGGTAAGCGGAGAAGAGCAGACCGATCTGCCACTCACGAAAGCCGTACTGCTCGGCGAACGGGGCCAGCAGCGGCATGACCACCGAGAAGCCCAGCAGATCGATCAGCACGATCAGAACTACAATCCCAAGCGGCGACATCGGCGACGCAGATCTCCTCGAGCTTCCCGGACCAGGGCGGGGCGATCTCCTGAATCAGGCTTTCGCGGAGGCACCGGCTGCATCCGCGGTGCCATAACGGGCTTCGCGAAGCTGGTCAGCCTGAGATTTCAATTCCAGCAGCAGCCGGGCGTGAGCGAAGATCCCCCCGTATTCCACAACGAACGACCCCAGATTGAAGGCAATCGTGAGCGCCGCGGCACCCAGGTGCCAGGGCGTGTAAGCCTGCCCCCGCGTATCGGCTGCCGCGCCCAACCAGGCGGTGATGGCAATCGCGGTCATGGATCCCATGATGAACCGGAACGCACGCCGCTTGTTGCGCGTCGCCTGGGCGACGAACCACTCCGGCAATTGATAAACGCGAACCACTTCCTTGGCCCATTTGCCGGTGGCCATGAAGTAGGTGTAGACGATCGAGTGGATTCCCAGGAGCATCACCACGGTCAGGAGAGAGAACAGGAGGTGCACAGCATGCCAGATCGCGTGCGGTCCGCGGGCCTCGCCGGCGGCGAACAGCCCGAGCACGAAATCAGCCAGCAGCAGCGAGGCCCCCGTGACGGCCAGAACCAGAAAATAGCGAATCATCGAGAAGTCCGACAGCGAACGGGAAAAGGGCGGAAAGCCCGAGCATCCGGCAGGCAGATTCGGAGCCGGATCGCTCGGCAGCTCCCATGGTCATCATCCTGATACAGTAAGTTCTTTGGCCCTTGTCTGGCAACTTGCAACTCAGACCGCAGGCCTCGCAATCCGTTGGGGCAGAAAGTCGAGGAATCCGTACTTCGATAACCCTGATCGATGCATCCACAAACGGAGGTCAATACATCGCGCTCATGCTGAAGTTGAAATAACGAAGGCGGTCACCTTCGGCGTAAGCGATCGGGAAGGCAAGGTCGAAACCGAGGGGAACGGGTCCCATCTGGGGGATCTTCATGCGCAGGCCGGTGCCGACCGAGGCACGGATTTTGTGGAAACTGTAATCGCCTTCGACCGTGCCGAAATCACAGAAGACGACCTGCTGGAAGGCATCGCTGGCGCTGAGGGGAAACTGGTACTCGACCGAGCCCAGCGCCATCATGACGCCGCCGACCGGTACGCCCAATGCGTGCGGGCTGACGGTGCGGTACTGGAAGCCGCGAAGGCTACCGAAGTTGCCGGCGAAGTAGCTTTCGTACACCGGAATCCCCTGGGTCGCGATACCGAAGTGGCCCCGCAGGGTGAAGAACCGCTTTCCGGTCCCGTCCGGGCGGCTGCCGGTAGTGAAGTACGTGCGCCCCTCGGCGTCGAACTTGGACCAGGTGAATGTGCCCCAGCCCTGTTCGAAGGAGAACTCGGCGTACTGCCCCTTGGTGGCCTGAAACGGGTTGTTCCGGTTGTCGAACCGTATGCTGGGACGAAGCGAGGCCAGGAACGACTCTCCGGCAGCCGCCAGGTACGGCGCCGGAGCCGGAGTCCTGAAGCCGTAGAAGTTGATGTCCTCGACGCGCAGGGCCGTATCGGCGTAGATGCTCGTGCCAAACTGGCGTCCCAGCGAGAACCGGGCACCGCCGCGCCGCTCGTCCCAGTCGGGATAAAAACGGTTGAACCAGTAGGCCGCCACGCCCGCACCGATGGGCAGGTCGAAGAGGTAAGGCTCGCGCAGGCTGACCTGGAACCGGTTGATGTTGGTGCCCGGTTGGATGTCGATGCGAAACTCCTGGCCGGCGCCCCGAAAGGCCGTGCCGTTGAAGATGTCATTGAACGAGCGCGGGAAGTTCCAGATGTCAAAATTCTTCTCGTAGACGGTGAAGTTACCGAAGAGACCCTGAAAGCTGCTGGCGGCCACGCCGACCATGAATCGGCCCGTGGGCGCTTCATCGACGGCAGTCACGATGTCGGCGAACGAGCGATTGGGAAAGGGATCGTTCCGGTCGGGCCCGACGTCGGTCATGTTCAACCCGGGCATGCTGGGGAACGTACCGGGTAATTCTCCAGCGCCCACGGGAGGCGCGCCGGCAGGCCGGGCCGGCGGCGCGGCTGGCGCCGGGCGGGCAGCTCCAGGAGACGGCACGACCAGGGGAGGCGTCGAGTCCGGTGGCGGACTGAACAGGTTGTTCGAGCCGAACGGGGTCGTGGCAGACGCTCCGGTCCCCGGTTCCAGCCGCGGCACATCGTTCGGCGCGGTGATCGGCTCGGGGGCCGGTACCAGCTCCACACTTGAGCCCGGATCCTGCATGCGAGCCTGCGTCACTCCCTCGCCCAGGAGCGGCATCATCAGGTCGCCGTAGGGTTTGTTCTTGGGCCGCTTGTTGACGATCTTGACCTCGAGCGGCTTGCCCATGTCGGGAGTATTATGGAAATAGCCGAGCGCCTGGATACGCCTTTGGAAAATATCGAGCCGGTTCTTGTCCAGAATCTCGCCGGGCAAGAGCCCCGCCATGACGGCCTCGCGGCGGATGACCTTGTCCTTGGTCCGCGTATTGCCGATGATCTTGAGCTCGCCGATCAAATAAGGCTCACCCTCTGAAATCTTGTAAACCAGGTCCACGACCCCGAGCTCGTTGGTGAACCGCGGCTCGAAATTGATCTCGGTGTCAATGCACCCCAGCGCGTTGTACCGGGATGCCATCAGTTTGAGATCGCCCTCGCGCACACCGTCGAGGAACGGTTTGCCGGAGTGGAGCTGCAACCCCTCGCGGAGCTCGGCCGTCTTGATCTTCTGGTTGCCCTCGAAGATCAGGTTGCGCACCTTGTAACGGGTTCCCTCGGAGATCACGAAAGTCAAGTTGACATCGCCCAGACTCGCGCCCGGGCGGGTCACGGGCGTGACCTTGACCTCAAAGAAGCCTTGTGACTGGTAGTAATCCGTGAGCTTGCGCTTGTCTTCATCGAGCATGTCCCGGTGGTACTTTCCGCCCACCAGGCCCAGAATCGGCTTGCGGCTGGTGATCTTGGTCCAGAGCTGGGCGTCGGAAGCAAAGACGTTACCCTTGAAATCGATGCTGGCGATCTTGAACTTGGGTCCCTCGAAGATCTGAAACACGACCTTGACGTCGCCGACGTTGCCCCCCTCGACCAGTTTCACCTCGGCAAGCTCGTAGCCCTTTTCCTGATAGAGCCGCTGGATCTGCCCCAGGGCCAGCCGGGTCTTCGTTGGATCGGCGCGGTTGCCGACCTTGAGGTCGGTGTTCTCCTCGATCTCCTTGAGCGGCACCCCTTTCCGCCCCCGGAACTCGACGTGCTTGAGCACGGGCATCTCGCGGACGCGGAAGACCAGAATATACTTGCCGCTCTTGGGCGCGGTTTCCTGGTACCGCGACTGAACGTCGGAGAACCACTTGGTGCCGATCAGGCTCTTGATGTCGGCCTCAACCTTCTGCTGGTCGAGCGGCTGCCCGGCCCGGCTGAGGAGCTTCGCTCGGACCTTCTCCATGGGGATCGTGGCGTTACCTTCGATGCGCAATTCCGTGATGGTTCCTTCGGGAAGCCTGTCCCCTTGCTGAGCACGGCTGCGAGCTACCAGGATTCCGGACGGATCACTGGCAACCAGTGCGAGCGCAGCCAGGGCAATCCACACTCGGACCCAGGTCGAGCAAGGCGCCGGACCGCCCCATAGTGAGACGACCGGCGAACCCGGGCTCGGAACCGGATCGGCGTCCGAGGTTGGTGCACGCCGCCCGATGATCACGCGCCCCTCGGAAACCGTCCCTGGCGCCGAGGAGTGTTGTTTTCCGAATCTTCCCATGAGCGATCGTTCCTGAAGCGAACCGATCAAGAGCCGCCTCACCTCGCGTCGCGTCGCGCTCGATGGACCGCCGGCCGCCACGGGCAGGAGAGCCATCTTCACGCGTCCGCTGGCCCGCGGTCGCGGGCGTGTCGAGGCGGCGTTCAGGATTGGCCGATCATCCCAGTCGGAATCGAGGGAGCGACGATCGCACCCCCTGAGCTAGCCACAGCGACAAGATCTGAGCCTCGGGGCCATTCATCGACCCGGCACGCACCGCATCCATCCCTGGTCACGGTCCGGCCTCGGCCCTGGCGTCGCTGATCAAAGACATGACAGGCTCGGGACTTTTACCGCAGATCCTCGAATGACGCAAGAGCGCAAGAACCAATTCGAACGAGAGGAGGGTAGGCGTTGTCTCCGCGGAAAGGGATCCGTCGGCATCACGACATCACATGCCGTGGCTTGGGCTCCTTGAAGTGTTGCCGGAGCGACGGGTTCAGACCATAGCCCAGGCTCAGAAACTTGATCGGGTGCAGGGTCCGCTTGGTCAACCCTTGTTCCATCTGAATCCGGCAGGCGCCGCACTCGGTGGAACCGATCTCGATGTCGTCGTCCTTGAGCCTCCGGAGCAACAATCGCCCGGCGCGAAGCGAGGTGCGGAACTGATCGCGCCTCAGGCCGTAGGTTCCGCCCATGCCGGAGCAGCCCCGATTGATGAACTCGACATCCAGCTCGGGGATCCTGCGAATCAGATCCAGGCCGGGCATACCGACGTCGAGAGCCCTGAGATGGCAGGGTTGATGGTAACCGACGCGCGCGTGCAGCGGCTCGTGAGGCCGGGGCAACTGGCCGCGCGCATCGAGGCCGGCGAGATACTGGCCCAGGTCCATCGTGTTCTCGGCCACGAGCTCGGCATCCAGGTCGTCGGTCAACTTGACGTATTCCTGACGAAGCATGAGCGCCGCGGTCGGCTCGGAGCAGACCACCGTGTAACCGTCGCGGACGGCGTTGCCCAGAACCCGGAGGTTGCTCAGAGCGAGGTCACGGGCGTAATCGATGTCGCCGACGATCAGCGGAGCCATGCCAGAGCTGCGCTGGCGGGGGGGCACGAACACGTTGACCTCGGCATGGTGCAGGACGGCCGCGACCGACTCGGCAAGCTCATGATCATAATAATTGGCGTAAACGTCGACGAAGTAGACCACGCGCGGGCCAGACTGGTGAGGCCGCGGTCGGGCGAGCCCCAGCCGCTGCGCCCTGCGAGTGAACGGAGTGCGCCGGACCCGAGGCAGAACGCGATGCCGGGAGACCCCCAACACCCGCTCGATCAACCAGCGAGCACTGCGCCGGGACATCAGGAAGTTGGAGATGATGGGAAACCGGCTGGCCAGCCGTGCCCACATCTCGAGGCGGGAAAAGACCCAGTCACCAGGCGGCAGGCCGTGATTCTCGACGAAGGCTGCCTTGGCCTCGAGCATCAGGCTCGAGACATCCACCCCCGCCGGGCATTCGGGCTGGCAGAGCTTGCAATGGATACAGAGGCCGGCGTGCGCTTTGAATTCCTCGCGGCCCCAGAGCTTGGGATCGACCTGCCCGGTGGCGATCTGCCGGACCAGATTGGCCTGGGAACGGGGCGTCGCCGCCTCACGGCGGTGAGCGCGATAGCTCGGGCACATGCGCAGGGTGGGATCCAGGGTCCGGCATTCGCCGCAGCCGTGGCAGGCCGATGCCATCGCCAGTGCGCCGGGCTCCGGCCAGCGCAGAACCGGCAAGATCACCGAGCAGTCGCCGGCCGGCACCTCGTGCTCCCGTGCCGCCGAGCTCGATTCCCCGCCCGGCTCCGCCCGCGACTCGGCTTCCATGACACGAAAAGAACCCGAGCCCGTCGCCGTGCCAGGGATCTTGACCGGTCCCGAATCGTTCTCAAGCGACAGCGAGAGCGTGGGAAAGCGCTTCAGGTCTCGTACCATCAGGTGAGGATCATCGCCGACGACCTTGCCGGGATTGAGCAGGTTCGATGGGTCGAAGGCGTCCTTGATTTCGCGAAAGACCTGGACGAGCTCGCCGTACTGCCTGGGAAGGAACTGGGTCCGCGCCAGGCCGCAGCCCTGCGCCGCCGAGATCGTCCCACCGGCCTCCATCACCAGGTCATAAATCTCCTTGGCCAGCGGCTCGAGCCGGGCTCGGTCGCCGGGATCGGCCAGGTCGAGGAAGGGGCGAAGGCGAATTCGACCGTCCCCCGCGTAGGCGTTCATGGTCCACATCACCCCATGACTCTTGAGACGATCCTGAAGCTGGCGCAGCACCGAGGCCAAACGGTCCGGGGGAACCGCCAGATCGTCAACGATGGCCAGCGGCCGCGACCTGCTGCGCGACTTCATGAGCAGCGGCTCGGTCAGCCGGCGCAGCGCGACCAGCTGCTCACACTCGGCACGGCGGAAGACCGCCACCGGATCGGCCTTCAGAAGTCCCTCGCGAGTCACCCGTTCGATGAGCAGGCGCAGCTTGCCTGCGACCTCCTCGTGTCGGTCGCTCTCGAACTCGACGATGAGAACCGACTCGGCCGCCTCGTCGATCCAGGCATGGAACCGAGGATCGGCGTCACGTGCCAGGCTGAGCAACCGCCAGTCGTAAAGGTCGCAGACCGAGGGCTCCAGCTCCGATCCCAGGCAATGCTGGGCGCTGATGGCGGCATCCGCCAGCCGGGCGAAAGGGAGCACCACAACCCCTTGAGCCGCCGGCAGGGGGACGGTCCTCAGAACCGCCTGCAAGACGAGTGCCAGAGTACCCTCAGAACCGCTCACCAGCCGGGCCAGGTTGATTCCCTCCGCACTCGCGGCCCGACCGAGCGCATAGCCGGCACGGTTGCGGGGTATGGCGGGCATCATCTGGGTCAGCCGCTTCTGGCTCTGCCGATAAACGTTCTGGAGCTTGCGAACAATCAGGTCCGTGAACGTGGCCGGCTCCTCGTCATAGGCGGGCCACGGCTTGAACCCAAGATCGGCGATCTCTCCTTGCGCCATGATCACGCGGAGCTGTTCGACCTGGTCGCCCATGGAACCGAACCGGAGCGATCTGACCCCGGCCGCATCGACGCTGATCATCCCCCCCACAGTGCCGATCCTGGCGTTGACCGGAACCGGCTCCAGCCGGCGACCCAGGGGAGCCAGCTCGGCGTTCAGCGTCTCGAGCACGACTCCTGGCTCGACGACGACGCGGTCCGCCGCGATCTTGACGATCTTTCGGAGATGGCGGCTGAAGTCGATGACGATGCCGTCGCCGAGGGTGCCACCTCCCGTGTCGGTCCCCGCCCCGCGAGCATGGATCGGGATCTGATGCTCGGCGGCATACCGTACGACCGTCGCGACGTCGTCCTCGGTTCGTGGAACGACCACCCCCAGCGGATCGATCTCGTAGAGACTCGCATCATGCGCATACGGCGCACGGTCCAGCGGCTCGAAGTAGAGCTCGCCGGCAACGAGTCCTCGCAGATCGTCATTAATACGGGCGCGACGCTCATCCACGGTAGGGGATGGACCTCAAGAGCAAGGCAGCGAAACTAGCGTTTCTTGGGTTGATCACCGTTGGTCGGTCCAGGGCGATCAGACGTTTTTCAAGGGGGGACTGGATAGAGGGGTCGATGACGGCTCAACGCTTCCGGCCCGCTTGCGCAATTCTTCAATCCGGAATCGCTCCTGGCGGTAGCGCTCTCCGATGGCCAGGTCGAACGGGCGGATCGCGCCACCCGGATTAGCACCCGCACCGCGCACCTGGCTAAGGCACCGGTAGCAAATAGTGACGTCGGGAACCCGATAGTACAAGACCATGTCCAGCAAAGCCGACGCCAGCAGAATCAGATAGGTGAATAGAGGCTTTTCCAGGTACCAAAAGACGGTACTGATCACGAAACCGACGATCACGATGAACAGCCCCAACCCCTGAGGAAAATCCTTCTGGATGTAGAGGTCGGTAGTCGCACATGACGGACAGGCATGCAACTCACCGTCCTCGATCGTGTCACGATGAAAAGAATGCCCCGCCCCGCAGCGCTGACAAGTCACTTGTTCCGCCGATTCAAGCGACGAAACATGGTTGACTGCATGACAACCAGCGCATTCATACGTCAGTTCCATGTCCTGCACTCTGCGGCGCCTGCCCGCGTCCACATCGAAACATCGACTCTTCGCCTCGAAGGAAGGAGAAGACTTTATTCTAACCAGCCATGCCGGCAGGAACCAGAACATGGCAAAGGAATGCAGGGCCGTTTCTTTTCAGATTGAGATGGGCAGGATCTTCAGCGACTCCTCGGCATGGCACACGTAGTGCCGCGTCGCGCTCGCCGCGCTCTTGTGTTTGAAGCCCTTGAACTCGAATATGGCGATGTTCCTCAGGAAGGCCATCACCTGCGGCCCCGACCCTTTCCTGATCCGTCTGGCATCCGAAGATTGACAGGCCACCAAGGCGAAAGGAAACCGCCCTGGACTTTTGCATCAGGGCGGTTTCCTTCCGGCTGAGCTTTGTTTTGTGGCCTTCTTTTTTTTCTTCTGGAAGGCGGCTGGCCGCTCCTCTCGACGCTGGATCTCCGACTCGTCCCGGGATTGGCTTTGTTTTCGCCTCGCCGGACCGGTCAATCCTGATTCAACCTTCTGAGGTGACGAGGCTTGCGTCGATTCCAAATTGGCTTTGTTTGGCGCCTTTTTCAGTTACTGGTCTTCCTCAGCGTGAACGTGCGGATACTCCTGTGCCATCGGCTCGCTGCTGTTGCCTGCCACGCAGCCACCCAAGCACACCCCGTGCTCGTCATCCGCCCGGCCTCTGCCATCTGCCATCTGCCACTCTTCCGGCGGCACCCGCTGGACACGCGTTGTCCAGTTTCCGGGTCTGGCGGTCCCATTCCGCGCCAGTCTAGGCCACCCGATCCAGCGTGGGCCAAGTTTGTCTGCGTGCCGGCTTCCGGCATCGCGAGCCTTCCAATGTCGCGGCCTCGACGACCCGGAAATGGGTTTGCTTTGCATAAAAAATCCCGAATCCATCCGACGTTAAGCCTCTGAGGGCGAGCGGCTTGTGGCTGATTTCAATTGGCTTTGTTTGGCGCTTTTTTGAGGACCGCTTGGCCCGAACCACTTGCTGTTCATTCAATCCGGGAGTGAACCTGGCATCGCTACGAACCGTCAAACTTTCGCCATCCCTTATGACCTGGCTATTCCACTACACTTGCACGACCCGCATATCCGGCGGGGTTGGTTTCCAAGTCTTGATCTTGATCTTGATCCTGATCCTGTTCTCTTTCCCCCCGCTTCTCCCGTCATCTTCCTCCTCGTACAAGGCTCGAGTGGAGCAAAAGGGCGCACCGACGTTCTAGCACCCAGGACGCGGTTAGCGC
>Ga0208043_1000599_pt1 | contig 15544 bp, 8 predicted proteins | sample Sb_taG_12_FD_187710 | JGI IMG/M metagenome (GOLD analysis project Ga0208043, IMG submission 187710) | Peat soil microbial communities from Weissenstadt, Germany - Sb_50d_9_AC metaG (SPAdes) (version 2) | ecosystem: Environmental > Terrestrial > Soil > Wetlands > Peat | place: Germany... | reverse complement strand
ATGTCTGTTTCCTCCGTGAAACGGGGTCCTCCGGTTCAACCACCCGCAACATGGAGGAAACAGGCGTTCTAGAAAAGGTGAATCTATCGGGCTTTTGTTACCTCGCTTTGAACCAGGTCAGAACGAACCCAAGAATCCAGTTGCAACTCGATTCTTTGCAAGGGATAGCGTCCGATGGGTTCGTTTCTCCGCAGGCAATCGAACCCAACCACGACATGTGGCACCCCGAGAGACCGGTGGAATTCATGTCAGCCCCGATCCGAGAATGAGACGGTTCCACTTGCCAGAGCTTTCTGTTCCGGGTTGGCCATCGCGGTAGAATCGTACTGGAGACTTGCTTGACGCGCCCGGCGCAACTTCGTCCGCGCCGGCAGGCAAGAAACCAGGACGCAGGTTTCGCGAATGCCCGGTGAGTCTTGTGCAACCTTTGCCAGAGCGACCAACCGACCAGCTTTTTCTGCTCCACCGCGACCACTCACGGCAGTTCGAGCAGAACCTTTATGTCTATCCGGTTCTGGCGCGACGGAGCCGGGGGATCTCGGTCGGGATCAACCTGAACCCGGATAAGGTTTGCAACTTCGGCTGCGTCTATTGCCAGGTGGATCGGCGGACTCCGCCACAGGTCACCGATGTCGATGAGGAGCAGTTGTTGCAGGAGCTGGAAGAGACGCTCGATCTGGTGCTCTCGGGCCGGCTCTACCTGGATCAGCGGTTCGCGAGCGTTCCCGATCCCCTTCGCCGGTTGAACGATATCGCGTTCTCGGGGGATGGCGAGCCCACGACATATCCCGGCTTCGCCCGGATCGTCCAGGATGTCGCTGCTGTCAAGTCAAGGCGGAAACTGGAGGAGATCAAGCTCGTCCTCATCACCAACGCAACGATGCTCGACCGGCCCCATGTGAGGGAGGCGCTGGCGACCCTCGATGCCAGTAACGGTGAGATCTGGGCCAAGCTCGACGCCGGAACCGAGGCCTATTATCGCACGATCAACCAGAGCAAGATTCCACTGCAACGCGTTCTCGCCAACATTCTCGACGCGGCGCGGGCCAGGCCCGTGATCATCCAGAGTCTCTTACTTTGCTGGAACGGTCAGGGGCCTTCGGAACACGAAATCGAAGCCTATTGCCGGCGGCTGGGCGAGATCGTGGCCGCCGGAGGACAGATCGCCAGGGTGCAACTCTATACGGTGGCCCGAACGCCCGCCGTGGCGGAGGCTGAACCCCTGCCGATCGAAGAACTGGAACGAATCGGCGAGATCATTCGCTGCCGGGTGGGGGTCAATGTTGAGATTTACCACTCGGCCATGGTTGTCCCATGACGGTTCGCTTTACGGGACCGGGCGGCGGGGATATCATTTTGCTGTAATACCTAACGGTCTCATCCATGGTTTGAGACCATGGTGCACACGGAGAACCAGCATGATCGGAGCGACGATGTCGGCGGGAGATTATCTCTCTCGCGTTTGCCACGAGATCCAGCGGCTCGACACCGCCCAGGTCGAAAACGTGAGCGACCTGATCGAACAGGCGTATGATTCCGGTCGTTTCGTCTTCATCATCGGCAACGGCGGCTCGGGCGCCAACGCGTCGCACCTCTCCGAGGACCTCGCGAAGTGCACCCTCTGTGACTTCGAGAACCAGAAGCGGCTCAAGGTTCTGAGCCTCACGGACAATACTGCGGGAATCATGGCCTGGGGCAATGACGAGGGCTATGATCGGATCTTCGTGGAGCAACTCAAGAACTTGGCGTCGCCCGGCGACCTGCTGCTGGCGATCTCCGGCTCCGGCAACAGCCCGAACATTCTCAAGGCCGTCGACTGGGCCAATCGCAACGGGCTCACCACGGTCGGCTTCACGGGGTTCTCCGGCGGCAAGCTGAAGACCCTGGCCCAGCACAACCTGCACGTAGCCTTCGATGACATGGGGGTCGTCGAGTCGCTGCACCAGGTCGTCTTTCACTGGCTGATCGATGACCTGCACCGGCGGTTCTCGGCGAAGGTGGCCTCGCTAAACGGCGCCAGAGCGCACTGAGCCAAGCCGATGTCGGCAGCGGGAGCGGAAGGTTGGCTGCTCGGTATCGAGGTGGGCGGCACCAAGCTGCAACTCGGGATCGGCCGGGCTGACGGCAGCCTGGCGGCCCTGGAGCGGCTCGGCGTCAATCCCGCGCGCGGTGCCAGGGGCATTCTCGACCAGATCGAGGCTGCCTTCTGCACGCTTCTGCATCGCATGATGTTGTCGCCTGACGACGTGCGGGGGATCGGAGTGGGGTTCGGCGGGCCGGTGGACGTGTCCCGGGGACGGGTGCATACCTCGTACCAGGTCGAAGGTTGGACCGACTTTCCCCTGGCCGAAAAGCTCCGCCGGAGTACGGGGATCGCCGCCGTCGTGATCGAGAACGATGCCGACACGGCCGGACTCGCCGAGGCCCGTTTCGGTGCGGGTGTGGGACGCTCGCCGTTGCTCTATCTGACGATCGGCAGCGGAATCGGTGGCGCCCTGATTGTCGCTGGCCAGATCTATCGTGGGTGTGGCCTCGGAGCCGTCGAGATTGGCCACATGGAGATTCCGGTTCGGTCGCAGTCCGGGATTCGAATCCAGCAACTGGAAGAGGTCGCCTCCGGCTGGGGCATCGCCCGGGAGGCTCGCGACGAAGCCCTTGGCCTTTCGAGTCAGGAACAGCGGAAGTGGGTCGTACTCGAGCGCTCGAAGAATGATCCCCAGGCAATCACAGCAAAGAACGTCGCGCAAGCGGCCATGGAAGGTGAGGAGCGAGCGGAGGCCATCCTCGACCGTGCCCGGCAGGGCGTGGCGTTCGCCTTGCGGCAGGCCATCGCCCTTCTGGCCCCCGCCCGGATCATCCTCGGTGGAGGCGTGTCCTTGATCGGCGAAGCTCACTGGTTCGAGCCGATTCGCGGGCTGGTTGAGGCCGGAGTCTTCGCACCTTTTCGTGGCTCTTACGACATCGTGCCGGCCGCCCTGGGCGAGGAGGTCGTCGTTCACGGGGCCCTGGCCCTGGCACACAACGCGGTCGTGTCTTCCTCGCGAGTGCAAAGTTCCGCGTCGGCTGGTTCGTGCGGCGCCGAGGGATCAGCGTCTAGATCCTGAGCAGCCAGTGCTTGCTGTTCTTGCAAAGTTGACGATCAGGAATGCGGCGCTTGAAATATCTTGCGACTTTGCCTATCAATAGTTGTTGGTAGAACGAGGAAACGCAGGGGCGGGTTGTAGGGGCACGAAAGTCACTCGCCGGCAAGAGAGCCTGAAGCACTGATTTGGCTTTGAGCAGCTCTCCATAACTTTCATGCTCTGATCAGGTTGAGGTAGTTGCTCGGGAGCGGGGAGATGAGTGCACCGCGGCAAAGTGGAACCCGAAAGGGGTCGATGATGACTGGCAGATTGGTAGAGCTCGGACGGCTCTCCAGCGCCCATTGGCGATTTTCTCGGTGATCGGCCCTTCGTTTGCTATTTGGACTGGATGTCCCGGTGGTAACCAGGGCTTTTCCCAACTTACCTCTTTCTGTAGGCCGCTTTTAGGCTACAGTTTGATTATAGGAGTCAACGTTTTCAGGCACGAACGGATTCTGCGAACCGTTGGGTCATGAAGCTCGTCTACACCAACAAGGGAAAATCGGGAATAATCAGCAAGGGAGAAATTTTCGGCCGCAACGACGAATCTACTGATATCCAGGCACGGCCTGGAACCCGTTGCGGTCGGATCGGTGGATGCTTTTTCCTGGATTCTTGAGACGTTCGAGGGTTGATACTTCCAAAAGATGAAATGCGAGGCTCGCCATGACTGCGAAACTGGCCGATACCCAACTGTGGCAGCACAACCTGGCATCGCTGATCCGGTCGGGTTTGTTCCTCAGGGCCGAAACGGGCGAGTGTTACGGTTTATATACGGTCGTTGGCATCTACGGAGACGAGACGTGTTCGGCTCCCATGGCGAAATACTCCGATGCGAGGCGTGCGAAGGATGCCGCCAAAGTGGTGAATCAACTCGCCAGACCTTCTCGATCTCCAGAATCGAACTGAACTGAATCGCCGCAAGCTGCTCCCTGGTCGAAAATCGAACCGTGGTCTTCATCGCTCCCGCGACTGAAGTTCACGGTTTTTTTGTGGGAACTGAACGACGTCATCCCCTTGCCGGTTCAGTACCCGGCTTCCTTGATGTCTTCCCCGTTCTCTTCCCGCCCACCCCGCATCCGGGACAACCAGCCGATCTCGGCTGCGGTGAGCGGATCGACTCGAAGCCGTGCCAGCCGGGTCCGGTCCAGACGCATCACATCGTAGGCTGTCACGGCTCCCGACGGAAACGCGCTCAATGGCACTCCGTACTTGTCGGTCGCACCGAAAAGATGGAGGAGCTCGTGAACGAAGGTGACCGGGTCGGGACCGGGAACTTTCACGACGGGTTCAGTGAAGCTGGCTTCCCGGGCGTAGCAAACGGCCAGGCACACGCCCTGAAGCTCCGTGAGGTCGTGGGGAATGGCCAGCGAGCGGCCGCCACGGCGGATATGCAGGAACCAGGCGCACCGAGAGCCCGGGAGCCTGGCGGCAATCTTCTCGACCATGTCGGTCGCGTCGCGGAAGCCAAGTTGACGGGCGCCTCGGCTCATCAAGATCAAGGCCTTCGTGGCCTGATCCGCCTCGGCCGGCCCCATGTCGTCTCCCTCGGGCGCAAAGCCGATCTCGATCCGAGCGGTCGAATCATCCTCGACCGTGAAGTAGGTGTCGCACACCCCCAGCGCCAGCGGCATCCTGTAACGATTCGCTTCCCCGGCCACCCAGCGTCCGGCGTGGAGCAGCGAATCGAGCCGGCCGGCAATCTCCGACTCGGACCAGGGGCGGCCATCGCAGCCGACGAATAACGAAACCATGACCCAGTTGCCACGCAGCTCCGGAGGCTGGCGGCGAGCAATTCGAGCGGAGACCTGGAGAGCAGGGGGCTCAATCTCCGGGAGTTCCGCGCCGCTCTCGAACCGTTGAAACTTCCGGTTACGAAAGTTTGTAACTTTCCGCACGCTCAAGAGCGGCACGATGCTCACCGTGGCAGAGGCTCGGACTGGGCCGAGTCCCGGGCGCGAGAGAGGGACCGAATCGCTCGCATTGCCCGCCCCGATCGCCCGAAGCAGGTTGACGGTCAGGATGGTCAACCCCGCGGCGATCGCGGCCACCCAAAGTTCCAGTCCACGAAGCGCTTCGGATTCCCGAGCCAACCACGCGGCAAGAGCCGCCGCAGCCAGGCTCAATACAGATTCGACAGCACGACGAGGCATCGAGAAGCCCTGCTCTCGTGAAAAGGATGTCGAGGCCACGCTTTCCCCGCTGAGAACCCGTCCCGGAGCTCGCCTGGCCCATCACAATCATGCCATCACGCTTCCGCCGCTGCCAATCCCCGGAAAACGACATTACAATTCCGCCCCGAATGCGGTATCTAGTCCGTGGAGCCGCGCGTGCGCCAGGGAAAGGGGACGGGGCACCTTTCATGGATGGAATGATGCGGAAAGTGCGGTGCTGTTGGCTTTTGCTCCTGGGTCTGCTCGCCGGATGCCAGCCGAAAAGCTCGGTGGACTCGCTGCCCGATGTCTCCCAGACGCTGGAGGCCGCCGGCCGCCGCCTGAGCGGTTCCCTGTCCGAGGGAAAGCTCACGACCCTGGCGACACACGCGCCGGAGCTGCTCGCCGCTCTCAACGCGCGGGAGCGGGACGTGCTGGGCCGGGGCTACCTGAGATTCCAGACCAGGGTTCCGGTGGTTGTCGAGGTTGCCGCGCCATCAAACACTGTACCCTTCTGGATCGACGACCAGGGTTTCGTCCCCATCGGCCCGACTCTGGCCAACGCCGACACTTGCTGGTCCCTGTTCCGCAAGTCGTTTCCGGCCGGGTGGGTAGGACTGGGCGTGAATGGGCTGGACCGAACGCCGCCGGCGCACTACGTGGTTTTCCTGCGCGCACCGCCCGGCCAGCCGCCACTGACCAAGGGCGCGGTCACGCTCGGGGAGAACCTGGCCGGGGGTTGGTGCATGGTGCAGGTGCTGGCTCGTACCGTAGTCAGTGCGGCCGGCGACGTTTGGCGGCCATTCGCGACCATTCCCGACGACCTCGATGGTTCGATTCTGCTCCAGCCTCGGCACGAACAGCGGCACTCGACGCTGCTTGCCTCGGGACGAGTCTGGAAAACGCACGTCCCTTCGACGGCGGGCGCCGATCAGGTCGCCATCACTTACGGTTCAGATCCGGCCCACGAGCTGGTCTGGAGCTGGAGGACCGAGCCCGGCGCCCTGAAGACGGCCATCCGGATTCTGCCGGCCCGATTTGAATCGGCCGAGAACGATGCTCGTCAGGGTCCCGACCTCACTGGCATGCGCATCGTGAGTGGGACCTCGACCGTGGTTCGTTCGCCGAACTTGCTCAACGATCCCGTGATCCGGCGTCACGTCGCGACCGTGAGCGACCTCAGCCCCGACACGACCTATCTCTATTCGCTGTCCGACGGATCCCATCAGGGCTGGGGACCATGGCGAACCGCCAAGACCGGCCGGGGCAAGACCGGAAGAGTCGAATTCCTTTACATGGGAGATGCCCAGACCGGACTTCAGGACTGGGGCCGGCGCTTGTTCACTGCGTACCGGCGCCATCCGGGAATCGAATTTATCCTGCTGGCCGGCGACCTGGTGGACCGGGGAAACGAGCGGACAAACTGGGACCATTTCTTTCTTCGAGCCGAGGAAATCTTCGAGCGAATCCCGGTCATGCCGTGCGTGGGAAACCATGAGTACCTGGACCAGGGGCCCCGGCTTTACCGGTCGTTCTTCGCTCAGCCGCGGAACGGTCCGGGCGCAATCGAGCCCGGCCTGGTCTATCACTTCGAAACCGGCGGTGCGTTCTTCGCCGTGCTCGACAGCACCCTGGCAGTATCCGATCCAAAGGCGGCGAAGCTCCAGGCCGAGTGGCTCGATGCCGTGCTTTCGGAGTCTCGCGCCCACTGGAAGTTTGTCATGTTCCACCACCCGGTCTATCCCTCGCATCCCAGTCGAGACAATCCCGAGTTGCGGCGTGCCTGGGTCCCTATTTTCGACAAACATCACGTGGACCTGGTCCTCCAAGGGCACGATCACGCCTACCTGCGAACCTATCCGATGCGCGGCGACAGCCCGCGGGCGACAGCCAGGGAAGGCACCATCTATGTCGTCTCAGTCGCGGGGGATAAGTTCTGTGACCAGGTCCAGCGCGAGTACATCGAGGTCGGTCTGACCGGGACGCCGACCTACCAGACCATCGAGATCGACGACGTCGAGAATCGCCTCACCTATCGCGCCTGGACCGACGCCGCTGAGATTGCCGACCGCCTGGTCATCACCAAGCCGGCAGTCAGCCAGCGACCCGTCGTCGCCCGGCGTGAGCTCTCGGAGGTCCGCTAGACCCTGCCCGATTTCCACGGCTTCTCACTTCTCATGGAGGCGGTAAGGGGACGCGGCGTGAAGGCTGACACCGAATGCCGTTCGTCCCGAGGAGGCTTCACCTGAACCGAGACAAGGGCCGACGAAGCAACCGAAGGCTTGAGAACGGATTCGTGGGAGTACAGTGTCTCGTGCTGGGCGGGTCAATCCGCCTGGCAACGAAGGCGGCGAGCAACAGTGACACGGCGCATTCGGTCAACGCCTCGAAACCGCGCTCATACGACGAGAGTAAAGGCCCATCCTGTCTCTGGACGGGCTCGGTCGATAACAAGGTGGCGTTTGCGGGAGCGGTCTCTGCTGGAGTAGTACCGTCAGAGGTCAAGGGTACTGAGGTCGGAGTGAGATCTGTCCGAACCGGCCGCGACTCATCCGCCCAAAGCGAACGGATCGCTTCGTCGATGATCTGGCCTTGGTTCGCCTGGGGTAAGTGGTTCGAATCCGTCCCGATCGTTCCGCGCGCCTCCGGTGAAGCCTGATCGCGTTGCCATAGGTTCAACGGCTTACTCAGGGCATGCGGTACTTGTGCCTTGTCCGGCGCGGGCTCGTCTCGACTCATGAACTGGTCGAGGGAATCACGACAGAACTGGTCCAGGGCCTCGTCTAGCCCCATGAGAAACGGCTGCCAGGACGAGGATTCCTGCGTGACAGGGAGATCGGGCTCTTTGGGTTCGTTCGGCTCTTGCTCGTCGCCGCCCTCTCCATCGCCGTAGCTGGCAAGCTCCAGCAGGCTTTGCCCCGCGGTCACGGGCAGGAACGAAACGGCCGCGGCAGCCTCTCCGTCGAACGCGCCCGGGTCGAACTCGGCCGTCGAGGTCTCGATCGTCAGGGTCAGCAGGGTGGCGATCAGGGGCAGCGCCGCGTCGCGCAGGGGTTGCAACCCGGGGACCGTGGGCATGCCCGTCTCCCCGCCGAGCTGGAATGTCAAGAGCGTGGCGGCCTCGCTCCCCTCGGTGGCAGCGTAGAACTGGACCTGGCCGCCGGTAAAGGCCAAGAAGGCCAAGTCGGTCGGGTTGAGAAGGCCCGGCTCGGTCTCGGTCGACGTCAGGTTCAGGCCATCGGGCCCCCCTTCCAGCAACGCAAAGGTGCCGTCACCATTGTTGGCCACGACCAGGTTGTCAAAGCCGCTGCCGGAGCTGAATTCGAAGGCCGCCACCGGGTCGAGGCCGCCGGAGGAGATGGTAGTGGTGACCGGATGCGAGCCCATGAAGTCGGAGATGAGCGTCAGGTCGTTCGCCCCGGAGTTGACGGTCAGCAGGTCGAGTTTGCCGTCGAAGTTGCCGACGAACAGGGGCCCAGGCTGATTGCCCACGGAAAAGATCGTGGGGTTCTGGTCGTTGAAGAAGCCGCCGCCGACGCCCGGCAGCAACATCACGTTGTTCGACAGGCTGTTGCTGACCAGGATGTCGGGCTTGCCGTCGCCGTTGACGTCCTGGACGACCGTGGACACCGGGCCGGAACCGACCTCGAGCCGAGGCCCCGGAATGAAGGTGAGGCTGTTGCCCTGCTTCTGGTTGAGCAGGATGGAGACATCGTTGGAGCCCTTGTTGGCGATGACGAGGTCGGGCCGGCCGTCGCCGTTGACGTCGGCAACGGTGATCCCCACTGGGTTGGTGCCGGTGAAGAAGCCGTGGCCGCCATTCAGCGCCGGGCCGAACTGGCCGTTGACCAAGCCAGGATAGATGAGCACGTTGTTGCTGCCGCTGTTGGCGACGATCAGGTCGGGGATGCCGTCGCCGTCAAGGTCGGCCAGCTTGACGGCGCCGGGGGAGAGCAGGCCGGTGAAGCGATTGTCTAGCACTTTCTTCTGGCCCCCGCCGTAATCAACGACGACGCGGTCGAGGCCCTGGTTGGCGTAGATGAAGCCCTTGGTGCCATTACCGAGATCGACCACGGCCAGCGCCACGAACTGGTCGGTCTTGCGATAGGGCTGGAACGTGCCATCGCCGTTACCCCGCAGCACCAGGACATCGCCGAACGGGTTGCCCACGAGCAGATCGAGCTTGCCGTCGTTGTCGACATCGGCGACGGTCAAACCGGTGGGATCGGGCCCGGCATCGTAAGTGACGGGCGGGGAGAAGCCCCCATGGCCGTTGCCCAGGAGGATGCTTAACCCCTTGGATCCGAGGAGGGCCAGATCCGGGATGCGTTCGTGATTGAAGTCGGCCACGCGGACCACCTGGACGGGATTCTTGGTCTGGAGGGCGACGGAATTGGCGAAGCGGCCCGCTCCTAGACCTGCCAGGAGACTGAATGTGTTCGAGCCAGGGTTGATCGTGACCAGGTCGGGAGGGCCACCTCGGGTGAACGCGCCGGCGGCCACGCCTACTGTTGCCTCCAGGGTCGTGAGGCTCGCCGAGCCGCCGGTGTTCGTCACGCCGTACAGGCCTCCGCCGGCGCGGTACAGCACGGCCGAGGCGAAGGCCCCGTGGCCCAGGTTGCGTAAGACGCCGACCTCACCGGAGACCTTGTTGGTGACGACAATGTCCGTGGTATGGTCATGGTCGCGATCGACATCCGCCAGGGTCACGTCCGAGACGCCGAGGCCAACCGGCAGAGTCACCGAGCGCGGGAAGAGGGCGTTGCCGGTCGCATCGCTTCCGGAACCGTTGCTGAAAAAGACCGTGAGGGTGCCGTCCCCGGCGTTCCTGATCACCAGGTCGTCCTCGCCGTCGGCCATCAGGTCGGCCGAAACGATCTGCGCGGGCTCGACGCCCGTCGCGAGCGAGCCGACAAGGCTGAAGCCTCCATTGCGGTACGCGAACAGGGAGACGAAATTGTCGTTCGCGTCGACGCTGGCGAGGAGTGTCCCTCGATTGGTGCTGACCGCCGCAATGTCGCGCGACGGGCGGCCGGGATTCACCGTGACCGGCGGGTCGAACCTACCCGGCTGGTTCGGCAGCCCTTGTCGAAAAAGGATGTCACCCGCTCCGTCGACGATGGTCACGTCGGCCACGCCGTCACCGTTCAAGTCAGCGACGAGGGGCGTGTTATGCGGAACGAGGCCGACGGACCCGGGCTGCGCGAACTGACCGTTTCCCTGGTTCAGCTCGATCACGACGGAGTTGGGGGATTGCGACGCGATGGCCAGGTCGGACCGTCCGTTGCCAGTGAAGTCGCCTGTTACCACGACGTTCGGATTGATCACGCTGCCGAGTTCGAGCGCTGGCATGACCTGAAACCCGCCCCGGCCGTCATTTTGGAGCAAAGAAACTGAATTCGAGCCGGAATCGGCGACCGCCAGGTCAAGGTCAAGCGGGCCGCCGCCGAAAAAGTTACCGGTGATTATCGACCAGGGCGAACGAGACGTTCCCAGGGGGTACGACGTCGGGGGATCGAATTTGCCGTTGCCTTTACCCAGCAAGATCGACACAGTGTCCGGCTTATCGGGGTCAGAGGAGGTGGTCGCGACCGCCAGGTCAAGAATGCGGTTTCCCGTAAAGTACCCCGCCACGATCGTGCTGTGGACGCTAGATCCGGCGACTCCAAGCGGGATCGGGGTCTGCGCCTCGAAATCCCCTTGGCCCTTGTTGAGGAGAATCGACACGCTGTTACTGCTCTGATTGACAACAGCCAGGTCGAGGTGCCCGTTGCCAAAGTCGCCGGCAGTGATCGCCACCGGTTCGCCGGCCTGGTCGCCCAGGGAGATCGGACGGAGTGCTCGAAACCCGCCGTGACCGTCGCCCAAGAATACGGTGACATCGTTGGAGTCCTTATTGGCGACGGCCAGGTCGATCACTCCGCTGCCCGTCCAGTCGCCCGCCACGATCGAAGACGGGGTTGCACCCGCTGGATAAAAGATCGGGGCCTGGAATGTACCATCGCCGTTGCCCAACAGGATCGACACGTCTTGTCCGTTACCGTTATTGTTAACGTCTCCACCATCAACGACGGCCACGTCGAGGCGGCCGTCACCGTTGAAATCGGCCACAGCCAGAGCGGTCGGGCCTTCTCCCGCGGGAAAGAACCTGGCGGCCTGAAAGGTCCCGTCGCCGTTGCCGAGAAGCACGGAAATATCGTTGGAATAAAGATTCGCCGTAATGATATCGGTATGACCATCGTGATTCAGATCGCGGGTGACGGCGCCCAGAGGGCCATTTCCCACGGGGTTGGTCAATTGGTCCTGGAAGGTGCCGTCACCTCGGCCCAGAAGGATGGTGATGTCGCCCGAGCCCCGATTCCCGGTGGCCAGGTCCCGGCGGCCGTCGCCGTTGAAATCGGCCGTCACCAGCGACGCGGGAAACGTGCCAGCTCCGAACCGGAGCTGGGGTTTGAAGGTGCCGTCGCCGTTGCCCAGGAGCACCGAGACGTCGTAGGAATTGGTATTGGCGGTGGCCAGGTCGAGCACGGGCTTTCCGTCTTGCGTGCGCTTTCCCGTGAAGGAGCCCGCCACCAAGGCCTGAGGGTAGCTTCCGACAAGGTAGGACTGCCGGGCCTGAAAGGTCCCGTCGCCGTTGTTCAGGAGGATAGTGACTTGGTCGGAGTTCGAGTCGGCGACGGCCAGGTCGAGCACGCCCTTACCCCTGAAGTCGCCCGCCACGATCGCTGAGGGGCCGGCACCGGCGTCGATCGTGTATGAAAACTGAAACGCGTTCGGGCGGTCGGCCCGGAACACGCTAAGCCCCTGGCCCTGACCGGTATTCTGGACGCCTTCATCGGCGACGATCAGGTCAACGTAGCCGTCCCCGAATCGACCGGCAACCAAACCGTGGGGTCTGACTCCGCCGGCGAGGACTGGCCCTGGCGAGAAGCCACCCTGACCGTTACCCACGAAAATCCTAACATGCCCTGTTGCCGAGTCGGCCACAGCCAGATCCACAATGCCGTTGCCAAAGGCGATCGTCTGGATGGCGATTGGGTCGCGATCGCCGGGCAGGGCCAGCGTCGTGCTGGGCTGGAATTTGCCCCCCCCTTCGTTCTGCAGCACGCAGAGCTGGGCAATGATCCCATCGGGGCTAGCTTTTGTTTCGGTAAAGGCGATGTCGGGGAGATTGCCCTGGCTAAAGTCTCCGACAGCGATGGCCCTCACGGTCCACCCCGAGGGAGCCAGCCGGCCGTCGAGGAGCGGGCGCCGGAATGTGCCGTCGCCATTGCCCACGTGGATTCCATCAGGGGCGACGAGGTCAAACGGGAGACTCGAGCCGAAGAACTGGCCGGCAGCGATCGGATTGGAACCCGTGGAGTGGGTCGGGACCGTCTGAAATGCCGGGTCCGTGGGGATCAAGGTGGCCGTGATCTGGTACGTCCCCCCGCCGGAGAGACTTTGCACTTCGAGGTAGTCCGTCCCCTTGGGGACGTTCACATCGATCAAGCCGTCAGTAGCGCCGGTCGCCGGGCCATCGCTCTGAACCAGCGGACGACCCTCCGCATCGACGAGAGAGAGCCGTGCGGCGAACCCCGACACGTCGAGCGTGGCCGTCAGCTTCCCTCCCTTGTTCGACGAGACACTATAGTACGTCGCGGCGAGCGGGGCAATCGTCGCCGCGTGGGGCGAACCGGGCGACAGAGGAACCGACAGAAAGGCAAGCAGCGTCCGACGTTCGAGCCATACCGAACAGGGCTCGCACGACCAGACTTTGCGCCGCCAACCCCGCCTATGTCGACGACCAGTCTGACCCCTATTCGGCGGCTCGGGATGATGTCGTGTCATCGAAGTCAGCCTCATTATTAGACTTGCTCCGCCTCGGCCGGCCTGACCGCCCGTGGCGCCAACCGCGGTGGGAGCGAGGCGTGTACCTTCCTACAACGTCATCACTCCCGCAACCTTACCGACGGAATCAAGAAGATTCGGCAAATTATTTATCCAGCGTATTTTCATAGGGCGGCCCTCTTGACACCATATCCCTTGTTTCCCTATTTTGCGCATGTGCTGCATGCACCGCAACCCATACCACTTGATCGGGAGAATCCCATGGCAAAGTCGATGATACGTCACTGGGCACCATTTCTGTTGTCGATCCTCTTGTCCGTTGCGGCCAACCGGGCGGAGGCACAACTCGTCACTGTCAACTTCCAGGGGCAGACTTCAGACTCGCCTCCAGTGCCGATATCTGGAACGTTCACATATAACAGTTCAGTAACAACTGATAGTGATACTTTCGTGTTTACGAAATTACCTGTATCAACTGGTAGACATGATATACGGTATAGGATTTCAGGCGCACTACCACAGACTGGGAGTGGCTCTGCATGCGATCCGTACTTCATCCAGATCTCGGGCAACCAGTTCATACTCACGGCCACACTTCCACAAGCACCACCGAGTCAGCGGACTACGGTTCAAATCACGATCACCATGAACCGGCCCATAACAACAAGTCCGCTGACGTTGCCGGATTGCTCGTACTTTCCAAGTTCCCCCCCGGGCACATTCCCGCACACATTGACGCTGAGCAGCAGCGGTGGATCAAGTCGTTCGGCGTCAATCGCGATCACTAGTTGCAGCCCTCCCACCGCGTTCGCTGCTCTAGCTTGGAAGCCTCCCAGCCATCCTGCTCCAAGTGAGCCGCCTCCCAGCCATCCTGCTCCAAGTGAGCCGCCTCCCTGTTATGTCTACACGTGCACGTACCCTGCGCCCGCGCCCTGCCCGGTGTATACGTGCCCGCCGCGCCACGAGTGCTGCTTGACACGGCTTTTTGCTCGACGGTCTTCCCGCAATTCCTGTTGGTGAAAGGCGGGCAAGAATCAACCGGCTCTCGACTGACCTCGTCCCGAAAACACGACGGTCAGCCGGGGGCCGACGAGACTTGCGCCGGTGACTGTTGCTAGAACTTGAGCCTCTCGAGCGATTTCAACCGCCTTCGAATGGGTTGGAGCGTCGGGTCGGTGAAAACCTGGTCGCGTACGAACGCCGCCCGCTGCCCGGGGGGCGTTCGCTGCACGGCCTCGCCGATCAAGGCCACGGCGCGGTCCTGATAGGACGCGGTCAGCGCCACGGCCTCGCGACCCGCCTGGCGGACCTCGTTCGCCGCGGCTAACGCGGCGCGCACGTAGATCCGCCCCGCGATGTAGTACCTCCGTGCGTCCGGCGCGCCGTGGCGGAGTGATTCCTCGGCATCGGCGACCGCGGCGCGATGCTGGCCCAGCAGGACTCGTGCCGAGCCCCGGCCGCTGAGCGCGTCGCCGTTCGATCCGTCGAGCCGGATCGCTCGCTCGAAGTCTTCCCGGGCCAGTTGGACGGCATTGGTGACGAGATGGGCCCAGCCACGGCGATTCCAGAGCCTCGGCTGGTCGGGGCGCTGGGCCAGCGCCTGCGTGTAGTCGTCGATGGCACCGGAGAAATCCTTCCGGCGGTCCTTGGCCAGCCCGCGGAGCTCGAACACCTCAGCCGTCGGCCGGGCCTTCAGCACGGCGTCGCACGAACGGATCACGTCATCATAACGGTTCAACATCAAAAGCACGCCGATGCGCAGGCGGTGGGCGTCGGCGTGGTCGGGCACGGCCCGGAGCGCAGCATCGCAGGCGGCGAGTGCCTCCGCGTGACGGCTGGCGCGCTCCAGCAGCCTGGCCCGGTTCGTGTGATCGAGCGCGAGCACCGGGTTGGCCGGAGACTCCCGCCGAACCGCCTCGTCCAGGTCGCGCAGAGCCGCCTCGATCCGGGTGGGAGTCAGGTTCTCGTGCCCCCGGTATACCTCGGCGCGACCGCGATACAGCGCCGCCAGGTCCGGCCGCAGCGCGATGGCCTGGGTGAATTGCTCGACGGCCTCGTCCGGCTTCCCCTGCTGCCGGAGCACCTGGGCCAATCCGGCGTGGGCCTGGTAAAGTCGAGCGTCGAGCCGGATGGCCTCCTGGAGGTCGGCCACCGCCCGGTCCAGGTTCCGGCGCTGCCACCGCAACAGACCGCGGTTGACCAGCAGCACGTAGCGGAGCTCCGCGACCGGCTTGCGTTCGAGCAACTCCAGGGCCCTGGCATAGTCCTCCTCGGCGGCCGCGAAGTGATCCTCCGCTTTGCCCGGGAGGTTGCTTGCCTGCGCCGCGACCCCGCCCGCTTGGGCGAAGATCGCCCCCACCTGGCCCGAGGCGAACCCGCGCAGCAGGTAAAGCCAGGCGAAGTCGGGATCCTGGTTCAGGCAGGCGTTCAGGCCGGCCT
>Ga0208043_1000592_pt1 | contig 15671 bp, 14 predicted proteins | sample Sb_taG_12_FD_187710 | JGI IMG/M metagenome (GOLD analysis project Ga0208043, IMG submission 187710) | Peat soil microbial communities from Weissenstadt, Germany - Sb_50d_9_AC metaG (SPAdes) (version 2) | ecosystem: Environmental > Terrestrial > Soil > Wetlands > Peat | place: Germany... | reverse complement strand
GGCATCGGGTGCTGGCGCATCAGCTTCCGCAGGAAGGTCAGTCCGTCCATCCGGGGCATCTCGACGTCGAGCACGATGACGCCGGGGACCGATTTGCTCAGGATCGCCACCGCCTCGTAGGGATCGGCCGCCAGAACCACCCGGAAATGCGGGTCAGACTCGATGATCGATTTCAATCGTTGCCGGACCACGGCACTATCATCAACGACCATCACTTCGATGGCCGGAGGATGCTGGGAAGGCGGGCTCGGGGGAGATTGACGATCGCGCAGGGCCATGGACGATCAAGCCTCTTTCTGATAGAGCGATGGCGAATGCTTGCGAAGCGACGCCGGGACCGAGGGCAAGATCTCGCCATTGCCCATGACCAGCCAGCCGCCGGGACGAAGGTGATGAGACAGACGGTCGAGCAAGATCAGGCGCTCTTCATCGGCGAAGTAGATCGAGACATTGCGGCAGAAGATGATGTAAAAGTCGTTGGGTAGTGCCCAGATGCTGTTGCGCAGATCCAGATGCCGGAACTTGACGAGGTCGCGGATCTCGGGCACGATCCGGAACGAGCCCTCGCGAGGACCCCGGCCAAGCAGGAAGAACCGGCGCAGACGGGCCGGAGAGACGCCCTGCACATCGCGCGTGCCGTAGATCGCGCCGGCCGCGACCTTGAGCATCTCCAGCGAAAGATCGTTGGCCCAGATCTCGAACTTGGCAAGACTGTGAGGCGGCAAGGCTTCCGCCAGGGACATGGCCATGCTGTACGGTTCCTGGCCCGACGAGCAACCTGCCGACCAGAGGCGGACCGTCGAGGTGGGTGCTTCCTTGAGCGAGGCGGAAACGTGCTCGCTGAGAAATGTGAAGTGCGACGGTTCGCGGAAGAACGAGGTGTGGTTGACCGTGCTCAGGTCAATCAGCAACTGGGCACCCCAGCCGCTCGGGTCGTTCCTGAGAACCTGCTCATGGAACTGGCAGAAGCTCGAGAAGCCCTTGACCTGAAGGCGCCAGCGCAGCCTTGCCTGCAGCAGGCCCATGCGATGAGGTTCGAGTGTGATTCCAATCTGGTGGCGCAGGAACACGACGATCGCGGCGAAGTCCTTCTCCGCCCAGGGCTCGGAATCCGACGGCGGGGGTGGCAGCATGCCCGATGTCGCCACGTTAGACTCCCTCACCGTGCAACGACGCCAGGGCAGCGAAAACCCGATCCAGATCCAATACGAGCAGGAAACCCTCCTGGTGACGGATCAGCCCGCGGACGAATGGGGTCGATTTCCCAAGTCCCAATTGCGGGGAGGGTTGCACTTCTTCCGGAGAGAACTCGAGGACGTCGGAAACACGGTCCACGACAAGGCCCGTCACCTGCGAGTCATTGCCTTGCTCGGTCTCGACGATCAATACGCTCGGTGCGCGGTTGAGATTCGAGTCAGCGTGCAAGCCAAAGGGAATCCGCAGATCATAGACGGGCACGACGTGTCCGCGCAAATTGATCACTCCCAGCAGACATTTCGGGCTGCCCGGTACCTCGGTCATCGACTGGACGTCAAGAACTTCTTGAACCCTCATCACCTCGAGCGCATATCCTTCGCCGCCAAGCCGGAACACCACATAGGATTGGGCTCCATCCCGGTCAGACTCGGTCATGGCATCCGTGACGAGATCGACCATCTTCCAACCTCTCGATGACTCGCCATGAGTGCAGTCAATAGTGCGTTCGAAAGTTTTGAACTCACACCCACCCGGCTGTTGCTATTCTAATTTAACAGGACCTTCTTACTGCTACGAGAATCGCTCGAAATTGTCGTCGTCGTCAAGGTTAACCACCACCCCGCCGCGCTGCGGAGAGACCATCCCTGCCCCCGGTGGAGGTTGCGCCGGGCCCCCCGTGCTGCCTTGAGCCGGCGGCGACGCACCGGGCCCGGAGCTCGCCGCGGTCGGAGTGTGCGCGGCGTTTTGCTGCCCATCGGACGAATGCTGCGTTGCCGGTCGTGGTGCCGGAAGTTTTCTGCTGGTAGACAGTTCCGTCCTCGGATGTGGCTTGCTCACGGGCGCCCGTGGGGGCGGAACCGGAGGACCTCCACGGGGTCCATTGGCGGCGGGGTCAAGATGAAAAAAGTCGACCTTCTGCTGCAAGCTCGACGATTGTGAAGCCAGGTCGGTGGAAGTTGCGGCAAGCTCGTGACTTGCAGCCGCGTTTTGCTGGACCACCTCTTCGAGCTGGCTGACACCGACGTTGATCTCCCGGATGGCGGCCATCTGTTCCTGGGACGCGGCGGCGATCTCCTGGATCAGGTCCGACGTCGCCCTGATCATCGGCACGGTCCGCTCCAGCAAGCCGCCGGCGTTTTCGGCCACCGCAACGCTTTTCTTGGCAAGGTCGCTGATCTGCTGGGCCGCGGCCTGGCTTCGTTCGGCGAGCTTTCGCACCTCGCCGGCGACGACCGCGAAGCCCTTGCCATGGGCACCGGCTCGGGCTGCCTCGATGGCAGCGTTCAGCGCCAGGAGGTTCGTCTGGTAGGCAATGTCCTCCACGATGAGGATTTTCTGAGTGATCTCCCGCATGGCCGCGACGGTCTCGTGGACGGCCTCGCCACCGCGTTCCGCCTGGCCGCTGGCCTCGTTGGCGGTCCGAGCGGTGTCCTTGGCGTGCTGGGCATTACGTCCCACCGAGGCATCGACATTCTGCAAGCTGCTGGCGATTTCCTGAAGCGTGGCCGCCTGCTCAGCGGCCCCCTGCGCCAGTTGCTGGGCGCTGGAATTGAGCTCGCTGCTGGCCGTGGAAACCGACGAAGTCACGGTCCGGATCTGGCCGATCACCTCCGAGAAGCGGTCCACGACCGAGTTCGTCAGGCTCGCCAGGTCGCCCAGCTCGTCGCCCCGGTTGATGTGCGTCCGGTTGTAAAGGTGGCCCTCGTGAAGGCCTTCGGTGACGTCCTTGATCTCGAGCAACGGGCGAATGAACCAGCGGCCGAAGAGGATGCCTAGCAGCACGGTCAGAATGAACGAAGCGGCCAGGATGGCGAGGGTGCGGCCCTGGTTGTCATAAATCGTTTCAAAGGCCGAACTGCGTGGCACTGTGATCAAGGTGACGTAGCCATGCGTTGCGGCGGCGTTGTTTCTCTGAATCCCCGTCACCCCAGCATAGCCCACGATCTCGGCGGCCTCGTAGGGCGGCTCGGTCCTGGCATCGAGAGGCTTGGTGCCCATCGTTAAAGTCGCTTGATCGGCGATGGCCTCGTACTTGGGATTGAGCTTGCTGTCCTTGAGGTTGGTGCTGAAGGCGCCCGTGTTGAATCGTTGCAGAACCAGGTTATTCATCGGGTCCACGAGGTAGACCGCAGCGTTGGGCAGGTTGTGATCTCTCAGCGCATAGGAAATACGCGTCTGCAGATCATCTCGGTCCCCATCGTGGAGCTCCCACTTCAAAAGCGGCGCGTTCTCGGCGGACATCTTCTCGCCCTTACGCTCCAGTTCGTTGTTCTTCAGGACGAGCATCTTGACGTGGTCGCTGATGGCCGAGGCGGCCGCACTGATCATCTGAGTTTGCCGGCCCATGAAGTCCTGCGCCGACATGTAGGCGAAAGCGGCCACGATTCCCGCCGGGATCAACCCGAAGGCGACCAGGGTCAGGGTCACTTTGGTTCGTAATGGGATTCTCATCGGAGACTCTCCGCCCTCACGCCGCCCGAGGGCGTGGAATGAACACTATCATTTGCGACGAGCGATTCGGTGACCACAGCCGAGAGATCGAGAATCAGCGACACGGAGCCATCGCCCAGGATGGTCGCGCCGGAAAATCGGCTGAGACCGTGCAATCCTTCACCGAGCGACTGGATGACCGCCTGAACGCGGCCAACCAGCCGGTCCACGGCCACCCCGACCCTTTGCCCGGCGTGCCGGGTCAAAAGCAATTCTTGCCGCGCCGGCAAGGGACCGGTGGATCGAAACAGCGATCGCAGGGAGATCGTGGGAACCAGCTCGCCCCGGACCGACACACAGGGCCGCTCCTTGGCCAGGGCTGGGCTTGTGCCGTTGAGCGAGACGCATTCCTCGACCTGGGCCAGGGGCACGACGAACTGCCCGCCCGCCGTCTCGACCAGGAGCCCGTCGATCAGGGCCAGGGTCAGCGGCAGCCGGAAGATGAATGAAGTCCCCTTGCCGGGCGTGCTCTCGACCGAAAGGCTGCCCCGCAGCCCGCGGACCGAGTCCCGGACCACATCCAAGCCCACGCCCCGGCCCGACAGCTCGCTCACGTCATCCCGGGTCGAGAAGCCCGGCTCGAAGATCAGGCTTACCACCCGCGGATCGTCGGGCGAAACCCCCGCCGGAATCAAGCCCCTGGCCGTCCCTTTCTGGATGATCCTTTCACGATCCAGGCCGCGGCCATCATCCTCGACCCGAATCGCCACGCGATCTCCCTCGTGGCCGGCGATCAGGGTGATCCGACCCATGCGGGGCTTCCCCTGCGCGAGCCGTTCCTGGGGAGTCTCGAGCGCATGATCGACGGCGTTGCGGATCAGGTGGACCATCGGGTCGCCCAGCCGCTCAACGATCGTCCGGTCCAGCCGGGTTTCCTGGCCCATGATCCTCAGCTCGATCTCCTTGCCCGAGCGGTCAGCCAGGTCGCGAACCACCCGGGGGAACCGTGAGAAGAGCTCATCGACGGGCACCATGCGCAGGTCGAGCGTCGTGTCCCGGATCTGCCGGCTGACCCGCTGGAGGGCTTCAAGGGCGTGCAGCCAGGGAACGAGCCCGGAAATCTCGCGCAGGCTCTGGAGGTTGTCGGAAAGGACAGCCAGCTCGCCGGCCAGGCCGACCAGGTCGTCGAGCTGCAAGGCATCGACCCGGATCCGGGCATGCGGTCTGGCACCCGGAAAAGGCGAAAGTCCGCCCACCTGGGTGCCCGGGCGCGATGGACCGGCCCCCGCCGCGGACGTTCCGGCAACTGTCGGCGCACCGTTGGAAGTCGATGGGTCCGCCGCCGCCAATCCTCCGGCGAGCGACGGGGCCGCGATCGCTCCCGCCCCGGACGCAGGGATCGGGGCCAGGAAATCGGCCGCTGTCGGGGTGATGCCGGGCTGCTGATCACCGGAATCCAGGGGTACCGGCAGCGAAGTCCCATCCACCAGCCGGCGCTCGACGTGCACGTTGCTGTCCTCGGAGACGAAGAGGAAAACATCCCTCAATCGCTCCGGCTCGGCATCGGTCCGGACCGTGATGATCCAGCTCAGGTAACAGCGTTCCGGGTCGAGCTCGTCAAGCAAGGGGACGGCCTGCGGATCGGTGGTCACGGTCGACTCGCCCAGTTCGCGCAGCTCGTCCAGGACGCCCAGCGGGTTGACGCCCCGGCGGAGGGTGTCCGGTCCCGGAGAGAGAGTGATCTGGTAGGAAGACGACGGGGAATCCGGTTGCAGGCTTCTGTCGAACGCGGCCGCCGAGGGTCCAGCCCCTGCCGGACCGGTCGGTGCGGCCTTGTCCATGGCTCGCGACTTGCTTTGACGCGGCCTGGCCTTGGGCTCCCCTCCCTCTTTCTTCTTGGCTCTGGACGCACGTGGCCGCGGTTTGATCGGCCCGGTACCCGACGCCGGCGACGCCGACGATGACGGTGACCGTGACGGTGACCCGGCGACGTCTGCTCGCGCTGCCGTCGCATCGTCGGGAGTTGCCGCGGGAGCGGCCGGCTGGGGCGGGCCCAAGGGCAACTCGGTCTGGGCGGGAATTGCCGGCGCGGGACGTCCGGTCACCGAGCCTGGTTCCGGCCGGCTGGGTCCGCCGGCCTTGGGCGCTGGGCTTGACGGAGCAGGCGCCGGCCCTGGAGGCGTCACGCGGCGCAGGTCACTTAATCTCTGGCTGAGGTCCCCCGAGCCGGGAATCGGCGAACCGGCAGCATCTCCCTCCACCATGGCGGCCAGATGGTCGCGTGCCTCGAGAAGCGTCGTGATGATGTCGGAATCGACAGCCAGCGAACCAGCCCGGATCTTCTCCAGAACCGCCTCGATGCCGTGCGTGAACCGGGCGATCGGTTCCAGGCCGACCATCGCCGCGGCACCCTTGATGCTATGGGCCGCGCGGAAGGTCTTATCCAGGTGCGCGCGGTCTCCCTGGCGCCTCTCCAGGTCCATCAGCCCTTCCTCCAGGCTGATCAGGAGTTCTCGCGCCTCCTCGAAGAACATCTCACGGAAACGGTCATCCGAACTCCCCAAGACCTTCACCTCTCAAAGGATACGCTCGGAGCTCAAGCCAGTTACCTGCGCCGGAGATAAACCGCCCAAGCCGTTCCCAGCCAGATCCCTTTGCAGGTCGGATTGGAGCTCGCCCGCCCGCTCGAAATCGCCGCGCGAATTCGGTCAGACCCGAAACCGCCCCGCGTGCTGCTCCTCATCTCTACCGGTTCTGCCGTCTGCTTTGATTACACCGATCCAGAGACCCGGACCGCTCCGATCCTTACTTTGAAAGCGCGGCTGTTTACTCGAAACTCTACACGAAAAGGAGCCGGCCGAGAGACCGGCCGACCGAGAAACCCGAAAACGACTACCCCCTTCGCAAGAAAACTCGTGCCAACAGCCAGCCGGTCGATCCGATGCAGACGTGTCCCGTGGCCGATGAGATGATGCAGGCGATCCGGGAATCCTAACCTATATAAATGAATACGGCCTTCTGACTATTCCGGCAAGACCCGGCGCACCCAGCGGCGGAGGTGTTCCGCATCGATGGGCTTGACCATCCAGCCCGTCACACCCTGGCGGCGGTGCGCTTCAAACTCGCTCGGATGCCGGCAGGAGAGCACGAGAACAGGAAGGAACCGATGCGCCGGCAGCTCCCGCACGGCGCTAACCAGCGCGAGACCGTCGAGGTTCGGCATTTCCAGATCAGTGAGCAGCAAATCACAGTGCGATTCGCGCAAGAGCGACAAGGCCGCTGCGCCGTCGGAGACCGAGACGACCCTGAGATTCATGTCATTGAGCTGTTCCGCCACCCAGCGCCTGACCGAGGCGCTGTCATCGGCATGAACGATGGTCTTGCTCATAGAGTCACGTGAGTTCTCGCACCGATCGAAGACGCAGCATGGCATTGAGCCAAGTCATTGGTTCAGTCGGACACGGCATCGAGCCAGGCCGACAGACCGGAACGTTCGGCAATCTCGGCACAGACCCGCGGAACCCTGGCCAGTCGGACCGTCAGGCCTTGGCGTTCCGCCGTCTTCACGCAGGAGATCAGAAGCTGAAGGCCGGCCAGGTCCCACTTCCCTGAGTTTCCCAGGTCGATCCGCAAATTCTTTCCCTCGGCCAGTGCCACGCGCAGGGTTTCACGTTGAGCCGAGGCCTCGTAGATCGTGGCCGGTCCTTCGAACGAAATTGTCTTGAGGTCCGGTCGTTCGACCGCCATGGCACGTACCACCCGTTCCACACCGAGCGAGCAGAATTTGGTCGCAATTCGAGCGTTCGAAGGTGGACAGCGAGGATGCAGGCGGGGACAGTCCATCCTCCCGCTCAGGCATTTTGCAACTCTGTATTATTGTACCACGCTGCTGGGTGAATGGGGAGCGTTCAATTCACCTGGCCGGTCGCTGGAGAACGATGATGTTGATGTCGTCCGCGGGGTGCCCGGGCATCGTGTGCCGGTTGAGCGCTTCGTCGACTTCGTTGAGAATTTCCAGGGGGTCGGCGCCGTGGTAGCTCTGAAGCAGGGTCCTGAGCCGATCCTCGCCGAACAGGACGTCCGCGGGATCCATGGCGTCGGTCAGCCCATCGGTGTAGATGATCAGCGACTCGCCGGGTGCGAGCCGGTCGTCATCGCCGGCGGTGCCATCGACCATGCCGATGCCGAGCATTCCGGGGTTCGAAGGCAACATTCGCGAGCCCGCGGGTCCGACGATGATCGCGGGCGGGTGGCCGACCCCAGCATACCGGACCAGCCCCGTTTCCTCGTCGGCGATCAGGTAGAAGCCCGTACAGAAGTAACCTTCGGGGAAATACTGCTCGGTGGCGACATCGAGGCCGGCCAGCATCTCACCCGGCTCGAGCACTGCAATCGACAAAGGTGCGGCCAGCGCCTTGACCATTCCCGAAAGCATCGCCGAATTGACGCCATGCCCCGACACGTCAGCGACCAGGATTCCCAGCCGGTTGTTCTCCAGCCGGTAAAAGTCATAAACATCGCCGCCGAGCTGATTGGCGGGCGTGTAGCGAACCGCCGCCTGCAAGACTCCGCGGGGTTTCGGGGGGCGGGGCATCAGTGCAAACTGGACCTTGCGAGCCAACTCGAGCTCGAAGGTCAGCTTCTTGTGGGCGGCTTCGAGCAAACGGTTGCGCTCGGCGAGTTCGGCGCGAAGATCGCCGATCCGCAGATGCGCCCGGATCCTGGCGTACATCTCCTGCACATCGCCGGGGCTCTTCGGCTTCTGGATATAGTCATCCGCGCCGGCCTCGAGGCCGGCGATCTTCTTCTGTGTCTCTCCCAGGGTGGTCAGCATGAGGACCGGTATGGAGCGCAGCTCTCGGTCATTCTTGATTTCCATGCAGAGCCCGGCGCCATCCAGCTCGGGCATCTCATAATCGGTGAGGATGAGCTCGGGACGCGGTTCCTCGCGTGCCTTGGCCAGTGCCTCGACACCGTCATTGGCCGTCTTGACGTCATAGCCCTCTTCCTTGAGCATCATCGCGAGCATGCGCCGCATCGTGGAACTGTCTTCGACTAGCAAGAGGCGACGCGACGCCATGACCCTCATCTCCTGGTCTCACAATCGTGCACGGCCGAAACCGTGCCCAGCCCCGCAAAGTTTTGCCCGATCGGCACGTCGCGGCCCTGTCTCGTGCGCCGATCATCCCTCCTGCAGGAGCTCACGACCGGCGAAATTCGACAATCGCGCGCGGCCATTCGTGCCAGGCTAAGCCAAGAGCACCAGCCCGTGGACTGCCATCTCATGATACGAACCTGACGCGTGAACTGGCTAGGGCAGCCTCGCCACGGCGGAATTCGTCACGTGAAGGAAATCGCGCCTCAGGCGATAGGGGCGCGGACTGTCGCGATCCGATCAGGCCGTGGCGACGGACGAAGACCGCGGGGGAGGCAAGCAGCAGTCGGTGGGGCATGTGTCGTGACCTGGCCCGAACTGGCCCAGATACCGGCGCTCTTCCGCCGGGGTGCTCGAGACGCGCTCGCAGATCAGCTCACGAAGCATCCGGACGAACCCGCGATGCGTACCCACGGTCCGCGAGCGAACCGCCGGCAGCCCCAGCTCCTTGCAGAGGTGCATCGCCTCCTCATCGAGATCATAGAGAACTTCCATGTGGTCGGAGAGAAACCCGATCGGATGGATGATCACGGCTGCTGTTCCCCGATCCTTCAGGTGCCGGAGGTGATCGAGAATGTCGGGCTCGAGCCAGGGGTCCTGGGGCCTGCCGCTTCGGCTCTGATACACCAGGGCCCAGCGACTGGCGGGGATGCCCAGGTCCGCGGCTACCAGCCGGCACGTTTCCTGAAGCTGCATCTCGTAGCTGAAGCCCTTGGCCATCGCCTGGGGAATGCTGTGCGCCGTGAATGTCAGCCGAACTGTCGAGCGGTCATCAAGCGGAACTTGGGCCAGCGCCTCACGAATCCGGTCCGAGTTGGCACTGATGAACTCGGGATGGTTGTAAAAGACACGGGTCTTGTCGATCGTCGGGGCCCCTGGGCCGACCTCGTCCTGAGCCCGCTCGATGTCCTCGCGATACTGCCGGCAACCGGAATACGAGCTATACGCGGCCAGCACGACCGCCAAGGCTTTCTTGACCCCGGCTGCCTCCATCTCACGCAGGGTATCGGCCAGCAGCGGATGCCAGTTCCGGTTCCCCCAGTAGATCGGCAGGCTGATTGCATGCCGCCTTAGCTCGGGAAGCAAGGCGTCGATCAGTTCGCGCACTTGACCGTTGATCGGACTGGAACCCCCGCAATGATAGTAATGCTCGGCCACCTTGAGCAGACGCTCGCGGGGGATGTTCCGGCCCCGCGTCACGTTTTCCAGAAACGGAAGGACATCTTCCTGCTTTTCCGGACCGCCGAAGCCTACGACCAGGATCGCATCGTATTTCTTCTTCTCGGTTCCCATATCCATCAGCGAAGCGCCGTTGGTGTGTTTTGTTTGATCCATGCGTGCCACCTGACAACAGAAACGATGAACGCACCTATTCTGTAGACCGGCGGGAGGAAATCTCAAGAGCAGATCCTGGAGCGTTGCCCAGGAAAAACAGGCACCGGGAAACTGCTTGGGGGCTTTCCCAAAGGGGCAAGGATGCGGAAGAGTGTCGCCCGGGCATGAGAACACATGGAACCGAACATGAGGCGATCAAGGCATTTGCCGAGGAATGAATCAGCGAGAGGTTAGACTGCTGACGCTTGAACTGCCCAGCCCGTCTCTCGCGAATTGGCCGGGGAGGCCATTGCGGCTGCCGGGCGGCGTCTGCCAGTTATCGGAATCCGTCGCGCTCTACGTCGAATGATGATGACCGTGTTCATGTTTCTCGCCGCGGGCGTGAGCGTCGTGTTCATGATGATCGTGAGAGTGTCCATGCCCGGCAGCTAGCTCACGATGGCCGGAGACCGGGGATGCGGCTGTCAAGACAAGCCGGCCGGTCTCAACTCCTTTGGTACCGATCAGCTTGTTCGCCAGCTCACGAACGCGGCCCGCGGAGCCACGGAGCAAGATCACCTCCAGGCATCGCCGTTCGTCCAGGTGGACGTGAGTGGTCGTGACGACCTGCTCGAGATGGCCGTGTTGCAGTTCGGTCAAGCGCTCGGCGATCCGGCCGGCGTGGTGATCGTAAATCAGGGTGATCACACCCATCGCCTCGCTGTCTTCCCTGTCGATCACTTCCTCGATGAGCGCATCCCGCATCAAGCCCCGGACCGCCTCGCTCCGGTTGGGATAGCGATGCTCCTCGCGATACTGGTCGAACTTTCGCAGCAGCTCGCCCCCGATCGCAACGCTGAAGCGGACGAGTGGCTCTTTCATTTTGGCCTCCAGTGGGCAGTGTGCGTTGAGCCCTCGCTGGCGGTCGTCGCCCACAAGCCGCCTAGCGTGATGAGCTGCCCGAGGAAGATCGATCGGATCGCGAGGGCTCGCATGGACAATGTTCCTGAGCTCATCGGGGCGGGACACGGTGCTCCAGAGTCAGTTCCTCGAGTGTAAACGAGCCCGTAAACCGCCGCGAGATAACTCGACCCTTGGAGTGGGCTCACGGCGCGGCTATAGTGGCCACAAAGCCACTTGAGCGAGTGATGGCGACGTCGCAGTCCGCGCTTGGTTTGCGGTTTCTTGAGCGATCGAGGAGATTCCCGATGCGTGAGATCAACGTGGCGATGATCGGCGAGGGCTTCATGGGGCGGACCCATTCGAATGCCTGGTCGCAGGTCACCAGGTTCTTCAAGCCTTCAGTCCGCCCGGTCATGCACACGTCGTGCGGGCGCAGGGAGGAGCATCCCAAGATCTTCTCCAATCACTGGGGCTGGATCCACGCATCGACGAACTGGGAGAATGCGGTCAGGTTGCCCGAGATCGACCTGGTCGACATCGTGACGCCCAACTTCATGCACGCCCCGGTGGCCATGGCCGCCATCGAGGCCGGCAAGAATGTGTCTTGCGAGAAACCGATCGCCGGCACGCTGGCCGAGGCCCGCGCCATGGTCGAGGCGGCCGAGCAAGCCCGAGTCAAGACCTTCGTCTGGTACAACTACCGCCGCTGCCCGGCAGTCGCCCTGGCGCACAAGCTGGTCAAGGACGGTGCGCTGGGGACCATCCGGCACGTCCGGGCCTTCTATCTTCAAGATTGGGCCGATGAGTCGATCCCCCTGGTCTGGCGGTTCCAGAAAGAAGGCGCAGGCTCTGGTGCCCATGGCGATCTGAACGCTCATATCATCGACATGACCCGCTTCGTCACCGGTGAGGACATCACCGAGATCAGCGGCGCGGTGGCCGAGACGTTCATCAAGCAGCGGAAGAAGATGACGGGCACTACCGCGGGGGGAATCGCGGCCGGCGTGCAAGCCGGGGAAGGCACGGGGCCCGTGACTGTGGATGACACGCTGCTCTTCCTGGCCCGGTTCTCCGGCGGCGCCGTCGCCAGCTTCGAGGCTGCCCGGCAGGCGACCGGTAATCAGAATCGCAACGGCTTCGAGATGAACGGCACCAAGGGCTCGCTCAAGTTCGATTTCGAGCGTATGAATGAGCTCCAGTACTACGACGCCACGCGTCCCCGAGCCGTGCAAGGCTGGACCACGATCATGTGCACCCACGGCGGCGACCATCCTTATGCCGAGCACTGGTGGCCCGACGCCCACACCCTTGGCTATGAGCACGGCTTCATCAACCAGGCCTACGATATTCTTCAGGTACTCGGCGACCACGAGCCCACCGTCCCCATCCCCGACTTCCACGATGCCTACCAGACCCAGCGGGTGCTGGAGGCCGCGTTGGTATCGGCCACTGAGCGTAGACCCGTGGCGATCAGTGAAGTGAAATGAACGAGGGATTGCAGCGTCCATGGGGGTTGCACTGGCCAACCCCGCTTCCCGACCTTCGCCGACGGCGACCGCGAAGTCCGGATCTGCGAGGCCATCGCCCAGAGCGCTCGCGAGGGGAGGTGGGTCGGCGTGAGCTCCTGATTGCTGAGGAGCATCCCGCGGATGACGATTTAAACAACCCAACGCAAGCGTGGCCCGCGGACCATCAGGGGATATCCGCGGGCCACTTCGTCTTGTAACGAGCCACCTGGCCTCGCCAGGCGTCAATTGCGGTTATTGGCGAGCTTCGAGAGCAGACGGAGCATCTCCAGGTAGAGCCAGACCAGCGTGACCATCAGGCCGAAAGCGCCGTACCACTCCATGTACTTGGGCATCTGCCGCTCTGCTGCCTGATCGATGAAGTCGAAGTCGAGCAGCAGGTTGAACGCCGCCAGGCCGACGACGAAGAGGCTGAAGCCAATGCCGATCGGCGACGAGCTGAAGAGGAACGGCACGGCCACGCCGAAGAAACTCAGGATTATCGAGAGGAAGTAGAACAGGCAGAGGGCGCCCGTCGCCATGATCACGCCCGACTTCAGCCGGTCCGTGACCCGGATGATCCGGTTGGCATACAGAAAGACCATGAGCAGGAGTGTACCGGCGGTGAGCATCACGGCCTGAAGAGCAATGCCTGGATAGACTTTGCCGTACCGCATTTCCACAATTTGCGAGATGGCACCCAGGAAGACTCCTTCCATGGCCGCGTAAACCGGTGAAGTCCACGGGGCGACGGTCGGCTTGAAGATCGTGACCATGGCCAGGATGAACCCGGCGATCCCCGCGACGGGAATCACGCCAAGCTGAAGCTGGTCTGACGCCACGGCGAAGAACGACCAGAGCGCGGTCGCCGACATGATGGCCAGGAGCAGGAAGGTCTTGGCCATCGTTCCCTGTACGGTTGTCACCGTGCTGCGGGGAACACCGTAAACTTGGTGGTACCCGGCGAAAATATCCTGAGCAAACGCAGGATTGCTTGTTGTCACTCTCTTTGTCTCCTCGGTTCGAAGCGATCCGAGCTCTCACGTGAGAGGGTTCGCTCGCTGAACACACCTTTATTATACGCTCTACGGAACGGGAAAGACGAACCCGAACCCGAATTCCTGGCCTTTGCTTAGCTCCCCGTATTGTTCGCTTTCCGACTCCGTTTGGCAATAAGAACCTCCGCTCCTCTCTTGATGCATCAATGCACTTTTGTTGCCGGACCCGACAGCTATCTTGGCAGGTCCTTCGGCCAGGCAAGCTCGACCCCCTGCGCGGTCAATCGTGACTGAAAGGCCGCAAGTTTTCCCGGCGTGTTCCGCACGGCGGATGGCCTGAGCCTGGATTCCTGGCAGAACGCGACGAGCGCTCCGGCCGCCTCGCCGATGGCCCATTCCACGGGATGAAGCCGGAAACAGCCATTGGTGATGTGCGTCGTGCCCAGGTTCTTGCAGGCGGGCAGCAGGTTCTCAATCCGGCGGGGAATCAGTGCGCCAAGCGGGATCTGAAAGGGTAGAGAACTGATGTCGATGTAGTTCACGCCGCCCGTGCTGGGGTGGAGGTCGATCCGGTAGCTGCCCACGCCGACGCTGTCGGGAAAAGTCTCGGCAACGATGTTCTCTTGATGCGCATGCCGCCGCCGGGCCTCGGTACCGACATGCTGCTCGACCACGGTGAACTCGGCCTTGATCCGTCGCGACTCGCGGATGTACGGGGCCTTCGCCAGCCCATCCTCGGTTCCGACCAGGTCGGGCCTCAGCCGAAGGCCTTTCCAGCCGGTCTTGCCGTCGGCGCGGGGGCATTCGGCTCTTGGCATGATCGGTGTGTCTGTTACGATAAACGTGATCAGGTTGCTTGATCGTGCAGGCATGACCCCCGTGCGAGAGTGGCGGAACTGGCAGACGCGCAGGACTTAGGATCCTGTCCCGCAAGGGGTGAGGGTTCAACTCCCTCCTCTCGCAGTGTTGAAACCAATGAGGCGCCGGCGGAATTTCGTTTGACAGGTGACGGGCCGGCGTTACGATGAAGTTGTCAACCCACCCCGCGTCGTCCCTGTCGAGACGCCTTGGCCTCCGGTTGGCGCCGAGCTGTCGGCCCTCCCATCCCTCGACGTCACTCCCGTGCCCCCAGCGTATTGGTTCTCACTTCCGGTCTCTACCAAGCTCTCCTCGGCTCTTGCCGCGCCTGTGCATGGCCCCGTCCGTGAACTGGGTTGTACACGCATGCAGCGAGATTGGCGCCGGAGACCGGGAGCGGCGGGAGCAGATGCCTTGGAGGCAAGACCGGGCCTGGACGACCGGCTCACGTGGGGTGAGAGCCGGTTTCGGGAGACGGGACATCATGATTGGCCTGCGGGAGCTCTTGTTGATCGGGATGGTCGTGCTGGTGCTCTATGGCCGGACGGGCGTGCTCAAGAGCCGCCAGGCGAAGACCATCATGCCCTGGCTCTCTCCGGTCCGCCGGACGACCGCCAGACGTGTGGCTCCGGGATCGCCAACGGCCGCGGTGCCCGGCGGACCCTCGAGAATCCCCGGGGCCTTCCTGACTCGGGGAAACCGATTTTACTGGTTCGTGACAATCCTGGCGGCGACCGCCGTGGCCGCGCTGATCATCGCCCGGACCCTCATCATGAAGGGGTCCCCAGCCACTCTCTTACCCTGACCCTTCGCGGCTTTCATGCCGCGGGAATGCGCCCTGAATCCCCGAGGTGCGGCCTCCGCACCCCATCGCCTTGGACGTGACCTGGTGCCTTGGCCCTTGCCCTTGACTGCGCCCTAGAAATGAGGACCTTGCTCATGATGCCGTTCGCCTTCTTTCAGAACATCGGCGGGATGGAACTGCTGATCGTGGCCTTCGTCGCCTTGCTGGTCTTCGGCAATCGCCTGCCCAGCGTGATGCGTTCCCTCGGCAAGAGCGTGACCGAGTTCAAAAAGGGCCTGTCGGGGATCGAGGACGAGATCGATCAGGCCGTCACCACCGACAAGAAGACGACTCCTCCGAATCCATGATCGCGATTTGCCGGGGCTGCCGCCCGCGGTGCGAAGTATGACCTCGGCAAGGAAGTAGGTCAGGCTTTCCAGCCTGACAAGTCTCAGTCAGTGTCAGGCTGGAAAGCCTGACCTACATTTTGTCCATGCCGTGATGAAATCGGTCCCCACCCGCTGGCC
>Ga0208043_1000591_pt1 | contig 15750 bp, 16 predicted proteins | sample Sb_taG_12_FD_187710 | JGI IMG/M metagenome (GOLD analysis project Ga0208043, IMG submission 187710) | Peat soil microbial communities from Weissenstadt, Germany - Sb_50d_9_AC metaG (SPAdes) (version 2) | ecosystem: Environmental > Terrestrial > Soil > Wetlands > Peat | place: Germany... | reverse complement strand
CGTCCGTCCTTGAGGCGGGTGATCTCGGCGTTCTTCAACCCGTCCAGTCCCGGCACTGCCGTGCCAGACTCCTCGGATTTGTCCCGATCGATCTGATCAACCCGACGAGTATCCGCCACGATCTTGCCGGAACCATCTCGGTCGACGGACAATTCGATGAAGCGAGAGACTGTAAGACCGGCTTTCGGAGCAACTTCGGCAGGCTCACTGCCGACGACTCCGGTCTGCGGTGACTTGACCGTGGTGTCCTGCTCAGCAGGAGGTTGCGGGTCGGGAGTGGTCGAGGTCGTCCTGTCCGAATGACCGGAATCACTCGGCAAGAGTTCCAGCTCGATGCCCCGGATGACCGTCCCCTTCCCGACCGAGCAAATGAATAAACCCTTCCCACCGTATCTCCATTCAGGGTGAACAGACAATCGGCGGAAATCTCCCTCCCACTGGCCGATCTGCTGGCCGTTTGCTTCAACCGTAATCAAGTTCTTGCGAACGGAGCAGACGATTGTGCTCATCTCGAAAAGGGGGAGAACACGGCTTCTCTTGTGGAAAACAATCCCCTTGGTGTCAACGATATCGAACTTGCTGACACATCCATTGTCAGGATAAGAATCTAGAGTGATCATAATCTGGGTCGGCGGTGTGATTAAGCCGATGCCCACCATCTGCTTGCTTCCTTTGAGAAGTCGCACTGTGAGACGGTACTCGTCGGGCGGATGAAATGGTATCTTGATCGCCGATCCCCCTTCGGGAGAGACGAGACCGCCTTCGATTGATTCCCACATGGCTCCTGTGGAGTCTCTCCTGGGATCGATCGAGGACATGAGTTCGATCTTCGGAGCCGGTTGAATCGTCCCGCCGCCTATCGGTTCACTCCTGCCAACAGTGTTTTGGACCGGCCTGGGCGGGTCGGCTTTTTCGGAAGGTGTTAAGCCAGGGTTTGCTTCGTCGGCTTTCGCTCCAGCGACCTGCAAGGGCTGCTGGTTGACCTGTTTCGGGTTCGTTTCCGGTCCAACAGAACCTCTGAATATCATCCAGAGACAACAGCCCGCAATGATCGCAAGGCCGCCGACCAGAATGGCTCCGCTGCCGCCATTGCTCAGCGATCTCTTCCCTTGACCTCGGATTCTCGGAAGAGGCTGGGCGATCGACTCGGGCTTGTAACCGCTTGCGACTCCCAACGCCTCTGGGGCATCGTCGTTGTTGACCACCGGGCGTGACCGGTATGTCTTGTCCACAGGCTTACCGTCAGCAAAGATGTCTAACTGCTGCTTGGGATCGGCTTTCCCTGCCTGCTTCCAGAACCGCTCATTGCCCAACTCCACCTCAGAAGTGGACGATGCCCTTCTGGCTTCAAGGGTTGGAACGGGTCTGGTGGGATCTATCAGGAGCATTTCCTGCACATCCTCACCGGCTCCCTGCACGTCCCCAATGGCGCTACGACATTCCGCCCGGATCGAGAAAGCAGCGGCGTTGCGTGGATCAAGGGTCAAAGCGTGCGTGGCATCGGCGATCGCTTGATCAAGCAGGTTTCGCCGTTTCAGAATCTCGGCACGAATCACGTAGGGACCGGGCTGCTGCGGGTCAAGGCGTATGGCAACGGCGAGATCAGCCAGTGCTCGATCCGGGTGATTGAGCCTGCGGTGAGCCTCTGCCCGGACCAGATAAGCAGTGGGTTGCTTACCGTCACGGCGGATCACCTCGGTTGCTTGCCCCACCGCTTCGTGGAGTTCACCCTTACCCAGATGCAGCCTCGCAGCCTGGAGCAGTCGTTCGACCTCGGCAGCGAACAAGCCCATCGTCGCCCCCTCTCACTCCAACCGTTGCCGGGAATGGGTCGTTTTCGACACCGAGCCTGCTGATTGGGGCATGATCCCGCGCCTTATCCCGACCGGGAGAGACACTTGTCGCCGTTGTCTCCGGTGTCGGGACGCAGACCCGACTCGCTGACGGGCTGCACCGCCCCAATACTTCCGATGGTAATATGGTCAAGGGCAGAATGCTAGTTATTGCCTGTCTATTTATCGCCTGTCGATGCGAAGGAGGCACTCATCCTAAACTCGCCCCGATGCATGACATCCGTAAACGCTTCGGGGACCGCATCCGGCAACTCCGCAACGACCGGGGCTGGTCGAAGGAGGAGCTTGCCGACCGAGCCGGTCTGCACCGCACCTACATTGGGTCGATCGAACGGGGCGAGCAGAACCTCAGCCTGGTCAACATCGAACGGCTCTCCGTCACCCTGGGAGTCTCGCTGGCTGAGTTGTTCGCCCCTTTCGGCGACACGCCCGCCCCGCCGTCATGAGTCAGCCACGACTTGGTTTTCCGACCCACTCCCTCGACCTCGCTCCTCGCTGACACCACCGAGGGAGCAGGACGACCGCTCCCCGACCTCGAACGAGGTCTGCGGGATTGCCAGGCGGTCTGGGGTGGGAGGATAGGCGTGATGTCGGAGAGGTTCGACGACGTATTGCGGGCGGTCCTGGTGATCGCAGAGGCGCTGCGGGAGGAGTTCGGCGTTTCAATTGACGCCCACCCCGGAGGTGAAGGGACTGAGGCGGGGTCGGTCAACAGGGCGTTCCGGGCGGCGGCGAGGGTCATCGTCGCCGAGGTCGTGTCCGAAGGCGACCCGGCGACCATGCTGACGCACTTGCTGCGACAGGCGGCGCTGCGGTGACTGGCGGAACTCGGCGTCCGACCCGAGCAGGCTGAGGTCTTGGTTTCCTCGGAACCCAAGCTGGGCGACTCGTGGCTTGGCTACTTGGCGTTGGCTCCCGTGTCGGTCATCGACGACCTGACCAACTGAGATGAGCGATCCGCCCCGAGAGACTGGTTTCAAGCTCGTCAGCATCGCCCGTTCCGTCACGATCCTTTGCTGAGCCGCCCACTATTCGCTTGACAACTACTATGCTTGCGTTCATTATCCGGGCAGAGGGAGGACCGGACCATGAACGTCGTCGCAGTCTCCCGGATCATCGGGACGTTCCTCGGCTACGCCCCCGGCGTCGTGCATCGCCTCGACGACGGCAGCGAATGGGAGCAGGTCGGCAACGTTGAAGAGTACGTCTATCGGGAGCGTCCTGCGTGCCGGATTATCTGGGACCGGGAGCGGCATTGGATCGACGTGGAAGGGACCAGTGGGGTCGCTGAGGTGCGAAGGTATTCGGGGAGACGGTGGGCCGGGCCGGGTGCCTACTGACCGCCACGATCTGGTCTCAGAGCGTGATCCCCGGTTCTTGCTTGTACGCCGACCCAATCCGGCACAGTTGGTCCAGCACGGTGGCGAACAGGTCGAAGAGAGCTTTCAGCCGCTCCACATCCTTGATCACCCCAACAACCTGGAAAGACAACTCATCCACGTCCTCCGGGAACTTGGGACCGAACCAGCCCTCGCTGTCCTTGACCTCCAGCCGGATCGCAGGCTGATCCTGGATCATCTGGCGGATCTTGGGATTAGCCAAGAGATCACGGACCCTCGACTCGTCGTTCCCTTTGATGATGAACGCTTCGTCGAAGTCGGGGTCGCTCACCTCGATGTCCTGCATGCCCAGGAACTTGCCCAGGTCGCTGAAGATACTCTTCCGGTAGATCGTGAACCGGAAACCCTCGGGATTCACGTAGGGGGCACGCATGCGGGTGTAGGTAACGGAACTCTTGCCGGTCGAGACGGTGTAGGTGTCGAGGGTGATCGTCCAGGGTTTGACGTGCGCCTGGACCTTGTTCCCCTTCCATAACCCGCCCTCGACGAACTCAGCCCCGATCTCCTGGCTAAGTTGCCGCCACACCTCGTCTTTGCTGGGACCAAACCAACCCATCGCATTGTCTCCTGGAATCAAGTTATCTCAAGGAGTATTCGCCTGAGCCATGTGTTTCTTGACCCAAGCAACGATCTGCCCTGGCAGGGTTTGCCGATTGCCCTGGGTCACCTCCACGACCTGCACGTCAGAACGATTCTTGACCTCGGCGATAAAACCACCGCCCCGAAGAGCGATGCTCGCTACGAGTGGGAGCGGTCCTTCGAGTAACCGGCACACTGCCTCGGTGAACTGCGGGCAGTGGCACTCCATCTTACCGATCTCGTCGATCAGGTAGGCGTCCACGGTTCCGGGAGTCCGAGCCAGTTCCTCATTGATCAGAGGAACGAGGCGATCCGGCTCAACGCCGTAGCGACCGACCGAAACGGGTGAGCGAAATTGGACGTGAGCGAGGATGACACGACGCCCGCCGAGCCCAACCGCCTCGAAGCCGACCCGCTGACCATGCTCTCGAAGCTCCAGCGTCAGGAACCCCGCCAGTCGAAGATCGCCAAAGTGTTCCACCACCCGCTCCAGCACGGTGGTCTTACCGCAGCCGGGGGGACCGGTCAGGAGCAGGTTCTTGAACCGGGTGAGTGACTCTGGGACAGATGACTGAGTGCTCATCATGGTTCACTACTCAGGAAGATCGAGTCGCTCACACGCCTGTCATCATGACCACGACAGACGTGATCTTGAAGCCGAGACCTACGACACGCAAAGAATGCGCTTGATGATCCAAATAATCGTGTTTCTTGAGATTCTTACCTCTTGTTTTCTCAGATTGGAAGAGATATGGTTGAGCTAGTGGGCGAACCAGCCCTCCTGGACTCTAAATGTTATCCTCTTGGGAGGAGGACTAAAGGGAAATCCGTCAGGTTGGTCGAGGGTAGGCCGAATGTCTCGTCCACTGGTCTGAAGGGCGAACGGTCTTAGCAAAGAGCCGAACGCAACGCCGAGAACAACGGGCTGGATGAAGAGTGCTCCGGGCGACGGAGTGATTCTTGATCGCCTCGGAGAAACCTCCCAGACCTCGATAAAACGGCGATGCAGGCTCCCACGTCTCCAGGCGCAAGGGTCCTCCTCCAGCCCACGAGCGGCTGGAAACGGATCGGTGCGCCGCCGAAGCCTGTAAGACCAAGCGTCACCGGTTGGGGTGTTTTGAACGGTTCGCCCAACTGCGTTGACCCGGCATACCCCCAAAAAACGGCTTTCCGTTTCCCCCCGAGGTGATCCTTGGGGGGTTCTCTTTTGAGGGATGAGCCTTCACGGAATCATGTCGAAACCGACATCGAACCCCGGATGCGTTTCATTCAATTACTGGGATGATCGGACTTCTCGACCCTCATCTTCCGCAGCACATGCCAACTCAGCGGTGCCCTCGGCTGGCTGAGGCTCTGCTTGACCGCCTCCCCGCCCCCGACCGTCCTCTCGGTGATGACGTACCTCACGCCCGCCTCGACCTCAAACAGCACCGCTCCCAAGGTCTCTTCGACGACCGACCTCAGTCCCCTGGCTCCCCTCCCACGCTCCAAGGCGATTCTGGCGATCTCTTTCACCGCCGCATCGGTGAACAACAGATCCGCACCGTGGAACCGGACGAGCTTGCGGTATTGCTGAACCAACGAATTCTTCGGAGTTTGAAGAATCCTGGCGAGATCATCAACGCCCAGAGCATCCAAAGGTGCGATGACCGGCAGCCGCCCGATGATCTCGGGGATCAAGCCGAAGGCTTCGAGGTCTTCCGGCTTTACCTGCCGCAGCATCCCATCAGCCACTACCTGGCGGTTTTCAGACACCTGACCGAACCCGAAGCCGCCCCGCCCGAGACGCTTGGCGATGATGTCTTCCAGACCGACGAAAGCCCCGCCGCAGATGAAGAGGACGTTGGTCGTGTCAAAGGGGACGCCTGGTTGAGCCGGATGCTTGTAACCGCCCGCAGGTGGCACCGTGGCGACCGTGCCTTCGAGCATTTTGAGCAAGGCGTGCTGGACGCCGAGACGCATGTCCTTGAAGCCTGAGCCACTCCGTTGGATTTTGTCGATCTCGTCGATGTAGACGATGCCACGTTGAGCAGCGTCCATGTCGCCTTCGGCAGTCAGGATCAACTTTGATAGCAGGGACTCCACATCGTCGCCGACGTACCCGGCTTCGGTCAGGCTGGTTGCATCGCCGATAACGAGCGGGACGTTGAGGTAGGAAGCCAGGCTGCGGACCAGGTGGGTCTTGCCCGACCCGGAAGGACCGATCAGCAGGATGTTCGACTTTTCGATTCGCACATTGTGCAAATCAGGATCGGCGATGATCGGATCGGGAGCCCCACAATCCCAGGTATCGACGATCCGCTTGAAGTGGTTGCTCACGCCGAGGGCGAGCCGCCTCTTGGCGATGGCTTGACCGATAACATGCTGGTCCAGGTGGGCAATCAGGCTTTTGGGCGTTGGGATCGAGGCGAGGCGGGCTTCCCTGGAAGGACGCTCAGGAGGCGGGGTTGGCTCTGGAACGGGCTGGGGAGTGATCTCGGCGAGGGCTCTGGTTGCGCAGAAGGCGCAGATGCGTGTCGTCGAATCGAAGCCGCCCTCAAAGAGCGGGATGTCTTGGTTGAAACAAAAATCACAACAGACGGGTTGATCTTCGGACAAAGGACACCAACGGCAGAGGCGTATCAGGACCACCCACGCCGGGTGGTCGAATACCCCCCTAGATGGTGTCAATTAGTGACAGGTTGACAGAGGGATGCCCGGCGTCGGTTCCCGCCCAGAGATCCTGCCCGACCTGACTTGGTACGGTCGCCCAAGCAACGACTCTGCCTGAGCCGCCGAAGAGGCTGGTCCCGTTATCCTATGGGTAAGCCAGGTCATCCAGTGACGCTGGCGGTGACGAGCTTCCTGCCCCTCCAAATACCGATCCCCCATATCGTCACAAAGATCATCACAACCATCTATCACAGAAATCGTCACAACGAATTGATTTCTTAAATCGTTTTGGAATAATAACTTCTGACGACATGATTTGGACCGATTTCAGAGGTAATCCTCTCGGATCGGATGGAAGACATCGAGTGCCACCGCGGGTTCCTCGAGGGCGCGGACGCTGTGCACGACGCCGCCCGGTATCCGCCAAATATCGCCGGGGCCAAGCACCCGGGTGGTGTCGGCCACGGTGAACTCGAGGCGACCCGAGATCATCATCCCCATCTGCTCGTGGGGGTGGGAATGATCGGGAACGACCGAGCCGGGCTCGAACTTCACCACCGAGAGCATGAGCTGGCGGCCGGCCGTGGTGCGAATCTCCACACCGGGAAAGATCACGTGGCGCGAACCCGATCCTGCCGGTACGAAGTAATCGCCCACCGCGGCAGAGGCGCCCGACTCGTGCTGTCGATCGGGCTCGCTCATTGGTCCTGTCCGTAGCGTAGGGCCACCCAACTTCCGCTCTGGTTGAGAAACTCCTCGCGATCAGCGCGATAGACTTCTTGGAGGACGTCGTCCAGTTTCTCCTTGCCCTTGCTCATTCCTTGTGCGAAGGCGGGAAACGAACCTCGGAACTCAGGAGTCATCAGGAACTCCACCATCGCGAAGCCGACGGCGCGGATCTCCTCGGCGCTGACCTGGTCTCCCTCGCCCAAAGCCTCGGTCGCCTTCGAGGGCCAGCCCTGGCTGTACTTCTCGCGAGCCAGATCGCGGAGCCTCTGATAGTAGGGACTGCGAGGCTCGGCCTGGGACGACAGGAATGCGCCCACGCCGTAGGCCAGCCAGCGTGGCGACTTGCCCTGCGCGGCCACCGTCGATTCGCCCAGAGTCTCTGCCAGCAGACCGGCGAGCGTCCGATCGGGGCCGGCTGGCGCCTCCTTCTCCACGCCCCGCTTGCTGCGCGGCTTCCGCCTGGAGGCGGCAGGCTCTTCCTTCTTTCCCGCCAGTGGGTCAACGACCACGATATACGGTTGTGGGACCGTCAGATGACCACTCGAGGAAACGCTGGCATCGACCTCACGGTTTTCTATCGTCCTGGCGAACTCGATGAAGTCCTTGCGATCGTTGAACACATAAAGGCTGACTTTCTCGACCCAGTCGGTCGCCGGCGCGCCCAGCAACCGCTTGAGCTGGCTGGGCTGGGCCTCCGCGACCTTGATTGCGTTGGCCGCACAGTCCTTCGGCAGGTTGCTGAAGAGGACGAAGTGTTCGCCGGATGTGATCTCTGGCGTCAGTTTGGGATTGTTCTGCTTCCAGCGGTCGCGGCCTGCGGCGTCAACTTTCTTGCCGCGGTCTTGCGGGCTCGTTTTGGCAAGCTGGTTGCGGCGCACCTGCTCGGGGGAGGAGGCGTAGGTTTCCATCGCGACCTTGGGGTCGAGGCCCGCATCCAGCCTGGCCCCGGCTTTGATCCACTGTTCGATCTTGCCGATTGCCTCTTCGGAAAGCCCATTGTTGTTGCCGCCCTGCGGCATCCGCGGTTCTTCTTCTCCCTTGACGCGTAAGACCAGGTGGCTCTCGTCCGGCTTCTCCGGCACGATCACCTTCTCCTTGGGTGTTCCCTGCATCAGCTTTGCGAAGGAGGTCAGGTCGAGCTTGCCCCGGGTCAGGCCGGGACGCCCCTGGCCATGGCAGCCCACGCAGTTGGCGACCAGGATTGGCGCCACGTCGTTCCGGAAGCTGATCCCCGTCGCGGTCGAAGCACTCTTCCCCGCCTCGGTTTTCTTGGCCGCGGGTGCATTCGTGGCACTTTTCTTGGTCTTCTCGGCCGAATCCGCCGCGCCCTTGGCCGTGGCCCGGCGCGCCTTCTTGGTGATTGCCGACCTGGAACGGGCCCTGCGGCCAGGTTGGGGCATGTCGCCGTTCTTGTCGGGCACTTGCATGTCAGGTTCTTGCTGACCGCCAATATCCTGTCCCCCGGGGTACGTCGCCAGGAAGTCTTGAGACCCGAGATCCCGGGCCCGACTGCTCGGCGCGTTACCGAAGGGCAGGGCGACCAGAGCCAGCCAGGCCGCCGTGAACAGCAGACTTCGCACAACCTGCGACCGGAGGTTCAGCGACATGGTTTTTCAGCCCATTTGTAGCCTCGAAGTGCGACCAACCTCATGTATTCTCATCCCTTGCTCGGGGTTTGGCAAGGTGCGCAATCCAACAAACCCGGGTGGTTTCCTTATACCACCATAAGGCCATCGAGACCGACAGGAAGGCCGTGATGTTCCCTTCTTGGCGGAAACCGAGATTTCCGGGGTCCCGACTGGAAGCCTGTACGCGCCCCTCCTCCCGGATCAAGAGCCGTTCTGAGGACCAAATCGAGGCCAGAAACGGTACGCTACCGCCGCAAAAGGCGCGGGGACATACGGCGATAGCTTCAGCTCAGTGTCGGGTCGTTGTTAAATTTCACTGACCACTGGCCACTCGTGTTCGACGCCACCCGCTCCAGGCGTGCCGGCCGGCCGGCCACAGGGCGCAACGCCTGTCCTTCTGCTTTTTGCATTCCAGATTCGTCAGTTGGCAGTTCAAGCGGTTGCCATCCTTGAAACGGGCGACATGGCCCGAGGGTCGCGGACCGACGAACGCCTCGAGAATGAGCTCAGCCAGTAGCCGAGTCTGGGGTCGTCCTCGCTCGTCGTAGAGCGTAACGACCTTGTCGCCATTCGCGTCGACAACAGCCGGCACTCGCACCCATTCTTCATCTTGAGCGGGTTCACCTCCAGGTGGATCGGACCGGCTCTGTCGCTGGGCGGACATGCAAATGAACTCCGTACCGCGTAGTCATCGTCCTGTCTGCCATTATGACGCTGGACAGGGCCAACCGGAAGACCGTGGACATAGTTGAGGGGTTATTGGTGTCGGGACTGTTTTTGACGAAAACAGACCCGACACCAATAATCCACACGATCAGCTCGGGGAGCCGCTCGACGATCACGACGTTGGCCCGGCAATTCAGGCAGGCGTACTTGGCCGGACGTGCTCGATCACGATGACGCTGGCGGGGACGTAGCAATGGAACAGAAAGTCACGCTAAGCCATCATTTCCGATTGACGCGGGCTCGTGCGATGATCTCTTCAATGACAATGGTCTTGGCATCGGCATAATTTTGGACATACTTCCACGCCTTCTGGGCCAGGGCCAGCTTGGTGCGTGTGAATAGACCGTGATCGGCGGCATTGCTCTGCAGCCAGGGGGGATTCGCGGGGTCAAGGTGGGCTTCGTGGGGTCAGGCCCGGTACACGGTTTTCGCGGGGGGGGGGGGGGGGGGTTCGCTGGGTCGGGTCCGAGGATTATCGGTGTCAATACGTATTTCGCCGAAATAAGAACAAACACTGATAATCCCTGATTCGGATCAATCAGCTCTTTCCGCCATCAACGTCACTTCGTCCGCGACCGGCCAAGATCCGGTACGATGGCCGGACTCAGTGAGAGAGTGTGAGTTCGCGCCGTGGCCCGTTGTAGAACAGCGTGCAGTGCTCCAGGACATCCCGGCCGATTAACGCGAAGACCGTCGGTGTGGAGGGGGCCACGCCGACCACCTGCGCCGAGACCCATTGTGTACCCGGACTGAGGCCGCCGATCGTCAACTGAACTTGGGACACCGACGCCGGCCGAAAACCACCCGTGGCGCCCGGCCGCCGGATCCGGATCGAGCCCGTTGCCTGCACTCCGAGTTGATGCAGGACATGGGGGTGAACGACCGAGAGGTCCGACCCTGTGTCGATCAAGGCCCGGACGGTCGTCGCTGGCGGCACAACGATTCCTTGAGCCGCGAGCCGCCTCTGCCAGGACCGACCAACCGCGACCCCCAAGTCGATCACCGGTCCGTCCGCGCCGATTATCACGGTGATGTGGGGCATTAGAGCTCAATCTGGCCAAGCTGATAGATCGGCTCGTGAGCAAGGATTTGCTTGACCAGAAAGGGCCCACTCCCAAAATGGTCATAGCCAGCCTCCAATGCGTCATCATGGCATGGGTAGAAGCCGAGAATGTCTCGACCTCGAATCACGACGAATTGGCCCTGGCGATCGGCCCACCCCGCCAGGTGGGCCTCGTAGGTTTTCAGTTCCTGCGTCAGCGGGAAGGGGCTGGTGCTTGCTTTGGCCTCATCTTTCCTCGCCTGCGTGGGTCGGCTCTTTGTCGTCATAGGTCGCCTTCGTTCCAGCACCTTGTTGCATCCGGCCGGTTCCGGATCTTGATCCGCATGGACGAAACCGTACTGCATTGATTCTACGACGTGCCTTGGAAATTGCCGAGGCCTCGGCTCTCCGACTCGAGAACCAAGACCGCCGGGGGGCTAATTGATGTCGGTTCTTTCTTTGGCGGTGAAATGGATTATTGGTGTCGGTTTTTTTCTCCAAAAATAAAAGTTGCGCAACTATATACATTGATATCCATAATTTTTGGAGGAATGAAGCAACCCGCCTGGGGCAACCTCTCATTACCCAGGGGGCCGCTTCTGCCAAGCCTACAGGAATTTGAGCGAATGGCGAGCCTCGGCAGGACCTTCGCCATTCCACGCGCGGCTTTCTGAGTAGGGAACGGCCCCAAACGGAACTCCGCTCAGTCCGCCACCACCGCGGTGCCGTGGAGCATGCAGGTCGCAAACGTCAGGGCCGAGGCGTGAGTCTCGCGCCCGGCGTCGGTGCGGAACTCGCGGCCTTCTCCCACGGCCGGCGACTCCTGCCAGGCGGCTGCTTCCAGCCTTTGCACAAGCGCATCCACCTCGGCCGGTGCCGGGGACTGCGCGACCCGGCCTGCTTCGAGAGCATCCATGACGAACCCGGAAAGCAGGCGGTCCCAGACCTTGCGGCAGGTGGACGGCTTGTCGAAGAGGTCGAGCGCGACGATGGTCGATCCAATCGCCACGGCCAGGCCCGTCGCTCCCTCGGCGTAGCTCATGTGCGTCCGGAACTCCTGAAATCGATCGCGATTGCTGTCGTACGTATCCGACATTGCATGGGTCTCGGAGCTGGAGTTGAGGGACTGCATCTGCCGGTCCACCTCGCTCCAGACGGCCCCCTGATCGGATCGGTGGCCATGGCCCGCGCGCAGCGACTGGGTGACCGACTGCTTGAGCTGCCGCCGCAGCTTGGGCGACGAGTAGTTGTCGCTGGTGGTGAACTTGTGGGATCGGAATCGCCACCTTCCCATCTCGACACAGCTAACCGGAATGGTTGCCTTGGTCCTGGCGCCGATCAACACCGAGGTGTTGAGAACCCGGTTCTGCTTCGCACCCCGCAGCTCTTCCCCTTCGAGGAAGAGGACCCGGTGATCGCCGCGATTCGTGACCAGGAGCGTCGGCACCGAGCCCGACTCGTTGATCTCCTCGACGGTCACGCTGCCGGCGCCGACGGCTTCGTCGGACAGCAGGTAATCGACTTCATCGATCGCCGGGCCGGACGAGAAGATCGGAAAGATGGTCAGGTTCTCGTGCTGGATCGGATCACCGACGCGGATCAGCGGAAAGTGCGGCATGGCATTCATCGGATTCTCCTTCCCCGGGAATGGGGAGTATTCACTTCGCCGCGATCCAGTCCGCTGGCCGCGGCTGAGCTCCATTTTACCAACGACGTTGGTCAGATCGTGTCCAGCGTGGCATTTGTACATCGCCGCGGTCGGTCCTGTCATCGACAACTCGCCCCGGCTAGGATGGATTCCCACGGAGGGAAAACGAGCTAACAAAAAGGCTATTACGATTAAAGATATCAGCCTAGCTAATAGTGTTAGTTTTCGACTTTACACCACGCTCGGCCAAGGCCATGGGATGAGTCTAGCCAAATATGAACTTCAATTGCTTGCCACCTAGCCAGGGGACCGCAATTCGCATCTTGTCGAACCCTGCGGCGACCAGCAGGGGGCTGTGCGCCCGCTTCTGGAATTTGACCACGACCGCCTCCTTGGTGATCGTAATGTCCGCCGAGGCGTTGATGAAGTCGCTGACGGGACTTGGTGGTCTCGTAACGATTGCCGACGCGGACCGCCAGCAGGCGATACAGGCTGCTGGCCATCAACGCCAATTGCAGGTCGCAGTTGACCTTCATCGCCACTGCCGAGCTCAACGCGTCCATGTGGAAGAAGGCGATCTCGTGCTCGATGTTGTTCTCGATCAGCATCCGCTTGGCGTAGCGGCCGATGAGGTGGCATGCCGAACGGGTCAACTGGTTCGTCAACAGCAGGGTGGGTTCCTCATGCCCCAAGTCGGTGATGGTCAGCTGACGGAGCGGGCTATCAGCGACCTCGTGACCGAAGGCGCGATGTACGCCGACGCCGACCTCAAGCGGGCGATCGATCGCGTCATCATCCCCGGCCCCAGGATGTTCGTCTCGACGCGGGCCCTTTCGGCCACGGGCATGTATCCGCTACTCGGCTACTCGTGGGAGCTCAAGGACCACGAAGGAGTCCAGATCGTGGACGGCTCGGACGAAATTCGCAAGGCCGTGCGCGAGCAGGTCAAACATGGAGCCGACTGGATCAAGTTCTATTGCGACCGCAAATACTACCTCCAGGACGGCAAGCTGCGCAGCAAGGTCAATTTCACCCCGGAAGAGATCCAGGCGATTGTCGATGAGGCTCATCGCCTGGATCGGCGCGTGGCCGCTCATGCCATGGGGCGTGCCGGCATCATGGCCGCCCTCAAAGCCGGCGTGGACTCGATCGAGCACGGTGATGGACTGGACGACGAGACGATCGACCTCATGGTTCAAAAGGGCGTTTACTGGTGCCCGACCATCTACGTGGGCGCCTATGTGGCCGAGGGCCGCGCGGCGGCCGGTGCGCCCGTCTGGAAAGCGATGGTGGAGCTCAAGCGTCAGGCGTTCGGCCTGGCGGTGAAGAAGGGGGGCAAGATCGCTTTCGGCACCGATGCCGACGGCTATGCGTGGACCGAGAACCAGGCCAAGGAATTCGCCTACATGGTCCGCTACGGCCAGACACCGATGCAGGCCATCCAGTCGGCGACCACGGTCGCCGCCGAGCTGCTGCAAGCGGAGAAGGACCTGGGAGCCATCGAGCCGGGCAGGTTCGCCGACATTGTCGCCCTCAGCGGCAACCCCCTGGAAAAGATCGACGAGCTCGAGCATATCAAGTTCGTGATGAAGGGAGGGTCAGTCGTCCGCAACGAGCTGACCCGCCCCAGGTGAGACCAACCGTCGTCGGAGACAGACAACCATGAAAGGCATCCATTCATCACTGATCTGCATGCTGGCTCTACTCTCGTTCCAGTCTGCCCCGGGCCGGGCGGCCGAGCCGGCGAATCCCGCCACGAATTCCCGGGCCAGGGCGATCTTGAGCGAGCTGGAATCGTTACCGAAGCGCTCCGAGAAGCGGCTGATCTCCGGGCAGTTTGCAGGCTTCGGCACCGCCGCATCGCTGAAGGCCTGCGAGGAGGCGTTTCAGAAAACCGGACACTGGCCTGCGCTGATCGGCCTGGACTACGCCGAGTTCCGCACCGGTGGGCTCGATCACGCGGTCGTCAACCGCCTGGCCATCGACTACGCCCGCAAGGGAGGCCTGGTCACGATCAGTGCCCATCTCTACAACCCGGCCAACCCGCGCGGCGGCGGACTGCGCGACAAGGGCGTGGAACTCGAGACCCTGCTCACCCCCGGCCACGAGACGCACGTCCGCTGGATGCACGAGCTTGACATCCTGGCAGCCGGGCTGGCGGAATTGCAGGACGCGGGCGTGCTCTGGCGGCCGTTTCATGAGGTCAACGGCGACTGGTTCTGGTGGGGAGGGAAGAAACCCGAGACCTTCATCCGCGTCTGGCGGCACATGTTCGAGTACTTCACGAAGATGTTATCGCGGAAGTGAACGATCGAGCCCGGCCCCGTGATCTCCGCCAGCACGCGTGTCTCGCCCGGAGCGATGACCCAGAAATCCTGGTTTGACCCCTTGGGATCGTGCGCCGTGATCCGGCCCGCAGTGTAGTCGCACCTCGTGGCCAGCCGCTCCAGCGCAAGTTCCTGGCCGGGAAGAGGCGCCGAGAACATCGCAACACCGATCCATGCCGCGACGAACAGAGGTTCGAGTCGGCCAGCCTTGCCCTTGATCTGCGTGGTGAATCGGTCGGATTGAGAATCGTTGTGCATCCATTGAGTCCTTGGTACGCTCATTCTTGCTGAAAAAATGATCAGGACTTGCAAAATTCCGGCGCTATGTCCGATGTTAGATAGGAGACGACGATCCGTTGCTCGGCGTTCCTCTCACGGGCAGTTCTGCATCGGCTGAGCTCCGGAGCTGTTCTTACCGTACCGCAGGATGGTAACACGCTCGAGACACCGGTTTCGATCGGGTCTCGGTGTAACACGTTCGGATTGGTCAATTGCGTTTCCGGTTGTCATTGATGGAGGGTCTGGTGGATCACTTCGTCACTCTCGAGAGGCTTCCGGAGGAAATGGAATTCCCCGCCGACCTGAAGGACCGTATCCGGCTTGATGCCCAGAGCAAGAGGCTTTACTTTCGGGGCTACATGAGCAAGATGGATTTTGACCGCATCTGCCTGCTCACCAAGGACTGGTCATTCCGCCGCAAGCTCGAGGATCTGTTTCGAGTTTGCATCGACGATGAAGAACCCGCGTCGAAAGGTAGCCGCGGATTGCTATCCCTGTTCAAGAAGCGCGCTGTGCCCTCGTGACGACCGACCGCTGAACCGGCCGGGATCGGCTGCGATCGATCTTTTTCTCCGCCCACCAGAGGAAACTCCGGCTCTGCTACGATATCCTGAGTTCATCAGGCCGGAATCGCCGTGCGCGCGTCTCGGGAATTGCCCCAACCCGCCAGAGACTCGATGGGGCCACCCACTTTGTGGCAACCACGTCAGCTTCTAGAGGATCCACTTTCACCAGTACTGGACGGGCGTCCGGTTCAGATTAGTCCTTAACCAAGCGTGATATATAGGTCAACTTGGTCGAAATCCTGGAAAAAGCTGGAAAACCCCCGGAGAGTTTGGAATAATGGAGGTAGGAAGACATCTTCACTATTCCAACCTACGGAGGCT